>JADHEF010000035.1_pt1 | contig 161738 bp, 145 predicted proteins | sample 8952391 | NCBI WGS metagenome assembly JADHEF01 (sample SAMN16124439, study PRJNA663245) | bioreactor sludge metagenome | isolation source: sludge (nitrite) | place: India:Bengaluru | collected 2019-02-28 | reverse complement strand
AACACCTGTCAGCCCTAAGGCGATCCCTGTGGGAGCTGGCTTGCCGGCGATGGGCCGCAGCGCGGCCCCGGCCAACTCAGGTCAGGAAGCGGTACTGGCCGTACCCTGCACGTTTTTGGGTGCCAACCGGAACACGTGGTACAGCACGGTCAGCAGCACCAGAAATGCCGGGCCGATGTACAGCGCCACCCGGGTGTCCTCGAAGTACGCCATCAGGCCCACCACCAGCACCAGGAACGCCAATGCCAGGTAAGAGCTCAGCGGCCACAACCACATGCGGTACTTCAGCCCCTGGCGCTCGACAGGGGTAAGGCCGGCACGGAATTTCAACTGCGCCAGCAGGATCATCACCCAGGTCCAGATCGCGCCAAAGGTGGCAATCGACGTCACCCAGACGAAGACCTTCTCCGGCACCAGGTAGTTGGCCAGCACACCCAGCAGCAGCGCGCCGATGGACAGCAGCAGCGCATTGCGCGGTACCCCGTTGTTCGAGGTACGGGCGAAGGCCGCCGGGGCCTGGCCGTTCTGCGCCAGGCTATAGAGCATGCGCCCGGTGCTGAAGATGCCGCCATTGCATGAGGACAGCGCCGCAGTGATGACCACGAAGTTGATGATGCCCGCGGCGGTCTTGATGCCCAGGCGCTCGAAGGTCATGACGAACGGGCTGCCCTGGCTGCCAATTTCGTTCCACGGGTAGATCGACAGAATCACGAACAACGCACCGACATAGAACAGCAGGATGCGCCAGAACACCGAGCCGATGGCCTGCGGAATGGTCCTTTGCGGGTTACGGGCTTCACCGGCAGTCAAACCGATCATTTCCACGCCCAGGTAGGCGAACATCACCATCTGCAGCGACATCAGCACGCCGGTCACGCCATTGGGCATGAAGCCGCCGTTGCTCCACAGGTTGGCGATGCCCACTGCCACACCGTCATTGCCCAGGCCGAAGGCAATGATGCCGACGCCGCCCAGCACCATGGCGATGATGGTGACGATCTTGATCAGGGCGAACCAGAACTCGAATTCGCCGAAGGCCTTGACCGCTACCAGGTTGACCGCCCCCATGCTGCCCAGCGCCGCCAGGGCCCAGATCCAGCGGGGCACGTCGGGGAACCAGATTCCCATGTAGATGGCTACCGCGGTAATTTCCGCAACACAGGTCACCAGCCACAGGAACCAGTAGTTCCAGCCAGTAAGAAAGCCCGCCAGCGGGCCGAGGTAGTCCTGCGCATAGCGGCTGAACGAGCCGGCGACAGGGTTGTGCACGGCCATTTCACCAAGGGCGCGCATGATCACCAGAATGGCCAGGCCACCGATGATGTAGGACAGCATGATGGCCGGGCCGGCCATTTCGATGGCCTTGGCCGAGCCTAGGAAAAGACCGACACCGATACAGGCGCCCAGCGCCATCAGACGGATATGCCGTTCGCCCAGTTCACGCTTGAGCGGGCCGCCTTGGGTGGGCTGGCCATGGGCAGGGTGGTTGCCGACTGGCATAGCGATTCAACCTCATTTTGTTATTGGATTTGCCTTCGTGCAGCACCCGCCACGCCGATAGGCGTGGCCTTGGCTTGCCAAGCTGGCCTTTTGGGCCGGCCTGCGGGCCGGGTCAGCGCAACCCGGCAGGGCGAAGGGGCGAGCAGTATAGGAAGACCGCTGAAGGGGTTTTCGCTGTATATCCATGAATAATCAGCGAGTTCTCCGGAGCCCCCGGTACCTTGATCAGCGCCGACAAATGTTTCCGCATACCCGCTCACCGTCTAAGCTTCAGGCAAGCAAGACGAAAATACCTGGCCGGATTGAAGACTATGGGCGCACTGTGGCAATCGGAACCAAGCAGGACGGAAGCACCCGAGACACCGCCGGCCGAGACGCCACAACGCAAGACCCCCCGGCAGCGTCGGCTATGGTGGCGGCTGATCATCCTCATCGTGCTGGTGGCGCTGGTGGCTGTCGGCTTCGCCGCCTACGACGAATTTCGCACGTCCGAGTTGCAGTCGCGGGAATTCAGCAAGCTCGCCAGCACCCTCACCTACTCGCTGCAGCCCGGCCCCAGCGACGCCATCGTCTACCCCGGTGACGGGCCGTTCGACAAACGCCTGGGCTACAGTGCCCTGGGTGAATTTCTGCCGCGCCTGCTCAAGCGTGACTACCTGATCAGCGAACAGGTCAGGTTTTCCCCGGCGTTGATGAACTACGTCGAGCATGGGCTGTTCGTGCCCTATATCGAGAAGATCCAGGCGGGCCTGTCGATCACCGACTGCCGTGGCGACATGCTCTACCAGTACAACTACCCGCAGCACCTGTACCCTGACTTCGCTGCCATCCCGCCCGTGATGGTCAATAGCCTGCTGTTCATCGAGAACCGCGACCTGCTTGACACCCACGACCCGCGCAACAACCCGGCCGTGGACTGGCCGCGCTTCGCCAAGGCCGCCTATAGCCAGGTGGCCAAGTACCTGGCGCTGCCCGGCCAGTCGGCGGGTGGCAGCACCCTGGCCACGCAACTGGAAAAGTATCGCCACTCCCCAGATGGCCTGACCGTGTCGGGGGCCGAGAAGATCCGCCAGATGATTTCGGCCAGCGTGCGCGCGTACCAGGGCGGCCCCGACACCACCGAGGCCCGCCAGCGCATCGTGCGTGACTACCTCAATAGCGTGCCACTGTCGGCCGTGCCTGGGCACGGCGAGGTGCACGGCATGGCCGAGGGGCTGCGGGTGTGGTACGGCGCCGATTTCGACCAGGTCAACCAGGCGCTGACGTCCACCGCCACTGACCCGCAAAGCATGGCGGCGCGTGGCCTGGCCCTGCGCCAGGTGCTGTCGCTGATGATCGCCCAGCGGCGGCCCTCGCATTACTTGTCCAAAGGCCGGGTGGAACTGGCCGAGCTGACCGACTCGCACATCCGCGTGCTGGCCGCCAACAAGGTCATCGAACAGCCACTGGCCGAGGCAGCGCTGGCCAGCAAGGCGGTGTACCGCGACTGGGTGGCGCAACCGACCATCGTGCCCATCGTCACCAACAAGGGTATCAGCCTGGCGCGCAACCGCCTGGCGGCCATGCTCAACCGCCCGCTGTACGACCTCGACCGCCTCGATGTATCGGCTACCAGCACCCTGCAGGCTGACCTGCAATTGCAGGTCAGCCAATACCTGAAAAACCTTGCCGACCCGGCTTTCGCTGCGCAGATCGGCCTGATCGGCGAGCGCCTGCTCACCGCCAAGACCACCGACCAGGTGAGCTACAGCTTCACCCTGTTCGAACGCACCGCCGATGGCTCGCGGGTCAGGGTGCAGACCGACAGTACCGACCAGCCATTCGACATCAACGAAGGCAGCAAGCTGGAGCTGGGCTCCACGGCGAAGTTGCGGGTACTGACGACCTACCTGGAGATCATTGCCGAACTGCACGACAAGTATGCCGGCAAGCCTGTCGCCGAGCTGAAAAAGGTCGACGTCGCCGAGCTTGACCGCATCACCCAATGGTCACTGGATTGGCTGGCGCAGAACAGCAAGAACCAGAGCCTGGATGCCATGCTCGACGCCGCCCTGGAGCGCAAGTACTCGGCCAGCACCGGCGAGGCGTTTTTCACCGGCGGCGGCATGCATGTGTTCAACAACTTCCGCAAGGAAGACAACAGCCGCAACCCCACGCTCAAGGATGCCCTGCGCGAGTCGATCAACTTGCCCTTCATCCGCCTGATGCGCGACCTGGTGCGCTATGTGACCTACCAGCAGCCCTACAACCGCGTACCGCTGCTCAAGGATGACGCCGACCCGCGTCGCCAGGAATACCTGGCGCGCTTTGCCGACAAGGAAGGCACCAACTACCTGATGCGCTTCTGGAAGAAATACCAGCGCAAGACCTCGCAACAGCGCCTGGATACCTTCCTCGACAGCATGCGCGTGACCCCGCAACGGTTGGCCGCCGTGCACCGCTACCTGTTCCCCGAAGCGGGCCAGCAAACGTTCAATGCCTTTGTCCGCGCCTACCTCAAGGGTGACAAGAGCGCCCTGGGCAAACTCAGCGATGGCCGCCTGGCCGAGATGTACGAAGCCTATGGCCCGGGCAAGTACGACCTGCCCGACCAGGGTTACATTGCCAAGGTCCACCCCTTGGACCTGTGGCTGCTCGGCTACCTGCTGAAGAACCCCAGTTCGACCTTGAGCGAGATGGTCAACGCCAGCCGCTTCGAGCGCCAGGAGGTCTACGGCTGGCTGTTCAAGAGCCGCCACCAGGGCGCTCGCGACAGCCGCATCCGCACCATGGTGGAAATCGAAGCGTTCCTCGACATCCACCAGCGCTGGAAGCGCGTAGGCTACCCGTTCGACCACCTGGTGCCGTCACTGGCGACCGCCATCGGCAGCTCGGGCGACCGCCCTGCCGCCCTCTCGGAGCTGGTCGGGATCATCCAGAACGATGGCATTCGCCTGCCTACACTGCGCATCGACACCCTGCATTTTGCCGCCAACACCCCCTACGAGACCAAACTGATCAGCGACCCGGACCGGGGGGTGCGGATTCTGCAGGTCGAGGTGGCACGCGCCCTCAAAGGCGCCATGTCGCAGGTGGTCGATGCCGGCACCGCCCGGCGCATCTCCGGCAGTTTCAAGCTGCAGGACGGCACGCCCCTGGTGATGGGCGGCAAGACCGGTACCGGTGACAACCGCATCGAAAGCTTTGGCGCCGGCGGCCGGCTGATCGGCTCGCGGTCGCTCAACCGTACCGCCACCTTCGTGTTCTTCCTGGGCGAAAACCATTTCGGCACCTTGACCGCGTTCGTGCCAGGGCGTTCGGCAGAGGCATTCAAGTTCACTTCGGCGCTGCCGGTGCAGGTACTCAAGGGCATGGCACCGATCCTCATGCCATACCTGCAGCCGGGCAATCCGAACGCGTGCAAGCCGCCGGAAGTGGCCGCCAACTCGACCACGAAAGCGGACGAATCGAACCATTAGATGAGAATCATCAGCAATTGAGGGCTTGTCTTTAGATATATCTTGAGTAATATCTTACGATATATCGCAAAGAAGGAGCCCCCTATTCCCATGCGTGAACATACCCCCCATGACCCCTTCGAACGGCGCCCCGGGCGCGGCGAACGCGGCCCCCGCGTATTTGCCCCCGGTGACCTCAAGTTGCTGATGCTCGACCTGCTCGCAAACCAGCCCGGCCATGGCTACGACCTGATCCGCCAGATCGAGAACCTGTTCGAAGGCAGTTACAGCCCGAGCCCCGGGGTGATCTACCCCACGCTGAATTTTCTTGAAGAAGCCGAGCTGATCAGCGGCCAGGTGCAGGGCAGCAAGCGCCTGTACGCCATCACCGAGGCCGGCCGCCGTGCACTGGCGGACCAGGCGGTGGCGCTGGACGGCGTGCGCATGCGCATCGAAGTCAGCAAGCGCGCCTTGCGCGGCCACGACCGCCCGCCTGAAATTCACGAAGCGGTGGGCAACCTGCGCCATGCGCTGCACATGCACAGCGGCCGCTGGACACCTGAAGAAATCGATAGGGTTCGCGACCTGCTCAACCACACCGCCACGGCCATCGCTTCCGGGCCGGCCGACGCTGCTACGGAGACGCCCCATGACTAACAGCATTCACCGCGTCAACCACGAGATTCGCCAGCGCCGCCTGCAGGTGCTGCGGGTCACCGAGCTGACGCCGCGCATGCGCCGCATCACCCTCGGCGGTGCCGAACTGCAAGGCTTCACCAGCTTGGGCAGCGACGACCACATCAAGCTGCTGTTCGGCGAAACCCCTGAGCAGCAACAGGCCATTGAGGCCCGCAAGCTGGGCAAGGACAGTGGCGTACGGCCCACCATGCGTGAATACACGCCACGGCGCATAGACCTGGTGGCCAACGAGTTGGACATCGACTTCGTCCTGCATGGCGACGGCCCTGCCTCCACGTGGGCGGCGCAGGCCGCGGTCGGGCAAACCCTGAATATCGCCGGGCCACGCGCTTCACTGGTGGTGCCGGATGTGTTCGACAGCTACTTGCTGATCGGCGATGAAACGGCCATCCCGGCAATCGGCAGGCGGCTTGAGGAGCTGCCCGCTGGCCGCCAGGTGCTGGCGGTGATCCAGATCGAGGATGAGCAGGAGCGCCAGCCGCTGCCGAGCAAGGCGCAGGTCGAGGTGATCTGGGTACGCCGCCACGAGGAAGACCTGCTGGCATTGGTGCAGAACCTGACCTTGCCGCAAGGCCGGTTGTACGCCTGGGTAGCGCTGGAAAAAACCCTGACCCGCCAGGCCAAGGCGCTGCTGCTGGAAAAAGGCGTGCCCGAGGATGCTTTGAAAGCCGCGGCTTACTGGCGGGCCGACGGGGCTGGGGACGACGAATAATCGGCTTCAGCCTGTTACGCCTCTTCGCGGGCAAGCCCGCTCCCACAGGTACATCACCAGCCTTGGAGACGGTGGTATTCCTGTAGGAGCGGGCTTGCCCGCGAAGAGGCCGGCACAGGCTAAACAAACTTTTGCGCCCCACGCCAACGATCCAGCCCCAGCAACACCAGCCCGATCCCCCAGAACCCCGCCAGCACGCCCAGGGCATTGAGCAGCACTTGCCCGTACCCCAGCCTCGCCACATCGATGAACGGGTAGGCGTACAGGCCAATCTCGCTACCCCGCCACAAGGCGTAGCCAAAGTATACGGCCGGGTAGAGTGCCCACAGCGCCAGGTGCCGCAGACGCAAATGGCCCTTGGGCACCTCACACCACCAGTACAAGGCATACAGCGCCGGCATCACATCGTGCAGCAACTCGTCGGCCAGCCATTGCCAGCCCTCTGGCTGCCACAAGTGGCGCAGCAACACGCTGTAGGCCAGCGCTACCAGCACAATGCTCGCGGCCACCGCGGAACTCACCGACGGCGACAGAAAAAAATGCCTGGCCCGGCCTTCGCGGCCAAACGCCGCATAACTGAGCACCGTGGCCACCAAGGTGTTGGTCAACACCGTGAAATAGCCAAACACGTTGATCAGGCCGCCGATCAGGCTGGCCTGCTCCTGCCAACGCGCCAGCAGTACCAGGTACACCTGCACGGTCAGGCCGAACCAGCCCAGCACCGCCATGCCGGTCAGCCAAGGTCGCCGCAGCACGTTCAGGCCTGACGCTGCAGCTTCACGTACAACTGCTCGACCTTTTCCCGCGCCCAAGGGGTTTTACGCAAGAAGGTCAGGCTCGACTTGATCGTCGGGTTGCTCTTGAAGCAACGCACGTCAATGCGTTCGGCCAAGCCCTGCCATTGGTAATGCACCACCAGCTCGGTAAGGATCTGTTCGAGGGTCTTGCCGTGCAGCGCGTTGTGTTGGGCCGTGCTCATGCTGTACTCCGTGGGAAAGATGCGCACCTTACACGAGTGTAGTGGCGGGTGGGATCCGGCGAGGCCGCAGAAAAACGCTGGCCAGGGAAGAAACCTCTATGCTGAAATAGTTATGTTATGTTGTAACATTATATGAGCATCTGCCAAGGAACGTCCCACTCTCATGTTGTCTGCACCGCTTCGCCTTTCCCCCCTTGCCGTCGCGCTCTGGCTGGCCGCTTCGCCCAGCCACGCGGTGGAACTTGAACCCCAGGTGATCACGGCCAACCCGCTGGGCAACCGCCAACTGGCCGCGCCCAGCACCGTGCTCGAAGGCGACAACCTGCTGCAACAGCAGCACGGCAGCCTCGGTGAAACCCTGAACAAGCAGCCCGGTGTCGCCTCGACCTGGTTCGGCCCTGGCGCCAGCCGCCCGGTCATTCGTGGCCTGGATGGCGATCGCATTCGCATCCTGCGCAACGGCGTAGGCGCCCTGGATGCCTCCTCGCTGTCCTACGACCATGCCGTGCCGCTGGACCCGGTGACCGTCGATCGTGTCGAAATCGTGCGCGGCCCAGCCGCACTGCTGTACGGCGGCAACGCCATTGGCGGCGTGGTCAACACCTTTGACAACCGCATCCCGGACGCCCCCATCGAGGGCATTCACGGCGCCGGTGAACTGCGATACGGCGGCGCCGACACCACCCGCAGCAGCGCCGGCAAGCTAGAAGCCGGCGATGGCACCTTCGCCCTGCACCTGGATGCCAACAGCCGTCAGTTCAATGACCTGCGCATTCCTGGCTACGCCCGTAGCGCGAAAGTGCGCGATGCCGAAGAGCCCGGCAGCAAGCACCGCCTGGAAAACAGCGATGGCCGCCAGGATGGCGGCGCCATCGGCGGTGCCTACCACTGGGACCACGGTTACGCCGGCCTGTCGTACAGCCGCTACGACAGCAACTACGGCTCGGTGGCCGAATCCGGCGTGCGCCTGGACATGAAACAGGACCACTACGCCTTCGCCTCCGAACTGCGCGACCTCGACGGCCCGTTCAGCTCGGTCAAGGTCGATGCCGGCTACACCGACTACGAACACAGCGAAATAGAGGAAGGCGAGGTTCACACCACGTTCAAGAACAAAGGCTACGAAGCGCGTATCGAAGCCCGCCACCAGCCGCTCGGGCCGGTAGAGGGCGTGATCGGTGCACAAGTCAGCCGCAACGAATTCTCTGCCCTGGGCGAAGAGGCCTTCGTGCCGCACACCGATACCGACAGCCTGGCGTTGTTCATGCTCGAACAGTGGCAAGCGACCGAGCGCCTGAACCTGAGCCTGGGCGCACGCATGGAACACACCCGCGTGGACCCGGATGCCAAAGGCAACGAGAACTTCGTCGACGCCAACAGCACCAGCAGCTTCAATGCGTTCAGCCTGTCATCGGGCGCGGTGTACCAACTCGACCCGGTCTGGTCGCTGGCGGCCAACCTTGGCTATACCGAACGCGCCCCGACCTTTTACGAGCTGTATGCCAATGGCGCCCACGTCGCCACCGGTGCCTATGAAGTCGGTGATGCCAGCCTGAACAAGGAAAAGGCCATTTCCGCCGACCTGGCGTTACGCTTCGACAACGGTACGCACAAGGGCAGCGTCGGGCTGTTCTACAGCCACTTCCGCAATTACATCGGCCTGATCGGCACCGGCAACCTGCGCGAAGGCGGGCATGATCACGACCACGACGAAGCTGACCATGATCACGACGAAGGTTTCCCGGAGTACCAGTACCAAGGTGTGCGGGCACGCTTCTACGGCATCGAGGCCCAGGACCGCTGGCAGCTGGTCGAGAACCGTTATGGCAGCTTTGCCCTGGAATTGTCGGGTGACTACACCCGGGCCAAGAACCTTGACAGCGGCGAGCCGCTGCCCCGCATTGCTCCGCTACGCCTGAACAGTGGCCTGGTCTGGGAGCTGGACCGCTGGCAGGCCCGGGTGGACGTGCAGCACGCCGCCTCTCAGCACCGCAAGCCGGCCAACGAAAGCAGCACCGATGGCTATACCACCCTGGGGGCCAGCGTCGGCTACCGCTTCGACGTTGGCCAGAGCCAGTGGCTGGCGTTCGTGCGCGGTGAGAACCTGACCGACCAGACCGTGCGCTATGCCAGCTCGATTCTGCGCGATATCGCGCCAGCACCGGGGCGCAGTGTGGAAGTGGGCCTGCGTACCACCTTTTGAAATGGTGGGGGCGCATTGCGCCCCAATCGCCGGCAAGCCATTTCCTACACGTACTGCGCCATACCTGGGTAGGCGCAGGTACTGCGCAGAGCAGACCCCGAAGGGCATTATTACCAATTGAACAATAATGACCTGCGACAATTTGTCTTTTTTTCTGACGCCTTCCCCTATATCCTCCCCGCCGCAAGCTGAAACGCTTCACTGAACTCCCACGTTGCCACATCCATTGAAAGCCTGGCCTTTCGATGCGCTTGCCGTTTTTTCAATAATCAGAAGATAGCGCTATCTCATGCTCCAACTGCCCAAAACCTGTTACATAGGCGTCGCCCTTGCTGCCTTGGCGACCCCCACCTGCGCCAGCGAAATGTTCGCCAACGACTCCCCGTGGATGCTCGGCGACTGGGGCGGCACCCGCACCCGGTTGCTTGAACAAGGCTACGACTTCACCCTCGGCTACACCGGCGAGATGGGCAGCAACCTGCACGGTGGCTACGACCATGATCGTACCGCGCGCTACAGCGACCAGTTCACCTTTGGCAGCCACCTGGACCTGGACAAGATCCTTGGCTGGCACGACACCGAAGTGCAACTGACCATCACCGAGCGCCACGGCGACAACATCAGCAACGACCGCATCAATGACCCACGCGTGGGTGGCTTTACCTCGGCCCAGGAAGTATGGGGCCGCGGTGAAACCTGGCGGCTGACGCAAATGTGGATCAAGCAGAAGTACTTCGACGGCGCACTGGACGTGAAATTCGGCCGTTTCGGCGAAGGCGAGGACTTCAACAGTTTCCCCTGTGACTTCCAGAACCTGGCCTTCTGCGGCTCGCAGGTGGGCAACTGGGTGGGTGGCATCTGGTACAACTGGCCGGTCAGCCAATGGGCCCTGCGCGTGCGCTACAACCTCAGCCCCACGTTGTACGCGCAGGTTGGCGTGTTCGAACAGAACCCGTCCAACCTCGAGTCAGGTAACGGCTTCAAGCTCAGTGGCAGCGGCACCCAAGGTGCGGTCATGCCAGTCGAACTGGTATGGAGCCCGCGCGTCAAAGGCCTGAAAGGGGAATATCGCGCCGGCTACTACTACAGTAATGCCAAGGCACACGATGTTCTCAAGGACAGCAACGGCCAGCCGGCAGCCCTGAGCGGCGGCGCCTACCGCAGCAGCTCGAGCAAGCATGGCGTGTGGCTCGGCGCCCAGCAGCAGGTGACTGCACTGGCTTCCGACCATTCGCGTGGCCTGAGCCTATTCGCCAACGCAACGATGCACGACAAGAAAACCAATGTCATCGACAACTATGTTCAGGCAGGACTGGTATTCAAAGGGCCTTTCGATGCCCGCGCCAAGGACGACATCGGCTTCGCCCTCGCCCGCGTGCACGTCAACCCTGGCTACCGCAAGAACGCCCGCCTGGCCAACCAGGCAGCCGGCCTTGACGATTACGACAACCCCGGCTTCCTGCCTGTGCAAGACACGGAATACAGCGCCGAGCTGTACTACGGCATTCATGTGGCCAACTGGCTCACGGTCCGCCCGAACCTGCAGTACATCCGCCATCCCGGCGGCGTGTCGCAAGTTGATGGCGCCCTGGTCGGTGGCCTGAAGATCCAAAGCAGTTTCTGAATTTTTTTGACGTGACGGAGAACCTGAAATGAGCACTGAAGGTGCCAACACTGGAAGCCGCTGGCTACCGCGCCTGATTGGCGCGCTGCTGTTGCTGATGGGCCTGGCCCTGCTGGCCGGCGGCATCAAGTTGAGCCAGCTGGGCGGCTCGCTGTACTACCTTGTTGCCGGTATCGGCTTTGCCTTGTCGGGCATTCTGCTGCTGGCCCAACGGCGCATTGCCTTGGGCCTGTACGGCCTGGTGCTGCTAGGCAGCACGGTGTGGGCCTTGCTAGAAGTCGGCCTGGACTGGTGGCAACTGGTGCCGCGCCTGGCCATCTGGTTCGCCATCGGCGTGGTCCTGCTGCTGCCGTGGGCGCGCCGCCCGCTGATCGGCCCGGCCAGCACTGCCAACACGGCGCTGCTCAGCGTGGCCGTGGTGGCCGCAGGCGCCTGCGCCCTGGGCAGCCAGTTCACCCACCCGGGTGAGGTGTTTGGCGAACTGGGCCGCGACAGCAGCGAGATGGCCAGCGCCGCGCCGAGCATGCCGGACGGCGAATGGCAGGCTTATGGCCGTACCGAGCATGGCGACCGCTATTCGCCACTGCGCCAGATCACCCCGCAGAACGCCTACCGCCTGGAAGAAGCCTGGCGCATCCGCACCGGTGACCTGCCGACCGAGAACGACCCGGTCGAGCTGACCAACCAGAACACCCCGCTGAAAGTCAACGGCATGCTGTATGCCTGCACCGCGCATAGCCGCCTGCTGGCACTCGACCCGGACACCGGCGCGGAAATCTGGCGCTATGACCCGCAGGTGAAGAGCCCCACCGGCACCTTCAAAGGCTTTGCCCACATGACCTGCCGCGGGGTTTCGTATTATGACGAGAACCGCTACGTCAGCCGCGACGGCAGCCCGGCCCCGAAAATCAGCGACGCCGGCCAAGCCGTGGCGCAGGCTTGCCCGCGCCGCCTGTATCTGCCCACCGCAGATGCGCGCCTGATCGCCATCAACGCCGATAACGGCAAGGTCTGCGAAGGCTTCGCCAACCAGGGTGTGATCGACCTGACAACCGGCATCGGCCCGTTCACCGCCGGCGGCTATTACTCCACCTCGCCCGCGGCCATTACCCGCGACCTGGTGATCATCGGCGGCCATGTCACCGACAACGAGTCCACCAACGAGCCGTCTGGCGTTATCCGCGCCTATGACGTGCACGACGGCCACCTGGTGTGGAACTGGGACAGCAACAACCCGGAAGACACCAAGCCGTTGGCCCCCGGCAAGATGTACAGCCGCAACTCGGCCAACATGTGGTCGATCGCCAGTGTCGACGAAGACCTCGGCATGATCTACCTGCCGCTGGGTAACCAGACCCCAGACCAGTGGGGCGCTGACCGCACCCCAGGCGCCGAGAAGTACAGCGCTGGTGTGGTGGCCCTGGACCTTGCGACCGGCAAGGCTCGCTGGAACTACCAGTTCACCCACCACGACCTGTGGGACATGGACGTCGGCAGCCAGCCGACCCTGGTGCACCTGAAGACCGACGATGGCGTGAAACCGGCGATCATCGTGCCGACCAAGCAGGGTAGCCTGTATGTACTCGACCGCCGCGACGGTACGCCAATCGTGCCGATCCGTGAAATCCCCACGCCGCAAGGTGCGGTGAAAGGCGACCACACTTCGCCGACCCAGGCCCGTTCCGACCTCAACCTGCTGGGCCCGGACCTGACCGAACAAGCCATGTGGGGCGCCACCCCGTTCGACCAGATGCTGTGCCGCATCCAGTTCCGCGAACTGCGCTACGAGGGCCAGTACACCCCACCGTCCGAGCAGGGCTCGCTGGTCTACCCAGGCAACGTAGGCGTGTTCAACTGGGGCAGCGTATCGGTCGACCCGGTGCGCCAGTTGCTGTTCACCTCGCCCAACTACATGGCATTCGTGTCGAAGATGGTGCCGCGTGAACAGGTTGCCGAGGGCAGCAAGCGCGAAAGCGAAACCAGCGGCGTGCAGCCGAACACCGGTGCCCCGTATGCCGTGACCATGCACCCGTTCATGTCGCCCCTGGGCGTGCCGTGCCAGGCCCCGGCCTGGGGCTACGTGGCCGCCATCGACCTGTTCACCAACAAAGTCGTGTGGAAGCACAAGAACGGCACCACCCGTGACAGCACACCCGTGCCGATCGGCCTGCCGGTTGGCGTGCCCAGCATGGGCGGCTCGATCGTGACCGCAGGCGGCGTCGGTTTCCTCAGCGGGACCCTCGACCAGTACCTGCGCGCCTACGACGTGAACAACGGCAAGGAACTGTGGAAAGCCCGCCTGCCAGCGGGTGGCCAAGCCACCCCGATGACCTACACCGGCAAGGACGGCAAGCAATATGTGCTGGTGACCGCGGGCGGGCATGGCTCGCTGGGTACGCGGATGGGCGATTACATCATCGCTTACAAACTGGCTGAATAAGCTGCAAGTCACAAGCTACAAGCTGCAAGTACAAGCGGGGCCAATGCGGTCCCGCTTTTTTCTTGTAGCTTGTAGCTTGTAGCTTGCAGCTTGCAGCTTGCAGCTTGCAGCTTGCAGCTTGCAGCTTGCAGCTTGCACCTTGCAGCTTGAAACTTGAAACCCAATCCCCTGCGCCCCATCTAAGCACCATAGTCATTCACGCAGGTGCCCCATGAGCGACCAGCAGGATTTCCCGGAAAACCCCGACGAACACAGCGAAGTCGAGCACACCACCCCCCAGGCCCAAGCCGGCCACGCCCTCGCCCTGCCCGGCCAACAACTGCCGGACAAGGTCTATGTGATTCCGATCCACAACCGCCCGTTCTTCCCGGCCCAGGTACTGCCTGTGATCGTCAACGAAGAGCCCTGGGCGGAAACCCTTGATCTGGTCGCCAAGTCCCCTGACCACTGCCTGGCCCTTTTCTTCATGGACACGCCGGCAGAAGACCACCGCCACTTCGATACCTCGGCTTTGCCGCAGTACGGCACGCTGGTCAAGGTGCACCATGCCAGCCGTGAAAACGGCAAGCTGCAGTTCGTGGCCCAAGGCCTGACCCGGGTGCGTATCCGTACCTGGCTCAAGCATCACCGCCCGCCCTATCTGGTCGAAGTGGAATACCCGCGCCAGCCCGCCGAGCCTACCGACGAGGTCAAGGCCTACGGTATGGCGCTGATCAACGCGATCAAGGAACTGCTGCCGCTCAACCCGCTTTACAGCGAAGAGCTGAAGAACTACCTCAACCGCTTCAGCCCTAACGACCCGTCGCCGCTCACCGACTTCGCCGCCGCGCTGACCTCGGCTACCGGCGGCCAGTTGCAGGAAGTGCTGGACTGCGTGCCCATGCTCAAGCGCATGGAAAAAGTGCTGCCCATGTTGCGCAAGGAGGTCGAAGTCGCCCGCCTGCAAAACGAGATTTCGGCCGAGGTGAACCGCCAGATTGGCGAGCATCAGCGCGAGTTCTTCCTCAAGGAACAGCTCAAGGTCATTCAGCAGGAGCTGGGCCTGACCAAGGACGACCGCAGTGCCGACCTGGAGCAGTTCGAGCAGCGCCTGGAAGGCAAGACCCTGCCCGAGCAGGCGCGCAAACGCATCGATGAAGAAATGGGCAAACTGGCCATTCTGGAAACCGGTTCGCCCGAATACGCCGTTACCCGCAACTACCTGGACTGGGCCACTGCCCTGCCATGGGGGATCCACGGCAAGGACAAGCTCGACCTCAAGCACGCGCGCAAGGTACTCGACCAGCACCATGCAGGCCTCGACGACATCAAGGAACGCATCCTCGAGTTCCTCGCCGTTGGCGCCTGGAAGGGCGAGATCAGCGGCTCGATCGTGCTGCTGGTAGGCCCGCCCGGCGTGGGCAAGACCAGTATCGGCAAGTCGATTGCCGAGTCGCTCGGCAGACCGTTCTACCGCTTCAGCGTCGGCGGCATGCGTGACGAGGCCGAGATCAAGGGCCACCGCCGCACCTACATCGGCGCCCAACCCGGCAAGCTGGTGCAGGCGTTGAAGGATGTCGAAGTGATGAACCCGGTCATCATGCTCGACGAGATCGACAAAATGGGTCAGAGCTACCAGGGCGACCCGGCCTCGGCGCTGCTGGAAACCCTCGACCCGGAACAGAACGTCGACTTCCTCGACCACTACCTGGACCTGCGCCTGGACCTGTCGAAAGTGCTCTTCGTATGTACCGCCAACACCCTGGACTCGATCCCCGGCCCGTTGCTGGACCGCATGGAAGTGATCCGCCTGTCCGGCTATATCACCGAAGAAAAACTGGCCATCGCCAAGCGCCACCTGTGGCCCAAGCAGTTGCAAAAGGCCGGGGTGGCCAAGGCCAGCCTGAGCATCAGCGACAGCGCGCTGCGCACGGTGATCGAGGGCTACGCCCGAGAGGCCGGGGTGCGCCAGCTGGAAAAGCAATTGGGCAAGCTGGTGCGCAAGGCGGTGGTCAAGCTGCTGGAAAACCCGGACGCCAAGCTGAAAATCGGCACCAAGGACCTGGAGGCCGCACTCGGCATGCCGGTGTTCCGCAGCGAGCAAGTACTGGCGGGCAAAGGTGTGATCACCGGCCTGGCCTGGACCAGCATGGGCGGCGCGACCTTGCCGATCGAGGCAACCCGCATCCACACCCTCAACCGCGGCTTCAAGCTGACTGGCAAGCTGGGCGATGTGATGAAGGAATCGGCCGAGATCGCCTACAGCTACGTCAGCTCCAACCTCAAGCAGTTCGGGGGTGACCCCGGTTTCTTCAACGAAGCCTTCATTCACCTGCATGTGCCTGAAGGGGCCACCCCCAAGGACGGGCCGAGCGCTGGCATCACCATGGCCAGTGCCCTGCTGTCGCTGGCCCGCAACCAGGCACCGAAGAAAGGGGTGGCCATGACCGGCGAACTTACCCTCACCGGCCAGGTGCTGCCCATTGGCGGGGTGCGCGAGAAAGTGATCGCGGCACGGCGGCAGAAGATCTTCGAATTGATCTTGCCAGAGCCTAACCGCGGCGACTTCGAGGAACTGCCGGACTACCTGCGCGAAGGTTTGACAGTGCATTTTGCCAAACGCTTTGCCGACGTGGCGAAAGTACTGTTCTGACAGGCCCTGGGCTGCTTTGCAGCCCATCGATGGCAAGCCAGCGCCCAGCCTGTGGGAGCCCGGCTTGCCGGCGATGGGCCGCACAGCGGCCCCAATCGCTTGGCTGACCGGCATCAGGCACAAGCCCCACAAATTTCCTTGATCATCGGTTATCCTCAGGCCATCGCCAGCCTCCGGAGCCAACATGGCCGCCCCTCGTCTGCTCGTTCCCCTGAGCTTCGCCCTGCTGGGCGCCTGCGCCCAGCAACCCACTCAACCCGTCGAACTGGACGCCGAAAGCGAGTGCCCCATCCGCCTGCAGGTTGGCCAGAACCTCACGCTGAGCCTGCCCAGCAACCCCTCTACCGGCTACCGTTGGCGTGTGCAGGACCCGGCAGCCGGTGTACTGCACAGCCTTGGCCCCGAGGTCTACAGCGCGCCAGACGACACAGGCATGGTCGGCAGCTCGGGTTTGTCCACCTGGCGCTACCAGGCCCACGCCCGGGGTGAAGGCAAGCTGGTGCTGGTCTACCAGCAGCCTTGGGCCACCGACGTCGCGCCCGTGCAAACCTTCGATTGCGCCCTTCGGGTCAACTGAGCTGCAGCGCCGGTCAGCCAATCATGCATCCAGGCCGCGGTTTGGCTAGAATGCCGCCCTTGCCTACCACCCGCAGCCTGGATCCGCCGTGAGCAAACAACCCGACCGCCTTTTTGCCCAACCCCTGGAGCAAGTGCCCGACTTCGTCTTCAACGAGGACGTGGTGCGCGTGTTCCCAGACATGATCAAGCGCTCGGTGCCGGGGTATCCAACCATCGTGGAAAACCTCGGTGTGCTGGCCGCACGCTTTGCCCAGCCGCATACCGCCCTTTACGACCTGGGCGCATCGCTGGGTGCGGTCACCCAGTCGCTGCGCCGGCATGTGCGCAGCGATGGTTGCCGGGTGATCGCGGTCGACAACTCCGCCGCCATGGTCGAGCGCTGCCGCCAGTACCTCACCGCCCAGGACTCGATGTTCCAGGAGCTGTTGCCGGTACAGGTGCTCGAAGCCGATATCCTCGCCCTCCCCTTCGAGCCCGCCTCGGTGGTGGCGATGAACTTCACCCTGCAATTCATCGCCCCCGACCAACGCCTGGCACTGCTTGCCCGCATCCGCCAGGCACTGCTGCCCGGCGGTGCGTTGATCCTGTCGGAAAAACTGCGCTTCGCCGATGAGCGAGCCCAGGACCTGCTCAATGAGCTGCATCTGGACTTCAAGCGGGCCAACGGTTACAGCGAACTCGAAATCGCCCAGAAACGCAGCGCCATTGAAAATGTGATGCGCCCCGATACCCTCGAAACCCACCAGGAGCGCCTGCTTGCCGCCGGCTTCTCGAAAGTGGTGCCGTGGTTCCAATGCCTTAACTTCGCCTCGTTGATAGCCCTGCCATGATCGATCTGTCTTCCCTGGTCCGCCGCCTGGCGGGTACCCCCCTGGCTTCCTGGTCGCAAGGCCTGCAAGCGCAACTGCAAGCCAAGCTGGAAAAGGGCCACGGTGACCTGGACCGCTGGCGCGGTGCGCTGGAAGCCTTGCCCGCCGTGCAACCGAGTGAAGTCGACCTGGTGAACGGCCTGCGCCTGGACTGCGACTGCGACGCGGCCACCCGTGCACAGATGCGCCAGGCCTTGATGGGCCTGTCACCTTGGCGCAAAGGCCCGTTCGACCTGTTCGGCGTGCACGTCGACACCGAATGGCGTTCCGACTGGAAGTGGTCTCGCGTGGCCCCTCACCTGGATCTCAAGGGCAAACGTGTGCTCGATGTCGGTTGTGGCAACGGCTACTACCAGTGGCGCATGCTCGGTGCGGGCGCCGACATGGTGATCGGCGTCGACCCCAACTGGCTGTTTTTCTGCCAGTTCCAGGCGGTGCAGCAATACCTGCCGGAACTGCCCGCCTGGCATCTGCCTTTCGCGCTCGAAGAACTGCCGGCCAACCTGGAAGGGTTCGATACGGTGTTTTCCATGGGCGTGTTCTACCACCGCCGCTCGCCCATCGAGCACCTGCTGGCGCTGAAGGACTGCCTGGTCAAAGGGGGGGAGCTGGTACTGGAAACCCTGGTGGTCGAGGGTGATGAAAACCAGGTGCTGGTGCCCGAAGACCGCTACGCACAGATGCGCAATGTCTGGTACCTGCCTTCGGTACCGGCGTTGGCGCGCTGGTTGCGCCGTGCCGGCTTCAGCGACGTACGCTGCGTCGACGTGAGTGTGACCAGCATTGAAGAGCAGCGCAGCACCGACTGGATGCGTTACCAGTCCTTGGCTGACTTCCTCGACCCGAACGACCACAGCAAGACCATCGAAGGCCTGCCCGCACCACGCCGGGCCACCCTGCTGGCGCGCAAATAAAAAAAGCGCCCATGGGGGTAATGCCAGTCAGTTAAGCGATTTGGGGCCGCTTTGCGACCCTTCGCGGGCACGCCCGCTCCCACAGGGGATCGCGCATTTCTTGAGTTCAGGGCGTGCCCGCGAAGGGCTGCAAAGCAGCCCCACTAACGCTTAACTGACAGGCATTACCCATGCGGGCGCCTGAAGACAGCGACGCCGGGGAGCAGTGCCGGCGCCGCTGTTGCGACTCAATCCTTGGCCACCTCACGGGCCTTCTCTTGCGCCTTGCGCTCGCGCTCGGCCACGGCCTGCTGCTTGTCGCCGTGCAGGCGCTGCTGGTCTTCGCGGAACGCTTGCCAGAACTGCCTGGAGCGCTCCGCACCGCCCTCGGCGTAGACACTGGCGCTGCCCAGGGCAAGGGTGGCCAACAGTAGGTATTTGGTCAGGTTCATCGGGGTTGCCTCGTGGTAGCCGATCAGTCAGGCCATGGTCGCAGAGGCTGGCTAACAGCAAGGTGAGGCGCGGATTACAGTCCTGCAATGTGCCGGCGCCGCAACGGACAGCCAGATAACACCCGCATTACAAATCCGTTATCTACACCTCGGCCGCTAACGCATGCCGTAACATCCTGCGCCTTGACCCTGATGTCACTACAGGGTCGAGAATCGCCCCCTTTCCACCACACCGAGCCAACCCATGCGCCTACTGATCATCGAGGACGAGCTGCGTACCGCCGATTACCTGCAGCAAGGGCTGCGCGAAAACGGCTATGTGGTCGACTGCGCCCATACCGGCACCGACGGCCTGCACCTGGCACGCCAGCACCCGTACGACCTGGTCATCCTCGACGTCAACCTGCCCGAGCTCAATGGCTGGACCGTACTTCAGCGCCTGCGTGCCGAATCGACCACGCGCATCATGATGCTGACCGCCCATGGCCGCCTGGCCGACCGGGTAAAGGGCCTGGACCTGGGCGCCGATGACTACCTGCTCAAACCCTTTGAATTCCCTGAACTGCTGGCGCGCATTCGCAGCCTGCTGCGCCGCAACGACCAGCAACTGCAACCCAGTACCCTGCGGGTCGCCGACCTTGAGCTGGACCCGGGCCGCCACCGCGCCTATCGCGCCGGGCAACGCATCGACCTGACCGCCAAGGAGTTCGCCCTGCTCCACCTGCTGATGCGTCAGACCGGTGAAGTGCTGTCGCGCACGCAGATCATCTCAATGGTGTGGGACATGAATTTCGATTGCGACACCAATGTGGTGGAGGTCTCGATCCGGCGCCTGCGCGCCAAGATCGACGACCCGTTCGACAACAAACTGATCCATACCCTGCGCGGTGTCGGTTACGTGCTGGAGGCGCGTTTTTGAAGACTACCAGCCTCTCTTTGCGCCTGGGCCTTAGCGTCACGCTGATGGGCGCTGCGCTGGTGTTGTTGCTGGCCTGCCTGGCCGTGTTCGCCCTGGATCACGAGCTGGACAGCCGCGCACGCGGGGACCTGGCGCGCAAGATGCTGCAAGTCGAGCACAACCTGCGGGTCGATCTGCGCAGCGAGGACCTGGGCACCAGGGCCCACCCCCTGCTCGACCTGGTGATGGGGCACGACAACCTGAGCCTCAGCGTGCTGGCGCAGGAAAGCCGCCACCCACACCTGCTCAGCCTGGGGCCGGCACTGGACTCGCGCGTCGCTGAGCTGCCCACCGACGAACGCCTAACCTTTCACGCCTGGCGCGACAGCAGCGGCAACCAGATCCTGACCGTCAGCCGGTTGATGCGCCTGCGTGACAACACCCCGGTCAAGGTGCTGATGTCGCTCAACCGCGCCGACGATAACGCCCTGTTGCAGGCGTACCTGCACTCAACCCTGCTGGCGCTGCCACTGATGCTGCTGCTGATTGGCGCGGGGGCCTGGTGGCTGATGCAGCGCGGCCTCAAGCCCCTGCGACATTTTCGGCGCATCGCTGGCCAGGTTTCGGCCCAGGACCTGCAGCATCGCCTGCCCGCCAGCGGCCTGCCACTGGAACTGGCTGAACTCGCGCGCAGCATCAACGTGATGCTCGACCGCCTTGACCAGGGTGTCAGCCAGCTCGCGCAGTTCTCCGACGACTTGGCGCACGAACTGCGTACCCCCTTGAGCAACCTGATGGGCAAGGCCCAGGTGACCCTGGCGCGCGAACGGGAGAACGCCAACTACCGGGAGGTGCTGGAAGACAGTATCGAGGAGCTGACCCGGCTCAACCGCATCATCAATGACATGCTGTTTCTTGCCCAGGTCAGCCAACCGCAAACCCAGGTGGCGCTCAAGCCCTTAGCGTTGGCCGACGAAACTGCCCGGGTAGTCGAGCTGTTCACCTTCAGTGCCGAGCTCAAAGGCGTAGCGCTGCGGGTGCAGGGTTGGGGCACGGCGTTGGGCGACCGGTTGATGGTTCAACGGGCGCTGTCGAACCTGTTGAGCAATGCCATACGGCACAGCCCTGAGGGTGAACCGGTCGACTTGCATATCCAGCGTACAGGCAACGAAATACGGCTATCTGTGCAGAACCGTGGCCCAGGCATCGCTGCGGCTGAGCAGCCACAGCTGTTCGAACGCTTTTACCGGGTGGGTTCGGGGCGCTCGCGGTTGGAGGGCGGGACCGGCTTGGGGCTGGCGATCGTCAAATCGATCATGCAACTGCACGGCGGGCGGGTCGAGGTGAGCAGCAGCCCCTTGGGGCCGACCCGCTTCACGCTGGTGTTTCCTGCCGAGTGATCGGCCGCCTGTACCCGCGAATAGGCTGGTACAGGCAACTGACAGATCAGCGCGAAGCCGCGACGATCAGGGCCTTCATCTCGGCCACAGCAGCCTTGAAGCCCACGAACAGGGCATGCGCCACCAATGCGTGGCCAATGTTCAGCTCATTGATACCCTTGATCGCCGCCACCGCCTCGACGTTGTGGTAATGCAGGCCATGGCCGGCATTGACGACCAGCCCCTGACCCACGCCAAACGCCACACCGTCGACAATGCGCCGCAGCTCATCGGCCACCTCGCCTGGGGTTTGCGCGTCGGCATAGCGCCCGGTGTGCAGCTCGATGGCGGGGGCGCCGACCCGGCGTGAGGCCTCGATCTGCCGCTCGTCAGCATCGATGAACAGCGACACTTCGGCGCCAGTGCGTGCCAGGCGTTCGACCGCCGCCTTGATCCGTGCCTCCTGCCCCGCCACGTCCAGGCCACCTTCGGTGGTCAGCTCCTGACGGGTTTCAGGCACCAGGCAGATGTGCGCCGGGCGAATTTTCTCGGCAAAGGCCATCATCTCTTCGGTGACGCCCATTTCGAAGTTCATGCGCGTCTGCAGCACGTCCTTGAGCAGCACCACGTCGCGCTCCTGAATGTGCCGGCGATCTTCGCGCAGGTGCACGGTAATGCCGTCGGCGCCTGCTTCCTCGGCATCCAAGGCAGCCTTGACCGGGTCAGGGTAACGCGTGCCGCGGGCCTGGCGCAGGGTTGCCACGTGGTCGATGTTGACGCCAAGAAGCATGCGGTTGCTGTGAGTCACGAAAGGCTCTCCTGAAGATTGAGGCCCACAGCATACGTCGTGATCAGCGCTTGCGAAACAGTTCCCGGCTGACCAGTGGCTTGCCGCCCAGGTGAACGGCCAGGGCCTGGCGCATCAGGCGCTTGGCGGCGAGCAAGGCACCGTCCGCGCTCCAATCGGCTTGCGCCATGGCCAGCAGCTCGGTGCCGCGGAACAAGCCGGGTTGCACCAGCTCGACCCGTTCCAGGCCTGCGTCCACGCGCAAGCGGTACAGGCCATCGGCGGCAATGGGGTGGTCGTTGACGTCCTGGCTCAGGGAAAACGCGTAACCAAGCTCATCGAGCAGCCGCCATTCGAACGAACGCAGCAGCGGCTCCAGCGGGCGCCCCTCGGCCAAGGCCTGCAGGGTGAGTGCGTAGTGCTCGAAAAGGGCCACGAATGGCGCCTCGGCAGGCAGCAGGCGCATCAGCAACTCGTTGAGGTACAGCCCGCTGAACAGTGCATCGCCATGCAACCAGGCGGCGATGCCGGCGCTGTCCATGCGCCCGACATTCTTCAGCTCGCCACGCCCGCGCAGTTCGAGCTCCAGCGGCACGAACGGCCGTACCAGGCTGCCACCCTTGCCGCGCGCACGGCGCAGTACCGCGCGCATGCGGCCCTGCGGGGTGAAAAAGTCCACCAGCGCACTGGTTTCCTTGTAGGCGCGGCTGTGCAGCACATAGGCTGGCTGGCCGACAGGTTGTTCCATGGGAAATCACTCGTTCCCTGTAGCCAGGAAAACCGCACAGTGGGGCGGCTGTGCAGCCCATCGCCGGCAAGCCAGCTCCCACACCGACCGCATCGCCCCAGGGCTTGTGCAGTACCTGTGGCAACTGGCTTGCCAGCGATGGGCCGCACCGCGGCCCCAACAGTATTGCTTACAGGTCGCCGTAACCCAGTGAACGCAACGCGCGCTCATCGTCGGACCAGCCACCTTTCACCTTGACCCACAGGTTGAGCATGACCTTGGAGTCGAACAGCACTTCCATGTCTTTGCGCGCTTCGGAGCCGATGCGCTTGATGCGCTCGCCCTTGTCGCCAATGATGATCTTTTTCTGGCCATCGCGCTCAACCAGGATCAGCGCGTGGATGTGCAGCACGTGCCCCTGCTGCTTGAATTCCTCGATCTCCACGGTGATCTGGTAAGGCAACTCGGCCCCCAGCTGGCGCATGATCTTCTCGCGCACCAGTTCGGCCGCCAGGAAACGGCTGCTGCGGTCGGTGATCTGGTCTTCCGGGAAGAAGTGGTCATTTTCCGGGAGATGCTTGGCGATCTGCGCTTCCAGCGCCTCGAGGTTATGGCCCTGCTGCGCAGAAATCGGCATCACCTCGGCGTTCGGCAACTGCTCCTGCAGCCATTGCAGGTGCGGGATCAGCTCGGCCTTCTCTTCCATGCGGTCGGTCTTGTTGACCGCGATGATCAGCGGCCCGGTCACGTACTGCACGCGCTCCAGCACCAGTTGGTCCTCGTCGGTCCACTTGGTACGGTCGACCACGAAGATCACCACATCGACGTCTTTCAGGGCCGCCGAAGCATTGCGGTTCATGTAGCGGTTCAGGGCCTTGTCGTTGGCCTTGTGCATGCCAGGGGTATCGACGTAGATCGCCTGCACATCACCTTCGGTCTTGATGCCGAGCATGTTGTGGCGGGTGGTCTGCGGCTTGCGCGAGGTAATCGCCAGCTTTTGGCCGAGGATGTGGTTGAGCAGGGTCGACTTGCCCACGTTCGGGCGGCCGACAATGGCTACATAGCCGCAGCGGGTCGGGTTGCTATCAGTCATTGCCATTCTCCACGCCCAGGGCGATCAGTGCAGACGCAGCGGCAACTTGCTCGGCAATACGCCGGCTAACGCCTTGGCCACGGCTCTTGTTGTTCAGCAGCACCACTTCGCATTCGACGAAAAAGGTGCGGCAGTGCGGCTCGCCCTGGATATCCACCACTTCGTAGCGCGGCAGCTCGCAGCTGCGCGACTGCAGGAACTCTTGCAGGCGGGTTTTCGGGTCCTTGTTGGTGTCGACCAGGGTCAGGCCCTCGAACTCATTGGCCAGCCAGGCCAGCACACGCTCGCGGGCGGTTTCCATGTCGGCGTCCAGGTAAATGGCGCCAATCAGTGCTTCCAGCGCATCGGCAAGGATCGACTCGCGGCGAAAACCACCGCTCTTGAGCTCGCCGGACCCCAGGCGCAGGTACTCACCAAGGTCGAAGCCACGGGCCAGGCGGGCCAGGGTTTCGCCCTTGACCAGCCGCGCCCGCAGGCGCGACAGCTGGCCTTCGCGGGCCTGCGGAAAACGCTCGAACAGCGCTTCACCGGCGACGAAGTTGAGAATGGCGTCACCCAGGAACTCCAGGCGCTCGTTGTTGCGCCCGGCGTAACTGCGATGGGTCAGCGCCAGGAGCATCTGGTCCTGGTTCTTGAAGGTGTAGCCGAGCTTTCGCTCCAGACGGGCAAGGGAAGCACTCATGCGGCCACCCGTTGGTTATTTAACGCGTTGTTCAAATCAACATCCTGAAAGACTGTTTGGCTGTGGCCCGCCGCGCGATGTGCGGCGAATCTCCCGATCCCTGAGAACACAGCCTATGTCAGAAATGCATTCGGCGCTGTCTGCTGGACAGCGCCGATGGGTATCAATGGATCAAACCGACCCGCGACAGGTTGGGCAGGTGGCTGAGCTTGGGTTCCGGCCAGCTCATCCATACCGCGAAGGCCTTGCCGACGATGTTCCGGTCCGGAACCATGCCGTGCAGCTCCTTGGGAATATTCGGGTCATCCCAGAAACGGCTGTCGTTGGAGTTGTCGCGGTTGTCGCCCATCATGAAGTAGTGGCCTGCCGGCACGGTCCATTGCTGGTCCGGCGGCATGCGATAGCGGCTCATTTCCTTGCGGATCAGGTGTTCGGTCTCGCCCAGCTTTTCCTTGTACAGCGTGGCGCTGCCCAAGGTGCCCGGCTCGCTACCTACCAGCTGTTCGGCAACCGGCTGCCCGTTGACGAACAGGCGCTTGTCGTTGGTGTAACGCACCACGTCGCCTGGCAGGCCGACCACACGCTTGATGTAGTTGACGTTCGGGTCGCTCGGGTAACGGAACACCATGACGTCGCCGCGCTGCGGGTCACCCACCTCGATGACCTTCTTGTCGATCACCGGCAGGCGAATGCCATAGGAGAACTTGTTCACCAGGATGAAATCGCCCACTTCCAGAGTGGGTTTCATCGACCCCGAAGGGATCTGGAACGGCTCGACCAGGAACGAGCGCAGTACCAGTACGATGAACAGCACCGGGAAGAACGACTTGCCGTACTCGACCAGCAACGGTTCCTTGTTCAGGCGCTCGACCACCGCCATTTCAGGCTGGCTTACGCTGCCCTGATAGTTGGCAATTGCCGCACGCCGGCGCGGGGCCAGGAACAGCAAGTCGATCAAGCCCAGCAAACCGCAGACGAATACGGCAATGACCAGCAACAGCGGGAAATTTAGCGACATAGGACCTAGCTATCCAACCTGAGCACGGCGAGGAAGGCTTCCTGTGGAATTTCCACGTTGCCCACCTGTTTCATGCGTTTCTTACCGGCCTTCTGCTTCTCCAGCAGTTTCTTCTTACGGCTGACGTCACCACCGTAGCACTTGGCCAGTACGTTCTTTCTGAGCGCCTTGACGGTTGTCCGGGCAATGATCTGGCCGCCAATGGCTGCCTGGATCGCCACGTCGAACATCTGCCGAGGGATCAGTTCCTTCATCTTCTCGGTCAACGCACGGCCTTTGTAGGCCGCGTTGTCGCGGTGCACGATCAATGCCAGGGCATCGACCTTGTCGCCGTTGATCAGCACGTCCAGCTTGACCAGGTTGGCCGACTGGTAGCGATCAAAATGGTAATCCAGCGAAGCATAGCCGCGGCTGGTGGATTTGAGGCGGTCGAAGAAGTCCAGCACCACTTCGTTCATCGGCATGTCATAGCGCACCTGCACCTGGCTGCCGAGGAACTGCATGTCGCGCTGCACGCCACGCTTCTCGATGCACAAGGTGATCACGTTACCCAGGTGCTCCTGCGGCACCAGAATGGTCGCGGTCACGATCGGCTCGCGGAAGTCGGCCACGGCTGAAACATCCGGGAGCTTGGACGGGTTGTCGACGACAATAGTTTCGCCGGTTTTCAGCTCCAGCTCGTAGATCACGCTGGGTGCGGTGGTGATCAGGTCCAGGTCGTACTCGCGCTCCAGGCGCTCCTGGATGATCTCCATGTGCAGCATGCCGAGGAAGCCGCAACGGAAACCGAAGCCCAGTGCATCGGAGCTTTCCGGCATGTACTGCAGCGACGAATCGTTCAGGGTGAGCTTCTGCAGGGCATCGCGGAAGTCTTCGAAGTCGTCGGAGCTGACCGGGAACAGGCCTGCGTAGACCTGCGGCTGGATTTTCTTGAAGCCTGGCAGCACTTCGACCTCGGGGGTCGAGGACAAGGTCAGGGTGTCGCCGACCGGGGCACCGTGAATGTCCTTGATGCTGGCGATGATGAAGCCCACTTCACCGGCTTTCAGGTCGGCGGTCTGGGTGTGTTTCGGGGTGAACACCCCCACGCTGTCGACCAGGTGCACCTTGCCGGTGGACTTGACCAGGATCTTGTCGCCCTTCTTGACGCGCCCCTGGCGCACGCGCACCAGCGAGACCACGCCCAGGTAGTTGTCGAACCAGGAGTCGATGATCAGCGCTTGCAGCGGCGCATCGATTTCGCCCACGGGTGCCGGGATCGAGTGCACCAGGCGCTCGAGCACCTCGTCCACGCCCATGCCGCTCTTGGCACTGCAGGCCACGGCGTCAGTGGCGTCGATACCGATGATTTTCTCGATTTCGTCCTTGACGCGGTCCGGGTCGGCCTGGGGCAGGTCCATCTTGTTGAGGACCGGCATGACCTCCAGGCCCTGCTCGATGGCGGTGTAGCAGTTGGCAACCGACTGGGCCTCTACCCCCTGGCCGGCGTCGACCACCAGCAGTGCGCCTTCACAGGCTGCCAGCGAGCGCGAGACTTCGTAGGTGAAGTCGACGTGGCCGGGGGTGTCGATGAAGTTCAGCTGGTAGATCTTGCCGTCCTGCGCCTTGTAGTGCAGCGTGACGCTGTGGGCCTTGATGGTAATACCGCGTTCGCGCTCCAGGTCCATGGAGTCCAGTACCTGGGCTTCCATTTCGCGAGCCGTCAGGCCACCGCACATCTGGATGAAACGGTCGGCCAGCGTCGACTTGCCATGGTCGATGTGGGCGATGATGGAGAAATTGCGGATATGACTCAAATCACTCACGGGTCAACACTCGAAAAGGCTGCGAGCCGGACGCCCGCCGAAAAATAGCCGGGCATTGTACCTTAAGCTGTTCGCAGATGGGAGATTCCTCTGCCCGACTGTACACAACTACCCGCCAGCCAATTGTGAATATTCATGAAAAAGGGCAGCCGAAGCTGCCCTTTTCGCCCCACCTGGCCGCTTATTCAGCGAGCTTGAAGGTGATGAAGCTGGCACGGCCCTGACGCAGCACGCGCATCGACACCGAGCGGTTCTTCGGCAGTTCCTTGGCGATTTCGGTGAATTCCTTGGCCGAGCCGATGGCCTGGTTGTTCAGGTGGCTGATGACGTCACCCGGGCGCAGGCCGATGAGCGCTGCCGGACCATCCTGGACTTCCTTGATCACCACGCCGCCCTTGAGCTCGAGGGATTTTTTCTGCTCGGCGGTCAGGTCGGCGACCGCGACACCCAGGCGGTTGCTGCTGCGCTCGGTGCTGCCGTCGGCACCGGCGGTGATGTCGGCGTCGTCGTCCGGCATGGCGCCCACGGCCACGTCCAGGGTCTGGCGCTTGCCGTTGCGGATGATTTCCAGCTTGGCTTTTTCGCCATCCTTGAGGCTGCCGACCAGGTGCGGCAGGTCGGCCGACATGACGATCGGCTGGCCGTTCATGCTCAGGATCACGTCACCCACCTGCAAGCCACCCTTGGCGGCCGGGCCGTTTTCCAGCACCTGGGCTACCAGGGCGCCGGCCGGCTTGTCGAGGCCGAAGGATTCGGCCAGGTCCTTGTTGACCTCCTGAATCACCACGCCCAGCCAGCCGCGGCTGACTTTGCCGTCTTTCTTCAACTGGTTGGAAACGTCGAGCGCCACATCGATCGGGATGGCGAACGACAGGCCCATGAAGCCGCCCGAACGGGTGAAGATCTGCGAGTTGATACCCACCACTTCGCCCTTCATGTTGAACAGCGGACCACCGGAGTTACCCGGGTTGATGGCCACGTCGGTCTGGATGAACGGCACATAGGTATCGTTGGGCAGGGTGCGACCCTTGGCGCTGACGATGCCCTTGGTCACCGAGTGGTCGAAGCCGAACGGCGAACCGATGGCCAATACCCACTCGCCCACCTTGAGCTTCTCGGAGTCACCCAGTTTCACGGTGGGCAGGTTCTTGCCATCAACCTTGAGCAAGGCCACGTCGGTACGGGGATCGGTGCCGATCAGCTTGGCCTGCAGCTCACTGCGGTCCGACAGGCGGACGATGATCTCGTCGGCATCGGCGACCACATGGTTGTTGGTCAACACATAGCCATCGCTGGAAATGATGAAGCCAGAGCCCAGCGACATGGCCTCACGCTGGCGATCGCCACGGGGCGAGCGCGGCTGTTGCGGCATGTTGCGCTCGAAGAATTCGCGGAACATCGGCGGCAGGCCTTCCAGGTCCGGCATCTGGCCCTGGGCCACGCGGCGGTCCGGCAGCTTCTGCTTGGTGCTGATGTTGACCACCGCGGGCGAGGCCTGCTCGACCAGCGTGGTGAAGTCCGGCAGGGCTTCGTCGGCCTGGGCGGTGAGCGCCTGGCCGAGCATCAGCACGGTGGCGACCATCATTAGGTAGGATTTCAAGCGTGGTATTGACATACGGCTCCCGTCACAACGAGCGGTAGTTAGAAAGGCCCCTGCACAAAACAGGAAAGGCCAGGCTCCTGAAAGCCTGACCTATAGAAAATTTGCCGCCGGATTGCAAATGACAATGCTTTAATTTCATTTCAGGCGTATGCCCGGCTGCCTTTGGCACGGCCCGCAAACGGGCGCCATTACTGGCGTACCTGGGCATCCTGAGGTCGCATGGACAGGGCAACACGCTCTGCCGTACCCAGGGGGATTTCACCGACGACCGTCACCATGACCTTGCCCTTGGGCGTATTCAGGCGACGTGAAACCGCCGACGTCGGCCCAAGCTGGGTGCGCACATCGTTACCACCGTCATCCTTGACCGGCTCGAGGAACACCGAGAAGCGCGCCAGGCCATCGTCGTACATCAGGCTACTGACCGAGCTGCCAAGCTTGGGGTCGCGGTGCACGGTGCTGTTGACCAGTTCGAAGCCCGGCGGCAACCAGTCCGAACGCCAGGCGGCGATGTTGTCATTGCTGACCGAGGCCACATGCTGCACAGGCTTGCAGGCGGCGCTTGGTTGCAGGTCGCTGTCGCTGGGCAGGTCATCGGTATCGAGACGGGTCATCTGGAAGCGTTCCAGCAACTGCCCCTTGTCGTTGAGCATCAAGGAGCGCAGCGGCAGGCCGGTCTTGCGGTCCAGGTGCAATTCGAAGGCATAGCGGTGCTGGTCGCGCGGCGTGAGCGTCACAATCACCGCGTCACGCCCGGCCACGCGTGACTTGCCCGCCACGCTCAGGTCGTACCAACCCATGAGCTTCAGGGGATCAAGCACACGCGGTGCAGTATCTGGAGGGCTGGTAACCCCGCTGGCCAAGGCGCCGCTGACACACGCCACCTTGCCATCAACGCGCACGATTTCCTCGGCTGCGCCATCGAGCTGCAATAGCCGCTCGCTGACCTTGCCGCCCTCTACCCTGTGCCAGATATCGTGTGAAGAAAAACTACCGTTGCGTTCGTAGACGAAAGCGCCTTGGTAGCTCTGTTTTTGCTCGGCCTGTGCCAGCTTGTTCAGCCATTCACTCGCCTCGGGCGAAGAATTGGCTGCCAACGCTGGCACCGTCATGCAGCTGCCAACCAGCAGCGTCAGGAGAGGTAGCGCGCGCATGAGCCTCCTTACTTAACGGTTTTCCAGGCTGGCAGCGCGGGCATACGGCAGTGCAGTTTCAGTACCCTTGAGCGCAGACTCCTGAGCATGCTGGCGCAGGTAACCTGGCAGACGCTGGTCCCAGCCGGCCTGGTTCTGCAGCACACCGTTGGCCATTGGCCCGGTCGGTTGCTCGCTGCTCTCGGTATAACCTGCCAATACTGCAGGGCCCTGTGCTTGTGGCACGCTCACGCCCTGCTGGACCGGCTGCTGGGCAGCCAGCTCGGCACCGGTGATCTCGTCCTGGTTGTACATGCGCACACCCGCCAGCACGGCCACGGTGACCGAAGCAGCCACAGCCAGGCGGCCGATGCTGCGCCACGGGCCCTTGTTGACCTTGGCCGGCACGGCTTCATCGGCCAGCGCCGCAGACACCGCCGAGGCGATATCCAGGTTGGGCAGCAGCAACTCCTTGTGCATGGCTGCGCGGGCTACCTGGTAACGGGACCAGGTGGCACGGGTTTCGGCTTCGTCGACGGCGTTCAACACCCGACGCAATTCCAGTTCGTCCGCTTCGTTATCCATTACCGCGGACAGCGATTCCTGCAAAGCTTCACGACTCATGGCGGTTCCTCTCTTGGCTGTCGCCGCTGTCTCAGGTTTCCTGCAACAACGGTTGCAGGGCTTTGTCTATGGCCTCCCGAGCGCGGAAGATTCGAGAGCGCACGGTACCCACCGGACATTGCATGACACTGGCAATGTCTTCGTAACTCAGGCCATCGAACTCACGCAGGGTAAGCGCCGTGCGCAGGTCTTCGGGCAGTTGCTGGATGGTGCGATGGACGGTGCCTTCGATCTCATCCCGCAACAACGAGCGCTCTGGAGACTCAAGATCCTTGAGGCCATGATCGCCGTCGTAAAACTCCGCATCCTCGGAGCTGACATCGCTGTCTGGCGGCCGTCTTCCACGGGACACCAGGTAGTTCTTCGCCGTGTTGATGGCGATGCGGTACAGCCACGTGTAAAACGCACTGTCGCCGCGGAAATTGCCAAGTGCACGGTAGGCCTTGATAAAGGCTTCCTGCGCAACATCCTGGGCCTCGTGGGTATCGTGAACGAACCGCACGATCAACCCGAGAATCTTGTGCTGATACTTCAGCACCAACAGATCGAACGCTCGCCTGTCGCCGCGCTGCACGCGCTCGACAAGTTGCTGATCCTCTTCCTGGGTTAGCATGAACACTCCTCAGTGAACTCGAAGGAGCGTTGCAACAGCCATCGCTCAGGCTTGCAACCATAGACTCGGGCTTTTCGCAAAAGTTCTCCCCTCCAAGCAAGTTTCCTGCAGCCCTTGGTCGGCTTGCACGGAAGACGAGGCACGGTCATCGCCGGCTTCGTCGATAATCAGGTTACGTGTACGCAGGGACAGCCGGGACAGGCCTGCCGCCCTGCGTCGCCGCGGCAATTTGTGGCGTGCGGGCAACCTTCATAGGATTTCCGGCCATGTCGGAAAGTTCCCACAAAGGTTGGCCACGCTGGCAGCTGGCATGGAAATTGGCCACCGGGGGCTGCTATAAAGGCAGCCCGGTCGAGCGAACAATAGTTTCACTATGCCACCTGCGCGTGGCTATTGTGCCGCGCCCCCTCCAAAGATTACTAGTGTCCCGACATGAGCCAACAATTCCAACATGATGTCCTGGTGATCGGCAGCGGTGCCGCCGGTCTCAGCCTGGCACTCAACCTCCCCAGCCACCTGCGCATCGCCGTGCTGAGCAAGGGCGACCTGGCCAATGGCTCGACCTTCTGGGCCCAGGGCGGTGTCGCTGCGGTGCTGGACAATACCGACACAGTGCAGTCGCATGTGGAGGATACCCTCAATGCCGGCGGCGGCCTGTGCCATGAAGACGCCGTACGCTTCACTGTCGAACACAGCCGCGAAGCCATACAGTGGCTGATCGAACAAGGCGTACCGTTTACCCGCGACGAGCACTACAGCGTCGACGATGGCGGCTTCGAGTTCCACCTTACCCGCGAGGGCGGCCATAGCCACCGGCGGATCATCCACGCCGCCGATGCGACCGGTGCCGCCATTTTCACCACGCTGCTCAAGCAGGCCCGCTCGCGCCCGAATATCGAGCTGCTTGAACAGCGCGTGGCAGTCGACCTGATCACCGAGCGGCGCCTGGGCCTGCCCGGCGAGCGCTGCCTGGGCGCCTATGTGCTCAACCGCAACAGTGGTGAGGTCGACACCTTCGGGGCACGCTTCACCGTGCTGGCCACTGGCGGCGCGGCCAAGGTCTACCTCTACACCAGCAACCCCGACGGCGCGTGTGGCGACGGCATTGCCATGGCCTGGCGGGCCGGTTGCCGGGTGGCGAACCTGGAGTTCAACCAGTTCCACCCGACCTGCCTGTATCACCCGCAGGCCAAGAGCTTCCTGATCACCGAGGCCCTGCGTGGCGAGGGCGCCCTGCTGCGCCTGCCCAATGGCGAGCGTTTCATGCCACGTTTCGACCCGCGCGAGGAACTGGCGCCCCGCGATATCGTCGCCCGCGCCATCGACCACGAAATGAAGCGCCTGGGTGTGGACTGCGTGTACCTGGACATCACCCACAAGCCAGCCGAGTTCATCAAGGGCCACTTCCCCACCGTGTACGAGCGGTGCCTGGCGTTTGGCATCGACATCACCCGCCAGCCGATTCCGGTGGTGCCTGCCGCGCACTACACCTGCGGCGGGGTAATGGTCGACGACCGCGGCCACACCGATGTGCCGGGTTTGTACGCGATTGGCGAAACCAGTTTCACGGGCCTGCATGGCGCCAACCGCATGGCCAGCAACTCACTGCTGGAGTGTTTTGTGTATGGCCGCGCCGCGGCTGCCGACATCGAGGCCAACCTGCAGCAGGTGAGCATGCCAAGGGCTCTGCCGGGTTGGGATGCCAGCCAGGTGACCGATTCGGACGAGGACGTGATCATCGCGCACAACTGGGACGAGTTGCGGCGGTTCATGTGGGACTACGTGGGTATCGTGCGCACCAGCAAGCGCCTGCAGCGGGCGCAGCACCGCATTCGGCTGCTGCTGGATGAAATCGACGAGTTCTACAGTAACTACAAGGTCAGCCGCGACCTGATCGAACTGCGCAACCTGGCGCAGGTGGCCGAGCTGATGATCCTGTCGGCGATGCAGCGCAAAGAGAGCCGCGGCTTGCATTACACCCTGGACTACCCGGGCATGCTGGACGAAGCAAAGGACACGGTGCTCAGCCCGACCTGAGCGCTGCAGCGCCCCAGCGCCGCCGGCTGAATTTCAACCGCACCCGCAACCGCCGATGCTCGTCCGCGCCCAGGGCATCCGGCGGTACACACTGGCTTTGCCCCAACCAGCGCCCGGCGCGCTCAAAGCGCACCACCACCAACTCAGGCAGGGCCATGCTGTCCCGGCACAGCCGCACCGGCTGCCAACCACCACCACGGGTGTACACCTGCCAGCCGCGCACATCACGGCGCAAGCCGGTAACGGCCTGTTCATGGGTCAAGAGAATACGGCGGGGAAGCGCCCAGGCAGCGTGGGCAAGGCAGGCAATGATGAGGGTAAACGCCAGCCAGGCTGGCAGCGCGCTTGCCCACGCGGCAAGCCAGGCTACCCCCTGGCATGCCAGGTAGACCGCCAGCAGCCGGCGCGAGCCCTGCCAGCGGCACTCATAACACTCACTTGGGCTGGACACGGTCCAGAATGATGCGAACCATGCGCTGCAGCTCCGGGTCTTCAGACTCGGTGCGCTCCATGAACCAGCCGAACATGTCCTGATCCTCGCAGCTCAACAGGCGCACGTACAGTTCGCGGTCGGCCTCGTTGAGGGTGGGGTAGACTTCCTGGGTGAAAGGCACCAGCAGCACGTCCAGTTCCAGCATGCCGCGGCGGCTGTGCCAGAACAGCCGGTTGAGTTCAGTTTGTTCGACCATGGGGCCCTCCTCGAATGGCCCGCCAGTATACAGCCAGGCGAGCGCAGCGGCACCGGGCGTTGGTCTACTCACCTACCTATTTTGTTACCGGCGTTCTATGATGGCCGCCAGTCTTTAGCCACCGCGATGACCCATGGCCGATTCCGCTTTCTTCTGCCCCCTGTCCCACGAGGGCATCCTCGCCGTCCGCGGCTCCGATGCAGGCAAGTTCCTGCAAGGCCAGCTGACCTGCAACATCAACTATCTCAGCCAGGAACATGCCGGCCTCGGCGCCCGCTGCATGGTCAAGGGGCGCATGCAGTCGAGCTTCCGTATCCTGCCCGAAGGCAACGGCTACCTGCTGGCCATGGCCAGCGAGCTGCTCGAGGCGCAATTGGCCGACCTGAAGAAGTACGCCGTGTTTTCAAAGGCCACGCTCACCGATGAGAGCAGCGCCTGGGCACGCTTCGGCCTGCAAGGGGGCGAGGCGGCACTGCAAGCACTGGGGATCGACCTGCCCAGCGCCGCGGGCAGCACCGTGCGCCAGGCCGGGCTGATCGCGGTCACCGTGTCCGCCGGCCGCGTAGAGCTGTGGGTAGCGGCGGACAACGCCGAGCCCGTGCGCCAGGCCCTCGCCGCCGCCCTGCCCGAAGGCAGCCTCAACGACTGGCTGCTCGGCCAGGTCCGCGCCGGCATCGGTCAGGTCATGGGGCCGACCCGCGAGCTGTTCATTCCCCAGATGATCAACTTGCAAGCTGTCGATGGCGTCAGCTTCAAGAAGGGCTGCTACACCGGCCAGGAGATCGTCGCGCGCATGCAGTACCTGGGCAAGCTCAAGCGCCGTCAGTACCGCCTGGCGCTGGACCAGGCCGCCGTTCCGGCGCCGGGGGCGGAAATCTTCTCGCCCACCCACGGCTCGTCGGTCGGTGAAGTGGTGCTGGCCGCCAGCAACGGTGCCGGCTGCGAATTGCTCGCCGTGCTGAGTGCCGAGGCGGTAGAGGACGACAACCTGCACCTGGGCAGCCTGGAAGGCCCGCGCCTGCAGGTGCTGACCCTGCCTTACGAACTGGACCGCGACCGGGAAATCCAGCGCTGACCAGCCTGCCCCGCCCGCGTGGCGGGGCCGCACCACCACTGCGGTAGACACGCCCATGAACAAGCTGGCCGAGATGGTTCAAGCACAGTTGCTCGATGCCATCGAAAAGGATGACCTGGTCCTGCCGACCCTGCCCGAAGTTGCCTTGAGCATCCGTGAGGCGGCAGAAGACAGCGAGATCAGCGTAGCGGCCCTGAGCAAGGTGATCGGCCGTGATGCGGCGCTTTCGGCGCGCCTGATCAAGGTCGTCAACAGCCCGCTGCTGCGCGCGGCGGTAGAAGTGACCGACCTGCACACCGCCATCACGCGGCTGGGCATCAACTACAGCTGCAACCTCGCCATCGGCCTGGTCATCGAGCAGATTTTCCACGCCCGCTCGTCGGCCGTGGAGCAAAAATTGCGTGAAATCTGGGCCAACAGCCTGGAAGTGGCGGGCATCAGTTACGAAATCACGCGCCGCTACACCCAGCTCAAACCTGAGCAGGCGACCCTGGGTGGGCTGGTCAACCAGATTGGCGCGCTGCCCGTGCTGATCTACGCCGAAGAGCACAACGAACTGCTGTCCGACCCGGTGTGCCTGCATTATGTGATCGAGCAGATCCAGCCGGCGCTGGGTGACAAGATTCTCAAGGCGTGGGAGTTTCCGGAGCAATTGGTCAACCTGCCCTCGCAGGTTCAGGACCTGGACCGCCAGACTGACAAGGTCGACTACATCGACATCGTGCAGATCGCGCGTTGCATCAGCCAACGTGGGCGCCAGCGGCCGTTGGCGGCGCTGCCGGCGTACCGCCACCTGGGCTTGCCGTTCGGTACCGAACTTGAGGTGGAAGAGTTGCTTGAGGCGCGGAGCATGTTGCGCTGACCCGCTCAAACCTGCGCTGGCCGGCGGTGGGCCAGCACAGGCACCGCGTCAGTCCGCGATAAAACTCACCCGTACCCGCAACCCGCCCTTCGCGCCATCATGCAGGCTCACCTGCGCCAGGTGCGCCCGGCAGATCTCGCCCACGATGGCCAGCCCCAACCCGCTGCCCTGCGCACTGCGCCGGTAGAACCGCTCGAAGACCCGCTCGCGCTCAGCCTCGGGAATGCCAGGCCCGTCGTCTTCCACTTCCAGCACGGCCGGGGCCAGCACGCGAATGATCACATTGCCGCCCTGCGGTGTATGCGCCAGGGCATTGTCCACCAGGTTGCTCAACAGCTCGTTGAGCAACGTCGGCTCGCCCTTCAGCCAGACCGGCGCCTCGGCCTCCAGCGCCAGCGCAACGCCGCGCTTGTGCGCCAGGGGCGCCATGGCCATGCCCAGCTCCCGGGCCAGTTGGCTCAAGTCCAGGCGCTGCGCACCGCCCTCGGCAATCGCCCGCGCGCCGTTCTCCACCCGTGCCAATGACAGCAGCTGGTTGGCCAGGTGGGTCAACCTGTCGGTGCCCTGGGCGGCAGACTCCAACGTTTCCCGCCACGCCTGCGGCTCTGGCGAACGCAGGCCCAACTCGACGCGCGCCTTCAAGGCCGCCAGCGGCGTGCGCAGTTCGTGCGCGGCATCGGCAATGAACTGCGCCTGGCGCTCGAACTGGCCACGCAGGCGTTCAGTGAAGTGGTTCAAGGCACGCACCAATGGGCCCAACTCACGCTGCACCTGCACCACCGGCAGCGCCCGCAGGTCGTCGGGCTGGCGCTCCTCCACCGCTGTGCGCAGGCGCTCCAGCGGCCGCAGCGCCGCACTGACGGCGAACCACACCATCACCAGCGCCGCCAGCGCCAGCATGCCCAGGCGCAGCAAGGTATCGGCCATCAAGCCGCGGGCCATGCTCACCCGCGCCTCCTCGGTCTCGGCCACCCGGATTTCCGCCATGCCATTCATGTTCGGCTCGCTCACCGCCTTGAGCAAACTGACCACGCGCACGTCCTGGCCCAGGTAGGTGGCGTTGTAGAACCGCGCCAGCGCCGGGTAATCGTCGGTGCGGGGCGTGCCTGGCGGCGGTGGCGGCAGGTTCTCGTAACCGGAAATCAGCCGCTGCTGGATATCGAGCACGGTGTAGTAAATGCGCCCGGCGCTGTCGTAGGCGAAGGTGTCCAGCGCCACGTAAGGCACGTCGGCGCTCAGCGAGCCATCGCGCTGCGACAGCCCCGCGGCGATGGTCCGTGCCGAGGCCAGCAGGGTACGGTCGTAGGCTGTATCGGCAGCCTCGCGACCATTCCAGTAGGCGCTCAGGCCGCTGGCCAGCATCAGCACCACCAGCAGCAACGCCAGATTGCCCATCAAGCGCCCGCGCAGGCTGCCATTGTCACGCATCGCGGTGCTCTAGCAGGTAGCCCAGGCCGCGGAAGGTGACGATGGCTACCGGCTGGCCGTCGAGCTTCTTGCGCAAGCGGTGGATGTAGATTTCGATGGCATCGGGGCTGGCCTCCTCGTCCAGGCCGAAGACCTGGGCGGCCAGCTGCTCCTTGCTCATCACCCGGCCCGGGCGGGCGATCAGCGCCTCCAGCACACTCTGCTCACGGGAGGTCAGGGTCAGGTTGTCGTCGCCAAGGGCAAAACGCCGGGTATCGAGGTCGTACACCAACGGCCCGCAGCGCTGCTGGCGCTCCCCACCGAGCACGCTGCGCCGCAGCAGGGCTTTGACCCGGGCTTCCAGCTCGGTCAGCTCGAACGGCTTGGCCAGGTAGTCATCGGCCCCCAGGTTCAGGCCGTGGACCCGGTCCTTGACGTCGCTGCGGGCGGTCAGCATCAACACCGGCAGGGTCTTGCCGCGCCCACGCAAACGCGCCAGCACTTCAAAGCCATCCATGCGCGGCAAGCCGACATCCAGCACGGCCACTGCGTATTCTTCGCTGGCCAGGGCCAGGTCGGCGGCCACGCCGTCGTGCAGCACATCCACGGTCAGGCCCAGGCTTTTCAAGGCCAAGGCCACGCTTTCGGCCAGTTGCAGGTGGTCTTCGACCAGCAGCACACGCATCGGTTTCTCCCTCTCGGCTGGGGCAATGGCGCGGAGTGTACCGCTGTCGCCGGGCCTGTGAAGCCCCTTGAGGCAACCTTTCAGGTTGAAAGGTTAGCGAAAGGTTCGTTGCCTAGCATCGCCCTACGGTCGCGCCTCGCACCGAAAAAAGCACCAGCAAGGTGCAACGAATAAGAACAAAAACGGAGTCACCGACGATGCTGTCAGCACAGCCGCAGGCGTTTGCGCCTACCCGTTCCTTTGCCTCACGCCCCAGCACCCTCGCCAGCGCCCTGGCGCTCGCCGGTGTCGCCCCGCTGAGCCAGGCCGCCTTCTTCGAAGACAGCACGGCCACCTTCGAAACCCGCAACATGTACTTCAACCGCGATTTCCGCGACGGCACCAGCGCGCAACAATCCAAGCGCGATGAATGGGCCCAGGGCTTCATGCTCAACTTCGAGTCCGGCTACACCGATGGCACCGTAGGCTTCGGCGTGGACGCGCTGGGCATGCTCGGTATCAAGCTCGACTCCAGCCCGGACCGCACCGATACCGGCCTGCTGCCGACCCACGATGACGGCAAGGCTGCCGACGAATATTCCAAGCTGGGCCTGACCGGCAAGGTCAAGGTCTCCCAGACCGAACTGAAGATCGGCACGCTGATCCCCGAGCTGCCGACCCTGCAACCGAACGACGGCCGGATCCTGCCGCAAACCTTCGAAGGCGGCCTGCTCACCTCGAAGGAAATAAAGGGCCTGACGTTCACTGGCGGGCGCCTGGACAAAGCCAAGGACCGGAACGACACCAATTGGGAAGACCTGGCCCTGAACAACAAGAATGGCCGCTTCGGTGGTTCGTTCAGCGCCGATCACCTGGCCCTGGGTGGGCTCGACTACCAGTTCACCGACCGTATCACCGGCAGCTATCACTTCGCCCAGCTCGACGATATCTACCGCCAGCACTTCATCGGCATGGTCGCCACCCAGCCGTGGGGCCCAGGCACCCTCGGTGCCGACCTGCGCCTGGCCATCAGCGACGACGCCGGTGCCGCCAAGGCCGGCAACATCGACAACACCACGTTCAACGGCATGCTCAGCTACGCCCTGGGTGGGCACAAGGTCAGTGGCGCGTGGCAGCAATTGTCGGGCGACAGCGCGTTCCCTTATGTGGATGGCGCCGACCCCTACCTGGTCAACTTCGTGCAGATCAACGACTTCGCAGGCAAGGACGAGCGTTCCTGGCAGGCACGCTACGACTACAACTTCGCCGCCCTGGGCGTGCCCGGCCTGACCTTCATGACCCGCTACATCAGCGGCGATAATGTCAGCCGCGCCGCCGGTGGCGAAGGCAAAGAGTGGGAACGCGACACCGAAATGAAGTACGTCGTACAAAGCGGCCCGTTGAAGAACGTGGCCGTGCGTTTGCGCAACGCCACATTCCGCTCCAACCTCGCCCGCGATGCCGACGAAGTGCGGCTGCTGGTGAGCTACAGCGTGGCGCTGTGGTAAGCCGCTAGCCTAACCCGATAACAACAACATTCACGGAGATCGACGATGACCTTTTCACTGCGCCGCCTCGTCCTCGCTACCGGCTGCCTGCTGTTGGCCGGCAACGCCCTCGCTGCCGAACCGAAACGCCCCGAATGTATCGCCCCCGCCTCGCCGGGCGGCGGTTTCGACCTGACCTGCAAGCTGGTGCAAAGCGCCCTGGTGCAGGAAAATATCCTCAGCAAACCCATGCGCGTCACCTACATGCCCGGCGGTGTCGGCGCGGTGGCGTACAACGCCGTGGTCGCCCAACGCCCGGCTGACGCCGGCACACTGGTGGCCTGGTCCAGCGGTTCGTTGCTGAACCTGGCCCAGGGCAAGTTCGGCCGCTTCGACGAAAACGCCGTGAAATGGCTGGCCGCGGTCGGCACCAGTTACGGCGCCATCGCGGTGAAGAGCGACTCGCCCTACAAGACCCTCGACGACCTGGTCGCAGCACTGAAAAAAGACCCGAGCAAAGTGGTGATCGGCTCTGGCGGCACCGTCGGCAGCCAGGACTGGATGCAGACCGCCCTGATCGCCAAGGCCGCCGGGATCAACCCGCGCGACCTGCGTTACGTGGCCCTGGAAGGCGGCGGCGAAATTGCCACGGCCCTGCTGGGCGGCCACATCCAGGTGGGCTCGACCGACATTTCAGACTCCATGCCGCACATTCAGAGCGGCAACATGCGCATCCTCGCGGTGTTCTCGGAAAACCGCCTGGACGAGCCGGAGATGAAAGACATCCCGACTGCCAAGGAGCAGGGTTATGACATCGTCTGGCCAGTGGTGCGCGGTTTCTACCTGGGGCCAAAGGTCAGCGACGAGGATTACGCCTGGTGGAAGCAGTCGTTCGACAAGATGCTGGCTTCGGAAGACTTCGCCAAACTGCGTGACCAGCGCGAGCTGTTCCCGTTCGCCATGACCGGCGAAGAACTGGACGGCTATGTGAAGAAGCAAGTGGCTGACTACAAGACGCTGGCCAAGGAATTTGGCCTGATCCAGTAAGCCTGCCGGATCCACCACCATCCCTGTGTAGGAGCGGCCTTGCGTCGCGATCGGGCCGCAAAGCGGCCCCTGGAACAGCCGTGCGATGCTTCAGACAGATCGCAGAGGCTGGCTTTGCGGCCGCTTCGCGGCCGATCGCGACACAAGGCCGCTCCTACAGCGATCCCAACGAGGATTCCTTCATGATCCTGCAACGCCTCTTCGCCCTGGTCTTGCTGGCGGTGTGCGCCGTGCTTGCCGTAATGGCCTGGCCCTACCAGGCGGCGTTTTCCTATGAGCCGGTGGGCCCGCGTGCCTACCCACTGCTGATGCTCGGCCTGATGGGCCTGGGCCTGCTGTACCTGGCTATCCGCCCGACCCCGATCGTGCGCAAGGACGACGAACCAGAACTGGACCGCGCAACCCTGATCAAGATCGCCGCGTGCGTCGGCCTGCTGCTGGTTTTCGCCGCCACCTTCGAACCCCTGGGCTTCATTCTCAGTGCCAGCCTGGTGGGCCTGCCCATGGCGCGCCTGTACGGCGGCCGCTGGCTGCACAGCGCCATCGTGGTGGTGGGCATGAGCATCTTCCTCTACTGGCTGTTCGACCGCGTGATGGACGTGCCACTGCCCCTTGGCCTGCTGAGCGTACTGGAGAACTGACACATGGATACCTTGAGCTACCTGGGCCAGGGCTTCGGCGTTGCCCTGTCCCCCTATAACCTGGTCACCGCCCTGTCCGGCACCTTGATCGGCACCGTGGTCGGCCTGCTGCCGGGCCTGGGCCCGATCAACGGCGTGGCCCTGCTGATCCCGATTGCCTTCGCCCTCGGCCTGCCGCCAGAATCGGCGCTGATCCTGCTGGCAGCGGTGTACCTGGGCTGCGAGTACGGCGGGCGTATCAGCTCGATTCTGCTGAACATCCCGGGCGAGGCTTCGACCGTGATGACCACCCTCGACGGTTACCCGATGGCCCGCCAGGGCCTGGCTGGCGTTGCCCTGTCGCTGTCGGCCTGGAGTTCGTTCATCGGTGCGCTCATCGCCACCTGCGGCATGGTGCTGTTCGCCCCCCTGCTGGCCAAATGGGCGATTGCCTTCGGCCCGGCCGAGTACTTCGTGCTGATGGTGTTCGCCATCGTCTGCCTGGGCGGCATGGCCGGTGACAAACCGCTGAAAACCTTCATTGCCGCATTGATCGGGCTGTTCCTGTCGGCGGTCGGTATCGACGCCAACAGCGGCGTCTACCGCTTCACCGGCGACAGCGTGCACCTGGCCGATGGCATCCAGTTCGTGGTGTTGGTACTGGGCCTGTTCTCGATCAGCGAAATCCTCCTGCTGCTGGAAAAGACCCACCATGGCCACCAGGCGGTCAAGGCCACCGGGCGCATGCTGTTCAACTTCAAGGAAGCGGCTTCGGTGTTCGTGGTGAATATCCGCTGTGGCCTGCTCGGTTTCATCATGGGCGTGCTGCCGGGCGCTGGCGCCACGCTGGCCAGCGCCGTGGCCTACATGACCGAAAAACGCCTCGCCGGCACCAGCGGCAAGTTCGGCAAGGGCGACGCCCGTGGCCTGGCGGCACCCGAAACCGCCATTGGTGCTTCCTGCTGTGGCGCCCTGGTGCCCATGCTGACGCTGGGCGTACCGGGCTCCGGTACCACCGCGGTGATGATCGGTGCACTGACCCTGTACAACATCACCCCAGGCCCCCTGCTGTTCGAGCAGCAGCCAGACATCGTCTGGGGCCTGATCGCCTCGCTGTTCATCGCCAACATCATGCTGGTGATCCTCAACATCCCGATGATCCGCATCTTCACCCGCATCCTGGCCGTACCAAACTGGGCGCTGGTGCCGGTGATCGCCATCATCACCGCAATCGGCGTGTACGCCGTGCACGCCACCACCTTCGACCTGTTCCTGATGGTCGGCATCGGTATCATGGGCTACATCCTGCGCAAGCTGGACTTCCCGCTGTCGCCGATCCTGCTGGGCTTCATCCTCGGCGGCCTGATGGAACAGAACCTGCGCCGCGCGCTGTCGATTTCCAACGGTGAACTGGGCATCCTCTGGTCAAGCCCCATCAGCCTGTCGGTATGGGTGCTGACCCTGTGCATGCTGACCCTGCCGCTGCTGCGCATCTGGCGCAAACGTGCGAAGCAGCGTCGGGCCATGGCCGATGCCTGACCGGTCACTGCCGCTGTACGTTGCAACCGGGCTGGTCGGCCTTGCTGGGGGTTTTGCCGCCAGCAAGGTCGGCTGGCCTTTGCCTTGGATGATCGGCTCGCTGCTGGCGATCATCCTGGTGCGCTGCCTGACGCCCTGGCAATTGCCGGAAATACCCAATGGCCGCAAATGCGGGCAGTGGGTCATCGGCATCGGCATTGGCCTGCACTTCACCCCGGCGGTGATCGAGCAGGTCGCCAGCCACTTCGTCCTGATTTTCTTCAGCGCGGTGTTCACTACCGTGACCAGCGTGATCAGCGTGTGGCTGCTCAGGCGCAGCGGCGAGGACCGCGCCACTGCGTTCTTCGCCAGCATGCCCGGCGGTTCGGGAGAGATGGTCAACCTTGGCGCGCGCAACGGCGCGGTGCTCAGCCAGGTGGCGGCCGCGCAGAGCCTGCGGGTGCTGGCTGTGGTGTTGTGCGTACCGGCAATATTCAAGTACCTGCTGGGCGACGGCGTCGCGCTCAACCACGCAGGCAGCGTAAGTTGGAGCTGGTTGGCCCTGATTGCCCCGCTGGGCATTGCCGTGGCCCTGCTGTGGCAGCGCTTGCGCCAGCCCAACCCATGGCTGTTCGGGCCACTGCTGGTGGCGGCCTCGGTGAGCCTGGCCACCAACCTGCAGATCGCCCTGCCCAACGGCGCCAGCCAGATCGGCCAATGGTTGATTGGCAGCGCCCTGGCCTGCCACTTCAACCGCGAATTCTTCCGCCGCGCCCCATCGTTTCTCGCCCGCACCCTGCTGGCCACGGCATTTTGCATGGCCATTGCCGCCCTGGCCGCCTGGGCACTGAGCGTCCTGACGGCACTGGACTTGCGCTCGCTGACACTGGGCATGATGCCAGGCGGGATTGCCGAAATGAGCCTGACCGCAGAGACACTGCAGCTGTCGATGCCACTGGTGACGGCTCTGCAGGTGATGCGGCTGCTGCTGGTGCTGTTCCTGGCCGAGCCATTGTTCCGCGCGTGGAACGCCAGGCCTTGATGAACGCAGCGCCCGGCGAGCGGTGAACCCGCTGGCCAGGCGCTGCGCCATTCCACATGACTACAACGGCGGCAACGCCCAGTTGATCGGCGCCAACCCGCGCTGCTCGAGGAAGCTGTTGGTGCGGCTGAAGTGCCCGCAGCCGAGAAAGCCGCGGTAAGCCGACAACGGTGACGGGTGCACCGACTTCAGCACCAGGTGCTTGGTGCCATCGATCAGCTTCTGCTTGCTCTGCGCATGGGCGCCCCACAGCAGAAACACCACGTGCGGGCACTGCTCGCTGACGACCTGGATGATCCGGTCGGTAAAGTGCTCCCAGCCTTTCTTGGCATGCGAGGCCGCATTCGCGCGCTCGACCGTCATGGTGGTGTTGAGCAGCAGCACGCCTTGCTCGGCCCAGCTTTGCAGGTAGCCGTGGCTGGCGATCGGGATGTTCAGGTCCCGCTGCAACTCTTTGTAGATATTGACCAGCGACGGCGGCGTGGCCACCCCAGGTTGCACCGAGAAGCACAAGCCGTGCGCCTGGCCAGGCCCGTGGTAAGGGTCCTGGCCGAGGATCACCACTTTCACCTGTTGCAGCGGTGTCGAGTTGAGCGCGTTGAAGATCAGCGGCCCTGGCGGGTAGATCTGCTTGCCGGCAGCGTACTCGCTACGCAGGAACTCGCGCAACTGATGCATGTAGGGCTGGTCGAACTCACCGCGCAACGCGGCCTTCCAGCTGGGTTCGAGTTTGATACGGTCGTCGTCAGTCATGGGGCCTTCCATAAACAATGGCGCGACACTAGGTAAGCCCTACCCGCTTGTCAAACGATCCGACCGACGACCGGCATGATTGGCCAGGCAAGCCATACTTGGGCCATGACTTGCGCGAGGTAGTCCATGACCATTCATTGCGAGGTGCTTACTGGCGCCGATGGCGCCCGCATGGGCATCGCCACCCTCGATGCGCCCATGGCGCTCAATGCCCTGACCCTGCCGATGATCGAGGCGCTGGGCGACCAGCTGCAGGCGTGGGCGCGCGACCCCGGGGTGGTCTGCGTGCTGTTGCGTGGCAGCGGCGCCAAGGCATTCTGCGCGGGGGGTGATGTGCGCGCGCTGGCCCAGGCTTGCCGCGATCAACCTGGCAGCGTGCCACCGCTGGCCGCCACCTTCTTCGCCGCCGAATACCGCCTGGACTACAGCCTGCACACCTACCCCAAACCTTTGCTGTGCTGGGGGCATGGCCATGTTCTGGGCGGCGGCATGGGGTTACTGCAAGGCGCCAACGTGCGCATTGTCACACCCAGCAGCCGTTTGGCCATGCCAGAGGTCAGCATCGGCTTGTACCCGGACGTGGGCGCCAGCTGGTTCCTGGCCCGGCTGCCAGGCAAACTGGGGCTGTTCCTTGGCCTGACCGGCGCCCCGCTCAACGCCCGCGATGCCCTGGACCTGGGTTTGGCCGACCGCTTCCTGGGTGAGCACCAGCAAGAAACCCTGGTCGATGAGCTGCTGCAACTGAACTGGCAGGAACACACCGCGTTGCAGCTCAACAGCCTGCTCAAGGCCGAACAGCACCGCGTGTGTGCCGAATTACCGGCCGCTCAATGGTTGCCGCGCCGGGCAGTGATCGACGCGTTGCTCGATGTTGCCGATGCGGCTGCCGCATGGCGCGCGCTGGAAAACCTGAAGCACCATGACGACCCATTGCTGGCCGACGCCGGCCAACGACTGCAGCAAGGCTGCCCGCTGACCGCCCATCTGGTTTGGGAGCAGATTCGCCGGGCGCGGCACCTGTCACTGGCGCAAGTGTTGCAGATGGAGTACTGCATGAGCCTGAACTGCTGCCGCCACCCGGAGTTCAGTGAAGGGGTACGCGCCCGCCTGCTGGACAAGGACAACCAGCCGCGCTGGCACTGGCCGGATGTGGCGCAGGTGCCGGCAGCGGTGGTTGAGGCTCACTTCGCCAAGGTGTGGGAGGGCAGTCACCCGCTGGCGGACCTGGGTTAGTGCAGTGGCTGCCTAGCGCTGCCATTGCCCCTGCCGGCGCGGCCCATCACCTGGCCCACCGCCATTGCCTGGCCCATTGGATTGCCAGCCGCCCCGCCGGTAGCGCTGGCTGCCATCGCGGTAGTCGTGCCGGTCCCGGTCACCCCGGTAGTCATCACGCTGGCGGTTGCCATAGTCATGGCGCGGGTTGCCGTGCCACTGGGTCACCGGCGGGCGTGGCTGCGGCCGGTAGTTGGGTGCGGGCTGATAGCGGTAACGCGGGGCGGGCTGGTAGTAGTAGCGTGGTGCCGGCTGGTAGTAGTAGCGTGGCTGTGGCGCCACGTAGTAACGGTCATAACGATAGTACCCGGGCGCTGCATAGCGGTCGCTGGTGTAATAGTCGGAGCGGTAGTAGCTGCCACTCTCGTAGTAAGGCGCGCAGGCGGAAGTCATCGACCCCAGCAGGGCGATCAACAGGATTCGATAGGACATGGCGGCCTCCTGGACCGCTGGAGTGCCCGCACAGCGGCGCTGTCGGGCGTCGATGCGAAATGTGTTCATCGACATTGAATAAGACACCGGGAACAAGGTGCAGTGCCATTCCTGCAATAATTTGATACAGCTGCCCGGGCACCGAATAACTTGCAGTCATTTCAGGGCTACCTCACTAGAATGGGCGGCTCGGCACACATCATGGGAAGATCATGCCTTTACGTTACACCCTGTTTTCGCAGCGTTCGCTGATCTTCACCCTCCTGTTGCTGCTGGCCTGCGGCTTTCTCGCCACCTCGCTGCTCAGTTACTTCGCTTCGCGCAGCGCTATCCGTGACGGCATCATCAACACCGAATTGCCGCTGACCTCCGACACGGTCTACTCGGAAATCCAGAAAGACCTGATTCGCCCGGTACTGATCGCCTCGATGATGGCCCAGGACACCTTCCTGCGCGACTGGGTGCTGTCCGGCGAGCAGGACACCGCCCGCATGACCCGCTACCTGGGCGAGGTCATGGGCAAGCAGGACACCTTCACCTCATTTTTCGTGTCCGACCGCACCCTGACCTACTACCAGGCCAAGGGGGTGCTCAAGCATGTCGACCCTGGTGCCTGGCGCGACGCCTGGTACTTCCGCCTGCGTGACCTCAAGGCACCTTATGAGATCAACGTCGACTTCGACATGGCCAACCATGACAGCCTGACCGTATTCATCAACTATCAGGTGCATGACTATCAGCAACGCTTCATCGGCGTCGCCGGTGTCGGCCTGAGCGTATCGTCGGTGGTCAAGCTGATCGACCGCTACCAACAACGCTACCAGCGCGCGGTACTATTCACCGACGCCAAGGGCAAGGTGCTGCTGACCGGCTCGGCAGGCGGCCCGCATGGCCTACAGGTGGGCCAGCGGCTCAGTGCCAACCCCGAACTGCAAAACCTGCTGGCCGAACGGCCGGTACCCAGCGAAGGCAGCCACGAGTACCGTGACAGCGACCAGCACAGCCACTTCCTCAACGTGCGCCAGTTGCCTGAACTGGACTGGTACCTGCTGGTGGACAAACGGGAAACCGGCGCGCTCGATCGCATCCGTCACTCGCTGTACCTGAACCTGGCAATCTGCACCATGATCACCCTGGTGGTACTGGCACTGGTACACGCCATGGTCCGCCGCCATCAGGCCAGCACAGAGGCCTTGGCGACGCTCGACAGCCTCACCGGCCTGCTCAACCGGCGCAGCTTCGACCTGCTGGCTGCCCAGGCCCTGCGCGAAGCCCAGCGCGACAATGGCCCGCTGGTGGCATTGCTGTTCGACCTGGACCACTTCAAGGCGTTAAACGATACCCATGGCCACCTGGCAGGCGACGAAGTGCTGCGCCAGTTCGCCAATGTGCTGCAAAGCAGCCTGCGCCAGTCGGATATACTGTGCCGCTGGGGTGGCGAGGAATTCATCGTGCTGCTGCGTGAGGCCGAGGGTCGGCACGCCATCGAGGTGGCGGAAAAGATCCGCCAGCGCACCGAACAGCTGACCTTCAGCTACGACGACCAGCCACTGCGCCTGACCACCAGCATCGGCCTGAGCAGCCTGCGACCGGGGGATACCCTGCACACCCTGCTGACCCGCGCCGACCGTGCCCTTTATCGTGCCAAACAGGCTGGCCGCAACCGTGTCTGTAGCGAAACCCCATGACTGATCAGCAACACTGCCCCGCTTGCGGCGCGCTCAACCACTGCAGCCTGGCCGACCCACGCCGGGCCACCCAGGCCTGCTGGTGCTACGGTGTCACCATCGACCCGAGCGTGCTTCAGGCACTGCCCGCCGCGCTGCGGGACAAAGCCTGCCTGTGCCCGCGCTGCGCCGCCGTTGAAGACCAACTCCAATCACGCCCTTCCAGCTGACGCCAAGCCATGCGCCTCGATCGTTTCCTTGCCAACCTGCCCCACTGCAACCGCCAGCAAGCCCGGCTGATGCTGGCCCAGCGCCGTGTGCGCCTGGATGGCCAGGTCATCAGCGACCCGCTGGCCGAGGTGCGGGAGTTCAGCCGGGTGCAACTGGACGAGCAGTTGCTGCAGGCTGGCCGCCCGGCGCGCTACCTGATGCTGCACAAGCCGGCCGGCTGCGTGAGCGCAACCCACGACCCACAGCACCCCACTGTGCTCGAGCTGTTGCCGGCGGCGCTGCGTGCAGACCTGCACATCGCCGGGCGCCTGGACTTCAACACCACCGGCCTGATGATCCTGACCAACGATGGCCAGTGGTCGCGCCGCCTGACCCAGCCAGCGAACAAGCTGCCCAAGCAGTACCTGGTGGAAACCGAGGACGAGATTGCCGAGCACTATGTGGCCAAGTTCCGTGAAGGCTTCTACTTCGCCTTTGAGAACCTCACCACCCAGCCCGCCCAGCTGGACATTCTAGGGCCGCGCCAGGCGCGGCTGGCGATTGTCGAAGGGCGCTATCACCAGGTCAAACGCATGTTCGGGTTTTTCGACAACAAGGTCGTGGGGCTGCACCGGGAGAGCATGGGGGCGATCCGGCTCGACCCGGGGTTGGCGCCCGGCGCCTTTCGGCAACTCACGCGGGAAGAAATAGGCACCGTCTAGCCCGCCCGCGAACTCGCGCAACCTACCGCTGAGCGCGCACCATACGACCGCTCAGCGCCAAACGTCACAATTAAGCCCGAACGGCACTTGCAGGATCCCCGCCCCCCTGCTTGAATCCCAATCGTCAGTCTGCATGTGACCGCTAAGTCACGATCGTAGACCCAGACACTTTTTGTCGGCCACCCAGGGCCTAGATGCCTTGGGGCACGGCAGATTGCCCGCCATACAACAACACCGTCGACGCAAGTGCCAAGGATCGACACAGGGCCCCGGTTACTCTTCAGGCGAATGCCTACCTGTCATAAAGAACGTGCACCCTGATGTCCTGTTTCGGGAATGCGCTCTCTTTGAGCCAGTGGCTTGAGTGTTCGGCCAAGCCGCCGCCAAAAGTGAACGACCCGTTGCCGCGACAAGCCACCAGGTGACGCGAATACCCTTTTTGCGCCAGGAGTCGATGACATGAGGCCAGAAATCGCTGTACTTGATATTCAAGGTCAGTATCGGGTTTACACGGAGTTCTATCGCGCGGATGCGGCTGAGAATACGATCATCCTGATCAACGGCTCGCTGGCCACCACAGCCTCGTTCGCCCAGACGGTGCGTAACCTGCACCCGCAGTTCAATGTCGTCCTGTTCGACCAGCCCTACGCGGGCAAATCCAAACCGCACAACCGCCACGAACGGCTGATCAGCAAGGAGACGGAGGCGCATATCCTCCTTGAACTGATTGATCACTTCCAGGCCGACCACGTGATGTCGTTCTCGTGGGGCGGTGCCAGCACGCTACTGGCACTGGCGCACCAGCCGCGGTATGTGAAGAAGGCCGTGGTGAGTTCGTTCTCGCCGGTGATCAATGAACCAATGCGCGACTACCTGGCGCGCGGTTGCCAGTACTTGGCCGCCTGCGACCGCTATCAAGTCGGCAACCTGATCAACGACACCATCGGCAAGTACCTGCCGTCGCTGTTCAAGCGGTTCAACTACCGGCACGTCAGCAGCCTGGACAGCCACGAATACGCGCAGATGCACTTCCACATCAACCAGGTGCTGCAACATGACCTGGCACGGGCACTGGAGGGCGCGCGCGCTATCGATATTCCGGTGTTGTTCATCAATGGTGAACGCGACGAGTACACCACGGCCGCAGATGCACGGCAGTTCGGCAAACACGTGGGGCGCAGCCAGTTTGGGGTTATCCGCGGTGCAGGGCACTTTCTGGACATGGAGACCAAGGCCGCCTGCGAGGACACCCGCAATGCCATGCTGGGCTTCCTCAAGCCAACCCTGCGTGAAGCCCGGCAACGTTACCAGCCGCTGCAACAGGGGCAGCATGCACTGGCTATCTGAGCAACTCGGCGCCTTGGTGCGGATAGCCGCCGGCATGGGGCGCCGACACGCTTTTTTTATAACGTGGGCTTCTATTTCCCGCAGGGTTCTGGTAAAAAGTGCGGCGTAAGGCGGGTATAGTTTAGTGGTAAAACGAAAGCTTCCCAAGCTTTAGTTGAGGGTTCTTATTGGACACGCCGCTTCAGTGCACCGTGTAGGCAAGAAAAGCGGGTATAGTTGAATGGTACAACTATTGCTTCCCAAGCAATCGGTGAGGGTTCGATTCCCTCTACCCGCTCCATCTCAAGCCAGTAATTCCGGGCCTTCCAGGGGTTCCCCCTAGCCCCGAGGCCACTCAAGGCCTCATAGCCGCCCCTCGAATCAAGCTCTCCCAGACACTCCCGAAGAGTCACCAGATTTGGTGCACCGTCGACTTCGTCATGAGCGACACGATTACAGCCCGATGCCCTCAACGGCATCCAATATCCCTTAAAAGCACTTTTCGCTCCTAACCCCGGATCGTCTGCACGCTCGTCACCCAAGACCATCAAATGGCGATCTAGATTTTTGAAAGGGGGTGAGCGGACTGGCCTGCCCTCCTCCCTCAAATCACCCCGATGTCGATTGGGTGCCAAACGCGACCCCGACTGCGAACGCAACCCCCATCACTCACAATCTCGACCGATCACGCTCCCGCTGGCGATAGCGCTTCACGAAGCTGGCATCGATCAAGTCCTCGACCTCCAGCCCAAGTCCACAATTGACCAGAGTAGCCAGCGAACTATCTGTCAGTGAGAAGTCATCGGGAATAAACCCGATATTCGTCACCCTGTTCATATCAAGCTCCGCTTCAAACGCCTTCAAGAAGTCAGACAATCCTGGACGACGAGCTTCCGTTGCTGCACTTCCAGCGGAGTCATCTGCAACAGTTACTGCGTTGGCCGCATTGACACCAATTTTGGCAACCACCTTAGTTATGGAGGGCCAATATTTAAGATCATATTGATAGGTCAGGCTATCTAACCTCTTTTTCACATGAGATCTGAAAAGCCCATTGCCCTCAGAAGCATCTTCAACGACGTCCATAATGTGATAGTAGGTATCACTGGAAAAACAGGACATCTCTTTAACTTCGGTACGACGCGCGAGCAAGTCAGAGAGCAACTCTGAAGCCTTCGCAATACGAACATTCAACTCGGTAAGCTCCTCCCGATCCTCACGAGCCTCTTTGATCTTCTCGGGGTTCCAGGAGTAAACCGCCGACGCGAGCACGTCAAAGAAAGACTTCAACGCTCTCGGCTCCTCAGCCAGCGCATCATGCAGCTCAATGTAGGTATCAGCGAGCTCTGCGGTGCGGCTCAGCATGCCTTCGATCCAGCGGTTGATGCTGGGCCAAATTTCGTGCTCCACGTTGTATTGATAATCTTCACGTAATACGTTTTCACAAGCTTCGATTGCAATGGCGCGCGCCTTGACATTCATTTTCACAGCCTCCGTTAGGGAATGGGCAAATGATAGGGTGCCCACCGTTAGACGTCGGTACCTATCTCAAAAAAAATCTCAACGTTACAGGTACCCTTAAGCGCTTTGCAACAAACCAAAGCGCTGAGCCCCATACACCTCACCAAAGCGACAAACGCTGTCCGACACTTCAACAGCCCTCATAGCAGATGCCAATCAACACTCAAGCAATGGAAATCAAAAAGCCATCAATCTGTCCAAATAACCCCAAGATAACTACCACTTCATACACCAAACCCCGCGACCCAATCGGCTTTACTTTACAACCCAGTAAAGACAATCACTCAAAACATGGGTGGCGATTCGTATCTCTTTCGGTAACACTTAACCTATTCTGCACAGGTAACCGAAATGAACGTGGCCACTTCCTCACCCGTCGACGACTTGCTCAACCCTGGCGAGAGCGCCTCACGCCCAATCCGGATTTTGGCCGCTGCGGGCAGGATGTTCATTGAGCACGGGTACGAAGGAACCAGCATGGAGGAGATCGCTAAAGCTGCATCGGTGACCCGCCAGACCCTGTACAACCGCTTCCCTGAGGGCAAAGAGTCGCTTTTCGTAGCGGTCGCAGAGAGAATGTGGAAGGCCTTCCCTGTAATGAACGTGGCAACTGATGAGCGCGCGCTGGCCGACCCAAGGAGTGGCCTGATGCAGATAGGCACCGAGTTCGCGTGCTTCTGGTCTGGCCCGGCAGCTGCAGACTTCCTGCGCATGGTGATCATGGAAGGCCGTCGATTTCCCGTGCTTGCCGATCGCTTTGATGAGGTTATCCAGGCGCCGGTAATGACCGTCATTAGCGACTACTTGGCCGAACTGGCACGCAGAGGTGTACTGGCAGTTCAAGAGCCTGCGACCGCCGCCCGCGACTTCATGGAGACGCTCGATGGTCGAGTTCTCTGGAAACAGGTAAGAACCAACAGCGAGCCGCTCGCCCGCGAGGAGATCGAACAAATCGTGGAGCGCACCGTAGATGCATTCCTGCGATCGCTCCGGCACTGAGATCCTGCAGGCCAGGCAGGAGATCGTTCCATGGCTGCAGAATAAGCACCAATCCACGGATGCCTAAACCGACCTTATCGGATCTGATGGCCCCCTAGGAGCGACGAGATGGCTCCGAGAGCTCCGCTCCCGCAGTTGCCAACTAAAAACCAAGGCCGAAGGTCAACTCACCCCTTAGGCGGATACGGATCATTGCCGTACAAATCTCGCTCCCTGATCTTGTTATTCCTGCCGTGGATCAGCACTTTGCTCCTTTGATTCTGAGCGATCACCCACGCCGCATCGGCGGCTTCCCCTAGAATCCGATGGTGAGATGTATCCTTGGAGTTGCCTTCGCCCCGGACTGCCCAGCCATCGTCGCGCTTCACCACGTGTTGGTTTTTACCTTTGTCTGCCCATATTCCGGATACTGGCCCACCCAAGGAGTGAATATGCTGATTGAGTTCGACCTTAACCATAATGACGCGCAAGCGCTGTTGCACCACTGCACAGAGCACCAGCCAAGCTCTGAGGATTATCGAGAAAATGCTCGCCTCAGAGAGGCCCTGGAAACGCTCGCAGAGGCGATCAATGACGCGATGAGTCCAAGGGAGGAAAGCCCCGAGTCATCGGATACGATTGACCCAGGGTTGCTTGATGCAGCCATGGCTATCTTTGGCGACAAAAAAAGTGCGGTGGACTGGCTATCGAGCCCCTTACGAGCGTTGGGCGCGAAACGCCCGAAGGATGTCTCCATCGAGCAGGCCCTATCGCTACTTGCGAATATTGAGCATGGGTTCGGTGCCTGATAAGCCTTACGAGGTTTGCAGATCCGACTCGCAGGCCGATTAGTTCATTCATGGAGGTGGCACAGGATGTGCCAAGAACCCAAGTTCTTCGTTGTCGTCCACGGACGGAAACTCGGAATATTCAATAGCTGGAAAGGCGGGGCTCACTTGTCTATTGATCGCGTTCCAGAAGCAAAACACCAGTCGTTCGCAACGCTTGCGCTCGCTGAAGAGTGCTACCTCCAGAACACCCCCAGGCCGGGCTCTAACCACTCACCGGTTCTTCATTTCAGCGCACGAGCCGCAGCCGACCGCCGCTCCTCAGCAGCCGACCCTGATGGTGCGGTTGCCAAAGACTATGTCGTGTACCTGATCATTGATCCTGCGAAGAAGAAGCCCTTCTACGTGGGGCAGAAAGGCGACTTCGAAGGCCGGCAGCGAGGGCATCTTGGGAAAGCCAACCACGATTGCTAGCGGTCGGCAACGGCTGGGTATCGTTACGCTCGGCTGGCTGTGGCAGGCTTGAGCAAGCCAAGTCAGCTGTACGCACTCCGCTGCTTCAAAACAGGTGGTTTGTAGAAAGAAATGACGCCAGCCATCGATTCACATCAATGCTCCGTGCGCACGAAATCCCAAGGTTGCGCGGCACATTAATATCAGTAATCCTTCAGCTTAGGCGCTTCAAAAAGGCATTACTTTCTAGCGCTGAAGCTATGGGATTGTCCCGCTAATGCCACTTACCCTGCTATTGACTGAGGCAGGGACATACAAGGCGCAAGTTTGCGTTTGGGGAGTCAGTATCGATATGGCGACATGCACCGCACCGAGTAAGGGTCACCGTTCCGCAAGCGCGGCAGCCAATTGTCCTGCTTGTAGAAACCGCTATGGGGGCTATGGAGCACGCTCATATTCCTCACCCTCCTACTCCTCTCCGTCATCGTCATCATCCTCTGGGGGCGGTGGGGGGCGGACGTCACGTGCACTGCCCAGTGGGGTTCCGGAGATTTATCGTCGTCCACTATCTGAGGTACCAAGCCTTGTCCGCAGCGAGGTGCCAGCTCCGGCGCAGTCGAACGGGCAAACCTATGACGTGTTCATATCTCATGCGTCTGAGGACAAGGACGAGTTTGTCAGACCGTTGGCCAATGCGTTGATTGCAGTTGGGCTCAAGGTATGGTTTGACGAAATGACACTTCGTATCGGGGACAGCTTGCGCCAAAAAATTGATAAGGGCTTGGTTAGTAGCCGTGTTGGACTTGTGGTTCTGTCCCCAGCGTTTATCAAGAAGGGATGGACGAACTACGAATTGGACGGGATTGTTACCCGCTCGGTGTCAGGCGAGCAGATCTTGCTGCCGATTTGGCACAACATCACCAAACAGCAGGTGATGGATTTCAGTTCTTCGATTGCGGACAAGGTGGCGCGCAGCACAGCGGTTCACACCATTGATGAGATCGCTGCTGAGATCGCAGATTTGCTAAAGTCTAATGATGCCCAAGCATCCTAACACCAACGCGTCCACAGGGTAGGCTTGGAGATAATCGGGCATGCCCGCTCGCTGATGCCTGCCCCTGGGACATCCTTGGAGACTAACGGCCTTCTCCTCCCCTGGGAGGCCGCCAGATTCAAGGCGTCGACAGCAATGCCAATGGATGCCTACGGATTCAGCTTCGCCATTGGAGCACTGAAACCCCAGCCATTCCTGTACCGAGCCACTTGCGAGCTGCTGGGTGCAGAGAGTGGTGATGACATCGGACGACCAGGTACTGATGATTGGCGACTCAAAAAGTGTGATCGCTAACCCTCAACATCCAATTTCCGAGAACTGCTTTCACCTTATTTTCACGTCTGCTCAAGCAGTCTTCAGCTATCCCCACGTGTGCTATACCTTGCCCGCCCCCAGCGGGCTTTATTTTGCCCGCAATTTTCGTGCACCAATTTGCCCGCGCAATCGTCAGACCACATGCGTTTCGATAAAACTCGGATCAGTCGCGAGACGCCTGGCACGGCCCACTCCCCACGCTAATGCACGAGTCATGGACTCACCGGGTCGCGAGTCGAACACTTCCTCGTGTAGTGCCATTCCAGAGCGTGCATACAGACCGATGAACATCTGTGTGCTACCGGTAGGCGACAGTCGCACTTGAATATCAATCGTAGTACCGTCGTCGAGCGTTTCATCGTGAGTGCGGTGGTGAAGGGCTGGATCGGCCCAATTCCAAAAAACATCACCTCGTATCCGCATGCCGCCCTCCTACGACTTTAGTATTAGAAATATCATCACTAGCATAGTCGACGAGATAGGCAGTGCTATTAGGCAGCGAGGTATTAGCCTCTGGATCCGACTATCGGGCAGGTATGGCCCTTTGAGCCTGGTAGCGTTACCAGCGAGTCCTGCGGTACGAAAATCCACCCCTCTTGCTCCGGCGCTTCTGCCGGAGGCCATACCAGGCGATCAGGCTCGAACCGGAACAACCAGGCTATTAGCGCAGCAGTAAGCGCATCCTGCTCATCTTCATGCCATTCATCGCTGATCACTGCAGAATATCCGAAGCACCGCTGCTTCAGTTGCTTGACGACATCCGATCGCTTCGCGGAACTGGGATAGACCTCAATCGCGCTCACCTGCCCCTCATTCGTCCAGATTCCACAGTGCAATCGATTGGGTAAGAAGCGTCCCAATACATGCATCCCCTTGGTGGCCTGACTGCCGATCATGTCCTTGATAGCAGAAAGTGGAGATAGCCCCCGCTCAAACAGGTAGCGTTCGGTAAAGCGAAACAAATACGGGTTTGTGGATGACGCGTTAACTACCGGCACCGAACGGCCACTCACCAATAGACTCACCAACTCGGCAGAGAACCCTAATGGGGTGTCAATACCAAGGACGACAGTCGCATTTCGACGGTAGTCTTCGTGCTGACAGGCATGCAACAGCGATCGCACGAAGTCGTCCGTGGTCTCGGCTTGATTAATCTGCTCCCGCAGATTTCCTCTCCATGGCTTACCCCGGATCTGCAGGTCTTGGTCAACTACCACTAGGGCATCTCGGCTGAGGCGATTGCGATCGCAATTCCAACCACCAACATCCCACCCGATCATCAAAGATTCTGCGCCCACAGCGACCCTCCGTCTGGTTCCATAGGCTCTTCTGGGCAAGAGGAACCAACATGGTTCCTTAAACGAAGACAAATGACCAGCGTCCTATGCCTCTGTGGAGAAACATAACACTCGATATGCCTTGGGCAGTCAGAGGGACATAGGAGGGAGATTGCTTAGCTGCTATCACACACAGGACAGGCCGCTTAGAAAGCGTTAATACCCCTGCAAAAAAATGCCCCGGCGGTACCTCACCGGGGCCAAGTTCCATATGCAACCTTTAATGGCTACGTGCCGTTTCCAGCTCGGCACGCAGCGAATCCACTGCCGCGACGATCACTCGTGCTGTGGATAACACTTTCGCGCCTGCAGGACTGAGCAGCGTTCGCCGTGATGCACTAACGAACAACTCGACGCCCAGTTCTGCCTCCAGCGCGTTCAGATGCTTGGTGACAGCCGGCTGACCAATGCCGAGCTGTGCCGCAGCGGCGCTCACTGTTCCCAGGTCGACAGTCGCCAGAAAGCTTTCCAGCTTGGTGACGTTCATGTGTTTCACCAGGCCTACAGGTCGAGCACGAGAAGCTTGGACTTCGCACGCGAAACGCACGCCGTCAGACAGCTACCTTTTTCGGAGTCGTCGAGGATGTAGTCCTGATGGTCGACTTCTCCTTCCAGATAACGAATCTTGCAGGTACCACACAGCCCCGACTGGCATGAAGTCTCGACTGGGTAACCCGCATCCTGGAGCACCTGCGCGAGATTCTCGTGGGCTTGGACGACGATCTCTTCGCCAGTGCTGGCTATGCGTGCGACGAACGAGCCATTGCTCTGCTCCGCGCTTGCCGGCTCAGGTGCTCTCACGGGTGCCTTGAAGTGCTCAAAGTGAACCGTGCCAGCAGGCCAATGAGCAGCGGCCTCCTTGCATGCGTTCATGAAGCCTGCAGGCCCGCAGTAATACACGTGGCAACCTTCGGGGGCGTCTTTCAGGAATGACTGTAGGTCGAAGCTCTTGGAAGGATCTCCGCCATCGAAGTGAAGGACGACCTTTCCTTCCCCGATCAGCTCTTCCATCTCCTCTGAAAACGCAGCGAACTCGGGGCCTTTGCAACAGTAGTGAAGCTCGTACTCCTGCTTCGCCGACTCCAGTGCATGCATCATGGATTTCATGGGCGTGACGCCAATGCCACCGGCCAAGAGGATGGACTTGCGAGCATCCTTGCTTAGCATGAAGTTGTTTCGCGGCACGCTGACCCTCACCGTTTGACCAACATGCAGCTGATGAACCGCGATAGAGCCGCCAGTCCCTCGCTCATCACGCAGTACACCAATTACGTAGCGATGCGGCTCGGCGGGCGAATTGCTCAGCGAATATTGCCTGACCATTCCATTGGGCAGATGGATGTCGATGTGTGAGCCGGCTGTAAATGGCGGAAGCGCACCACCATTCGGATCCACGAGCTCGTATGAGTTGATCCCCTGGGCTTCGCGGGTAACGCGACGGATCAACAGTTCCAGCAACGCTGGGTTGGGATTTGCTAAAGATGTCATCGTCATCACCTCTCACCAAGGCACGGGAGCCCCAGGTAGCCCAGGGCCCGCGCTTTCTTCTTATTGTTCTTTGAAGCTCTGTTCCAACTGCTCGAACCGTGCCGTGACGAAATCTGCACGCTCCTTGCCCTTGAGCTTGTCAGCTTCGGTGAGGATGGCCACTGCCTCCCTTGCGAGCTTGCGGCGGTTGATAACCTCTTGTTCCGGAGTCGCGGCTCTAGGCATGTTGAACACGTTGCCCGTGCAGTAACTGTTCGGCTCACCGCCCATGTCACGTAGCCACTGGGCGAAACCAGCTGGCGCAGCTTGCGGGTTAGTGCCACGGATGCCATCGCGCAGCATTTTGCGGAAGGCATACAGACCGGCGTCGAATTTGGTCGGGTTCTCCAGCGCGTGCACCGCGATTGGACGTTGGCTGATGATGGCCTCATAGTCGCCTGGAGCGTACTGAGCTTCCTTGTAGTTGTGACGTTCACGGTGGTTGGACGGAATCGGTGGAATGTCTTCGAGCTTGTATTTGCCGAAGCGCTCTGGACGACGCATGGCCACCTGGCCTTCCAAGAAGTCGATGGTTTCGTACCCGACCATGCTCTTGTCACCCACGCCACGGGTGTCGATGCCTGGGCCCATGACGCGCCAACCAATCATCTTGGAGTTCTCGTCGTCCACAGGGACAGTCCAGCGGACGATATGGAAGCGGCTGAACAGCTTCTTCGCCGAACCGTCTTCCGACGTGTAGGCATGCAGGCTGAGGTTCGGCAATACCTGATGCTGAATGCGCAGGAACATGCGGTCGTCGTTCACGCGACGAGCGCCGGCACAGGCCAGACTACGGCCTTGGTGAACCGGGATGAATTGCATGTCCGGAGCGACTTCCATCGAGGCGGCGCCGACTTCGTCGAAAGTGGTGCCCTGGAACTGACCGCCCACAACGTTCTTCGCCGAGTGCAGGGCCGTGGGGTGGAAGTTGTCAGCCGCATTGTCCTGCACCTGCAGCCAGTTGCAGTGCTGGAAGTTGCTGTACGGAACCAGTTCATCGCCTTCCATCACAGTGAAATTCTGCTCCCATTCGGGGAACGGCGGCTCTTCATCAGGCGGGCCCATGTAGGCGAACACCAATCCGTGACGCTCGAACGCCTTATAGGCGCCTTGCCGGATAGAGCAGGCGTATTTCTCGCCTTCCTTTTCCTCGCCGGCAGGGAATGGGACATGGAGGCAGGCACCATCCACATCAAAGACCATACCGTGATAGCAGCACTTGATGCCCTTCTCCTGAATGGCACCGTACTCCAGCGAAGCACCACGGTGGCAGCAGTGGGCATGCAGCACACCTACTTGGCCGCTACCGTCACGGAACGCCACCAGCTCTTCGCCCATGATTTTCAGGAAACGAGGCGTATCGGTGAGTTCCAATGACATGCAGACCGGGTGCCAGAAGCGACGCAGGTACTCGCCAGCCGGCGTACCGGGGCCGGTTTCGGTCAGCTCTGGGTCATGGTTCGGGGTGCTGTTGGTGTAGTAGCCACCGTAGGCGATCAGCTTTTTTGGAACGGCAGCGCCGTTGCCGCCTGCACCACGTTGATCATCATGCTTATCGAATTTCTCAGTCATTTTCATTGCCTCAGGCTTATTGTTAGATACGGGATACGGTATTCGTACTCTGTATACATATTGTTCGAACGCAATGTTGCTACGGGTACTGCTTGTGTTCCAGGGGGTATCAGTTGATGGATTTGTCGACCAGAGCGCCTGCCTGGATCCATGGCATCATGCCGCGCAGGCGCTCACCGACCACTTCGATCTGGTGACGTTGCAGCAGGCTACGCCGGGCAGTGAGCGTGGGATTGCCTGCCTTGTTTTCCAAGATGAAGTCCTTGGCGTATTCGCCATTTTGAATGCTGGTGAGCAGTTCACGCATTCTGTCCTTGGTCTCAGCCGGCACGATCCTCGGCCCGCTGACGTACTCGCCGAATTCGGCGTTGTTGGAGATGCTGTAGTTCATGTTGCCGATGCCGCCTTCATAGATCAGGTCGACGATCAGCTTGAGTTCGTGCAGGCATTCGAAGTAGGCGAGCTCAGGCGAATAGCCACCTTCCACCAGTGTTTCGAAACCGAGCTTGATCAACTCGACGGTGCCACCGCAGAGCACGGCTTGCTCACCAAAGAGGTCAGTCTCGGTCTCCTCGCGGAAGTTGGTTTCGATGATGCCGGCCTTGCCGCAACCAATGGCAGAGGCGTAGGCCAGGGCCAGTTCGACTGCATGACCGGAGGTGTTCTGCTCCACGGCGATCAGTGCCGGGACACCATGGCCTGCTTGATAAGTCGAACGCACGGTGTGACCGGGCGCTTTAGGCGCGATCATAATCACATCAAGGTCGGCGCGAGGCTTTACCTGACCGTAGTGAATGTTGAAACCATGGGCGAAGGCCAGGGTGGCATTGCGGCGCAGATGCGGCTCGACGTCGCTGCGGTAAACATCCGCGATCAGCTCATCAGGAATCAGCATCATGACCAGGTCTGCCTGGGCAACGGCGTCCGGAACAGTGCTCACCGCGAGACCGGCAGTCAGCGCCTTCTTCGATGACGCCGAACCCTGACGCAAACCGACGATGACATCAATGCCACTGTCACGGAGGTTCTGGGCGTGAGCATGCCCCTGAGCGCCATAGCCGATGATCGCCACGCAGAGCCCCTGCAGCAGGCTCAAATCAGCATCTTTATCGTAGAACAGCTTCATGTCAGTCAGACCTTCTTGTTTTTGTGTTCGGGATTTCGTGCTCTGTACTCTGTATACAGAGTTCACAGTCTTGACCTACACTGAACGGGAGTCAAGGAAAATTTGAATGACACGGGAGAAAGTGGACAATGCAGCTTTCAGTGGGGGAAGCCGATCTTCGGCGAGGTCAATCAATGACAAGCACGCTCAAGCGTATCCAGTCGCGCACGGACTACGTGGATGAGGTTTACAAGGCTCTGCTCGATGCCATCAGCGACGGCTCGCTGGCACCCGGCGCACGCCTGACGCAGGAAGAAATCGCCGAGCAGATGAACATCTCCCGGTCACCTGTGCTGCAGGCGCTGAGGTTGCTCAAGAAAGATGGCCTTGTTCAGGATGCGCCGGGGCGAGGCCTGCTGGTGACCCCGTTGACGACGGACTCGATTCGTAACCTCTACCTGATTCGTGGAGCCCTGGACAATCTGGCTGCCAAAATGGCCGCTGCCCGCAAATTCCAGCTCGACCCGGCGCTGATCAAGCGCGGTCGGAAGGCTTCCCAGGGCAAGAACATCAAGGAAATGATCGACGCCGATGTGGCTTTCCACAACGCCATCTACGAAGCGTCCGGAAACCCTCTAATCGCCCAAAGCGCTCAGGTTTACTGGGTGCACCTGCGCCGCGCCATGGGCGCTGTGCTGCAATCTTCAGCCCAACGCGACACTATCTGGGATCAGCACGAGGAAATCGCCGCTGCCATTTCAGCTGGCGATGTCGAGGCAGCAGGCAGTCTGACCGACATCCATACCACGCAAGCCAGGGAAAACCTGATCGACCGCGTCGGTCATCTGCTGTCGCAAGGGTAAGACAGGCGCCCGGGAAACCGGGCACCCGCCTGGAGGAGTTCATCGATTGACGATGGACTTGGGCATCATGAGGCAGATGAACGCCGCGAAGATCAACGAGCCTGCGATGCAGTACAGCGCCAGGTCAGTGGATGAGGTGACATCTTTCACCCAGCCAATCATGTAGGGGCTGATGAAGCCCGCTAGGTTACCGACCGAGTTGATCATGGCGATACCTGCCGCAGCCGCAGCCCCACCCAAAAATGCTGGAGGCAGGCACCAGAACTGGCAAAGTCCGGTCATGATTCCCATGGTCGCCAACGACAGGAAGACAAGCGAAACCGCAGGGTTGCCCGACGTTAGAGTGCTGAGCACCAGTCCTGTCGCACCGAGCACTGCCGGCACAGCGGCATGCCAACGACGCTCCTTGCTGCGGTCAGCGCTACGACCGGTGAAGATCATCGCTGCGGTAGCGAACGCATAAGGGATGGTGGTGAGCAGCGACACCGTGGAGGCTTCCTGGATGCCCGAGCTTTTGATCAGCGATGGCAGCCAGAAGCTGACACCGTATAGCCCCATCATGAAGCCGAAGTAGCCTGAGCTCAGTACCCATACTCGCTTGTTGCGGAATGCGCCGAACACCGAGTGAACTTCCTTCGTCCCACCCTCTTTCTCCAAGTTACGCTTCAGCGTTTCTTTCTCGCTCGCAGACAGCCACTTGGCATCGTCGATCTTGTCCTGCAGATAGAACAGCACGACGACACCTGCAATGATCGATGGCAGCGCCTCCAGGAAGAACAGCCATTGCCAAGCCGAGTGCCCCATCAAACCATGCGTAGAAGCCATGATCCATCCAGACAGAGGGCCACCAATGACGCCCGCCATCGGTATGCCGGTCATGAACATTGCGGTGATCTTGCCCCTGCGGGACGGCGGGAACCAGTAGGTCAGGTACAGAATGATGCCGGGGAAGAAGCCAGCTTCTGCTAGCCCGAGCAGGAAGCGCAACACGTAAAATTGCGTCGGCGTTTGAACGAAGATCATGCTGGCCGAAAGGATGCCCCAGCTGATCATGATCCGGGCGATCCAGCGTCTCGCACCTACCCGGTGCAGAATGATGTTGCTCGGAACTTCAAAGATGAAATAACCAAGAAAGAATATCCCGGCACCCAGACCATAAATTGTTTCACTGAACTTCAACTCATCCAGCATTTGAAGTTTAGCGAAGCCAATATTCACTCGATCAAGGTAGGCAAACACATAGCAGATAAAGAGAAACGGAATAAGTCGCAAGGCCACACGGGTATACAATTGGGACTCAGCTGCTGAATCCTGGACGGCATAGGGTGCATCTAGAGTATTAGACATGATGCCAATCTCCGAATGATTTTGTAGTTGTAGGCGTCGAATCGTGCAGCAGCACCTTTCCAGGTTCGGCGCTGCTGCGAGAGATGTGTTAGGAGAACATGTCCGGCTGTTCTGCCACGAGTTGGTCGTAGATGGGTTGGAAATGGAGCCAGCCAATGAACGGGCTGCCCACGTTTTCACGGCTGTAACGGCAGCGCTCAGGCGATACCAGCTTCGGCGTGATGCCGCTGGCTTCGATCAGCAATTGCTGCTGGCAGCACCGCTCCAGCGCAATGAACCAGAATGCGGCTTCGTCGATGCTATGCCGGCTGGCGGTGAGCAGGCCGTGGTTCTGGTGAATGGCCGCACGCACATCCTTGAAGTATTCGCTGACCGACTTGCCGGCCTTGGCCTCGACTGCAACGGCGCCGGCCTCTGCAGTGATGACGACGTGGTCTTCAAAGAAAACTGCCGCATCCTGGGTGATAGGCGGGAGTGGTCGCCCGGTTGCGGCCCACGCCCCACCATAGATCGTATGGGCATGGCACATGGCGACGATGTCGGGATGCGCTTCGTGAACGGCGGCGTGCAGAACGAAGCCGGCCCGGTTGATCGCGTAGGTGCCCTGTACCACCTTACCCTCGTGATCCGCGAGGATCAGATTGGACAGCTTGACCTGGGAGAAGTGGACGGCCATCGGGTTCGTCCAGTACAGCTCCGGGAATTCCGGGTCGCGTACTGTCAGGTGACCAGCGAAACCGTAATCAAGACTGTGTTTCGCGAATGCACGGCAGGCTGCAACGAGATGTTTCTTACGATACTGCCGCTCTTCTTCGTAACTTTTAAAGTCAGGAATTTCCGGAAAGATCAGACCCTGCTGTTCAGGTTGATAAACCGAAATGCGGCGCTTTCCGTTAGATGCTGGTTCAATCCGCAGCAAGGGATCCATAGTGCCAACCTCATCTTTTATTGTTTTTGGAGACCCATAGTTGACTTTAGGTGTATGGATTGACAAACGAAGGCTTTTCACCCAAGGTTGAATTAAATTTAGCCTAACCTAATAATAATGAGAAAGATTCCTAACTTCGCCGCAATCAAAGCATTTGAAGCTGCTGCGCGCCTGGAAAGCTTCGTTGCCGCCGCCGATGAGCTCCATCTATCCGCCTCGGCAGTTAGCCACCAGGTCAGAAAGCTGGAGGCCACTCTGGGCATGGAGCTGTTCAAACGTCAGCCTCGCTCGGTGGAGTTGACGATCCAGGGGCGGGCGCTTGCCCAGCGCTTGACCGTCGCGCTCGACGGCCTGGAGTCTGCACTTTCTATGTGGATGCCGAGCGCCGAGCAACTGCACCTGGCCGTTCATTGCTCGCCAAGCTTTGCTTCCAAATGGCTTTCACCACGCCTCGCTCGCCTCGTCAGTGAACCCAATCCGCTTCATATCCGCCTCACTTCCAGCGCCACGCCGCCTGAACTCACCCGACACGAGGAGATCGACATTGCGATCACCTACGGGGCGCCGATCCAGCGGGTGGGCGTGATTGCCGAACCTCTGGGGTTGGAGACTATCGCCCCAATGAGCTCGAAGCAGTTCTTCGACGCTTCCCAGACGCTCGAACCGCACCTGCTTAAGCCTGGCTCACTTATCGACTCCCAACTGAGCCCAGTGCGCTGGAGCGACTGGTTCCGCCATGAAGGGATTGCCGAACGCGCAGACTTGGGCGGTTTGTCGTTCGACCGTGCCGCGCTCGTCCTCTCCGCCGCAGCGGATGGGCTGGGTATTGCCCTGGAGTCCACCCGTCTGGCAGAGACAGAGTTGCGCCAAGGCTCTCTGGTCGTACTGAATGGACATCAGCCTCCCTTGCAGCGGGAGATGCATTTCCTCTGCTACCGTGGCTCGATGAAAGGGAGCCGCAAAATTGAGCGGTTCAAGGAATGGATCATGAACCAGATCCATGAAGCTTGATGCTCGCCCTTCACCGCTCCACTGTCAGCAGCAACGGCTAACCCTAGGCCCCTGCAATACCCGTATTCATCCAGATCATCAGCCCGGTTAGGGTAGCCAGGGAACCCAGGGTGGAGATCAGGATGGTGCGGGAGATAAGCCCTGCCTCCCGACGATAGAATTCAGCCAGCATGAAGGGCCCAGTACCGGTGGGCAAGGCGCTGAGCAACAGCGCGGAATTGGCCCACATCGACTGCAGCGCGAAGACTTTGAACGCCAGGAACCAGGTCAGTAGCGGCTGTCCCACGAGCTTGATGGTGACCAGCGGCCAAGGGTTGCTCTTCCCTCCAGTCGACTTGACCGTTTTCTGGCCCAAGAACAGGCCAAGCGAAACGAGAGCACAAGGCGTGGTAGCCGTAGCGAGCATGTCGAGGAAGCTCATGACTGGGTGAGCCAGCGGAATACCTGTCATTGCCCATACAGCCCCAGCGATGGGCGCAATCACCAGAGGGTTCTTGGACAGCGCCTTCACTACGACCCCTACTGCTCTGCCGAGATGCCGCTCTTCCTGCAAGCCGATTTCGATGCAGATCACCGCAATGGCGAAGAGCAGGCACACAACGATGATCGTCGAAATGAGCGCCGGTTGAAGACCTGGATGGCCGAAGACAATCGCACACAGCGGAATGCCGATGTAGCCAGTGTTCGCATAGCCAGCGCTCAAGCCGTCGATGCTTGAAGTGGCAAGGCTGTGGCCGGTACTCAACCGCCAAATCAAAGTAGCGACGAAAATGGCCAGCGTGCCGGCTCCGAAGGAAATGATGAAGCCAGGCTGCCAGATTTCAGCCCACGACGCGGTCGCGGTCACCTTGAATAGCAGCGCGGGTAGGCAGAGCCATACCACCATCTTGTTGATCTCGGAGGCGGCCTGGTCTCCGAGTCGGTTGGTCTTGCGGCAGATGAAGCCTGCGAGGATGAGGGCAAAGATCGGCAAAACGATTGCAAGGACGGTGTACATGACTTCCACGTTTGGAGGGGATTTTAGGCCTGCATAGATTAAAATCGCCGACCAATGCAGTCCAATGACTATGAAGTATCAGATCGATACCTCTGGAGCATCAATGATCGAACATCGCCACTTACGCTACTTTCTTGCCTTGGCCGACCACCTGCACTACGGCAAAGCATCAGCGCAGGTAAACGTAGCGCAGCCCTCGCTGAGTCGGCAAATTGCCGATCTTGAATCTCAGCTAGGCTGCCGGCTGTTCGCTCGCACCTCCCGGTCGGTGGAGCTCACCGCAGCAGGTTCCGAGTTTCAACGAAGCGCGCAACTGGTCATACAGGCTATGGACTCGGCGATTCGCTCCACTCAAGCTGTCGCTCGGGGCGAGAAGGGGGAGTTGCGTATCGCATTTACGTCCATGATCGCCTGGTCTGGCCTACCCAAGATGATCAAGTCCTACGCTGTAAACGCTCCCGGTGTGAACCTTGAACTGAGCGAGCTGATACCTGGCGCCTTGATGAAAGCTGTCGAGACCGGAGAGTGCGATATTGGCCTGACCTTCAAAGCCACGGTTCAGCCACCGTATCAATATCGGGAATTGCAGCGTGAGTCCCTGAGTATCGCGGTGCCGGGAGATCATCCGCTGGCACGCAAAAAGTCAGTAACAGTCCAAGACCTCATTGATGAGCCCTTCATCTTGAGCCCTCGCGACACCGCCTCCGCCCTGCACGACACAATCTTCAAACTATGTCGAGACAGTGGATTCGAACCTCGCGTGCGGATGTACACCCAGCTGCAAGGGACGATAGTCAATCTGGTAGGTGAAGGTCTCGGCGTCTCGATCATTCCGACGTCCATGTCGAAATCGAATCCAGACTCGGTTCGGTTCATTCCAATTACCAACGCACCCGAGATCACCTTGGGGATGGTCTGGAACCTGGAGAACTCCAACCCATGCCTCTCCGCCTTCATTCAATCGGTCGGCACCCGCCTCGATCCGCCATGATCGCTCGGCGAGTATCGACATTTGTTTGCTAGCGGTTCACCACCGATTTGGGCATCGCCAGGCAGACCACCGCAGCACACACCAGCGCAGCCGCGATGCAGTAGAGCGCGATGCTGGTAGAGCCAGTGGTGTCTTTCACCCAGCCGATCAAGTAGGGGCTAATGAACCCAGCCAGGTTGCCGATGGAGTTGATCATCGCGATCCCTGCCGCCGCCGCTACACCGCCTAGGAATGCAGGCGGATAGCACCAAAACTGGCTCATAGCAGTCATCACGCCCATGGCCCCCACCGAGAGAAATGCCACCGTCAACATGGGGTTTTGCTCTGTAGTGGTGGCGAGCACCAACCCCAAGCCGCCGATCACCGCAGGCACCGCCGCATGCCAGCGACGCTCTAGTACATTATCCGAATGCCGCCCGGTCATGACCATGGCAATCGTCGCCAGGGCATACGGAATAGTGGTCAGCAGTGAGACTTCCGCCGCATTTTGAACTCCCGAGTTTTTGATCAGCGACGGAAGCCAGAAGGTGATTCCGTTCAAGCCCATCATCACGCCGAAGTAGCCTGCACTCAGCAGCCACACCTTGGGATTGGTGAAGGCGCTGAAAGCAGAGTGTCCATGGTGCGACTGGTCTTCTTCCTGAAGATTACGCTTTAGGACGGCTTTCTCTTCCGTGGTGAGCCACTTGGCATCGTCCGGATTGTCACGCAGGTAGAAGAGGACGACGAAGCCGGCAATGATCGAAGGTATTGCTTCGAGGGCGAACAGCCACTGCCAGGCTGAATAGCCATGCCACCCGTGAGTGGTCGACATGATCCACCCCGAGAGTGGCCCGCCAAGGACACCCGCCATGGGGATGCCAGTGAGGAACATCGCAGTGATTTTCCCGCGCCGGGAAGACGGGAACCAGTAGGTCAGGTAAAGGATGATACCGGGGAAGAATCCGGCCTCAGCAACCCCCAGCAGGAATCTCAGCATGTAGAACATGGCGGGCGTTTGTACGAACACCATACAGGCTGACAGTACACCCCAGCTGACCATGATGCGGGCGATCCAACGACGAGCGCCGATCTTGTGCAGCATCATGTTGCTCGGCACCTCAAAGATGAAGTAACCGAAGAAGAAGATCCCGGCCCCAAGGCCGTACACAGTCTCGCTGAACTTGAGTTCGTCGAGCATCTGCAACTTGGCGAAGCCGACGTTCACCCGATCCAGGTAAGCGAACACGTAGCAAAGAAAGAGAAAGGGAATCAGTCGCAGGGTTAAGCGCGCGTACAGCTTTGACTCGTCCGGAATGGAACGCGAATCGGGGACGCAGGCAGCATCAAGAGCATTAGGCATCTGCCTATCTCCAGTCATTGTTATTGTGCGGTAAGGAAGAGGCGCCGCCCGGACGGACAGCGCCAGAGGGCGTTACGAGAACATGTCAGGCTGCTCAGCCGCGATCTTGTCGTACAGCGCCTGGAAGTGCAGCCAGCCAATGAAGGGGCTGCCCACGTTTTCACGGCTGTAGCGGCAACGCTCTGGCGAGACCAGTTTCGGTGTGATGCCAGAGGCTTCGATCAGCAACTGCTGCTGGCAGCAACGCTCCAGGGCAATGAACCAGAATGCGGCTTCATCGATGCTGTGACGGCTCGCGGTCAGCAGGCCGTGGTTTTGGTGAATAGCAGCGCGCACGTCCTTGAAGTAATCGCAGACGGCGTTACCGGCCTTTGTCTCCACCGCAACGGCACCCGCCTCTGCAGTGATGACGACGTGGTCTTCAAAGAACACGGCAGCATCTTGGGTGATCGGCAGCAGCGGACGCCCGGTGGATGCCCATGCGCCACCATAGATGGTGTGAGCGTGGCACATCGCAACGATGTCCGGGTGCGCTTCGTGAACGGCAGCGTGCAACACGAAACCGGCACGGTTGATGGCGTAGTCACCCTGAACTACTTTGCCCTTGTGGTCGGCCAGGATCAGGTTGGACATCTTGACCTGTGAGAAGTGAACGGCCATCGGGTTCGTCCAGTACAGCTCAGGAAACTCTGGATCACGGACGGTCAGGTGACCGGCAAAGCCGTAATCGAGGCTGTGCTCAGCGAATGCGCGGCACGCTGCCACCAGGTGCTTCTTGCGGTACTGACGCTCTTCTTCGAAGTTCTTGAACTCAGGGATCTCGGGGAAGATGAGCCCTTCCTGTTCAGGCTGATAAATCGAAATGCGCTTCTTACCGCCTGCGGTTGGGTCAAGTTTGAGTACCGATTCCACGATTACCACCTCTGGTTATTGTTTGGGGTGACGTCATGGTCTCGATCTGGCGTGGGGGTGACAAACGATCCGTTTTCAAGCAAGGCTCAATAAAATTCAGTCTTGGCTGTTTGGCATCTACGGCATGAAGCCGGCATTACGAAAGCTCTCGAGGGCCTGATCGTAATTCAGCCCTTGAAACGCAAAATGCCCTGGAACGAGTAAACGCCAGGGCACATTGCACTGATGCTGGGATGCAGCGTCGGAAGGCTGTCAGGCGTTTTGCATAGCTCTGACTTTGTCAGTGGTAATGAGCTCACCACCGATGCCCCACTCACCGCTCTTCACTTCTTCAAAGATGACCCAGGTCACACCACGCATTTTCTCGCCTTCAACCGAGACCATGGCGTCGGTGATCTTGCTGATGATCTCTGCCTTCTGCTCGGCAGAGAAAACACCTTCGATGCCTTTCACAGTTACCAATGGCATAACCATACTCCTTCAGTTATTGGGTTATTGCGATGATCAACACGCCTGATTAAGCCTGGTAAGGCGCGTAGTCCGTGTAGCCTTTTGCCCCGATCACACCGTAGAACGTGGAATGATCGCTGGTGGCCAGAGGCCAACCGTTTTGCATCCGCTCAACCAGATCGGGGTTGGCGATGTAGGGGGTGCCAAAGGCGATCAGATCGTGATTGCCGTTCTGCAGCTCCGCTTCTGCCAGCTCAGCGGTAAAGCCACCTGCGCCAATGACCGTGCCCTTGTAGAGCGAGCGGAACTGCTTGTAGAAGCCAGCCGGGAATGGAACCGCGTCCAGGGTTGGCTGGTAGTTCAGATGGACGAAGGCCAATTCGCGCTCGTTCAGTTCAGCAGCAACACTGTTCCAGGTTGCTTCCTCTTCCGGGTACGGGCGCAGGTCATACAGGCGCCCAAACGGCGAGATACGAACACCGACACGGAAGCTACCAATGGCATCAGCAATTGCGTCGACCGTTTCCAGCAAGAAGCGCTGTCGGTTTTGAATCGAGCCCCCGTACTCATCGGTACGCGTGTTGATTTGGCTGCTCAGGAACTGGTCGAACAGGAATGCGTTAGCCGCCATGAGCTCCACACCGTCGAAGCCCGCATCCACCGCTCGCAGTGCGGCGGCAACGAAGTCTTCGGTCACGCGGTGGATCTCATCCACCGTTAAAGCACGCGGAACACTCGGTGCGACCGGGCCAGCCACACCGGGTGCAGTCCAGGCGTAAACCGTAGTACCCACAGCAGGCTCGGCACTTGCCGAAACAGGTGCTGCGTTGCCAGGCTGCAGCGATTCGTGAGACATCCGGCCTACATGCCACAGCTGGGCGAAGATCTTGCCGCCTTTAGCATGAACGGCATCAGTTACCTCGCGCCAAGCGCGGGTCTGCTCGTCGGTGTAAATGCCGGGGGTGTACAGGTAACCGCGCCCCTCGTCGGAGATCGGCAGGCCTTCAGTGATAATTAGGCCCGCCGAGGCCCGCTGCGCGTAGTACAGAGCGGTCAGCTCGGACGGCACATTGTCTTCCGTCCGGGTGCGGGTCATTGGGGCCATCACAACGCGGTTGGCGAGTTTGAGGCCTTCCAGGTCGTAAGGAGTAAACAGCTTTTTCATGATCTACCTCTGCAAACAACTTCGTGAATCAGGCGGTTGGTTGGCCAGCGATAACTTCCAGCTTGGGCACCATGCGGATGGCCTTCGAGAAGTTGGCGAGGTTCACGGAAGTCTTGGTGACGATGCGATGCAGCTCTTCCACTTTCTCTGCAGGTGCATCGGTGTGGATGCGCACAACGTAGCTCATCTCGTCGAAGCCTGGGTTGACGCTTTCGTCCAGGCCCAGGAAGCCACGCAGATCCAGCTCACCACTGGTTTCGATTTCCAGACTGTGGATAGTGATGCCCATGGCCGACGCGTTTACCACATAGCCAACTGAGAGGCAGGCGTTCAGGCCAGAGATGAGTAGCTCCTGCGGGTTGGGGGCAGAGTTGGTACCCAGCAGCTCCAGTGGCTCATCAGCCGCGATCTGGACGTTTCGTGGGTAGTCGGTGCCGCTCAGGTGGAAGCGGTCAATGGTCGCCACGGTGCGGGTCTGATGTTCCCACTTGGTGTTGATTTTGAAGCGTGCGTGACGCTTGGCTGGATCTTCAGCGACGCCCTGTGCAAAGGCTTGCAGAGCAGCGACATCGATACCGTTGAGATGCTTGTCCATTTTCAGTTCCTCTCAAAATCGTGGATAAAAAATCAGAATTAAAAAACAGGTGAAGGCGATGGCCTGGTCAGCTCTCGCAACCAGAAATCGAGCAACTTGCTCCACTCACGCTTTCTCCATCGTTCGAAAGATCCTCAACAGCTGATTTCAGCACCTTGGAAAACACCTCAACCTCTTGGGCCCCTGAGAGATAGCGGTTGCCATTGACAACGAACAATGGGATGCCGGTGCCAAGGCCCTTAACGGTTGCTTCATCGCTGAGAATCGCTGCTTCCGAAGAATCGAATCCAAAGAGGTCAGCAGCGCCAACTTCGGCTGCAAGATCTTTAAGAGTTCGCTCATCGAAAATGTCGCGCCCCTCTGTAGTTCCAGCTGCGTAGAGTCGCTCTACATACTTCGCCTGTAGCGTCGGACTCGAAATGGCTTTCACGTACTGATGCGCCGCACTGGTGTCCCCGAAACGCATCACATCGAAGCGGTAGTCCAAGCCCTCAAGAGAGGCGACTTCCTGAATAGCTTCCATGAAGACCTGTGCACGAGCCTGGCTACCTGTCTTCAGCACCAGTGCCTTCTCGAATGCGATGGGCTGCATGCCTTTGGCCAAGCGGTAAGCCCTGGGTACAACTTCAATCTCTACGTCGCTCGGAAGAGCGCCGATTGCCTGCTCCAACCGCTTCTTTGCTATCCAGCACCAGGGACAGACAAAGTCGGAATAGACTTCAACCGTGATCTTTTTCATAACTTTCCTCTGCACCTTTGCTGTCACAAAGAACGGACTGGGCCGATCAGCTGCGATCCATGGCATCCAGCACGTGGGTGCTGTACACCACTGCAGCGCCGGCATTCAGGTTTACTGCCACACCCAGTGCCTCGGCGACCTCCTCAGTCGTGATGCCAAGCTTCTTGGCTTCCGCTGCGTGGAACGCGATGCAGCCGTCACAGCGAGTTGTTACCGCCACGGCCAACGCGATCAGCTCACGAGTCTTGGCGTCCAGGTGATTGGTTTTGTTGCCGGCGTTACCGAGCATTGCCACGCCCCGCAGGGTGTCAGGCGAATGTGCGCCAAACTCTTTCAGGCGGGCACTGACGTCGGTGATGGTTTGTTCCCAATTAGGCATGCTAGACATAATTACAACCCTACTAGTTGATAGGTAAGATTAGCCAAAAAATGGGCCGACACGGACAGCGCTTCGACCCTGTGCTCTTGCAGAGATCAGTACTCTGCGATCATCCGAATTACTGCCTTGTTCACATGGTCATCTTCGTTGGTAGCCCAGTTAATGAAGCTGGAACCTTCAAGGATGCTCAACAGCAAATAGGCCTTCTCTCTGGAGCCCCGACCTCGGGTGATTTCTCCTGAGCCGATTCCTTGATCCATGACTCCGGTCAACCAGGACAGCTGCACATCGAAAAACCTGCGCGTTTGGCGCTGCAGCCCCTCGGGCAACGCAGCCATTTCAGCGGCCAGCGCACCACACAGTGGTAGAAGCCCACCTTCAGTACTGGCATGGAACAACACGAAAAACGCATGAAGTCTGTCCAGTGCACTTGGGTGATTGATTTCGATGCGTTCGAACTCAGCCTCCACCCGCGATACATACTCTTCAACGATCGCAATCCCAAGGTCTTCCTTCGTCGGGAAGTGGTAGTGAATGCTCGCCTTTCGAATACCTACCGCATCGGCAAGATCTGCATAGCTGAATGCCGCATACCCCTTGGTACGCATCAGCCCTTCAGCGGTTTGAATCAATGCGTCCCGTGTTGCCAGTGTCATAAATTCTCCTGCCACAATCGCTCGACCAGAAAAGAGCGATTCCGGCCACTACCAGTATGTTACTTGCCTTGCTTACGACCGGCCATGACCCCGCCGTCAACATCCCACACCGCGCCAGTTACCCACGACGCCTTGTCGGACAGCAGGAAGACGATCGATTCAGCGACATCACGCGGAGTGCCGTTGCGGCCCAGCGGGTGGAAATTGTTGAAGTCCTTCAGGGCACCATCCAGCTGATCACCAGGAATGAAGCGTTCGAAAATCTTGGTTTCCACAATGCCAGGGCTTACCGAATTCACGCGGATACCATGCTCTGCCAACTCTGCACCTGCGTGGCGAGCGAGCGTGTCCAGGCCGATCTTGGCCATCGAGTAAGCTGATGCGGGTACACCTTCAACAGCCTGGCGGGCAGCAGCAGCAGTTACGTTTACGATCGAGCCAGGCTTTTTCTGCGCGACCAATTCTGCAGCTACGTGACGGGTCAGGAAGAAAATGGCGCGATTGAGGTTGAGGAAGTTGTCGTAGTCCTCCAACGAGTGCTCAACGAAGGCCTTTGGATAATAGATGCCGGCGGAGTTGACCATCAGATCAATGTCCTTGTGCTCGGCAGCCAGTTTCTCGATCAACCCCTTCACGCTGGCGAAGTCGGTGAGGTCAGCCGAATAAGCAACGACCTTATTCTCACCTACCAGAGCTGCCAGCTCTTTACGGGCCGCTTCGGCCTTTTCGGCACGGTTACCCACGATCACGATTGAGCCGCCTTGTTCCGCCACCATACGTGCGGTTTCAAGACCGATGCCGCTCGTACCACCTACAACCAGAAGCTTGCGACCTTTGAACTGCATGAGTAGTACCTCCTCGGTTTGTCTATCTACTAGTAGGTAGACTATGCTTGCTCAATCGAAGTGTCAAGCTACCGCCTGTCGTGATCTGGTTGAGAGGTGGTTTTCAGGAACGTGCAGGGGGCTATCGATCGCATCTCAAGATGGCAAATGCGCGAAACGAAATGACCGCGCCTAGGTGAGAGAGAGCATGACGACGTTCAGTCGCTTACATTGATCGGCAGTGAAGCTGAAGCTTTACCCGCAGTTCGAGTTGCGTCTGTTCACTACCGAGCCCGTGATGTGGGTCACACCTGACCAGTCTTTTGTCATGCTCTGGCCAGCTAAAATCAGGGTCATCGTCAAGCGCAATCCAACGCGTGATTCCACCACGGGCGACAGCCCCGCAAATTTGCTCGTAGCGAGACCACAGATCGTACCCTTCTCTCGCTGTATACCTCATTCGCGAATGCCACGTGGACGATACCGTCCGCTCTTGCAACCCCGAAGGCAAGAAAGCACGTGCTCTTTGGTACCCCAACAGGCGCGCCCAAGAGGTAGACAAACAGATTTTTACAGCGGGCCACTCCTGCAAAATGCCATGTAGAATTTCTGCATGCATCATAAGCTTTCCCTGTGCTCGCAATTCGATACCGCGCTTTGTGCGAAAAGCAGCATCAGGATGCATTACGCCGTCGTAATCCAAAAACAATACGGCGTCGTGAGGTCGAATTGATCGGGGCCCCTGGATGGATTTGATCATGTCGTCCCCAGGCCGTGTGCAATCAGGCAACTCTTTATAGTTAAATCTCCGCTCATGTAAGACCGGAGCACCTCTGGGACGCGAATCGAACCGTCAGCCTGCTGGTAATTTTCAAGTACCGCAAACAACAAGAGATTCACGGCTAGGCTGCAGCTCACTGCATATGCCAATGTATCTTGGCAATGGCTCGGGCCTACCAATCGCGGTTGGATGCGGCGAGGCTGGAAGTCGTTTGGCAGGCAGCAGCTAATCGCGCGGTAGCTGCCCCGACTGGGTATCCAAACCTCCAAGTCGTAGGAATGCACCGCGTCGATACCCAGATCATTCACGCGACGCGCCATTACGCGGTAAGGAATTCCAAGCAACCGCATCACGTACTCGACATGTGATGTCACAGCCTTATGGACAGCCCCCAAATCGGACTGAGTTACTACCTGTATCAACCCAACTTCGTCGTACTGCCGCTGCTTTACTGTCACAAAAGTATCAGCGCCCGCACCGCCTGCTTCGCTACGGAAGCATGGTGTAAGCATGACCATTTTGACCGGTAGCTGATTTCCCTCAAGAGCCAGACAGGCCACCATATTGATCAGCGACAGTTCGGCAGAAGGCGTGAGAAACAAATCGACCCCGTTCTTGAGGCTAGCCTCGAAGATATCATCCTCAAAGCGCGCCAACTGACCGGCGTCAGCCCACACCTGATGCTTGAACAGACACGGAGTATGGATCTCCTCGTAGCCGTGCTCTTCCGTTTGTACATTGAGGACGAACTGCCCTAAGGCACGACTCAAACGAGCGATCGGCCCGCTCAAATTGACAAAGCGTGGGCCCGATAACTTGGCGGCGGCAAGGAAATTCAGCCCATCACAGGCCTCGCCCAGAGCGACGTGGTCTCTGATCTCAAAATCAAACTGCCGAAGGCTGCCCCAACGGCACACTTCGACCTGCCCGCTCTGCTCATTGTTGAGGCTTCTTGGGCCGTTCACCGTCTTACTCCTGTTTCAATTGCTCAAACCACGCGCTATCGGGTGTGTTGATCACAAGGTACCGATTGAAATCCTGACCGCCGTCATCCATACGCATAGGCCTCAGTCGTCATTTGCTCAAGCGCTACCAACGCAGGCTTAGCGGCATAGCGACGCGCCCCCCGACCGGCCAGCACATACATCTTTGGCCCAGCCTCGAAAAAGCAGCCATAAAGGTCTTCGCCATAACCGGTCACCAACGGCGCCTGGCATGGCTGAGATGGTTGGCTGTCATAGGTAACCTCATGTGCGAGCAACACAATGGGATGTTGCCCCGCAGCGACCACCTTTTGCAGCTCATTGTCGGGGAGCATGATGTCCAAAATCATCCAGTTCCTAACGATACAAAAAGCGCGGTCAGCGAACTCGGTTTTAGCGATCTGGATCAGCTTCGCGTCATCCAACCCCGAGCCGCACAATGGCTGTGCTTGCCCATACAGCAGCTCCGACACCAAGTGGTCGTCTCGCTGCATTTCAACCGTTTGCAATTGCCCACCCTCGTTGCCCACGCCTGCGATCAACCGACCCGGCACTAAATCACTTCCACCCATACTCATGGGGCGTTTCGCTGTGTCTGCTTGCGATCTCTGCAAACTTCTTTCTCACTTATGTCGGCTCACTTGGGATAGCCCGCAGTAACGCCAACGACACCTCGTCCACTGCCTCCCAGTAAAAATCTCGCCCCGCTTCCCGAATTAGGGCTTCAGCCGCCCGACGAGTATCCGCTACCTGTCTTCGGCGGCTTGTGGATAGGCAACCTATAAATTGGACGCTGCCGATCACCTTGGTCTGGCGCTCTAGAAAATGCACATGCTCTGCACTCGGCGCATGCAAGCGCCGCAGCGCCCTCTCCACACGCATTTGTAATAGTCGTAATTCCCGGGCACCAGAATGGCCGGTTCAGAAAAGTGGCGAGCTCCCCACGCAGCGCTACGTACTTGCATATGGATGTCCCCAGCCAGCATCGCCACTACGTCATGTCCAGATCCAGCAGCTTCATCGCTTGGAACACAAATGTAGATCGGAGATCACGACCAATCACATGCCGTCGATTTACCTATATATTGATTTGCCATACGCACCACCAATGCATGGTATACGCCCACGATGCGGCGCGTCAAAGCGTGGCCTTATCCTTTCTTTTCTCAATCTGGCGAAGAGATGGATCATCAGCAAACCTTGGGGCAGCTTTTGAAGGAGCTGCGCGTAAGCGTCGGCCTTACTCGTGAGGCCTGTTCCGAGGTTTTGAGCCGTGACCACCTGGCTAAGGTTGAGCAGGGCAAGCAGGGCATTACGACAGGAAAGCTTCAAGCGCTTTGCGAACTGCTCGGGGTTAGTCCAAGCGTTGTGTTTTATGCTCTGGAAGCGAGGCTGGCCGGTATAACGTTGCAAAGCCGGAAGCAGGAGTGGGACGAGCAGTTGGAGGAGCTCATACACACAGGTCGGCTGAGCTCAGAAGTGCAGAGCAATGCTTCCCGGGGTGTTCGAGGGATGCGCGCCGGAGAAACCTGCGAGGCAGTGCGCAAGCTCCAAGCAGACGGGATGGCGAAGATGCAGATCGTACGTGAGCTGGGAGTGGCTCGCAGTACAGTCGACAGGTATTGGCTCAAGGGTAGTTAGCTTCCAAGCTTCGCTCGACTTTCCACAAGCCACATGGCCAGCTATCGAATCAGTAGACTGGTCAGTAGATGCAGGTGCTCCTCATCGTCTAATGACACCGCAACCGACCCCGATCGCGACAACTCGATCTGCACAGGCGCTGAGTCGTACGTGTAGACGATTTTGATCTTGTCGATCGGCGCCGGACGCCCACCTGTGATCTCCAGCAATTTCGTCATCGCATTACCGGTCGAGGCGATATCCACCCGGTAGCTGCTTTCGATATCAAAGGTCACCGCGCCGGACACGATGCGCTTGGCCATGACCCTGGTGAGACGCTTGTCGGCCTTCAACTGCTGGTAGACCGACGCAATATCTGGCTTCACGACCTCCAGGGCGAAAGTTGTCCCGGCTGCAGCCCGGATGAGCTCTACAAACGGTTTCAAATCCTTGGGCGGCGAACTCATGCAGATCGAATAACGATCCGGCCCCAGTGATTCGAAGACCATGTCAAAGCTGATGAACGTCGAGTAGTTCGACTCAACAGTCTCACCTAGAGGGTTCGTGAAAGACTGGGTGATATCCCGCTGCTCGTGGTACCGAAAGGTGGCCTTGCCATCCAGGATTTCAAGAATCTCGACACCGAGCCGATTCTCGTCGTTGAAAGGCTGCTGTCGAAGGCCATGAACAAGGGTCTGAAAGTCAATGCGAGCGGTCAGAACCCAGAGCTTCAGCCGCTTTGACTTCATGTCATCAAGCTCCTTTCAATATCATCCAGTGTCTTCTGCGCCGCTTCCTCCAAGCGGATCTTGAGCTTCTGCTCAAGCACTGGCTCGGCACGTACCGGGTTCTTGGCGTATTTGCCGTTGTTGTAGTTGTAGACACCTTTGACGATATAGGAAAAATCGCAGTACTTGGCTTGGTTCCCAAATTGAGCCTCGAACTGAACGATCTCTGAACCTAAGGGCTTCTCGCGGGCTGTCCATCGAATCTTCCACAGGTAGAAACCGTGGCCCTCCAGCTCCATGAGCTGCTTGGACTCCAATACACCTTTGCCCTTGAGTGATGCCTTGTCGATGCGGATGATCTTATGAACCCTGGCTTCTGGCTGCGGCCTCGCCAGCTCGGTTTCCGGATCGCCACCCTCCCCCTGCTCGCCCTCATCGTCTGCGTCAAACTCAACCGCATCCTCGATAACCAACGCCTCATCACTGAGATCCAGGTCATCATCTTCTCGATCCTTAGGGTTGAATGTGGAGACGTCGACAACATCAACCACCTCCATGCCCTTGAGGTTGCGGATTAAGCTGCGAAGGAAATTCGTCCGGATGCCGGCATCCGGGATTGCCTCCAGGGAGATGGTGCGGGTCGCCACGTCGTTGTCAGTGACAATCTCGATCTGGGAATACAACTGATCGGTGATGTCCTTGAATTTGTCGTTCATGGGGCCAGTGATTTTCCAGCCGTTGCCCTGCTTCTCAAGGATTACCTCAGCTGTTTTCTCGACGACCTGGCGGAACTCTGCCTGGCTCAGATCAAGCTTCTGGTACTTGACGGTGAGCTTGAGCTGATCCCCATGGATGGCTACTTCAGCTTGTTCGTGCTGATCATCCACAAGCCACTCCTTGACGGAGGTCAGAGCGTCGGTCAGCTGATCTTTTGTAACCGCCGTTGTGACGACCACATTCGTGGTTTTCTCACGACTGTCACGGCCACCAACCAGGAGCGAAAGGTTCCGATAGTCGTAGTAGTCATGGAACAGGGCACTGAACCGATTGGCCAAGAATTTTTTGTCTGACTCGTTGGAGATCACGATACCCCTAGAGAGAAAGACCTTCCGGAGCTCAGCGCTCGTCAGACTTCGCTGGGTGAGCGCGTCAAAGATCGCTTTATCGGACGCGAAGTACAGGCTCCCCATTCTCATGTCAGTCTCGCTCCCAGCCAATCGCTTCGGGTTTATAGTTCGGAATCGCGTGATTCACGATGTCCAGTTCGATCGCCTGCAGTTTCCGCTTGCGATTCTCGTCTTCGCCCCACTCAGTAACGTAGCTGTTAATTGCAGCGTTGAAATTGCTGAGGATGCTGCTGTGATGGTAGCGATTGGCAACCCTGATCCGGATCTTCAAGTCTTTGTTGGCGTTGAGGATCTGGAACCTGGACAGGGCGTCAAAGAGGTACCTGAATTCGATCTCACTGCTGCCATCGCGGCGATAGTAGATCAGGTAGCCTTCGCTATACGTTTCTGTAGGCTTCATGGCCTTTTCGCAGTACGAGATCACCTCTTTGTGGTGGATGATCATGTACGGCGAGGCGATGAGCTCAGCGGTGGCCGCACGCTCCCAATATTCGCCACTGGCCTTGTGCAAAACGAGGTCAGGGTAATAGAAGGTGTAGTTGTCCTTTGGAAATGTCCCCGCCGCCCTGAGGGCATTCACATCGACCTGCAGCGTCTTGAGGTAATTGATCAATGACGGCTCGACGATATGAATCTGCTGAGAATCTTTGATGTGCAGGTTCTCGCCCTTGTAGTCCTTGAAGTGATCGTAGAAATTCTTGTCGTACTCGTCGTCGTGGTTGTACACAAACAGCATCCCACGAACCTCATACCTCTCACGCTTAGCCAAGTGGTAGCGCGTCTGCCACTCCGTCGAGGCACGAGCACAGTCGATGGTCTTGCCCAGGGACTTCAAGGCCTTCTTGATCGAGTCCAGCGTGATGGAACTAACTGAGTAGCTCTTCAAATCGGTATGAAGGTAGACAGCTTTGTTCAAATAAGGGTCTGCGTACTTGAACACCACGTCGGCGGGATGCGTGTGCTCAGACTTCTTCAAGGGCGCGTGTGTTTCCTTCTTCACACAGGTGAAGTTGAGGTTCGCCGGCCCCTCTTTCTTCCAGCGGAAGAAGCTGAAGATCTCGTTGGAAACGAGCTCCGCGAGCCTCGCAATTTTTTCGGTTTCGCCGCCTGACATGGTCGTTCCTGTCACGAAATGAATGCGCAGGAACAGTGTCGGCGAGGGTGCGTAGGCCCGTGCCGTGGAGGTGCGTCCTGCCGTGAATGTGGCTTCATGCCAGCACAAATTACCGCAAAACGCTCAACCCGGCCATGGTGAGATCTGCCCAGTCACGACGGTTCGTCTGGAAGGAAGGGCAATCCATTGGCACAAATGACTTGCGAAGCAAGAAAAAGGGTCTGTGAACTCGATGCTGACAAAAACCCGGGTTGCGACGCACGACGTAAGGCGCTGAAAGGCTTAGGAGGATAGGAGGCTTGAGTTACTGGACTCATCAACGGGAGCGTGGCGCCCCTTGGCGTGACAGAAAAGCAGCGCAGCGCAACGAAAAAATGAGACAAATGGCATAAAAGCCGCCACGCTAAGAACTTTTTGTCATTTCAAATTTTACTTTACTGTCAATACCATTGCCCTCCTCATATTACACCACAAACAGGGAGGCTTGTCAATATATGCATAAATCGAAGACTTCTTCGGTGGGCCGAGACTCGAATCGTGCCTCCATAGTCACGCGAAAGCAGCCAGCCCGCGGCAGCTGCATTGAAGCAATGAACAGCCTCACGCGAGTCAAATGCGAGCCACCCAGGCTCTACGAAACGGTCACAGGTGCACCGCTGGACTTCTACAACGAGTTCACCGAGTACCTCTGGAATGAGATTGGCATCAGCTACGCGCGAAACTCGGCTATTGCTATGGAAAGAGGTGCACGTGTGTTCTCCGAGTTCCTCTATGAAACCGGCGCCCTCTCTGGCCGACTCGACCCTGTTACTGCGTCGAAAACGATCCACCTTTTCTCGTCCTATCTCATCGACGGCGCGAACGCCAGAGACCCGATTGTCCGCCAGGCATTCATTCGAACGGGGCGCAAAACGATCTCCGCCAAGTCAGCCGGACAGTTCATCGCAGCTGCCAATCTGATGCTGACCGTCTGCAGCGTTATCACTTTCGAGCAAGCGGAAATGACCTCCGCACTGACAGGCCTACCCCCCCAGATGCCAGTGAATGCGTTGCCGGAACTCAAGCCCAGGGTGCGAACCCCTCAGGAATTGGCTCGGATCCATGCCAACACGCTGCAGGTCAAACCCAAACTTGGCACCGGTGCAAAGAAAGCCCGAGGCGGTCTGCGCGCCCCTAAAGTTAAGAAAGACCGGAAGGCTAAGCACATTGGCATCCCACATATCCTACCCATGCTTGAGAACGCTCCAACCCCGTTGGATGGCGTGATCTGGAGCTTGGGACTCGGGAGTTTAAGGCTCTCCGAAGCGGTCGGTGTTCGCCTTGAGGACATTGACGTCCGAAAGAGGGTCATTCGCGTAGAAGACCCTGAAGGTCTGCGTGACACGAAAAATAAGGAACGCTTCGGCTTCAAGGGCCGCAAAACTGCAGAGGTAAAAATGTTCGAGCCATTCAAGTCCGTTTTCTGGCAGAAGCTGGCCGAGTACATGACTGTGCGCCCTCGCTCCGATAGCCCTTGGCTGCTGCTATCGCTCGATAAAGACACCTACGGTGTACCTCTCTGCGAACTCAACTCCAACAGTGTCAACAGAGCGATCAACCGCCGCATTCAGGCCACACAGAAGAAACTGAAGCTCGTAGCTCCCCAGGGAAACTACTCCTCTCATGACTTCCGCCACCTCTTCGGCGTGTGGGCTCGCAACTACGTAGTGGTTCCAGACCGACCTAAGCCGGGCCTCGACCTACCTGAAATTCAGTTGTTGATGGGCCACGCCGACCTCAAGAGCACTTTGGTCTATGCCGCAGATTTGGGCCTTCATACCCTCGTGGAGGTAGATGCTGCCAACGAGCTTATCTATTACCGTGGCGCTGGTGAAAGCATCGATTACTACCGTGGCCAAGCCTACGCGCGCCTGGGCGAGCAGTTGCTGCAGCGGGGCCCAGCAACGTGATCAATACCACGGACAGCCCTACCCTGCACGGTGATGACGTCCTTGAAAGCGCAGTGGCCATCCTGCATGAACTGGCGGACAGGGCCTTGGCTGTCGAAGCAAGGCCAGGCAAGGCCAATCCCGAGCTAATGAAGGATGGCCAGGCCAGACATCGTATGGCCACCTCCATCTTCCTGAGGCTCCGTAAAGGTCGGTCTCTCACGCCGACAGAGCTGACAACGCTGCATAATCTCTGCATCACTTCCGATAGTGAAGAGGATAAGGAGCGGGCGACGCTTTTGTACACTGAACTCACAGGTGCAAAAGCGCTCAACTTCATGGACATCAAAGGACTTCGCATACCACTTCGCGCAATGTTTGTGAAACTTTGGGCCAAGGGCAAAGTCACTCTTCCGCACACCTTCACGGTAAAAGGTGTATGGACGAAATACCCCGACTTTAAATCTAAGTCAGAGACGTTCATCCAGAACATTTCCGAAATCAAGACATCCAATCTCCGTCGCAGCACGCGGGTATTCCAGTACCGTGTGAACTGGCACAAACCCGAAGATGTCAACTTCCGAGAGATTTGGGATGCCGCGCCTGCTGTTGTTGACAGACAACGAGCAATACGTAGCGCCGGTAACGGAGGTAATACCAAAGACTTTTCTTATTTGGCATGGCTGCATTGCTTTGCCAAGCTGCACCCGAACATTGTGAGCCCCGATCAAGCTCGCGTACTCGAAGGGTATCACTTTCACCTGAGCATGACCTTGGTTGCAGTCTCAAGTGAAGAGCACCGAAAAACTTATGAAGAATTCGTCCGATACTGGGGAAGTTTTTCGGAAAAATCATCGCGGGACGCTCTCCTTGAGCGTGCTCGAATTCGCTACAACGCGGGCATCGATAGGCGAAAAATCAAAGGACGAGAAAAAAACGAAAATAAGAGCCGTCAAGCAGAAAGCGAGATTTCAGAAGCCTTTGACGTTCTCAGCCCCGAAGAGTACGCTCTTCTACCTGGACGCCAGCGCCGCTCCAGAGATGATTACAATTGGCTCAAAACTTACTATTGCAATGAAGTTACATTCGACAAATTAACACACTGGGCCAGGGTGTGCGAGCTTCACTTAAGTTACCTTGAAGAGCGGCTAAACGTTACCACTCGTCGCCAAGAAGTGGGAGGCGTGCACATCCTACTGGATTACCTCGGCATCTATTTGCCAGCATGGCTTAGGAGATATCCCGACAGCCCAGTTGAGTTCCCAAAATTCATTGAAGACTTTCACCGCTCCATTTTCTGGAGCCGCACGGGAAAAGCCACCTTTAAAAGCCCTGCTGACGACAAAGAAGTACCACTCCCACTCACCTTGCTGCAATTTTATGATCTGAAAAGGACTTCAAAAACCCGATCAGCCTTTATCAATATCATGTGGCGCTTTTTCGAAATAGGCATTCTAAATGGTACTGAGATCATGCCCAGCGGCGCTGCACTGGTTGACAGTCTGTATAAGAACCCTGTGCACGTAAAGCTCGACTCCAAGGGAAGCGGCCCGGCAGGGAAAAGCGACAAAACTCCGTTGCCTATCGATTCAATGTTGATGGTCGAGGCCTATGTAATGGCCTTAGATGCGATTGGAGTAGAGATCCAAAACAAGTGCCTCAGAGGCCTACTTAACCACGATCAAATTACGGAAATCCGTAGCTCGACCTGGATCGACCTTAAGAAATGGGGGATGACGTACACTATTAAACTATGGAACCCAAGCGACACCTCCGAATCAATAGAAGTACCTTTGGAGAGAGTAGTCAACGTCTACTCATGGCGAAATGACAAGTACCTATCAACTGATGGATACGTATATGTACCTTGGCTTTCCCCTCTAAGAATGTTAATGGTTGCGCTTTTTTCAGGGTTACGCCTTCAAAACTGTCAGTGGCTTGATATCCGCAGCTTCGACAAGCATTACGACCAAGCGATGAGAGGCAGTATTGGCAGCTGCATTCTGTTCGTCAACACTGATAAGAGCGGAAACTCCCGACCGGTCACTCTGCCCTACAAGGTGATGGACGCTCTGCTCCAAGAGCGGCACTTCCAAACCAAAGAATACTCTAGTAAATACATAGACGTCCACTACGAAAACGACCCAGTAAACTCTAGCAACTATGATCCGATTCACCCTTTGTTCCGAAGCCCCTGGGCAATTAATGGATCTCCCTTTTCGGATACATCGTACCAAGTAAAATGGACATTGATCCTTAGAGGCTTTCAGGAGGTCTACAATAGCTTTGTCCCTCCTGAACGCCGTCACGAGTTCGTCGAATGCAATAACAAGGACGAGTGGTCAGCAGTCCATACGCCGCATGCCCTGCGAGCCACGTGGATCACGCACCGTAGAATTTATGCATTCTTGGACTATTCCGTTATCGGAGTTCAAGTAGGTCATGCTAACGAGTACATAACCTCACACTACGTGGTGCCGACAAAACAGGAAGCAGTCGCCATCATCGATGCTGCTAATCGGAATGTTGGGCGTCACGCCTTCGCGGCCCTCTCAGGCAGGCCTCCAAGCCCCTCTTCCCAGGAATCTGCACTCGTCAAAGGGTGGGCACAGAACAAGGAAGCCGTCGTTCGCGACCAACATCTTATCTCCGTGATACCCGACATCATGGACACAGAAGAGACGGGCATCGACTTGATCGCGAGCACCAAAGATCAACGAATAAAGTTCATGGAATGCTGCATTTGCGCGCTTAATGGGGATTGCCCGAAAAAACTGTTGGATTTCACCCGCACACCTCGTACCTGTGGCATCTGCCCGTACGCCGTATTCGGAATTGACCATCTCCCCGGCTTGAACGCAAAGGTCAGGGACTTCGCTAACCGCGCCGACGAGTTAAAAGCAAGACTCCAGAGAACCCATACACTTCAACCCGACTCACCTGCAATCGAGGTGATCCATGAAGAGCTCTCGTTGTGTATGTTGGAGTTCGCTGGGTACAGGCAAGCCATCCAGATCCTGGAAAAAAATTGGCAGGACGAAAAGTTCTCAACAGGCTACATAGCGCGCCACAGGGATCTGTCCGCCACCATCAGCCACAGCGTTGACATGAATGATCCCAAGCAGCGTGTCATCTCGATGCTGATCGATGCTTCACAGTTCCCAGGTTTTGCTTCAGAACATTACCCTCTAATTCTTGATGAGTTGGCGCGTAACCCGGAATTCCTGCAAGTCGCCAATCAACCAATAGACGAAAGAGAGATTTATATTGGGCAGATCCTGTCCATCATGGGGGGTACAGGTCTTTCATTCGAGGATATTTCCGCCTACGCGCTGAGTAAGCCCTCCGCACTTCTTCTCCCCCATCAAGCATCGATGGCTGGGGCGAACTGATCATGAAAGGAAAGCCACCTAGAGCACTGCGCAAAGAAGCGCCCGAAAAAGCGCCCAAGCAGCAACGAGGTGCCGCCCAACTCAAGGCAACGATTGCTCGAATCAATGCTGCCTTACAGGTGCTTCAGGAACATGCGGAGCCCTTTAAGAACATCAGTCAGCTGGCGGAAGAAGTCGCTCGTATTTGTCATCTTGACCGCAGCCTGCTCTTGAAGCGCGGAAAGTCCTATAGGGAATGCCTTGACCGTTATCCAGCATTGCTCGGCGATAGGAGTAAATCTCTAACCCCATACAACGTGGACATAGACCAGATGCATCCGGTCATGATCAGAAATACGCAGCTGGAGGAGGAGAACGCCAAACTTCGCAACATCATTGACGATCTGTCGAAGATACCTGTGAAGGCTGCCCGGTCTCAGGAGGCCCCCGCCAAGGCTGGAGGCGTTCCTAAGTACCAGCGCGAATATGAAGTGACCTGCCAGCTGGTGGACAGAATCCTCGATCACAAACGGGCCATTCGGATCATCAACGATACCCTAACCGACCTCTCGGATGTTAGCGGGATCCCGAAACCGATAGCCGACTCAAAACTCATTGCCCCATACGTCAAATGGAAGAATTCCCATGCGTGAATTGAATAAGGGTTCCTCTAGTACTTGTTGTTCCAGTGCTGGGATATCTGGCTCGCCGCTTGAGGTGCTACGCGCAATGGCGCCGGAACTGGAGTCGGCGAAGAAACTACGCCTGGTGGCCTTGGAGGTAATCGAATCAGGCCAAGGGGTGCCCATGCGAGCCGGCAAGATAAACCTTGCATGGCTTGCAGGGACGGTAGGGCTTACCAGGCAAGTGTTCTACGCTGGGCGCGGCGGGCCGGAGCTGTCCCAGATTGCTGTTCTTCTGCTGGAGCATGTGCGATCTCAGCCCTCAATGGAGGCCCATAGACAGTACGACAAGTCGCTGGCCAGTCTACGAACCGAGATTCAGTTGCTTCGCACTCAGCTGAGGGATGCCGAGCGGGCCTTGCAGCGCGCGGCCTTCCGGGAAGAGCTCATTCGGGCAGGGAGGATACTCACGTTCTAACTGGGCCCCTCGTGGGCACCGTTGCGCGACTATCGACCAAGTTCTTTTCAGCCCCTTTCATCCAATGGTGTACAGCCAATGGCAAAGTACTACTTCGTCCGGAAAGTCACTCTCACGCTGAGTGGCGAACGGCAAATCCATCTCCTATCACTGGCTACCGGAACCTCCTTCAAAGCGCGGCTCGAACAAGAGCTGATGTCGAACCCAATATTCCCAGGGATGACCTATCGAGCGTCTGTCGTTAGGCGCGGAAGAGGATTGATCATTGCCTCATTTGACTCCGCTTTTGGCGTGGGCATCGACGAATGCAAGGCACTGGCGGGCTTCGTTGGTACTCAAAAATCCCTCCCCCAGTACGCACCGCCATCCGGGCTAGCCAAACTATTACTTGAAGCTGGCCTGGTGGAAAAACGCAGCGTGCGACAGCTGCTTCACCATGAGAGTCAATTCATCCTCGGGAAGTATCTGGGCGATGGCCAGACGGCCCAGTTACAGTTCGCATGGGAGGATTACATGGCCTTCCAGATGTCGGTTCTGGGCTTTATGCGTCAAGGATTCGACCAAGCCACCGCTGAGCGGATGGTGACGTGTCTGTCGGTGGGCCCTGGCCACCTCCTGGCCTATGCGCCCACGGCACTGCCGTTTATGGAACCCGATAGCACCTCGGCTGTGCATTCAGGCTTCGAGTTGAGTCCTGGCTTGAGGCACGCTTGGGGGCTGCTGCGGTATCTGGAAGCGCAATCACTGGCAGGCAACACCGTTGTTGAAGTGAGCGACCTCATTGTTCGGTTATGTTCTGCTAAAGGCTCTAGTGCTGTTGATGGACAAGATGCTGTCGAGAGGGGCCGTGCTGTCGAAGGTAGCTTAAGCGGGGGATCGGATGATGTGATTGAGGCAATTCGCCAGTGTGAGTACCGTGGCTGGATTGTGGCGACGGAGGGCCGTGTTCAGCTTGACGCCAACTATCGCCTGCAGAGCGCGGTACGCCATCATCTGACCAGGATCTGCGGGCCCTTTCACCCAGTCTACAGCGAGCGTGAGATTGAACATGCATTCAGCCGCTTGAGCGCGTTCACCCCAGACATGTTCGCTTTTGACATGCTCGACGAAGTAACTTTGGCACTGAATTCACGCGTGCTGCTCGTTCGATATGACGATATCAAAGCAGCCATTGAATTCACCCAGCAGTACTGCGCGGTGTCGGAGCTCTTGACGAACAAAATTCCGACCTCGGTGACGGTCGCCAAGGCCAGGTGCGCGGCCTATGAAAACGAGTTGGGTGTTGCCCACTTTCCGTTCTACGAAATAGCCCATGACATCCATACGCAGGCAATCGTCGTACATCAGCTCAATCAGTTGCCCTTGTTCGAGATTTTTCAGCTGCTGGCAGAGCTGGGAAATGTGGTGAATTTGGTTGCGCTGGTCGATGTCACCCTGCCGGCCAATGCAGCTGTTGAGCAGATGTCTCGTTACTTCCCAACCGTTGATGTCCGCGTTCGTCAGCAAGGAGCTTTGCCGATCCAGCAATGCCTTGGGAAACTCTCCGAAATCGAGGCACGGATCGATGCAGAGGACGTTCAGCGCATCGCGGTGATCTGTGATTGCACTGAGATTGCCCAGTTGCTGAACCGGCGATACAGCTCAGTTCCAGCAGATACGAAAGTGCCTAAAAAAGGCGACCTGATCCGGCTCTCGCCACGTGGCCTTCGGCGTAACGATGACGCCCTGATTCGCATTGTGAACGTCAGGTCGAATGAGCTTTTTGTATCTCAAGCGCAGACGTATCGGACGATCAAAGCGGACGAGTTCGCGGGGTACTCATGGGATGCTGGATTTGCATTGAGCCCAAATGAAGCATTGGGGGTCGAGCTCCCTCCGGTATTGGTGTTTACCTCCGCTCAAGCCGGTGCTGGTAGGGAAAGGACGGGGGCTGCCTTCGTCAGGAACTTACAGGCGCAAGGGGTTCGCGTGATTGAGCACTGCGTGTATGAGATTGAGGGCTATCCGAGGCTTGCGAGTCCTGGGACTTTGCAGCGGATTGTGCCGCTGGTTGAGTGATTTTTGAATGGGCCGCCCCTAGACTGTCAGCACAGAGCCAGCCAAAACAGTATCAACACTAGTCGCTTTAGCCACAGCGAGCCGACCGACTCAGAAAAACAATAAGCCATGCATTGAGTTATGTTTGAGCTCAGCTACCCTTGATCGCAATTGGCCACTTCTCGGGTGATGGATGCGCGTTGAGCAGTTGACTGTAAAGAATTTCAGGGGCATCAAGCATCTCGAATGGAAGCTGATGAGACAGTCCATTTGTTGCCTGATCGGCGTGGGCGACAGCGCGAAAACAACCGTGCTGGACGCCGTGGAGGCGGCCTTATCGCCACGGTGGATGACCTTCAACGAAGCCGACTTCCACCACGCGAACACCGCTGAAGACATCGAAGTAGAAGTCACGATCGGCGAATTGTCTCGCGCCCTGCTCTCTGATGGTCGCTTCGGACTATATCTTCGCGGCCTCTCCCCAACCGGCGGGCTCAACGATGAACCCGAGGACGCCGACACCCCAGTCCTGACAGTAAGACTTTCGGTCGATGCGACCATGGAACCCGTTTGGTCTCTGGTCTGCGATCGGTATCCAGTTCCAAGAATCCTTTCGAACAGGGACAGGGCCATGTTCTGCCTTGTCCGGCTGGCCGGTGACGAGGCACGCCATCTGACCTGGGCCCAAGGGTCAGTGCTCTCCAAGATGACTGAGGCCAACGATGAGACCGCGCAGATGCTGGCTCATGCTTATCGTTCTGCCCGTCAAAGTGCCAACCTGAGCTCCATCCCAGAGCTAGCCCAAGCTGCCGCCTCTGCCGAAACGGCTGCCCGCTCACTCGGTGCCTACATCAACCAAGCCTACTGCCCCGACCTTGAGCTTGGGCGAGGTGGGTTCAACTCCAGCTCAATCGCGTTGCATGACGGCTCGGTACCATTGCGATTGGCAGGTCTTGGAACCAGGCGGTTGGCGACATTAGCTGTTCAACGTTCAGCCATCAGCGAAGGCGCCATTGTTCTCGTTGATGAGCTGGAGCAAGGCTTAGAGCCACACCGCGTCCTTGGCGCAATGGCGCAGCTCAAAAAATGGCAACAGGAGGCAGAGAAAGCGCATCTAGCTAAAGGCCAAATTCTCATGACCACTCATTCCGATGTCGTCCTAGCTGAGCTGCCTCCACCTTCTCTGTTCATCGTTTCTCGCTCGCCCGAGGCGGTTGCAGACATCAAACATGCCCAGGCAAGCGGAGATATTTCCCGAGTTTTGAAGGGGGCTCCACGGGCTCTATTCGCCCGGAAGATTTTGCTCTGTGAAGGCGCAACGGAACTGGGAATGATGCTTGGATTGAGGGAGCGCTACCCCGACAGACACGATGGCGTTCCGATCGAGCAGCTGGGCGCGGCCATTGTTGATGGCGGCGGATCAGCGGGCCCACCCTTGGCGCTCGCGCTCCGGGCGCTCGGATACGAAGTGGGTCTGTTCAGAGACTCAGATCGAAAACTGGACGCCCACTTTGCTGCCAAACTACATGCTCAAGGCGTGCGCGTCATCGAGTATGGGGGTGGTCTGAACACGGAGCGGGCGGTGTTCCAATCAGCCACTGATGCCCAAATTGACGGCCTGCTCGACCTGGTGGTTGGCTTCATCAGTGAGCCCACGTTAATGGATCACTTGGAAAAGACCTTCGAAGGCCTTGATGTCGATGCCTGTTTTTGTGATTGGGATCTGGTTGGTTCCAGCCCAGACCTCCGGCTACGCCTAAGCAATCTAGCCACCGAAAAAAGCTGGTTCAAAAATGCTGAGCGCGGTCGCGCTATATCCGCTCTCGTGATGCAAATAATCGACAACCCACATGTGTCGCCCATAGGCGTATGCCTCCGCACCGTCGAGAGCTGGCTTTATGGTAACGCCTGAGTCCATTCTCACGCTCAGCCGTCGGGCCGTCGTGGCTCCAGCAGGCCATGGGAAAACGGAACTGATCGCCAAGGTGGCCGCCCTAGGGCGCCGAACCTTAGTACTGACTCACACGCATGCAGGCGTTCATGCAATTCGGGCTCGCCTCCAGCGAATGCACGTGCCCAGCGACAAGGTTGTCGTAGACACCATTGCATCGTGGGCTCGCCAGTACGTCCAGGCTTTCCCAGGTCGTTCAGGAAGGCCTGCATTGCATCCCAGCAAGCCCAATTGGGATGACATATACCTTGGCGCGGCTTTGATCCTGCAAAGCCCTGTCGTCCAGGAGGTCATCAAGGCCTCCTACGACCGCGTGCTGATAGACGAATATCAAGACTGCGAGCAATACCAGCATTTGATTGCTGGCTGGCTCTCCCGCATCGTTCCGACCGTTATTTTCGGGGATCCCATGCAGGGTATTTTTGAATTCGTCGAAACCAAAATCGGCTGGAGCGACTCTGTCGCCAGTTACTTCACCCACGCTTATGAACTTCAAATACCCCACCGCTGGGCCACAGCAAATACCGCGCTGGGTAAATGGATCGCGGAAACTCGGCAAAAGCTGATGACAGGGGAACCAATCGATCTGCGAGAGGGGCCCATTAACTACATACAGAGCAATAACGCATTTGATATGTCGTTGTTCTTTGATGAGTTCAACTCCAGAACCGGTTCGACGGCAGCGATAAACTGCTGGAGAAACACCTGCAATGACTTAGCCAAGAGCACTAGGGGGGCTTTTCAATCGATTGAAGAAATAGCGGCGAAGCGTTTGATGGATTTTGCAGAAATCTGGGATATGTCAGTGTCCGCTCCACAAGCACGCGCCAATGGGTTGAGATCACTTATTGATGATGCAATCACTCGTGCTCCGGCTGCGCCAGGGCATCCATCCGATGCCATTCTCGATATAGAACTATCCGCCGCCTGGGCGCTACTGTCGATTAGTGGTTCAGCTGAAGGTGCTCTGGAGGTATTGAAACTGGAAAGGAGTCACCCCCTGTCGAGGACATTCCGAGCGGAGCTCATCGGTGACACCAGGCGGGCATTAAGTGAAATCATGGATGGCAGGCATCAGAGTCTTGTCGCTGCGTCGGAAGCAGTAAGACAGCGTCTAAGCAGGACAGGAAGAGCACCGGTCGCTAGGACAATTTCAACTCCTCTGCTTCTCAAAGGGCTGGAGTTCGATCACGTGTTGATTCCCGACGCGATCCACTACACAAGGCAAAAATCTGCAGCTGCCAAGTCCTTCTACGTCGCCATTTCCAGAGCCAGGCACACCCTCACAATCTCTAGCAAAACTCCCATTCTGGAGTTCCCTCTGCCGAACCTTTAGCGGATACAACCATTAGCGCTACTCATGAGCTCTGCCCATGATATGTAGGGGAATAATATGGAAGAAACACTCTATGACGGTCGGGGTCGACCAGTAGCATACATTGCCGACGACAATGAGATGTCTATTTATCTTTGGTCAGGCCATGCTGTGGCATATGTTGTTGAAGAAAACCTTTATGGCTGGAACGGCCAGCACATCGGCTGGTTCGTTAATGGAGTGCTTTATAACCGACGAGGCCAGCGGGCGGGATCAATCGGCAACCAATGCCCATACGCGCTGTACGCTGCTCCTGCAAAGTATGCCAAGTACGCAAAATATGCCAAATACGCTCGCTATTCTGCTTTCGCTCGGCCAGGCCTCAGCAGCAGCTACAGCCAGGAACCTTTGGAGGATTTCTTAAAAAGCGGGGCTGTTGGGCGGGTGTAGGGTAAACAAAAATTGCGCCTCATGGCTGTGCTTTGAGATATGGAGCACAGCCACGAACGGGTGAAGACATTCCCGTCTTAAACAAGCTTTGGCCACTCACCCGGCGCGTATCTTGCTCAAAATTTCCGGTATGTCGCCATACTCCTCGTACCAGATGACGCTCACCCCGAGCTCACGCATAAGCTCTTCGTTGGTGGTATGGTGTCTTTCAAGGAAGCGCTCAACCACAGCATTTGAGATTTTGAGGGGCTTGCCACTTGCCCCTTCCATAAATTTCTTGGAGGTCAAACGCCGCATGAAAGCGAAGTGTTTGGGCTCCTCGATCGATTTGGACGCAATCTCCAATAGCCGGCGCAGATTCGGATCAGTCAGTGAAAGACCGATCATAAGGCATGAGCTTTCCTTGAAGCTGTTCAACTGTACCAAGTTCGACCAGTGGTAGGCGTCACGGTATATCTGATGATAGCCTTCCTCAGAGAAAACTAAGGTGCATCGATCCAGATTGGAGTAGCGCTGCCTATCCTCCGGTAAAAAACCATGTACATGGTATACAGGCAGTTCTTCAGCGCTTGGTGTCTCAAACTCTTCGAACACGCTTTTATGTACCAACGAGCGCGAGAGCAGCGCCCTCTCAATGAAATCATCAAAGTTATAGGTCAAAATAGATCTTACGTTGGCACCGGTTCGAGTCGGGGTACATAGCTTCGCGATAGAAGAAATCAGCTCTGATTCGACTGGGAATTTTTTGTCACGCAAAGAATAAAGCTGATGGGTGATCGCATCAACAAACCCTTGCTGTTCTACAGGTGAGCCAACAGCAAGCCCTTTTCGGATATACCTTGCTAACATCAATGTAGAGGGCCCATCTACTTCCATTAGCCTGGCGACAATTTCAGACACCTTAGTCGGATCGCCGTGGGGGCCACCGAAATTTTCCTGCGATAGCATAGAAACAAATAAGGAATTCAGCAGAGTATTCCAGTCAGGCAAACCAGCGCTACTGGATACTCCGGCGCCAAGAATTAAAGAAAATCTGCCCGCTCGGTATTTTTCAGCAACAGCTTTTACTAACTGATCACGATCTTCCTTCCATGATCTGACAGTACGCTCCGCAGCCATTTTTAAACGCAGAGAAAACAAATTAGAGGTGAGCGCTTCTGCAGCCTCCTTATGCTTCTGCATCAGCTCGTTGACTTCCTTCTCTCCCCATAGATAGACAAGATTGTCCATATCTGGGCTTTCTTCATTGATATAAATACTTTTCTTCAGGTCTGATATTTTTGGAGCAATGATCAGCAAACTGTAACCGCGACTAGCATGCCCTCTAAATTTTTCAACGGTAGCATTGAGCTTTGACCGGGAAACAGAAAATACGATTTCCACAACCAGCGGTGAAGAAATTTCACCGATACCACTTGGAGCAATGGCGTCAAAAGCCGAAACATGGCTGTCTTGACCCTCAACTTTCTGTCCTAATTGCTGTCCCTCGACCTGTAGGAGTTTAATAATGAATGCTTCTAAGAAAAGATATCCGCCCGATCCATACTACGCCAGGCGCTCTTCCAAAGTGTTGAAATCCATTTACTCAAATCCTAGTTCATGACATCGATTGGACTACGTTGAAGGCAAACTGACACGGGCTAGCCACCATACCAAGGCGCTGGGAGGGGCTCACGCTACCACAGATTCAGACGCCATTTATAGCCATTAGCCATCTCCTCATCGCGCTGCTTTTAGTGCCGCTGGCACCTCTGATTGGAAGGACAATTAACGTCGAATTCAAAGGTTGAAGCCGCCGACCAAAAACCGCGACAGGAGCTGCGGATTGGACGACCCTAGGCGAGTGTTGCGTTGCAATTGGCTTCGGGGATACTGTGGTATGAAGGTGCACCGTGGTGAACGGTGGAGAAAACGGCTATTCCCCCATGAAAAGGGGGCTTGGGGACGAGAGATCACTACACGGATACACGCTTTAAGCCGGAAATATCCTATAAGAGTTCGATTCCCTCTACCCGCTCCACATTACATTCCCCCGCATGGCGTTCCGGCAACGTCATCGCTGTCAAAAGGAGCGTTCGCTCCTTTTTTCGTTTCTGCCAATCGCTTCGATCTGCTGCTTTCGATGATCAGCAGCATGGCCAATTGCCTGTCGATCCGTTTCAATGCGCCCAGGGTTTCGTGAAACATTTCGAAAGGACGACGCATGTTGCTCTCCCGCTGGCTACCGGGCCTTGCCAACCTGCTGCACTACCGCCGCGAATGGCTGCACGCCGACCTGCAGGCAGGGCTGTCGGTGGCAGCCATCCAGATCCCGATTGCCATCGCCTACGCCCAGATCGTGGGCTTGCCGCCGCAGTACGGCCTGTACGCCTGTGTGCTGCCGATGATGATCTACGCCCTGATCGGGAGCTCGCGCCAGTTGATGGTCGGCCCCGACGCGGCTACCTGCGCCATGATTGCCGGGGCCGTGGCGCCGCTGGCCTTGGGCGACCCGCAACGCACTGCCGAGCTGTCGGTCATCGTCACCGTACTGGTCGGGGTCATGCTGATTGCCGCTGGCCTGGCGCGGGCCGGGTTCATCGCCAGCTTCTTCTCGCGGCCGATTCTGATCGGCTACCTCAACGGTATCGGCCTGAGCCTGATCGCCGGGCAGTTGACCAAGGTGGTGGGGTTCAGCATCGAGGGCGACGGTTTCATCCTCAGCCTGATCAACTTCCTCCAACGCCTGGGCGAAATTCACGGGTTGACGTTGTGCATCGGCCTGGCCGCCCTAGGCCTGCTGATCTGGCTGCCACGCCGCTACCCGCGCCTGCCGGCCGCGCTAACGGTGGTGGCGCTGTTCATGCTGCTGGTGGGTCTGTTCGGCCTCGACCGCTTCGGCGTCGCCATACTTGGCCCGGTGCCGGCCGGCATCCCGCAACTGGCCTGGCCACACAGCAACCTGGCAGAAATGAAAAGCCTGCTGCGCGACGCCCTGGGTATCGCCACGGTCAGTTTCTGCAGCGCCATGCTCACCGCGCGCAGTTTCGCTGCCCGGCATGGCTACGCCATCAACGCCAACCACGAGTTCGTGGCGTTGGGCGTGAGCAATCTGGCCGCCGGGGTTTCCCAGGGTTTTGCCATCAGCGGTGCCGACTCGCGCACCGCCGTCAACGACATGGTCGGGGGCAAAAGCCAGCTGGTCGGCATCATCGCCGCCCTGGTGATCGCCTTGATCCTTTTGTTTTTCACCGCGCCCATGGCGTGGATCCCTCAGGCGGCGCTGGGCGCGGTGCTGCTGATGGCTGGCTGGGGGCTGATCGATATCAAGTCATTGGGCCACATTCGGCGCCTGAGCCGTTTCGAATTCTGGCTGTGCCTGCTGACCACCGTGGGGGTGCTGGGGCTGGGCGTGCTGCCTGGCATCGTGTTTGCCGTGACCTTGGCGATACTGCGCCTGTTGTACAGCATCTACCAGCCTACCGACGCCGTGCTCGGCTGGCTGCCGGGCACCGAAGGCCAGGTCGACATTCGCAAGTTCAAGGATGCGCGGACGGTGCCCGGCCTGGTGGTCTACCGTTTTGACGACGCAATCCTGTTCTTCAATGCCGACTACTTCAAGATGCGCCTTCTCGAGGCGGTGCAAGGCGAGGCCCAGCCCAAGGCCGTGTTGTTCGATGCCGAGGCCGTGACCAGTATCGATGTCAGCGGCATGGCCGCATTGCGTGAAGTGCGCGATACCCTGGCCGCGCAGGGCATTTTCTTCGCCATCGCCCGTGCCCGCGGCAGCTTCCTGCGCATGCTGGTGCGCTCGGGCATGGCGCGCGAGATGGAGGACAAATTGCTGTTCGGTTCGGTGCGCGCCGGCATCCGGGCCTACCGGGTATGGCGTAACCGCAAGCGCAGCGTGCCGGCCGCCAGGCAGGGTTGATGCCCCTTGCCCCCGCCTGACATGCTAAAGTCGCCCCGCGCCCGCACCACCAATGGACCCAGCATGCCTGTACTCGACGCCCCACTCCTGCCCTGGCCAGAACTTGCCGCCCGCCACCCCTGCGAAGCCCTGCTGCTGGGTAACGGCGCCAGCCGCGCAGTGTGGAAGCCGTTCGGCTATTTCTCGCTGTTCGAGGAGGCGCAACGCGCCGGTCGCAAGAAAGGCCTGGCGATCAGCGACCAGGCCCTGTTCAAGTCCTTGGGCACGGAGCTGTTCGAACCGGTGCTCAGCGCGCTCAACACCACCGTGCGCGCCAATGCTGCGCTCGCCATCAACTCCACTGCGCCGCTCAACCGCTATTACTCGATCAAGGAAGCGCTGATCCACGCCGTGCGCACCGTGCATCTGCCCTGGCGGCTGATGCCCCCGGCAACCCTGGCCGTGCTCAATCAGGCCTTGCGTGGCTATCGCAGCGTCTACACCAGCAACTACGACCTGCTGCTGCCTTGGGCCCTGCAACATGCCCCTCAGGGCTTCGCCGACCTGTTCGACGAGCAGGGTTACTTCGATGTGCGCCGGCGCAGCAGCGAGGGTACCCGGGTGATGCACCTGCACGGTGGCTTGCACCTGCTCAAGCAACCCGACGGCACCACCCGTCAACGCAGCGCCGAGAGCGCCGAGCTGCTGGAAGGTTTTGCCGTGAACATTCCCGGTGAGGTGCCGCTGTTCGTCAATGAAGACCGCAGCGACGAGAAACTGCGCGCCATCCGCCACTCGGACTACCTGAGCTGGTGCCTGGGGCAGCTGGCCCAGGAACACCGTGGCCTGTGCCTGTTCGGCCAGCACCTGGACAGCACTGACCAGCACCTGCTCGACGCCATTCGAATGGCCGGGCCCAAGCACCTGGCGATCGCCATTCGGCCGTTGAGTGAAGCGTCGGTGATCAACCAGAAGCAGCATTTCGTCGATCGCCTGGGCGCCATGCCGGGCACGTCACTGCACTTCTTCGATGCCACGACCCATCCGCTGGGGCAGGCATCGCTGTCTATCGAAGCCGTGGCCACCCGAGGTTGAGGCCAGCCTCAAGCGCCTGCTGAAGGGGCCAGGTCTGGCTCGCCGAGCACGCGTTCGTATGCTTTAGACACGTTAACGGCCATTGCCATGCGCGCAAGCTCCAACGTGCTCTTGCCGATCGGGTAGCTCCCTCGCGCCTGCAGCCATGGCAACACATCGGCCAGGTGCCACAGAGCGGTGCTGCCATCATGCACGGGTACTGGGAAGCTACCTGCATGGGCGAGCATCAATTTGCGCATGTTCTGCCGAGATACACCGATGAGTTCCGCCACATCGCTGAGCCCGACCAGATCGGGGGTCGCTTCGATCAGGCGAGCGCCTGGAACCGCTCTGGCAACATCACTCAATGCGCTCTCGATGGCCTGCCTGGCAGATGTCGCCTGGCGAGTGAATGCCAATGCCAGACGCCCAGGTTGACCTACACCAGCCAATGCATCATCACATCCGTACTGAGCCAGGCGCTCCAGCAACGCATCGATATCTTCGTTCCCGCTCAGCTGATACCTGAGAGTGAATTCATACTCCATCGCTACTCCTCCTTGGGGGTACACATTGCCAGCCTGTCAGCCGAACAGTGATCAACCACACGCCTCAACTGTCGCGCTAAATTACCGGCGTTACGCGGCGTGCTCCATATGCTGGTAATGCAATACTCCCCGCATCGACAGTCGGCATCGTTGAAAGGGCAATACATTTTTCCCCAACAATGTCCCCCGCCTACCACAACTCTCCATCCCTTTGATTCCGCGTGCCTCAAGGCCAGTTCGACCTCTTTCCTGGCATGACTGGGGCGGGCCATCAGCTTTTCTCCAGTGTGGACTTACTGCCCATGGGTTGTCAAATGACAACCCGGCTAACTGACTATTGAGCACGTCACACTACAGAAACGCTGATCAAAGAAATACTTGAAAGGCACAGCCAGGAAATGCCCTACAAGCATTACCGATCAAGGGCAAAGGAATTCTGTAGGGATGGTAGGGATACGCGCCCGCTCAGAGCAGCCCGTCGCACCGCAATAGCGTCTCCAGGCAATGCTCCTGCACCCCATAGAACGCCTTGAGCTGGGCGATTTTCTCCAGCAGCGCACGGTTGTCGCCCGGCTGGCGCCGCTTCACCGCAAGAATCATCTTGTTCTTGTTGGTGTGCTCCAGGGAGATGAACTCGAACACCTTGGTCTCATAACCACAGGCCTCCAGGTACAGCGCCCGCAAGCTGTCCGTGAGCATTTCGGCCTGCTGGCCCAGGTGCAGGCCGTATTGCAGCATTGGCTGCAGCAGGCCCGGGCTGTGCAGTTGCGGGCGGATCTGCTTGTGGCAGCACGGCGAACACATGATGATCGCGGCATTGCTGCGGATGCCGGTATGGATGGCATAGTCGGTGGCGATGTCACAGGCATGCAGGGCGATCATCACCTCGATGGCGTCGGGCACCACGCTGCGCACGTCACCACACTGGAACTCCAGGCCCGCATGCTGCAGCCGCACCGCGGCGGCGTTGCACAGGTCGACCATGTCCTGGCGCAGTTCAACCCCGGTCACCTGCGCTTCGCGGCCCAACGTATTGCGCAGGTAATCATGCATGGCGAAGGTCAGGTAGCCCTTGCCCGAGCCAAAGTCGGCCACCCGCAGTACCTGCTGTGCCGGCACCGGGGCGCTGGCCAGGGCGTGGTCGAAGACCTCGATGAACTTGTTGATCTGCTTCCACTTGCGCGACATGGACGGGATCAGTGCCCCCTGCGCGTCGGTCACGCCAAGGTCGCGCAGGAATGGACGCGACAGCTCCAGGTAGCGTTTTTTCTCACGGTCATGGCCACTGGCGGGCGCAGCCTCGCGCGGGGCTTGTGCGCCATGGCGCTGAAGCATCGGCTTGCCCTTCTTGCTGAAGGTCAGCTGTACTTCGCCATCGGCATCGAAGAGGTGGGCGTTGCGGAAGCTGCCCGGCAGCAACTCGGCCACCAGCGTCAAGGCATCGTCCAGGGCCAGGTTGCGGGTGATGTCTCGGGTCTGGTGACGGTAGACCAGTGACAGGCAGGGCTGGCCCTTGACCAACAGCGGCTTGGCGATGATTCGTTGCAGGGTCTGGTCGGCACCGACATGGCGCGCCAGCACCAGCTTGCTTAACGTGCCGCCCTGCAGGGCAGCGTTCAGCAGGTCGAGGAACTGGGCGAGTGCGTCCGGCGCGGCGGAAGCGGAATGACTGGCGGGCATGGACAAAGGGGCCTTGGGTAGCGGAACGCTCATTCTACCGTGTGCCGTGCGGCCAGGCATACCTTGGCCACCCACGGCCGCGTCACGCCCAGGCCAGGCCAGGCCAGGCGCTGCATAGCTTGTGGCAAACACCTGCCGCAAGCGCGACGCGGCCTGTGTGGGAGCGGGCGAGCCCGCGAAGAGCCCAACGCGGTGGCTGGCACCGGCGACGCCGATGTTCGCGGGCGCGCCCGCTCCCACAAGGGCCCGGCTAATTGAACAAGTTATGGATCGTTCAATAGGAGCTGGCGATGGGCTGCACAGCAGCCCCGAACTGCCTGCCCTCACCCAATTGCGCCTGCATGCTGCCTCAGTCGAGAATCACCAGGCGGTTTGGCAGCTCGTTACGCGCATGGGTCGGTGGCACCTGCTCGCTCAGTAACTCGCCGCAGGCCTCGATGCATTCGACAAAACCCTGCAGGGTCCGCCCCTGGCGCACCTGTTCGGCAAGCCGGCTGACAAGTGCCGCCCGAGCGCTGGCATCCAGGCAGTGCTCGATGCCGCGGTCAACCAGTATTTCCACATGCCGCTCCGCCTCGCTGACAAAAATCAGCACCGCCGTGCCAGCCGCCGTACGCTGCAGGTTCAGCTCGCGAAATTGCTGGTGCGCCAGGCGCGAAGCACGCCAGCGGCGCAGCACCCGGGGGATCAGCCAGCCGGCCAGGCGCGGGCTGCGCAGCAGCAGGCACAAGCCGACAAACAGCAGCATGTTGGCCACCAACAAGCCACGCACGCCCGGCCAGCCCAGCAGCCACTGCAGCAGGCCCGGCACGGCCAGTGCCAGCACGGCAGCCCAGAGCAGCGGCCAATACGCATAGTCGTCGGCACGCCGCGCCAGTACCGTCACCAGTTCGGCGTCGGTGTGCCGCTCGGCACGGGCTATGGCTTCGGCAATCTGCCGCTGATCATACTCGTCAAAAGGGGTCATGCCGTCGGTCTCTGAGCTTTCTTATAGTTGTTGTCCCGGCATACGGGGCTTCGTCCGCGGGTGACATATTCAGGCATAATCGGCCGCTGGAAGCATTGCCTGCAAATCGTACAACAATAGCCGCCTGAAAACTTCGGCCGCGCGCGTACCACCCTGGATACGGCAGAGGCCCCACAACGGAACTGATGATGAAACTGTCTTTGCTGGGCCTGGCCATGGGCCTTGCCAGTCAGGCGGCCCTCGCCGCCACCTCCGCCCCGCCCCTGCAAGACAAGCAGGCCTTCATCGACCATCTGGTCAGCCAGATGACCGAAGCCGAGAAAATCGGCCAACTGCGCCTGATCAGCATCGGCCCGGAAATGCCGCGCGACAAGATTCGCGAGGAAATCGCCGCTGGCCGCATTGGCGGTACCTTCAATTCCCGCACCGCGCCGGAAAACCGGCCGATGCAGGATGCGGCCATGCGCAGCCGCCTGAAGATCCCGATGTTCTTCGCCTACGACACCGTCCACGGCGAGCGCACGATCTTCCCGATCGGCCTGGGCATGGCCGCCACCTGGGACATGGACGCGGTGGCCAAAGTGGGCCGCACCGCCGCCATCGAAGCCTCGGCCGACGCCCTGGACATGACCTTCGCCCCCATGGTCGATATTGCCCGCGACCCCCGCTGGGGCCGCACCAGTGAAGGTTTCGGCGAGGATACCTACCTGACCTCGAAGATCGGCCAGGTCATGGTGCGCTCGTTCCAGGGCAGCAGCCCGGCCAACCCCGACAGCATCATGGCCATCGTCAAGCACTTTGCGTTGTACGGTGCAGTAGAGGGCGGGCGCGACTACAACACGGTCGATATGAGCCTGCCGAAAATGTACAACGATTACTTGCCGCCCTACCGCGCCGCACTCGATGCCGGTGCCGGGGGCGTCATGGTGGCGCTGAACTCGATCAACGGTGTGCCGGCCACCTCCAACACCTGGCTGATGAACGACCTGCTGCGCAAGGAGTGGGGCTTCAAGGGGGTGACCATCAGCGACCACGGCGCCATCCAGGAACTGATCCGCCATGGCGTCGCCCGCGATGGCCGCGAAGCCGCCAAGCTGGCTATCAAGGCCGGCATCGACATGAGCATGAACGACACCCTGTACGGCCAGGAACTGCCAGGCCTGCTGAAGTCTGGCGAGGTGAGCCAGCACGAACTGGACCAGGCCGTGCGCGAAGTGTTAGGGGCCAAATACGACATGGGCCTGTTCAAGGACCCGTACGTGCGCATTGGCAAGGCCGAAACCGACCTGAAAGACTACTACGGCAGCGACCGCCTGCACCGCGAAGCCGCCCGTGACGTGGCGCGTCGCAGCCTGGTGCTGTTGGAAAACCACAACCAGACCCTGCCGCTGAAAAAAGCCGGCACCCTCGCGCTGGTCGGGCCCCTGGCCGATGCCCCGATCGACATGATGGGCAGCTGGGCCGCCGACGGCAAACCGGCGCATTCCATCACCGTGCGCGAAGGCCTGCGCCGCGCCCTGGAAGGCAAGGCCAAACTGGTCTACGCCAAAGGCTCCAACATCACCGGCGACAAGGCCATCCTCGATTACCTGAACTTCCTCAATTTCGATGCCCCGGAAATCGTCGACGACCCGCGCCCCGCTGCGGTGCTCATCGATGAAGCGGTCAAGGCAGCGCAACAAGCCGACGTGGTAGTGGCCGTGGTTGGCGAGTCCCGCGGCATGTCCCACGAGTCGTCGAGCCGCACCACCCTGGAGATTCCTGCCAGCCAGCGTGAACTGATCAAGGCCTTGAAGGCGACCGGCAAGCCACTGGTACTGGTGCTGATGAACGGCCGCCCGCTGTCGATCAGCTGGGAACGTGAACAGGCCGATGCCATTCTCGAAACCTGGTTCGCCGGTACCGAAGGCGGCAATGCCATTGCCGACGTGCTGTTCGGTGACTACAACCCGTCCGGCAAGCTGGCCATCACCTTCCCGCGCTCGGTCGGGCAGATCCCGATGTACTACAACCACACCCGTATCGGCCGGCCGTTCACGCCAGGCAAACCCGGCAACTACACCTCGCAGTACTTCGAAGAGCCCAACGGCCCGCTGTACCCGTTCGGCTACGGCCTGAGCTACAGCAGCTTCGAGCTGTCGGGCCTGACGCTGTCGGCCAACAACCTCAAGCGCGGCGACACGCTGCAAGCCAAGGTCACGGTGAAGAACACCGGCAAGCTGGCAGGCGAGACCGTGGTGCAGTTGTACCTGCAGGATGTCTCGGCATCGATGAGCCGCCCGGTCAAAGAGCTGAAGAACTTCCAGAAACTGATGCTCAAGCCCGGTGAGACGCGCACCTTGAGCTTCCGTATCAGCGAAGAAGACCTGAAGTTCTACAATGGCCAGTTGCAGCGGGTTGCCGAGCCCGGGGAATTCAATGTCCAGGTCGGGCTGGATTCCCAGGCGGTGCAGCAGCAGAGCTTTGAATTGCTGTAACTGAACGGTCGCCTGTACCGGCCCTTTCGCGGGCTTGCCCGCTCCCACAGGTACTCACACGTGGGGGCGGGCAAGCCCGCGTAGGGGGCCAGCCCCGATGCCCCAATGATCCGGATCCGCGCCATGCCCTTTTCCTTTCGCGCCCTGCGGCTGGGGCTGATTACCCTGCTGATCCTGCTAGGCACTGCCCTCAGTGCCGGTTGGGCGATGCACCAGGCCAAGCGCCAGGCCATGGAAAACGACGCACAACGTGCCCACCAGCAACTGGGCTTGTACGCCAATACCCTGCTTACGCTGATCGACCGCTACCGGGCCCTGCCGGCCGTGCTGGCGCTCGACCCGGAACTGATCGACGCCCTGCGCGGCCCGGTCAGCGAGACGGTGCAAGGCGCCCTGAACCGCAAGCTCGAACGTATCAACGGTGCGGCCAACTCTTCGACCCTCGAACTGCTCGACCACACCGGCCTGGCCGTGGCAGCCAGCAACTGGCGGCTACCCAGCACCTACGTCGGCTCCAACTACGGCTTTCGCCCCTACTTCAAGCAAACCCGCAGCCAGGGTACGGGCCGCTTCTATGCCGTTGGCGTGACCAGCGGGGTACCGGGGTACTTTCTGGCCAGCGCAGTCAACGACGAACATGGCCGTTTTCTCGGCGCCATGGTGGTCAAGCTGGAGTTCCCGGAGCTGGAACGCGAATGGCGCCAGGGCAGCGATATCCTGCTGGTCAGCGATGCCCGCGGCATCACCTTCATTGCCAACCAGGACGGCTGGCGCTACCGCGAGCTGCAGCCACTGAGCGGCGCCGACCGTGCCGAACTCGCCGAAACACGCCAGTACGACAAGCAGCCGCTGGTGCCGCTGCACCATCAGGTGCTCACGCGCTTCGCTGCCAACAGCACCCTTAGCCGCGTACAAGGCCCCGACGGCAGCGCCGAGTACCTGTGGGAAAGCCTGCCGCTGGCAGGCGAGGGCTGGACCTTGCACCTGCTGCGCAAGCCGCAGGTGGCGGCAGACGGCCGCAACGCCGCACTCGGCGCTGCTGCCGTATGGCTGAGCCTGGTGTTCGCGGCGTTGTTCATCAGCCAGCGCCTACGCCTGGCACGGCTGCGCCAGCGCAGCCGGGAAGAGCTCAAGCGCCAAGTCGAGGAACGTACCCGCGAGCTGCGTACCGCCCAGGAGGGCCTGGTGCAATCCGCCAAACTGGCCGCGCTGGGCCAGATGTCGGCGGCCATGGCCCACGAAATCAACCAACCGCTGACAACCCAGCGCATGCAACTGGAAACCGTGCGCCTGCTGCTCGACAATGGCCGGCCTGCCGAAGCGCGGCAGGCACTCGAGCCGCTGGAGCAGATGCTCACGCGCATGGCCGCGCTCACCAGTCACCTCAAGACCTTCGCCCGTAACAGCCCGATGGGCTTGCGCGAGCGCCTGGACCTGGCCACCGTGGTCGATCAGGCACTGCACCTGCTGGAAACGCGTATCCGCAGCGAAGAGGTCGAGGTCGCGCTGTACCTCGCACGCCCGGCCTGGGTACGGGGCGATGCCATCCGCCTGGAACAGGTGCTGATCAACCTGTTGCGCAACGCCCTCGATGCCATGGCCGACAAACGCTACAAGCGCCTGGAAATACGCATCGAAGCCGATGGCCAACGCTGGCGCCTGAGTGTGCTCGACTCCGGTGGCGGCATAGCCGAGGCCGACCTGGCCAAGGTCTTCGACCCCTTCTTCACCACCAAGCCCGTGGGCGAAGGGCTGGGCCTTGGCCTGGCGATCTCCTACGGTATCGTCCATGAGGTCGGCGGCCAGCTGCAGGCCGAGAACCTGTCTGGCGGTGCGCGCCTGAGCCTTACCCTGCCCCAAGACCTGGAGCCTGCATGTTGAATTCAGTGATCGTTATCGATGACGAAGCCAGTATCCGCACAGCGGTCGAGCAATGGCTGAGCCTGTCGGGCTTCAACGTGCAGCTGTTTGCCCGCGCCGAAGACTGCCTGAGCCAGCTGCCGAAGCACTTCCCGGGTGTGATCATCAGCGATGTGCGCATGCCCGGCATGGGTGGCCTGCAGCTGCTCGAACGCCTGCAGGCGGACGACCCCGATCTGCCAGTGATCCTGCTGACCGGCCACGGCGATGTCCCCATGGCCGTGGAGGCCATGCGCAACGGGGCCTACGACTTCCTGGAAAAACCCTTCACCCCGCAACATCTGCTGGGCAGCCTGCGGCGGGCTCTGGAAAAACGCCAGTTGGTGCTTGAGAACCGCCGCCTGCACGAGCAGGCCGACTTCAAGTCACGCCTGGAAGGCACGCTGCTGGGCATGTCCCAGGGCCTGCAACTGCTGCGGCGGCAGGTGCTGGACCTGGCCAGCCTGCCGGTCAATGTGCTGATCCGCGGTGAGACAGGCAGCGGCAAAGAACGTGTAGCCCGCTGCCTCCACGATTTCGGGCCACGCGCGGCCAAGCCATTCGTGGCGCTCAATTGCGCGGCCATTCCTGAGGCATTGTTCGAGGCCGAGCTGTTCGGCCATGAGAGCGGCGCCTTCACCGGAGCCCAGGGCAAGCGCGTCGGCAAGCTGGAATATGCCAACGGCGGCACGGTGTTTCTCGATGAAATCGAAAGCATGCCGCTGGCCCAGCAGGCCAAACTGCTGCGGGTGATCCAGGAGCAGAAGCTCGAGCGCCTGGGAGCGAACCAGAGTATCAACGTTGACCTGCGCATCATCGCCGCAACCAAGCCCGACTTGCTGGAGGAGGCCCGTGCCGGGCGCTTCCGTGAAGACCTTGCCTACCGCCTGAACGTTGCCGAGTTGCGCCTGGCGCCTTTGCGCGAACGGCGCGAAGACATTCCGCTGCTGTTCGACCACTTCGCCCGCGCTGCTGCCGACCGGCTTGGCCGCACTGCGCCGCCGCTGTCGGGCGCGCAACTGGCACAACTGCTGGCGCATGACTGGCCGGGTAACGTGCGCGAGCTGGCCAATGCGGCAGAGCGGCACGCATTGGGCCTGGGTTCACCGAGTACCGAGGTGGCCCCTGCCGGGCAATCGCTGAGCGAGCAGATGGAAGCGTTCGAGGCCCAGTGCCTGCGTGCAGCGTTGCGCCAGCATGGGGGCGCGATCAGTGCGGTGATGGAGGCGTTGCAACTGCCGCGGCGAACGCTGAACGAAAAAATGCAGCGGCACGGGTTGTCGCGGGACGATTTTACCGGCCAGTGATAAGCGGAATTCCGCCTATCACTGGCCGGCGATAGGCAGAATTCCGCCCATGCACAGCACTTTCAGGGCCTGGCTCGCCGGCGCGTGGCCGGCGAAGTGCCCGCAAAGCGGCCTATTGCCCCGGTTTGGGTCGGCCCGCCCCGGTTTGGCACACCTTCTGCAAATGCTCGTGTCAGCTGCGCCCAGGCGCGCTTCACAACAACAACGAGAAGGTATCCCTGATGGATAACGCCACCTCCCTGCCCGCTGGGGCGGCCGCTGCGCCTGCCGCAGAAAAAACTACCGCCAGCCGCCTGAAGTCGATCTTCAGCGGGTCCATCGGCAACATGGTCGAATGGTACGACTGGTACGTCTACGCCGCATTCTCGCTGTATTTCGCCAAGGCCTTCTTCCCGGCCGGCGACTCCACTGCACAACTGCTCAACACCGCCGCGATTTTCGCCGTTGGCTTTTTGATGCGCCCGATCGGCGGCTGGCTGATGGGCCTTTACGCCGACCGCAAAGGCCGCAAGGCCGCGCTGATGGCCTCGGTACTGCTGATGTGCGCCGGCTCGCTGGTCATTGCCCTGACGCCTGGCTATGAAACCATCGGCTTCGCCGCACCGGTCCTGCTGGTCATCGCCCGCCTGATGCAGGGCCTGTCGGTGGGTGGCGAATACGGCACCTCGGCGACCTACCTCAGCGAAATGGCCAGCAAGGACCGCCGCGGCTTCTTCTCCAGCTTCCAGTACGTGACCCTCATCTCCGGCCAGCTCATCGCCCTGGCAGTGCTGATCGTCCTGCAACAGACCCTGACTACCGAGCAGCTGTATGCCTGGGGCTGGCGCGTACCCTTCGTGATCGGTGCGCTGTGCGCCGTGGTCGCGCTGTACCTGCGCCGTGGCATGGAAGAAACCGCCTCGTTCACCAAGAAGGAAAAAGCCAAGGAAAGCCTGATGCGCACCCTGCTGCGCCACCCCAAGGAACTGATGACCGTGGTTGGCCTGACCATGGGCGGTACCCTGGCCTTCTACACCTACACCACCTACATGCAGAAGTACCTGGTCAATACCGTGGGCATGAGCATCAGCGACTCGACCACGATCTCGGCCGCCACGTTGTTCCTGTTCATGTGCCTGCAGCCTGTGATCGGTGGCCTGTCCGACAAGATCGGCCGGCGCCCGATCCTGATCGCCTTCGGTGTACTGGGCACCCTGTTCACCGTGCCGATCCTCAGCACCCTGCATACCATCCAGACCTGGTGGGGGGCGTTCTTCCTGATCATGGCAGCGCTGATCATCGTCAGTGGCTACACCTCGATCAACGCGGTGGTCAAAGCTGAACTGTTCCCGACCGAAATCCGCGCCCTTGGCGTGGGCCTGCCCTACGCACTGACCGTTTCGATCTTCGGCGGCACCGCCGAGTACGTGGCGCTGTGGTTCAAGAGCGCGGGCATGGAAAGCGGCTTCTATTGGTACGTCACCGCCTGTATCGCCTGCTCGCTGCTGGTATACGCGACGATGAAGGACACCAAACAGCACTCACGTATCACCACAGAGTGACGCGGTAAGGCCGTTCTGCAAGGGCGCCCAACGTGCAGGGCGCCTTTTTTATGCCCCCTAATGCCCCATGAGCCGATTAGCTGAGCTATTCGGCTCATGGGATGGGTATGAAAGGCCGTTTGCTGGGCAAGCGTGAAAGCATTGACCCGTTACCGCATCAACATTCAGGACATTTCCAGCGCCTGACGCGGTTCACGACGCTGGTACCAGCCGGCCATCAGTACCAGTACCAGCAGCACGCCACCCAGCACGGCCGATGAACCGACCGTGCCGAAGTCCAGCCCGCCCTTCGCATGAGGTTTGGTCAGGAAGTCGCCCAGAGCGGTACCCAAGCTCAGCGGCAGGATGCCGATCAGCAGGGCCGTACCGGTGGCATAGACCATGCCCAGGGTAGGGTCCATGAAGTCGGACATCGCGGTGCCGACGGTGCTGGTGGGCTGAAAAATAGGTTGGTAAGCGATGAAAAAACGTTCATCGGTGATCTGCATCAGGTGTTCTTCTTAATCACCTATTAATTGCCACCCTTCAGCCTTCACGAGCTGACTGATGAAGGGTGCATGCACCAACCCGTGCCCGGCCAGGCAAACGCCTATACGACGGTTACAGCACCCTTAAATATCGAATAAGTCGATTATTTAGTGCATATATTTGCGCTTTTTAATCAGCATATTGGGCGTAATATTTAAGTCACGGAAACAAACAACCCACAAAACCCTGGAGCAATGACCATGAAAAACAAATTGATCCTCACCCTGGCCCTGTCGGTTTTCGCTACTGGCGCCTTTGCCGAAGATGGTTTCGACCGGACCAATGCCCACACCTTTGCCGCAGCCCAGACCCAGTCGGCCAGCTACGCTGAAGACGGCTTCGATCGTACTGGCGGCCAACGCTTCGCCGAAGACGGTTTCGACCGCACCGGCGGCCAACGCTTTGCCGAAGACGGCTTCGACCGCACCGGTGGCCAACGCTTCGCTGAAGACGGCTTCGATCGCACCGGCGGCCAACGCTTTGCTGAAGACGGCTTCGACCGCACCAACGCCAACCGCATCAGCTGATCCCTGCTGCGAGCGCCCAGCCCGGCTTTTGCCGGGCTTGATCATTTGCAGGCAAGCAAAGGCTTGGCACACTAGGCTTCTTGTCTACCAGGAGGTAGGGCCAGTAAGCCCAGCACAATGTATTACTACGAACCCGCCAAAGGCCACGGCCTGCCCCACGACCCCTTCAACGCCATCGTCGGCCCTCGTCCTATCGGCTGGATCTCTTCGCAAGACCGCGAGGGACGCTTGAACCTGGCGCCCTACAGCTTCTTCAATGCCTTCAACTACATCCCGCCAATCATCGGTTTCTGCAGTGTCGGGCGCAAAGACAGCCTGAACAATATCGAGCAGACCGGTGAGTTCGTCTGGAACCTGGCCACGCGATCGCTGGCCGAGCAGATGAACCAGAGCTGTGCGCCGGTGGCTGCCGAGGTCAGTGAATTCGAGTTGAGCGGCCTCACCGCCACACCGTCAAGCCTGGTCAAGGTGCCGCGCGTGGGCGAAACCCCGGTCGCGTTCGAGTGCAAGGTCAGCCAGATCGTCCAGCTCAAGCGGGCCGACCAGGCGCTGGTACCCAGCTGGCTGATTCTTGGGGAAGTGGTGGCCGTGCACATTGCCGACCACCTGCTGAAGAACGGTATTTACGATACCGCGGCAGCCGAACCTATCTTGCGCGGTGGTGGCCCGGCGGACTATTTCGAGCTGGGCAACCTGTTCAAGATGGCCCGCCCGCCGGCCTGATCACCAGACCAGCTCACCCTCAGCGCTAACGCCTTGCAGGCGCTGCAGTTCGGCCGTGGCCGCTTCGTCGGCGGCCACGGCGCCCTTGAATACCTGGCCGTCGAGCACCTTGTGAAAACGCGGCGCGCCGCCCATACCCAGGGCTTTGACTGCGATGGCCGCGTGATAGCCACCACCTTCGGCCGGCACCATCGCCGACACCGCTTCGAACTGCGGGAATTCCCTACGTGCCATGTTGCTCTCTGCCTGCTTGATCATGGCCCGGCATGTTAACCCAAACCCCAGCCAGCGCGCGCGCTGTGGGAGGGGCCATGCCGTCAGTCGAATGTATGCAAGTCCAGGCTGCTGACCACCTGCGCCTGCACCAGCTCACCGAACACCTCCAGCGTGGGCGACGCAAAATAGCCACTCATGGCCTGTTGGTCCTGCCAACTGCCGCTGAGCAGCCACAGGTCAGCGTCGGCCTGCGAACGCTGTACGCTGAAACTCAGGCAACCCGGCGCACGCAGCGACGGTTCGAGCAGGTCACGCAGGCGCGCGCCAAGCTCCGCCGAGCGCCCGCTGCTGGCACGAATGAACGCAAGATGGGTGACCGGTTGTTTTAGGGCCATTGCACAATCTCCTTGAAGCAAGCGGACGAAAAAGCCAGGCTGCCAAGGTTAGGAGTTCGCCCGCGCAACCCGTTAGGCCAATACTGCCCGCCGCTTGCCTGATCCTGCGGCGCGGCAGGATCAGGCAAGCGACGTGCAGCTTTCGACTAGCGTCGGCCGTTGCCCAAACCTATGCTGCGACCGTCAGCAGAGGAAAGCATCATGACCATCGCCACGCCCACCGATCCGACCCTGGAACTGCAGCGCCTGGAGCTGGCCGAGCTGATTACCCGCCATGCCGGCGAGCCCCACGGCCCGGCGTCGGCCATCGCGGATCTGTACCTGGTGCGCTACACCGAGAATGTGCGCTCGGTCCCCACCCTGGCGCAACCGGCCTTGTGCATCCTTGCACAAGGCAGCAAAAGCCTGTTTCTGGGTGACGAGCAGTATGCCTACGATCCACTGCACTACATGGTGGTTTCGGTCACCCTGCCGTTGAGCGGCGTGCGGCTCGATGCCAGCCCCGAGCACCCCAGCCTGGGTTTGCGCATGGACCTGGACCCGGCCGAGATCAGCCAGTTGATCGCCGAAAGCGGCCCGATGCTGGTGCCCAACAAGCCATCGGGCCGTGGCCTGTACGTGGATAAAACCGATGCGGCGTTGCTCGACGCCCTGTTGCGGTTGCTGCGCCTGCTGGATAGCCCACGCGACATCTCCATGCTGGCGCCATTGGTCCGCCGTGAGATCCTCTACCGCCTGTTGCGTGGGCCGCAGGGTTATCGGCTGTACGAAATCGCCTTGGCGAACAGCCAGACCCACCGGGTTTGCCAGGCCATCGCCTGGCTCAACAACCACTACCAACAGCCACTGCGTATCGGGGACCTGGCCCGTGAGGTCAACCTCAGCACCTCGACCTTGCACCACCGCTTCAAGGCGGTGACCTCGATGAGCCCGTTGCAGTACCAGAAGCAACTGCGCCTGCAGGAGGCACGGCGGTTGATGCTCAACGACGGGCTCGAGGCGGCGGTGGCGGCCTACCGGGTGGGCTATGAAAGCCCTTCGCAGTTCAGCCGCGAGTACAGCCGGCTGTACGGCGCGCCGCCCATTCGGGATGTGGCTCGGTTGCGGGCCAATGCTGGCTGAAGTTCAAGGTGGCTGTACCGGCCCCATCGCTGGCAAGCCAGCTCCCACAGGGATCGCCTTAGGGCTGACAGGTGTTTGCCACAAGGTATGGCAGCGCCTGTTAGAGCGAGCGCCGCCCGCGCGGCGCTCGATCTCACAGGCGCTGAAGATGCTCCGGCTACCCTTGCCAGGAACCATAGAATCTCCCACAGGGTGGACTGCCCCCCAAGAAATTGGATTGGTGTCCCACTTATTGGGGGCAGTCCATTTGTGGGAGCTGGCTTGCCAGCGATAGGGCCGGCACCAGCAACCCAAGACTCAAGGTTCAACCGACAACCGTGCCCTGCCACTGGTGCTGGTCTACCTGGATCAATGTCGGCCCCTTGCGCTCCACCGCCTGCCCCAGCGCCGCCTGCAATTGCGCCACATCCGCCACGCTCTGCGCTGCGGCCCCCAACGCCCGCGCCACGCCGATGAAGTCTGGGGTATGGATATCCACCCCGACCGGCTCGATCGCCCGGTTGAGCATGTACTTCTTGATCTCTTCGTAGCCTTGGTTATTCCACAGCAGCACGATCAACGGCACCTGCGCCTCCACGGCACTGGCCAACTCCGGCAGCGTGAACTGCAGGCCGCCATCGCCAATCAGGCACACCACTGGCGCCCGCTCAGCAGCGTGCTCGGCACTGCCCAACCAGGCACCCATGGCCGCCGGCAAGGCATAGCCCAGGGTGCCGTACCCCGTCGAGGCGTTGAACCAGCGGCGCGGCTGGTCCATGTCCAAGGTCAGGTTACCGGTGTAGACCGGCTGGGTAGAATCGCCCACCAGCACAACACCGGGCAGGCGCTGCACGATGGCCGTCAACAAGCGTGTCTGGCTCAGGGTCGGCTGGTCCCAGCCGGTTGCCAAGGCTTCCCGCAGCCTGGTCACGCGAGCCCGCCCCCAGTTGCGGTCGTGTATCCCCTGCGGCTGCGCCTGCAAGGCCGCCAGCAGCGCTTCGGCAGCCAGTTCGGCATCGGCCACCAGTGCCAGTTCCGGCAGGTAGTTGCGCACGGTCTGGTCCGGGTCGATGTCGATGCGCAGCAGGCTCCCCGGGATGTCGAAACCGCCTTTGAAGGTCACGTCATAATCGGTTTCGGCCAGTTCGGTACCGATCGCCAGCACCACGTCGGCCTCGGCCACCAGCGCCCGCGTAGCCGGTAGCGACTGGGTCGAGCCAATCTGCAGCGGGTGGCTGGATGGCAGCAAGCCCTTGGCATTGATGGTCAGGGCTACCGGTGCCTGCAGGTGCTCGGCCAGGCGGGCCAACGCAGCACCTGCTGCCAAGGCACCCCCACCGGCCAAGATCAATGGCCGCCGCGCGCTGGCCAGGCGTTCAGCCATCTGCGCCACGGCCTGCGGTGCAGCCCCTGCCCGGTTACCCCGTACCGGGCGGCCCGGCAACAGTTGGTCGGCGGGCTGAACCAGCACATCCAGCGGTATTTCGATATGCACCGGGCGCGGCCGGGCGCTGTCGAATACCGCGAAGGCCCGCGCCAATACCTGTGGCAGGTCGGCTGCATTCATCAGGGTGTGCGAAAACGCCGCGACACCCGCCACCAGCGCCGCCTGGTCAGGCAACTCGTGCAGCTTGCCACGGCCACCGCCCAACTGGTCACGCGACTGCACGCTGGAGATCACCAGCATCGGAATCGAATCGGCATAGGCCTGGCCCATGGCGGTGGCGATGTTGGTCATGCCCGGGCCGGTAATGATGAAGCACACCCCGGGTTTGCCACGGGTGCGCGCATAGCCGTCAGCCATGAACCCGGCGCCCTGCTCGTGGCGCGGGGTGATATGGCGAATGGACGAGCCCGCCAGGCCTCGGTACAGCTCCACCGTATGCACGCCAGGGATGCCGAAGACATGGTCCACGCCATAGCCTTCAAGGAGTTTGACCAGCACTTCGCCGCAGGTTGCCATGGGGTTCACCATCAATCTTGTTGGGTTATGCGCTTATTGGACCCAAGCCAAGGCTATCGCCACAATGCAAAAAAACACATACTAGCCATGTCCTGAAGTCATGGCTTATTGCGATGAAACGCCTCCCGCCCCTACCCGCCTTGCATACCTTCCTGATCACTGCCCAGTGCTGCAATTTCACCCGCGCCGGGCAGCAGTTGCACATCACCCAGGGCGCCGTCAGCCGGCAGATCGCCGCCCTGGAGCAGCACTTGGGTTATGCCCTGTTCCAGCGCCAGGCCCGCGGTTTGAGCCTGACCCGTGAAGGCCAGGACTGGCTGCCACGGGTGCAACAGGTGTTTGCGCTGATCGAACAAGGGGTGCGTGAGGTGGGAGAGCACAGCACGACCCTGCAGTTGAAGGCCCCCACGTGCGTGATGCGCTGGCTGCTGCCGCGCTTGATGGAGTGGCAGGCACTGCGCCCGGATGTACCGGTGGAACTGACCACGACCGTTCAGCATGGCGTGGATTTGCGCCGCGAGGGCTTTGATGCCGCGGTGGTCTATGGCGAGGCACCGAACCACGGGCTGCAGGTGCGCAAGCTGTTCGATGAGCAACTGACGCCGGTGTGCGCACCGTCTTTGCGTGAGGGGCCGCTGCCCTTGCAGCAGGTTGAAGACCTGGCGCGGCACATGTTGCTGCACCCCTCGCGGGATGAGCATGATTGGCGGTTATGGCTGCAGGCGGCTGGGGTAACGCTGGCTGCGCAGGGGCCGAAGCAGCACTTCGAAACGCTGGACATGGCCATGGCCATGGCGTCGCAGGGGACAGGCGTGGCTATCGGTGATTGGTCGCTGATTGGCGATGACTTGCGTAGCGGGCGGCTTTGCATGCCGTTTGCGCTGAAGGTGCGGACCGGTAAGGGCTACTACCTGGTGAGCCAGGCCAGGAACCTGCCCGCGGGGTTGCTGGAGTTGCTGGACTGGCTGGAGGGCCAGGCCAGCTTGTGAAGGCCTGTTCGCGGGCTCGCCCGCTCCTACAGGTGACGCACAGGATTTTGAAACCTGTGCAATACCTGTGGGAGCGGGCGAGCCCGCGAAGCAGGCGACTCAATACCCGACCGTGAACCGCTGCCGCGAATGCTGCGGTTGCTCCAGCTCATCCAGCATGGCAATCGCATAGTCGGCAAAGGTGATCCAGCTCTTGCCATCCGCAGCGATCAGCAGATGGTCCTTGCCCAGCGTGTAGTGCCCGCTGCGCTCGCCTTCAACAAACTCCGCCGACGGTGAGAGGAAGGTCCAGTCCAGGTCCTGCTCGCCCTGCAACGCCTCCAGAAAACGCACACCGCCCGTGGCCTCGGCCCTGTAGGCCTCCGGGAAATCCGGGCTGTCGATCACCCGCTGCCCCGACGGCAGCAACAGGCTGGCGGCACCGCCAACCACCAGCAGGCGTTTGACCCCGGCACGCTTGACCGGCTCGATGATCGCCTGCGGCTCGATGGTGGAGAAGTGCGCTGCAGTCAGGACTGCGTCCACACCTGTCACTGCTGCCTCCAGGGCTGTGCCGTCCTTGGCATCCAGCGCCTTGATGGTCACCCCGTCACGCCCCTGCAGCTGCGACGGGTCGCGGGCAATCGCCACCACGTCATGGCCACGGCGCAGGGCCTCTTCCAGCAACTGGCTGCCAGCACGACCGGTGGCGCCGATGATTGCAATCTTGCTCATGTCATACGCTCCATCAATTGAACGGAATTACCACTTCATTTCGCCCTTGGCGACCTTGGCCCCCAGCTCCAGCGAGCTTTCATCGGCCAGGCCCGGGTAACGCTGCTTCATCGCCTTGATCAGAGCGCCGGCATCTTTCGCCTTGGCGGCCTCGCTGTCGAAATCGCGAATGTAGTTGGCCGTGAAACGCACGGCCTGCAACGAACGGCTGCTATCGCCCAGGTAGTGGCCCGGGACGACCGTGCGCGGCGCCAGCGCTTCGATGCGCGCCAGGGTGCTCAGCCAGTCGGCATGGGACTTGGGCGTTTGCGTATCCGCCATCCACACATGAATGTGTTCGGCTACCACGACACCGCCGACCACGGCCTTGATCGAAGGGATCCAGACGAAACTGCGGTCAGGCTGAGGGCCGTCCAGGCCGACCACTTCCAGGGCTTGCCCCTCCAGGGTCAGGCGGTCGCCTTCGAGCACCTGAGGCAGCACCAGCCGCGCCGGTTTGTCGGCCCCCATCTGCGGCCCCCAGTAGGCCAGCTTGGCCTCCATGGTCTGGCGGATGTGCGCAACGGTGGCAGCCGAAGCCAGCACCTTGGCGTCGGGGAACGCCTGGGTCAGGGTATCCAGGCCAAAGTAGTAATCCGGGTCACCGTGGCTGATGTAGATGCTGGTCAGGTGCTTGCCACCCGCCCGCAGGCGTTGCACCAGTTGCTCGGCCTGGGCCTTGCCGAACTGGGCATCGACCAGCACCGCATCGTGCTCGCCACTGACGATTACCGAGCTCACCGGGAAAATAGCGTCGTGGCCGGGGTTGTAGACTTCCAGGTGCAAAGGCTCGGCGGCCATGGCCGGCCCGGCGAGGGTGACGCAGGCCAGCAACAGGCCACGCAGTGGGGTGAAAAGGGGCATTGGGTAAGCCTTCCGCTAGATCGATGCCCCACAGCTTAGTTGCCCGATCCGTAACAAAAAATGCGATGCTTGGACATAGTTTGTTTCTGAAAGCGAGCAAGTCATGGACCGTCTGAACGCCATGCGCGTCTTTGTCACCGTTGTCGACCTGGGCAGCCAGTCAGCGGCGGCGGATCACCTGCAACTGTCGCGTCCGGTCGTATCGCGTTACGTGGCCGAGCTGGAAGACTGGGTGGGTGCACGCCTGATGCAACGCACCACACGCAAGCTCAGCCTAACGGCCGCCGGCCAGGAAACCCTGCCCCGTTGCCGGCAATTGCTGGACCTGGCAGGTGAACTGCAGGCCGCAGTACAACAGCCGGACGATGCCCCCAAGGGGGCATTGCGCATCAGCGTCAGCACCTCGTTCGGCCAGGCCCAACTGGTGGATGCCATCGCGGCTTATGTGCAGCGTTACCCCGGTGTGAAGGTTGAACTGCAGATGCTCGACCGCACCGTCAACCTGGTAGACGAGCGCATCGACCTGGCCATCCGCACCAGCAACGACCTGGACCCCAACCTGATTGCCAGGCGGCTGAGCGTGTGCCGGTCGGTGGTCTGTGCGGCACCCGCCTATCTGCACAAGCATGGCACCCCGCAACAGGTCGAGGAACTGAGCCGGCACAACTGCCTGACCCATGCCTACTTCGGCCATAGCCTGTGGCACTTCGACGTGGCCGGCCAGCAGGTGAGCGTGCCGGTGGCCGGCAACATCAGCGCCAATGAGGCAATGACCTTGCAGAAGGCGGCACTGGCTGGGGCCGGCATTGCCATGTTGCCGACCTACCAGGCCGCCGACGCCCTGCGCAAAGGTGAACTGGTGCGGCTGCTGGCACACGCCAGGCCGCGCGAGCTGAACCTGAATGCGGTGTACACCTCGCGCAAGCACATGCCGGCCACCTTGCGCAGCATGCTGGATTTTCTGGTGGAGCGGTTCAAGGACGCCCCAGAGTGGGACCGCGATCTGTCATGGGCATGATGGCCTCATCGCCGGCCAGCCGGCATGGCTATGCACCTTGGTCCCATCTGTCGCTGTACCTTGAGCGCCGTCCGTTGAGTTGACGGCGCGCTGCCGGTCACTCCTCGACGCTCATGTACTCCTTGGCCCAGCGGATGTAGTCCTCGGGCTGGGTGTAGGTGTGCGAGAGTTCGGTGGCGCTGAGGTTGTCCGACTTGTTCTGCTTGCCGCGCTGCAGCCGCAAGCAGTCGTAGGTGGCTTTGATTGCAGCAAAGTACGCCGCGTGGCCATCGACGGCTATGCGCACGCCCAGGCGTGCCAGGCGCTCGTCGTCATGCAGGTTCGGGTTGCCATAGGTGACCAGCATCAGCGGCACGGTCAGGTGCTCGGCGATCTTTTCGAGCTGCTCGAAGTCCTTTACGCCCACCATGCAGATGCCATCGGCACCGGCCTTCTGGTAGCTCTGGGTACGCACGATGATTTCTTCGGTGGTGAGCACGCCGGCATTGGTACGGGCGATGATCGACAACGACGAATCGACCCGGGCCTCCAATGCCGCCCGGATCTTGCCAACGCCCTCATCAACCGGGATCAGGTCGGTGGACTTGCGCCCGAACTGGGCTGGCAGCAGGGTGTCCTCGATGGTCAGGGCAGCCACCCCGGCGCGCTCCAGCTCGATCACCGTGCGCATCACGTTCAGTGCGTTGCCATAGCCATGGTCGGCGTCGGCCAGCACCGGCAACTGCGCCACCCGGCCAATCCGGGTGGCCTGCTCGACGAACTCACTGAGGGTGATCAACGCAAAGTCCGGCGCAGCCAGCACCTGCAACGAGGCGACCGAGCCGCCGAGGATACCGACCTCGAACCCCAGGTCAGCCGCAATGCGTGCCGACATCGGATCGAACACCGAGGCGGTGTGGTAACAGGAACCTGAAGCGAGCAGCTCGCGGAAGGCAAAACGCAGATCTTGATGGGAAGCCTTGGGCATGATCACTCCGCAATTATGTGCAAATTTTGAACGGTAACTACCGACCCCTGCAATCGGGTCTACCTGACCTGTTCCAACCGTCGCCATGTGGGCGGTCATGCTCGGCATGCAGGCAGAGGAATAAAAGGTGTGGGAGACAGGGGCCCGTGAAACCTGCGGCATAATGTTGCACCAAGCTGGTGCAACCCGCGGCAATCGGCCCCTGTGGCATACCAACGATATCACGCGGCCATGCTGCACTGGATGAATACGCCAATGCCGATTCGGCATAGGGGATGCAGTTAGTACATAGGAAGCTACCTAACTCGGGTTACAATTCGAGGGCCTGTTCGCGGGCACGCCCGCTCCCACGGATACGGCTCATGCTCGAGCCTGATCGTTACCTGTGGGAGCGAGCATGCCAGCGAAGATGCCAAAACCGATAACCAAGGTACCCCCGTGACCGCCGCCCTGCCCCCCACCACCCTGCGCAACGTGCTCACCGCCCTGATGCTGGCGATCTTTCTCGGCGCCCTGGACCAGACCATTGTCGCCGTCTCGCTGCCAGCCATCTCGGCCCAGTTCAACGACGTCGGCCTGCTGGCCTGGGTCATTTCCGGCTACATGGTCGCCATGACCATCGCCGTGCCCATCTACGGCAAACTGGGCGACCTGTACGGCCGACGGCGCATGATCCTGACCGGCATCAGCCTGTTCACCCTGGCCTCGATCGCCTGCGCGCTGGCCCAGGACATGCAGCAACTGGTGCTGACCCGGGTACTGCAAGGCATCGGCGCAGGCGGCATGGTCTCGGTCAGCCAGGCGATCATCGGTGACTTCGTGCCGCCCCGCGAGCGTGGCCGTTATCAGGGCTACTTCAGCAGCATGTATGCCGTGGCCAGTGTCGCCGGGCCCGTGCTGGGCGGTTGGTTGACCGAATACCTGTCGTGGCGCGGCGTTTTCTGGATCAACCTGCCGCTGGGGCTGCTGGCCTTGTGGTCGATTCACCGAGCCTTGGCGGGCATGCCGGTACAACACCGCCAGGCCCAGGTCGACTACCTTGGCGCTGTACTGTTGATTCTCGGCCTGGGCAGCCTGCTGCTGGGCATTACCCTGGTCGGCCAGGGCCAAGGCTGGGGCGACCCGGCCGTGCTGGCATTGTTCGCCTGCGCCGTGCTGGGCCTGGGCTTGTTCATTGCCCACGAAAGCCGCTGCGCGGAACCGTTGCTGCCACTTGGCCTGTTCGGCAATCGGGTAGCCGTGCTGTGTTGGGGGGTGATCTTCTTTGCCAGCTTCCAGTCCATCTCCCTGACCATGCTCATGCCCTTGCGCTACCAAGGCATCACCGGTGCCGGTGCCGACAGCGCCGCCCTGCACCTGCTACCGCTGGTGATGGGGCTGCCCATGGGGGCGTTCACCGGTGGCCGCATGACCAGCCTCACCGGGCGCTACAAACCGCAGATCCTTGCCGGCGCAACATTGATGCCGCTGGCCATCGTCGGCATGGCCTTCACCTCGCCGCAGTCGGCGTTGCCCAGCGCACTGTTCATGCTGTTGACCGGGATAGCCTGTGGCCTGCAGTTCCCGACCTCGCTGGTAGCCACGCAAAGCGCGGTGGCCAGCCAGGACATCGGCGTCGCCACCAGCACCACCAACCTGTTCCGCTCGCTGGGCGGGGCCATGGGCGTGGCATGCATGTCCAGCCTGTTGCTGGCACTGCTGCACCAGGGCGGTTTCGAATTGCTCGGTAACCCGTTGCTGGGGAGCTTGAAGGCGGGAGAGGTGGACGAGGCGACCCAAGGGCGGTTGCTGCAGACATTCCGCCAGCTGTTGCCGGGCAGCGCGGTGGTCGCGGTGCTAGGGCTGATCGCGGCGGTGGCGTTACCGGACCGGCAACTGCGCGGCCGTTGAGCACCTGGCCATGGTGCAGGCACGGTGCCTGGCTGAGGGCACGCAACGCATTAATCGTCCCTTAATACAAAGCGGAAACACTCCCTCACAATCCTTAACAAAGAGTCATTTGCGCAGCGCCGGGCTCAAGCGCAGCATATCCAGCCCGGTGTCGACCCATTTGTCGACATCCGCCAACAGTTCAATGCTGTCCGGCAACAACAGCCAGCGCCCGATCAGGCCATCGACATAGGCAAACAGGGCCACCGCCGCGCGCTCGACATCCAGCTCGCCCGGCAACTGGCCCCGGCGCACGGCATTGGCCAGGGCCAGGGTAATGCCCCTGTGGCAATCCAGCACTGCGGCCTGGCGCTGCTGGCGAATCTCACACATGTCATCGGTGAACTCGCACTTGTGATGCAGGATCTCATTGATACGCCGGGTTCGGGCATCGAGCACCAGCTCGTTGAACACCTGCAACAGCAGCTTGCGCATGCAGCCCAGCGGGTCGACCTCGTCCTCGCTTTCGCTCGCGCGCGCCAAATGGTCATGGGTTTCATGCAGGCTGTCGAGCAACGCCTGCACCAGTTCGGCCTTGTTGTTGAAGTGCCAGTAGATCGCCCCGCGGGTCACCCCCGCCAACGCGGCGATGTCGGCCAGCGTGGTTCGCGCAACCCCGCGCTTGTAGAAGGCCTTCTCCGCTGCCTCGATGATCTGGGCGCGGGTTTCCTGGGCTTCCTCTTTGGTTCGACGGACCATGGCAGTACAACCTCATCGGGCCCGAACGCACGCTGCGCACGGGGAAACATTTCGCGGGCACCTCTGCAGGGCGCCTCGCGGCGGGGCTAATCACGGGCTGTGGCGGTACCTGGGTACAACCAAGCGGTATTTACAAACAACCATGAATGTAAGTATATTCCTTAGCAAGCTATTTATCTACCGGATAGCAAATTTCTCCAGATCTCGACTCTTCCATTATTCTTGAGCGTCTACCTGCTCCTGCGACCCGAGGATCCTCATGCAATTCAAGCCAGCCGTTACCGCTCTGGTTTCCGCCGTCGCCCTGGCAACACTGCTCAGTGGCTGTAAGAAAGAAGAAGCAGCGCCAGCGGCGCAGGCTCCTCAGGTCGGCGTCGTAACCATCCAGCCACAACCTTTCACCCTGACCTCGGAATTGCCGGGGCGCACCAGTGCCTACCGCATTGCCGAAGTGCGCCCGCAGGTCAATGGCATCATTCTCAAGCGCCTGTTCAAGGAAGGCAGCGACGTCAAGGAAGGCCAGCAGCTCTACCAGATCGACCCTGCCGTGTACGAGGCAGCGCTGGGTAACGCCCAGGCCAACCTGCAAGCTACCCGCTCGCTGGCCGAGCGTTACAAGCAACTGATCGACGAGCAGGCCGTGTCGAAGCAGGAATACGACGACGCCAATGCCAAACGGTTGCAAGCAGAAGCATCGCTGAAAAGTGCACAGATCGACCTGCGCTACACCAAGGTGCTGGCCCCTATCAGCGGGCGTATCGGCCGCTCAGCGGTCACCGAAGGTGCGCTGGTGAACAACGGCCAGACCAACGCCATGGCCACCATCCAGCAACTCGACCCGATCTACGTCGACGTTACCCAGTCCACTGCCGAGCTGCTCAAGCTGCGCCGCGACCTGGAAAGCGGCCAGTTGCAGAAGGCTGGCGACAACGCCGCCTCGGTACAGCTGGTGCTCGAAGACGGCAGCCTGTTCAAGCAGGAAGGCCGCCTGGAGTTCTCGGAAGTTGCAGTCGACGAGACCACCGGCTCGGTGACCCTGCGTGCGCTGTTCCCCAACCCTGACCACACCCTGCTGCCCGGTATGTTCGTGCATGCGCGGTTGAAGGCCGGGGTCAACGCCAACGCCATTCTGGCCCCGCAACAGGGCGTTACCCGCGACCTGAAAGGTGCGCCAACCGCGCTGGTGGTGAACAAGGACAACAAGGTCGAACTGCGTCAGCTCAAGGCCAACCGAACCCTGGGCAGCGACTGGCTGATCGAAGAAGGCCTCAACCCGGGTGACCGCCTGATCACCGAAGGCCTGCAGTACGTGCGCCCTGGCGTCGAGGTCAAGGTCAGCGAAGCCACCAACGTCAAGAAGCCGGGCAGCCCTGATCAGGCCAACGCGGCGAAAGCAGACGCCAAAGCGGAGTAAACCATGTCGAAGTTCTTTATCGATCGCCCGATCTTCGCCTGGGTGATCGCCTTGGTGATCATGCTGGTCGGGGCCTTGTCGATCCTGAAGCTGCCGATCAACCAGTACCCCAGCATCGCGCCGCCGGCCATCGCCATCGCCGTGACCTACCCGGGCGCTTCGGCGCAGACCGTGCAGGACACCGTGGTCCAGGTGATCGAGCAGCAGCTCAACGGTATCGACAACCTGCGTTATGTGTCGTCGGAAAGCAACTCCGACGGCAGCATGACCATTACCGCCACCTTCGAGCAAGGCACCAACCCCGACACTGCGCAGGTGCAGGTGCAGAACAAGCTCAACCTGGCCACCCCGCTGCTGCCGCAGGAAGTGCAGCAGCAAGGTATCCGTGTTACCAAGGCAGTGAAGAACTTCCTGATGGTGATCGGCCTGGTGTCCGAAGACGGCAGCATGACCAAGGACGACCTGGCCAACTACATCGTCTCCAACATGCAGGACCCGATCTCGCGTACTGCCGGTGTGGGCGACTTCCAGGTGTTCGGTGCACAGTACGCCATGCGCATCTGGCTCGACCCGGCCAAGCTGAACAAGTTTCAGCTGACCCCGGTCGACGTCAAGAATGCCGTGGCTGCGCAGAACGTGCAGGTGTCCTCCGGCCAGCTTGGCGGCCTGCCGGCCATGCCGGGTACCCAGCTGAACGCGACCATCATCGGCAAGACCCGCCTGCAGACCGCCGAGCAGTTCGAGAAGATCCTGCTCAAGGTCAACAACGACGGTTCCCAGGTGCGCCTGGGGGATGTCGCCGAGGTTGGCCTGGGCGGTGAAAACTATGCCATCAGCGCCCAGTTCAACGGCAAGCCCGCCTCCGGTCTGGCCGTGAAGCTGGCAACCGGGGCCAACGCCCTGGACACGGCCAAGGCGCTGCGCCAGACCATCAGCGACCTGGAACCCTTCTTCCCACCTGGGGTGAAAGCGGTATTCCCGTATGACACCACGCCGGTGGTCACCGAGTCGATCAGTGGCGTAATCCATACGCTGATCGAAGCGGTGGTGCTGGTGTTCCTGGTGATGTACCTGTTCCTGCAGAACTTCCGCGCCACCATCATCACCACCATGACCGTGCCGGTAGTGTTGCTGGGTACCTTCGGCATCCTTGCTGCTGCGGGTTTCAGCATCAACACCCTGACCATGTTCGCCATGGTGCTGGCCATCGGTTTGCTGGTGGACGATGCCATCGTCGTGGTGGAGAACGTCGAGCGGGTCATGTCCGAAGACGGCCTGCCGCCCAAGGAGGCGACCAAGCGCTCCATGGAGCAGATCCAGGGCGCCCTGGTGGGTATCGCCCTGGTGCTGTCGGCGGTTCTGCTGCCCATGGCGTTCTTCAGTGGCTCCACCGGCGTAATCTACCGGCAGTTCTCCATCACCATCGTTTCGGCCATGGGGCTGTCGGTGCTGGTGGCGCTGATCTTCACCCCTGCCCTGTGCGCGACCATGCTCAAGCCGCTGAAAAAGGGCGAGCACCACACCGCCAAAGGTGGCTTCTTCGGCTGGTTCAACCGCAACTTCGACCGCAGCGTCAACGGCTACGAGCGCAGCGTGGGCGCCATCCTGCGCAACAAGGTGCCGTTCCTGCTGGCCTATGCACTGATCGTGGTTGGCATGATCTGGCTGTTCGCCCGTATCCCTACCGCGTTCCTGCCCGAGGAAGACCAGGGCGTGCTGTTCGCCCAGGTGCAGACCCCGGCCGGCTCCAGTGCCGAGCGCACCCAGGTGGTGGTCGACCAGATGCGCGAATACCTGCTCAAGGATGAAGCCGACACCGTGTCGTCGGTATTCACCGTCAACGGCTTCAACTTCGCCGGCCGTGGCCAAAGCTCGGGCATGGCATTCATCATGCTCAAGCCATGGGGTGAACGGTCCCAGGAAAACAGCGTGTTCGCCTTGGCCCAACGCGCCCAGCAGCACTTCTTCACCTTCCGCGATGCCATGGTGTTCGCGTTTGCCCCACCGGCGGTGCTGGAACTGGGTAACGCCACCGGTTTCGACGTGTTCCTGCAGGACCGCGGTGGTGTCGGCCATGCCAAGCTGATGGAAGCGCGCAACGAGTTCCTGGCCAAGGCGTCGCAGAGCAAAGTGCTCAGTGGCGTACGCCCGAACGGCCTGAACGACGAGCCGCAGTACCAGCTGACCATCGATGACGAGCGTGCCAGCGCCCTGGGCGTGACCATCGCCGACATCAACAACACCCTGTCCATTGCCTTAGGTGCCAGCTACGTCAACGACTTCATCGACCGTGGCCGGGTCAAGAAGGTGTACATCCAGGGCGAAGCCAACGCGCGGATGAGCCCTGAAGACCTGCAGAAGTGGTACGTGCGCAATGGCGCTGGTGAGATGGTGCCGTTCTCCTCCTTCGCCAAGGGTGAGTGGAGCTACGGTTCGCCCAAGCTGTCGCGTTACAACGGTGTGGAGGCCATGGAGATTCTCGGTGCCCCGGCGCCTGGCTACAGCACCGGTGAAGCCATGGCCGAGGTCGAGCGTATTGCCGGCGAACTGCCTAGCGGTGTGGGCTTCTCCTGGACCGGCATGTCCTACGAGGAAAAACTCTCCGGCTCGCAGATGCCGGCACTGTTCGCCCTCTCGGTACTGTTCGTGTTCCTGTGCCTGGCAGCGCTGTATGAAAGCTGGTCGATCCCGATCGCCGTGGTGCTGGTGGTACCGCTGGGTATCATCGGTGCACTGATCGCCACCAGCCTGCGCGGCCTGTCCAACGACGTGTACTTCCTGGTCGGCCTGTTGACCACCATCGGCCTGGCGGCGAAAAACGCCATTCTGATCGTCGAGTTCGCCAAGGAACTGCACGAGGAGGGTCGCAGCCTGTACGACGCCGCGATCGAAGCCTGCCGCATGCGTCTGCGCCCGATCATCATGACCTCGCTGGCATTCATCCTTGGCGTGGTACCGTTGACCATCGCCAGCGGCGCGGGCGCCGGCAGCCAGCACGCCATCGGCACCGGCGTGATCGGCGGCATGATCAGCGCGACCGTGCTGGCAATCTTCTGGGTACCGCTATTCTTCGTCGCAGTGTCGTCGCTGTTCGGCAGCAAAAAGCCGGAAAAAGACGCCACCCCTGAAACTCCACGTTATGAGGCTGGGCAATGACCAAGTCTTTGTTGTCCCTGGCGGTAACCGCTTTCATTCTGGGCGGCTGCTCGCTGATCCCTGACTACCAGACCCCGGAATCGCCGGTGGCTGCGCAGTGGCCGCAAGGCCCTGCATATTCCCCCACGCAGTCGGCAGACGTCGCCGCTGCCGAACAGGGCTGGCGCCAGTTCTTCCGTGACCCGGCACTGCAGCAGCTGATCCAGACTTCGCTGGTCAACAACCGCGACCTGCGTGTTGCCGCACTGAACCTCGACGCGTACCGCGCGCAGTATCGCATTCAGCGGGCCGACCTGTTCCCGGCGGTTTCCGCCAACGCCAGCGGTAGCCGCCAGCGGGTACCGGCGAACATGTCGCAAACCGGTCAGTCCAGCATCACCAGCCAATACTCGGCCACGCTGGGTGTCAGCGCCTATGAACTGGACCTGTTCGGCCGGGTACGCAGCCTGACCGAGCAAGCCCTGGAAACCTACCTGTCCAGCGAACAGGCACGGCGGTCCACGCAAATTGCCCTGGTGGCCAGCGTGGCCAACGCCTACTACACCTGGCAGGCCGACCAGGCGCTGTTCAAGCTGACCGAAGAAACGCTGAAGACCTACGAGGAAAGCTACAACCTCACCCGCCGCAGCAATGAAGTGGGCGTGGCCTCGGCACTGGACTTGAGCCAGGCGCGCACCGCCGTGGAAGGGGCCCGGGTCAAGTATTCGCAGTACCAGCGCCTGGTCGCCCAGGACGTCAACAGCCTGACCGTGCTGCTGGGCACCGGCATTCCTGCCAACCTGCCCAAGCCGCTGGAGCTCGACGCCGATCAACTGGCGGAAGTACCGGCCGGCTTGCCGTCCGACATCCTCCAGCGCCGCCCGGACATCCAGGAAGCCGAACACCTGCTCAAGGCCGCCAATGCCAATATCGGCGCCGCCCGCGCAGCGTTCTTCCCAAGCATCAGCCTGACGGCCAACGCCGGCAGCCTGAGCCCCGACATGGGACACCTGTTCTCGGGCGGCCAGGGCACCTGGCTGTTCCAGCCGCAGATCAACCTGCCGATCTTCAACGCCGGCAGCCTGAAGGCCAGCCTGGACTACTCGAAAATCCAGAAGGACATCAACGTCGCCAAGTACGAAAAGACCATCCAGACGGCCTTCCAGGAAGTCTCCGATGGCCTGGCAGCGCGCAAGACCTTCGAAGAGCAATTGCAGGCCCAACGCGACCTGGTGCAAGCCAACCAGGACTACTATCGCCTGGCCGAGCGCCGCTACCGTATCGGTATCGACAGCAACCTGACCTTCCTCGACGCCCAGCGCAACCTGTTCAGTGCCCAGCAGGCGCTGATCGGCGATCGCCTGTCGCAGCTGACCAGCGAGGTCAACCTGTATAAGGCGCTTGGTGGCGGCTGGTACGAGCGCACTGGCCAAGCCAACCAGCAAGCCGCGGTGGATACACCCAAAGGCTGACCTGGCTTGGTACAGCACAAGGCCCACCCTGGCGGTGGGCCTTTTTCATGGTTGCTGCAAAATGTGTCAGTAATTAACCAACTGGAACATTCCGTTCGATTATCGCCCCCTTCCGTTTGCGACGAATTGCCTCATCCCCGCCTCACGCCGCACCATCCCCCCACGCAACGCCCCAATAAAAACAAGAGATCCACGACAGATGAGCACTTCGCAAACCGCACGCCAGCTGCTGCCCGGCCTGTTGGCCATGTCCTGCGCCCTCCCCGTCTTTGCTGCCGACCAAGGCGGTTTCCTGGAAGACGCCAAGGCCACCCTCAACCTGCGCAACTTCTACATCAACCGTAACTTCGTTGACCCGGCCAACCCACAGGGCAAGGCCGAAGAATGGACGCAGAGCTTCATTCTGGATGCCCGTTCCGGCTTCACCCAAGGCACCATCGGTTTCGGCGTGGACGTGCTGGGCTTGTATTCGGTCAAGCTCGACGGTGGCAAAGGCACCACCAACACCCACCTGCTACCCGTGCACGACGATGGCCGCCCAGCCGATGATTTCGGCCGCCTGGGTGTGGCGTTGAAGGCCAAGCTTTCCGAAACCGAACTGAAGGTCGGGGAATGGATGCCGGTGCTGCCGATCCTGCGTTCGGACGACGGCCGTTCGCTGCCGCAAACCTTCCGCGGTGGCCAGCTGACCTCCAGGGAAATCGCCGGCCTGACCCTGTACGCCGGCCAGTTCCGCGGCAACAGCCCGCGCAACGACGCCAGCATGGAAGACATGTCGATGAACGGCAAAGGTGCGTTCACCTCCGACCGGTTCAACTTCGGTGGCGGCGAATACACCTTCAACGACAAACGCACCATGATTGGCCTGTGGGATGCCCAGCTCAAGGACATCTACCACCAACAGTACCTGAACCTGACCCACAGCCAGCCGCTGGGCGACTGGACCCTGGGCGCCAACCTGGGCTACTTCATCGGCAAGGAAGACGGCGCCGAGCGTGCCGGCAAACTGGACAACCGTACCGCCTCGGCGCTGTTCTCGGCGCGCTACCAGGGCCATACGTTCTACGTGGGCCTGCAAAAGGTCAGCGGCGACAACGCCTGGATGCGGGTCAACGGCACCAGCGGCGGGACCCTGGCCAACGACAGCTACAACTCCAGCTTCGACAACGCCAAGGAACGCTCCTGGCAGGTGCGCCATGACTTCAACTTCGCCACTGTTGGCGTTCCCGGCCTGACGCTGATGAACCGCTATATCAAGGGTGAGAACGTGACCGTCGGCAACGTTGATGATGGCAAGGAATGGGCCCGGGAAACCGAATTGGCGTACGTGATCCAATCGGGCAGTTTCAAGGACCTGTCGGTGAAATGGCGCAACTCCACCATGCGCCGTGACTTCAGCACCAACGCCTTCGACGAGAACCGGCTGATCGTGAGCTACCCGCTGAACCTGCTGTAAGTGTAAGCCCTGCCAATGTGCGCCATGGCCCCGCTGGATAAGCCCGCGGGGCGCCCCTGCCATTCGCCCCGCTGATAATAGTGGTGGCTGCGGGCTATCCTGAGCTATACCCATTGCCTGTACCGGGCCTGTCGCGGCGTGTAACCGCCGCGCAGGGCCCTGACAGGCAGCTTGACCAGCCCAGGCAAACCAGGGAGGCACAACAATGAAAACGCTCGTCGACCACCTGAGCCAGTACGCCAGTTACCACCGCGACCCGCGCAACATCGTCACCCACTTCATCGGCATCCCCATGATCGTGCTGGCAGTCACCATCCTGCTGTCCCGCCCCGGGTGGGAGGTTGCCGGCATATGGCTGTCCCCTGCCCTGCTGGCGGCAGCGGCTTCGGTCTGGTTCTACCTGCGCCTGGACCTGCGCTTCGGGCTGGTGATGGGGGCGTTGCTGGGCTTGTGCCTGTGGGTTGGCCAGGTGCTGGCGGTGCAGCCTACCGGCCTGTGGCTCGGTGCCGGGGTGGGCGCGTTCGTGCTGGGCTGGATCATCCAGTTCGTCGGCCACTATTACGAAGGCCGAAAACCAGCGTTTGTGGACGACATCAGTGGCCTGATCATCGGGCCTTTGTTCGTGGTGGCAGAAGCGGCCTTCATGTTGGGCTTGTGCCCGGCCCTGAAGCAGGCTGTGGAAAGCAACGCAGGCCCGGTGGCCATACGCTCGATGTAACCGTGGCACCTGAGCGGCCTTGTGTCGCGCTGTAACCCCGGCACCTGTGTAGGAGCGGCCTTGTGTCGCGATGGGCTGCGCAGCGGCCCCGGCAATCGTAGCTGCGAAGCTGATATTCCGGGGCTGCTGCGCAGCCCATCGCGACACAAGGCCGCTCCTACAGGCGGGGCCGCGTGAGGGTCAGCTACGCGACTCTACCCCTAGCTCGTCCCATACCGACTCCGCCAGGTGGAAGGTGGCGTTGGCCGATGGAATGCCGCAGTAGATCGCGCTCTGCATCAGCACTTCCTTGATCTCGTCGCGGGTCACGCCGTTGTTGGCCGCTGCGCGCAGGTGCAGCTTCAGTTCGTCGTTACGGTTCATGCCGATCAGCATGGCAATGGTGATCAGGCTGCGGGTGTGACGTGGCAGACCGGGGCGGGTCCAGATGTCACCCCACGCATGGCGGGTAATCATTTCCTGGAACTCGCCATTGAAGTCGTTGAGCTTTTCCAGGCTGCGGTCCACATGGGCATCGCCCAGTACCGCGCGGCGTACTTGCATGCCGGCGTCGTAGCGTTGTTTCTCGTCCATGGCAGGGTCCTCAGTGAGCCAACAGGAAGGCAAGCACGCGGCGGCTGAACGCCTCGCCAATCTCGACGTTGGACAGGTGCGCTGCCGGGAACTCGACATATTCGGCACCGGCAATACCGGTTTGCATGAACTGGCCGTGCGCCGGGGTGGTTACCACATCTTCTGTCCCTGCCACGATCAACGTCGGCACCTGGATGCGACCGAGTTGCTCACGGAAGTCGGCATCACGCACCGCCGCGCAGTTGCCGGCATAACCCTGGGGGCAGGTCTGCGCCAGCATCTGGCAGATACGCTGGGCCTCTGCGGCTTGTGCCTGGGCAAAGGCTGGGGTGAACCAGCGGGCAATGGACGCGTCGCGCAGGTCGACCATGGCCTGCTGGCCGCCCTTGAGCACGGTGTCGATACGGGTGTTCCACACCTCGTCATTGGCGATTTTGGCGGCGGTGTTGCACAAGGTCAGGCTACGCAAGCGCTCACCGGCATTGATGCCCAGCCACTGGCCAATCAGGCCACCCATCGACAAGCCGACAAAGTGCGCCTTGGCAATGTCCAGGCCATCGAGCAGCGCCAGCACATCGCGGCCCAGTTGCTCGATGGAATAAGGGCCTTCGGTGACCAGCGATGCACCGTGGCCACGGGTGTCGTAGCGCAGCACCCGGAATTGCTGGGCCCACAGCGGCATCTGGGCGTCCCACATGCCCAGGTCGGTACCCAGCGAGTTGGACAGGACCAGCACCGGGGCGTCTGCCGGGCCATCGAGTTGGTAATTCAAAACGCCATCGGCCAGTTGCAAATGCGCCACAGCGGTCTCCTTCAGGCAGTGAAACGTTGATGTTCGGACACGGCGCGCGCCACCCAGACGCGGGCCTGGCCCAGGTAATGGGCCGGGTCGAGCAAGCGATCGAGTTCCTCGGCGGACAGCTCGGCGCTGACCTGCGGCTCCTCACCCAGCACGGCACGCAGGTGACGATGCTCGGCCACAGCGCGCTGGCAGCATTGCTCCAGCAGGTGGTGGGCGCGGTCACGGCCCAGGCGCTGTGCCAGCACAATGCTCACCGCCTCGGCCAGCACCAGGCCCTGGGTCAGGTCGAGGTTGCGGCGCATGCGCTCGGCATCCACCTCCATCCCCTCGGCAATCACCTGGGCCTGGCGCAACGCACCGGAGACCAGGCAGCAGATTTCTGGCAGGGTTTCCCATTCGGCATGCCACAACCCCAGGCTGCGCTCGTGTTCCTGGGGCATGGCGCTGAACATCGTCGAAACCAGGCCCGGCACCCGGGTGGCGGCCCCGATCAGAACGGCGGCCCCCACCGGGTTACGCTTGTGGGGCATGGTCGAAGAGCCGCCCTTGCCCGGCGCGGAAGGCTCGAACACTTCGCCAGCCTCGGTTTGCATCAGCAAGCTGGCATCGCGGCCAAACTTGCCCAGGCTGCCGGCGATCATGCCCAGCACCGAGGCAAACTCCACCAAGCGGTCGCGCTGGGTGTGCCAAGGCTGTTCCGGCAGGGCCAGCCGCAGTTGCTCGGCCAGCGCCTCGGCCACCGGCAGCGCCTTGCTGCCCAAGGCCGCCAGGCTGCCCGAGGCGCCGCCGAACTGCAGCACCAGCAAGCGCGGGCGCAACGCCTGCAAGCGCTGGCGATGGCGGGTCACGGCGCCAAGCACCCCGGCCAGCTTCATCCCCAAGGTCACCGGCGTGGCATGTTGCAGCCACGTGCGCCCCACCATGGGGGTGTCGGCGTGCCTCAAGGCCTGCTGCGCCAAGGTTTCGGCAAGCTGGCCAAGGTCGCTTTCCAGCAAGTCGAGGGCAGCGCGCAACTGCAATACCAAGCCGGTGTCCATCGCATCCTGGCTGGTAGCGCCCAGGTGCACATAACGCTCGGCTTCGGGCACGCCGGTGGCGATCACCTTGCCCAACGCCTTCACCAGCGGGATTGCCGAGTTGCCAGCGCTGGCGATGGCATTGGCCAGGGCGCCTACGTCATAGCGCTCGGCCTGGCAGGCCGCCTCGATGGCGGCCACGGCGCTGTGCGGAACCAAGCCGACCGAAGCCTCGGCGCGGGCGAGCGCGGCCTCGAAATCCAGCATGCCCTGCAGGCGGCCACGGTCGGAAAAAACCTCGCGCATGGCCGGCGCGGTGAAGTAGGCATCGAACAGTTGGTTGCTCATGCAGCTTCCTTAATGATCATGGTGCAGGTACTCGGCCTGCTTCGGCAGGCGCAGGCTGAACAGGAAGGCTATCGCCATCATCGCCGTCACGTACCAGTAGAACGTATTCTCCATCCCCATGGTCTTCAGCCCCAGGGCCACGTACTCGGCCGAACCGCCGAATGCCGCGTTGGCCACCGCGTAAGCCAGGCCTACACCCAGCGCGCGAACTTGCGGCGGGAACATTTCGGCCTTCACCAGGCCGCTGATCGAGGTATAGAAACTGACGATGCACAGTGCCAGGCTGATCAGCACGAAGGCCATGAACGGGCTGGTCACGGTTTTCAACGCCATCAGCAGCGGCACGGTGAACAGCGTTCCCAACGCGCCGAACAGCAGCATGGAATTGCGTCGGCCAATCCTGTCGGACAGCATGCCGAAGAACGGCTGCAGCACCATAAACAGGAACAGCGCAGCCGTCATCACATAACTGGCGTTCTTCGCCGTCATGCCAGCGGTATTCACCAGGTACTTCTGCATGTAGGTGGTGAAGGTGTAGAAAATCAGCGACCCACCTGCGGTGTAGCCCAGCACGGTGATGAAGGCTGCAGCGTGGTTGCTGAACAAGCCTTTGATGGTGCCGGCATCCTTGTCCTGACGGGTTTCGGCGCTGCTGGTTTCGTGCAGCGAGCGGCGCAGCATCAACGAGATCAGTGCAGCAATGGCCCCGACCACGAACGGAATGCGCCAGCCCCAGGCACGCAGCTCATCCTCGGTCAGCAGCTGCTGCAGGATCACTACCACCAGCACGGCCAAAAGCTGGCCGCCGATCAGCGTCACGTACTGGAACGAGGCAAAGAAGCCGCGCTGGCCGCGCAGGGCCACCTCACTCATGTACGTGGCGGTGGTGCCGTACTCGCCACCCACCGACAGGCCCTGGATCAGGCGCGCCAGCAACAGCAGCGCCGGGGCCCAGGTGCCAATGCTGGCATAGGTGGGCAGGCAGGCGATCATCAGCGAGCCGAAGCACATCATCAGCACCGAGATCATCAGCGAGTTCTTGCGGCCATGGCGGTCAGCGAGGCGGCCGAAGATCCAGCCACCAATCGGGCGCATCAAGAAGCCTGCGGCGAATACCCCCGCGGTGTTCAGCAACTGCACCGTGGGGTCGTCCGAGGGGAAGAACGCCGGGGCGAAGTAGATCGCACAGAAGGCATAGACGTAAAAGTCGAACCATTCCACCAGGTTGCCCGAAGAGGCACCAACGATAGCGAAGATGCGCTTGCTGCGCTCTTCACCGGTGTAATAGGTTGAGGTCATGGTGAGATTACTCCTGAAGGGTCCCAGGTTATTCTAGACATACCTGGTAACACCTCGTTCCGCCTTGAGGCTGGCACTTGGCCTTGAGTCGAAGGTGCCGGCCCCTTCGCGGGGCAAGCCTGCTGCCACAGTTTGCCGTTGTGCAGTGGGCAACGACCATGCTGTAACACCCGGCTTGCCCCACGAAGGGGCCAGGACAGGTCAAACCCGTTCGATGGCCAGCGCCAAGCCTTGGCCGACGCCCACGCACATGGTCGCCAGGCCTTTACGGCCACCGCTTTTCTCCAGTTGATGCAGCGCCGTCAGCACCAGGCGAGCACCGCTCATGCCCAGCGGGTGGCCCAGCGCGATCGCGCCGCCATTGGGGTTCACCTGCGGCGCATCATCGGCCACGCCCAGCGCACGCAGCACTGCCAGGCCTTGGCTGGCGAACGCTTCATTGAGCTCGATCACATCGAAATCATTCACCGCCACACCCAGGCGCTCGGTCAGCTTACGCACTGCCGGGACCGGGCCAATGCCCATCACCCGTGGCGCAACGCCACCGCTGGCCATGCCCAGAACGCGGGCACGCGGGGTAAGGCCATGCTTCTTCACCGCTTCAGCCGAGGCCAGGATCAGTGCTGCCGCACCATCGTTGACGCCCGAAGCGTTGCCGGCGGTGACGGTCTTGTCCGGGCCGTTGACCGGCTTGAGCTTGGTCAACGCTTCCAGGGTGGTCTCCGGGCGCAGGTGTTCATCACACTCGACGATCACTTCACCCTTCTTGTGGGCGATGCGCACCGGCACGATTTCCTCGGCAAAAAAGCCGGCTGCCTGCGCTGCAGCGGCCTTTTGCTGGCTGCGCAAGGCGAAAGCATCCTGGTCGGCGCGCGATACCTGATAATCGTCGGCCACGTTGTCGGCGGTTTCCGGCATGGAGTCCACGCCGTACTGGCTCTTCATCAGCGGGTTGATGAAACGCCAGCCGATGGTCGTGTCTTCCAGCTTCATGTTGCGCGAATAGCCGCTTTCGGCCTTGCCCATGACGAACGGGGCGCGCGACATCGATTCCACACCCCCGGCGATGGCCAGCTCCATTTCCCCGCTGGCAATGGCGCGGAAAGCAGTGCCAATGGCATCCATGCCCGAAGCACACAGGCGGTTAAGGGTAACGCCCGGAATGCTTTCGGGCAGGCCGGCCAGCAGCAGCGCCATGCGCGCCACGTTGCGGTTGTCTTCACCTGCCTGGTTAGCGCACCCGAAAAACACCTCGTCAACCTGGTCCCATTGCACACCGGGGTTGCGCTCGATCAGCGCCTTCAGTGGCACGGCGGCCAGGTCGTCGGCACGCACACCGGCCAGGGCGCCGCCAAAGCGGCCAATCGGGGTACGGATGGCGTCACAGATGAATACGTCTCGCATCAGGCTTCTCCTGCCGGCTGGCCATGGGCCGCGGCGGTACGGGCATCAAGGTCACGCGGGGTGGCAGCTTGATTTCGGTGGGTTCGGTGGTGGTCTGCACGTGGCATTGGAGGCTCCTGGTCAGGGTGCTTCAGTAAGCTCAGATTAAGGAGGCCGGTGGGTAGCTTACAATCCGATAATCGATTATTCGTGCGATTATCGAACTATTTGTTGCCTTACTACCCACCATCGTACAGCGCCTGGCCGGCAAGGGCGGCCTCGCTATCAGGTGGCGTCGGCGTGGCTCACCAGCCCTTTCACCACCACCCCAACGGTAGCCAGCGCCGCCGGCACCAGCAGCGCCGTGAGCACCTGCTCGAAGCTCCAGCCCAGGCCCAACAGGGTCGCGCCGCTCCAGGCCCCGAGAATCGCGCCGAAGCGGCCGATGCCCAGCATCCACGATACCCCGGTCGCCCGGCCTTGGGTCGGGTAGAAGCGCGCTGCCAGCGACGGCATGGCCGACTGGGCGCCGTTCACGCACATACCAGCCACCAGCACCAGCGTCGCCAGCAAGGTGATATTGCCCAGGCTCTGCCCTACGGCGTAGGCGAAGACCCCGGCCAGCAGGTAGAAAGCGCCGATCACCTTGTGCGGGTTGAAGCGGTCCATGGCCCAACCCACACCGACCGCACTCAGCACGCCACCGAACTGGAACAAGGCACCGATAAAGGCCGCCTGCTCCATGCTCGCGCCACTGTCACGCATCAGGGTCGGCAGCCAGCTGGTCAGCAGATAGACGATCACCAGGCCCATGAAATAAGTCAGCCACAGCAGTACGGTACCCAGACCGTAGGTGCCAGAGAAAATCACCGAGAACACGTTGCGGGCGGCCACGGCCTTCTGTTCCGGCACGCTGAAGCTGGCCGCCTCGGCCACCACCTGCGGGGCGATCGGCGACAAGGTCTTGCGCACCCTGTCAGTGCCACGGTTACGCACCACCAGGAAGCGCGCCGACTCCGGCAGCCAGACCATCAGCAGCACGGCCAGCAGCAACGGCAGCACGCCACCGACTACCAGCAGGCTGTGCCAGCCATAGGCCGGGATCATTTTCGCGGAAATGAAGCCACCGCCGGCCATACCCAGGTTGAAGCCGCAGAACATGCTGGTGACCAGCAGCGACTTGAGCCGCTCTGGGGTGTACTCCGACAGCAGCGTGGTGGCGTTGGGCATACCCGCCCCCAGGCCAAGGCCGGTCAGGAAGCGCAGCACCAGCAGCTGGTCGACGTTGGAGGCATAGGCCGAGGCCAGGCTGAAGCCACCGAATACCAGTACAGCACCCACCAGCACGCCCTTGCGGCCAAAGCGGTCGGCCAGCGGCCCCGAGCCCAGGGCGCCGAAGACCATGCCGATCAACGCGGCACTCATCACCGGGCCCAGGCTGGCACGGTCAATGCCCCATTCCTGCGACAGGGCCGGGGCGATGAAGCCCATGGCGGCCGTGTCCAGGCCATCGAGGAAGACGATCAGAAAGCACAGCAGCACGACCCGCCACTGATAGCGGGACAACGGTTGCTGATTGATGAACGACTGGACGTCGAGGCTCGCGCCGACGTTGGTTTGCGCTTGGTTCATTGTTGTTATCCAGAATAAGGGGCACAGCCAGTCCTTTGCACTCGGCTAGCCGGTACAGGTGGGCAACGCTAGGGAAAATGGCCTGGGTTAGCCTGGATACAACGAAACTGCATGCGGGTGCGAGCGCAGCAGCCTAGGGACAGTATGCATGGTATGTGCCTCATGTTTTTCTTGTTCGGTCGGCACAGCCGACCGTTGCGAGAGACATTAATCAGCGGGCGCAGGTGAAGCAATTCGCCGCGAACGACACTGTGCGTTTATCGCACAGGAAACCGTTTTGCCTGTTCAAAAAACCGCTGGCGCCGGCCCCGCAGGTTGCTGCGCCCCCCTCCCTTGCGCGCTCAACCAAACAGCTGGTGGCACAGGTCCCGGCTGGCAGCCAGCAGTATCGGCAAGAAGCGCTGCTCCAGTTCGCTGCGCGTGACCCGCCCGACGTGGGTACTTACGTTCAAGGCTGCCAGCACCTGCCCGGAAGCGTCGTACACCGGCACGGCAATCGAGCGCAGCCCCTGCTCCAGTTCCTGGTCCACCACACACCAGCCTTGGGCGCGGACCTGCTGAATACAGGCGAACAACGATTCGGCATCATGCAAGGTACGGCTGGTGCGCGCCTTGAGGTCGGCCCGCTCCAGGTATTCGCGCAGGCTGGTGTCATCCAGCGCCGCCAGCAGAATGCGCCCCATCGACGTGCAATAGGCGGGCAGGCGCCCGCCCACCGACAAATCGACCGAAATCAGGCGCTCGACCGTGGCCGAACGGGCTATATAAAGGATGTCGTCACCTTCGAGGGTGGCCATGTTGGCCGCCTCGTGCAGCTGGTCGCTGATGCGGTCCAGGTACGGCTGGGCCGAAATCGCCAATGGCGTGGATGACAGGTAGGCATGCCCCAGGGTCAGCACTTTGGGTAGCAGCGAGTAGGTGCGCCCATCCGTGGTGGCATAGCCCAGCTTGATCAGCGTGTGCAGGCAACGGCGCACGGCGGCCCGGGGTATTTCGGTACGGTGGCTGATCTGGGCGATGGTGAGGTGGCGCTTGCGCTCCTGGAAAGCCTGGATCACCGCCAGGCCACGGGCCAGGGATGTCATGAAGTCCGGGTCGCCGGTGAAAGCCTGGATGCGCTTGGCCGGCGAGGCCACGATCGGCGGCGCCATGGCCGCCAACACAGGCCGTGCCGCCTCTGGGCTGGCAGAAGCGTTGTCCACCGTTTCGTCACTCATCGCACACCTCAAAAAAAACGCCGGTTCGTGCGATTATCGAACAAACGGCCGATAATCGCAATTGACCGCTGACACTTTTGCTTATACCTTTCTCCTGCCACATGTGGCTTCTTTGGAGAGACTGGTCAGGTACCCACCGTAGAAGTCCCCAGGCAACGGCCTCGCCTTTCGGCGGGGCCGTTTTTCATTCCCCCCTCGCCAGCTTGTTGCCCGAACTTTTATCCGGCATGCCTTTCAAACTTGTAAGAAAGCCCCAACTTGTTTACCGGCACATGCCATAACGTGCGTCGGATGATGGCGGTGCAGGTTAAATAACGATGTTCGGCAAATTATCGATTGCTATAATCGGCACCACAGTCGTGACGCAATTGTGCCCACGGAACCTTCCGTGGAACCAAGCCGTTGCGGCCGGAACAGGGCGCACAAGCGCATAACGCGTTACCCCCGTGATTACACTTAATTCAGGTACTGCATGTGACGAAAGATGAACTGCGCGCAGAACTCGAGCGCCAGGCTGAACGTTACAAGGATGTCTACGGCGGCGAAGTCACCACCTATGCCGCACAAACGGAACCGGAGCGCAAACCCTGGCGCAAACGCGCCAGCCTGCGCGACCAGGCTTTCAGCCAGGAACTGGAACGGATGGAAAAGGAACTACGCAGCGAGAACCCCTGACCCGGGTCGATGCAGCGCTGTGTTCGCCCGGCTCGCCCGGGCGTGTTGGCCTTATTACCCAAGCGAAGTGAAATGGATTTTCACAAATTTCAAACGATCGTTTTAATTAGCGCCGAAGCTGGACCTTTACGTTTTTGACCTGCTTTTCGCAGCAATTCGCCGATTTAAACTGAACTTGCCCTGTAATCAAGGGCCGCTCGCAGGGCAGCTTTGGCGCTTTTGGTCGTGCCAACGGCCTGCTGGAGGTGCATCGATTGCCAAGGTTTTCTGGCATAATCCCGCCCCCCTATGACCGCCAGACAACCTTCATGATCGATTTATTCAGCGGACTGGATGCCTGGGTATTGGTGAGCCTGCTGCTCGCCTTGACCTTCGTACTCGCCTTCGAGTTCATCAATGGCTTTCATGACACCGCAAACGCGGTAGCTACCGTCATCTATACCAAAGCCATGCCTCCCCACCTCGCCGTGTTCTTCTCCGGCGTGTTCAACTTCTTCGGCGTACTGCTGGGCGGTGTCGGGGTGGCCTACGCCATCGTGCACCTGCTGCCGGTGGAGTTGCTGATCAATGTGAACACCGGCCACGGCCTGGCCATGGTCTTCTCCCTGCTGGCCGCGGCCATCACCTGGAACCTCGGCACCTGGTACTTCGGTATTCCCGCTTCCAGCTCGCACACGCTGATCGGCTCTATTCTGGGTGTAGGTCTGGCCAATGCCCTGATCAACGACATCCCGCTGGGAGACGGCGTTAACTGGCAGAAAGCCATCGACATAGCCATGTCGCTGGTGGTCTCGCCAATGGCTGGCTTCGCCGTGGCTGCCCTGGTGCTGCTCGGCCTGAAGTGGTGGCGCCCGCTGTCGAAGATGCACAAGACCCCCGAACAGCGCCGTAAACTCGACGACAAGAAGCACCCGCCCTTCTGGAACCGCCTGGTCCTGGTGGTTTCTGCCATGGGTGTGAGCTTCGTGCACGGTTCCAACGACGGCCAGAAAGGCATTGGCCTGATCATGCTGGTGCTGATCGGTATCGTGCCGGCCAAGTTCGTGCTCGACCTGAACAGCACCACCTATCAGATCGAGCGTACCCGCGACGCCACCCTGCACATGAGCCAGTTCTACGAGCGCAACGCCGCCACCCTGGGCGAGTTCCTGGCCCTGGGCAAGGCCAAGGCCAGCGACCTGCCGGAACAGTTCAGTTGCAACCCGCAGCAGACCGAGCCGACCATCGCCGCACTGCAAACCTCGTTGCAAGGCGTGACCGACTATCACAGCCTGGCTGCCGAGAAGCGCGTTGAAGTACGCCGCTACTTGCTGTGCCTGGATGACACCGCGAAGAAGGTTGGCAAGCTGCCTGGCCTGGAAGCCCGCGAAAAGGCCGACCTGGAAAAACTGCGCAAAGACCTTACCGCCACCACTGAATACGCCCCGTTCTGGGTAATCGTGGCCGTTGCCCTGGCCTTGGGCCTGGGCACCATGGTGGGCTGGAAGCGTGTGGTGCTGACCGTTGGCGAGAAGATCGGCAAGCAGGGCATGACCTATGCCCAGGGCATGTCGGCACAGATCACCGCGGCCTGTGCCATCGGCATGGCCAACGTGTTCGCCTTGCCGGTGTCGACCACGCATGTGCTGTCGTCCGGCGTGGCCGGCACCATGGTCGCCAACAAAAGCGGCCTGCAAGGTGGCACCGTCAAAACCATCCTGATGGCTTGGGTTCTGACCCTGCCAGCCTCGATGGGCCTGGCGGCCGGCTTGTTCTGGCTGGCGTCCAAGGCCATTGGCTGAGTGACACCGCAATAGACAAAGGCGCCCACGGGGCTAATGCCTGTCAGTTAAGGGTTATTGGGGCTGCTTTGCAGCCCTTCGCGGGCACGCCCGCTCCTACACGCTTGGCGCTGAACTCAAGAAATGCGCTATCCCCTGTGGGAGCGGGCGTGCCCGCGAAGGGTCGCAAAGCGACCCCAACTACTTAACTGACTGGCATTAACCCCGGGGCGTCTTTTTCATATCGGCAGCTGGGCCCACAGGCAGTGCGCAAGGCCCAGGCTCGATACGGTCCAGGTGGCAGCCAACTATTTTTTCTTGCCCCCCAACAACGACCCCATCAACCCCCGCACCAGTTGCCGCCCCAACTGGTTGGCTGCCTGGCGCACCGCCGATTTGATCGCCTGCCCCGCCGCACTCTGCAAGAACTCACCGGCCTTGTCGGCAAAGCTCTCTTCATCGGCCTTCGGTTGCGGCGCCGGCTCCACCGCCTCACCTTTGCGCTGGGTCAGCATTTCATAGGCCGACTCACGGTCCACCGGCTTGTCATAGCGCCCGGCCAGCGGCGAAGCAGCAATCAGCGCACCGCGCTCCGCAGCACTCAACGGCCCGATCCGCGATTGCGGCGGTGCCACCAACACGCGCTGGACCATGGCCGGGGTGCCCTTCTCTTCAAGCGCCCCCAGTAGCGCTTCGCCAATGCCCAGTTCGGTGAGCACGCTCAAGGTGTCGAACGCCGGGTTGGGGCGGAAGCCATCGGCTACCGCCCGCAATGCCTTCTGCTCCTTCGCCGTGAATGCCCGCAAGCCATGCTGAATGCGCAAGCCCAACTGGGCCAGCACCGCATCCGGCAAGTCACCCGGCGACTGGGTGACGAAGAACACGCCCACACCTTTGGACCGGATCAGCCGTACCACCTGCTCCAGGCGCTCCTGCAGCGCCTTGGGCGTGCCGTTGAACAACAGGTGCGCCTCGTCGAAGAACAACGCCAGCAGCGGTTTTTCGGCATCGCCGCGCTCGGGCAACTGCTCGAACAATTCAGCCAGCAGCCACAACAGGAAGGTGGCGTAGACCTTGGGGGCTTCATGCACCAAGCGGCTGGCATCAAGCAGGTGGATACGGCCGCGGCCATCGGGGTCCGGGCGCAGCACGTCTTCCAGTTGCAACGCCGGCTCGCCGAACAGCGCCTCGGCCCCCTGTTGCTCGAGGGTTGCCAGCCGGCGCAACAAGGCCTGGGTCGAGGCGGTGGTCATCAGCGCGCTGTCTTCACCCAGCAATTGCGGGTTGTCTTTCAAGTGGGCAAGCAGCGCCTTGAGGTCTTTCAGGTCGAGCAGCAACAGGCCTTCACGGTCGGCCACCTTGAACGCTGCATACAACGCCGCCTGCTGGCTGTCGGTCAGTTCCAGCAAGTTGCCCAGCAGCAGCGGCCCCATTTCACTGAGGGTCGTGCGCAGCGGGTGGCCGGACTGCCCCGCGATATCCCACAACGTCACCGGGTAGGCCCGTGGCGTATGCCCAAGCCACGGCATGCCGGCGATGCGCTCGGCCACCTTGCCCTGCGGTGCACCGGCGGCGCCCAGGCCACACAAGTCGCCTTTCACGTCGGCGGCAAACACCGCGACCCCGGCGTCACTGAACACTTCCGCCAGGCGTTGCAAGGTGACGGTCTTGCCGGTACCGGTGGCGCCTGCCACCAGGCCGTGGCGGTTGGCCAGGCGCATGGCTTGCCCGAGCGGCTGGCCATCCGGGCCCGATCCCACAACTATGGTCGAAGTTTCCAACATCTCTTTAATCCCCTGCTCAAGCTTTAACTGAAACCGGCCGATACCTTCGGGTGATATTCGTCTTAGAAGAGAGGAACAACCGAAAAGGGATTTTTCCGGATATTGCACAGCCTTGCGGCCTCACTCGTGCGAACGCCCTGATTAAAACCTTAGCGGAACCGATTACGCCATGAATAAAAGCCTGCGTTTCAGCCACAAGATACTGTTGGCCGCCTCACTGATCGTCATACTCGCCTTCAGCCTTTTCACCCTTTACAACGATTACCTGCAGCGTAATGCCATCCGCGAGGACCTGGAAAACTACCTGGCTGAAATGGGTACTTCCACGTCTACCAACATCCGCAACCTGTTCGACGGGCGTATCAAACTGGTGGAAAACCTGGCGCAGAACATTGCCCAGAACCCGGCCAACGCTGAAACATTCATGGGCCAGCGCGCACTGCTCTCCAGCTTCCTGACCGTTTACCTGGGCAAGATCGACGGCGGCTTCAGTGTTCGCCCGGACGCGAAGATGCCCGACGGCTACGACCCTCGCACCCGGCCCTGGTACAAGGATGGCATGAATGCCAGCGGGGCCATGTTGACCGAACCGTACATCGACATGACCACCAACAAGATGGTCATCGGCATCCTCAGCAAGGTCTCCAGCAGCGTGGGTGTGGTTGGTGGCGACCTGACGCTGGACGGCCTGGTGCAAATCATCAACTCGCTGGACTTTGGTGGTATGGGCTATGCGTTCCTGGTCAATGACCAGGGCAAGATCCTGGTACACCCGGACCAGGCCCTGGTGATGAAGTCGCTGTCAGACCTGTTCCCGCAACACACACCCAAGCTGAGCAACGAACTGACCGAAGTGCAAAGCGACGGCCAGGCACGCTTGCTGACCTTCACTCCGATCACCGGCCTGCCCTCGGCCAATTGGTACATCGGCCTGTCGGTGGACAAGGCCAAGGCCTTCTCGATGCTGAGCACCTTCCGCACCTCGGCAGTGGTTGCCACGGTCGTCGCCGTGGTCATCATCATCGCCTTGCTCGGCTTGCTGATTCGCGTACTGATGCAGCCGTTGCACACCATGACCCGCGCCATGGAAGACATCGCCGAAGGTGAGGGCGACCTGACCAAGCGCCTGCGCATCCATAACCATGATGAATTCGGCATTCTCGGCAACGCCTTCAACCGCTTCGTCGAGCGTATTCACAGCAGCATCCGCGAAGTGTCCTCGGCCACCGAGCAAGTCAACGAAGTGGCACTGCGGGTGATCAGCGCCTCGAACTCATCAATGACCAACTCCGATGAGCAGGCCAACCGCACCAACAGCGTGGCCGCGGCCATCAACGAACTGGGTGCCGCGGCCCAGGAAATCGCCGGCAACGCTGCCCAGGCCTCGCAGCACGCCAGCTCCGCAAGGCTGCTGGCCGAAGAAGGCCAACAGGTGGTCGAGCGCAACATTGCGGCGATGAACCGGCTCTCGGACCTGATCGTCACCTCCAGCGAACACATCGAGACCCTCAACAGCAAAACCGTGAACATCGGCCAGATTCTGGAAGTGATTACCAGTATCTCCCAGCAGACCAACCTGCTGGCATTGAACGCCGCCATCGAAGCGGCCCGCGCCGGTGAAGCCGGGCGTGGTTTCGCCGTGGTGGCCGATGAGGTACGCAACCTGGCCCACCGCACCCAGGAATCGGCGCAACAGGTGCAGGCCATGATCGAAGAACTGCAGGTGGGTGCCCGCGCATCGGTGGAAACCATGGATCAGAGCCAGCGCCACAGCACCGACAGCATGCAGATCGCCAATCAGGCCGGCGAACGGCTGGACAGCGTGACCGTGCGCATTGGCGAAATCGATGGCATGAACCAGTCGGTGGCCACCGCCACCGAGGAGCAGACTGCCGTGGTCGAAGCCATCAACATGGATATCAACGAGATCAACATGCTCAACCAGGAAGGTGTGGAGAACCTGCAGGCCACCCTGCGTGCGTGCTCCGACCTGGAGCAGCAGGCCGGGCGCCTGAAGCACCTGGTGGGCAGTTTCCGGATCTAGTCCCACGTGCCCCAGGGGAGCAGGTACACCCCCTCCCCTGGGGCAGCTTGCCGCGCAACCCCGATCGAACAAACTATCCTTCTGAAAGGTCAACCTTTAGGCGTGTCATCGCCGCCAACCAAGCGCCAGATGACAGACCCGAAAGACGATCCCGGAGGGATGCTGATCGTGCACATCGCCGACATCACCATGTTCTACGCCCCCGCCAGCGGTGGCGTACGAACTTATCTTGATGCCAAACATCACCGCCTCGACGCCATCCAGGGCGTACGCCATAGCCTGTTGATTCCTGGTGCCAGCGCCCACAATGCCGACGGCATCTACCAAGTACCGGCACTGCCGCTGCCTTTTGGCAAAGGCTACCGCTTCCCGGTACGCCTGGCCCCGTGGTGCAAGACCCTGCGTTCGCTCAAGCCGGACCTGATCGAGGTCGGCGACCCGTACCTGACTGCCTGGGCGGCGCTGGAGGCCCGGCGCCAGCTGGACGTGCCGGTAATCGGCTTCTACCACTCCGACCTGCCGCTGCTGGTCAGCAACCGCATGGGCAACTGGTTCACGCCCAATGTCGAGGCCTATGTCAGCAAGCTATATGGGAATTTCGACCGGGTGCTGGCCCCCAGCCGGGTCATGGCCGACAAACTGCGCCGTCTGGGCGTGCGCGATGTACACGTACAACCGCTGGGCGTGGACCTGGCCACGTTCCACCCGTCCAAACGCGACGCCAATGTGCGTGCCGAGCTGGGTATCGCCGATACCACCCGCCTGCTGATCTACGCCGGGCGTGGCTCCCGGGAAAAGAACCTGCCGGTATTGCTGGCCTGCATGCAGCAGCTGGGCCACCCCTACCACCTGCTGTTGGTGGGCTCCGGCATGCCCGCCAATGTGCCGGACAACGTCAGTGTCATCGGCCAGTTCTGCCCGCCCGAGGAGGTCGCCCGGCTGATGGCCAGCGCCGACCTGCTGGTGCATGCCGGCGACCAGGAAACCTTCGGCCTGGTCATTCTCGAAGCCATGGCCAGTGCAACGCCAGTGGTCGCCGTGCGCGCGGGTGCCTTCGGCGAAATCGTCAATGACCAGTGCGGCCGCCTGTGTACAGCCAACGATGCCCAGGCCATGGCCACAGCCGTGCGCGAGGCATTCGAGGCAGGTGTGCGCAAGCTGGGCGCGCAGGCGCGCCGCCACGTCGAGCAGCACTATTCATGGGACAACGTGGTCGCGGGCCTGCTGCAGCACTACCAGGCCGTGCTCGGCCATCAGCCTCTGGTGCGCGCCCATGCTTGAGTCACGCCCCGCACCGCGTAGCCTGATGCTGGTACTGCACGATGTCGCGCCTGAAACATGGCCCGACTACCAACCTTTCGTGGAGGCGGTGGATGCTATCGGCGGTGTGCCCATGACTTGGCTGGTGGTTCCGGACTTTCACCAGCGCAACCCGCTGTTGCGCTCACCGGCGTTCTGCCGCCTGCTTGAACGGCGCCTGGCCGAGGGCGACGAACTGGCGCTGCATGGCTACTACCATGCCGACAACGGCCCGCCGCCGCGCACGCCAGGCGACTTCTTCATGCGCCGTATCTATACCCACGAAGGCGAGTTCTATGGCCTTGATCAACAGCAGGCCCTGCAGCGCCTGGAACAGGGCCTGGCCGTGTTCGCACAACAGCAATGGCCGGTGGCAGGTTTCGTGGCGCCAGCCTGGTTGATGAGCGAAGGCACCCGCCAGGCGCTGCGCCAGCTGCCTTTGCGCTACACCAGCACACCGCAGCACCTGTACCGCTTGCCCGAGTTCACCCCGATCAAGGCGCCAGGGCTGGTGTGGAGCGCCCGCAGTGCCTGGCGCCGGGGGCTGTCGCGGGCCCTGTGCGACTGGCAGTGCAGACGGTGGCAGAACGCCGAAACCCTGCGCCTGGGCCTGCACCCGGTGGACATGCGCCACCGTAGCTCCCGCGAGTACTGGCTCAATACCCTGCGCACCTTGATGGCCCAAGGTCGCGAACCCCTCACCAAGTCCGCCTGGCTTGACCGCCAGGTAAGCGCATGAGCCGTCTGGCCTGGCTAGGCCTGGCACTTGTCGCAGCAATGCTGGTGCCAGCCCTGCTTGGCGGCAGGGACCTGCTGCCCCGGTTGCAAGGGTTCGATCCTGGCCTGTTGCTGACCCTGCTGGGCATGATCCTGCTGTGCTGGGTGATCAACGCCATGCGCCTGCGCCTGTTGCTGGGCCAGCAAGGCGCAAGGCTTGGGCACCTGCGCAGCCTGGGCGTGGTGATGGCCACCGAGTTCGCCATCTGCACCACCCCCGGCGGCAGTGGTGGCCCGTTAACCCTGATGGCGCTGCTGGCACGCGAGCGCATCGGCCCGGCGCGCAGTGGCGCCGTGTTCGCCATGGACCAATTGAACGACCTGCTGTTCTTTTTCTGCGCGATGCTGGCGATTGCGGGCTACGCATTGTTTCACAGCCTGGGCCACAGCCAGCAAAGCATGTTGCTGGGCAGTGCGTTGCTGCTGTGCAGTGCGCTGGTTGGGGTGATCGGCTTGCTGCGCTACCGCCGCGCGCTCATGCGCCTCAACGGCAGGCTGCTGCAACGCCTGGGCGTGGCCGCGCCGCGCAAGCGCCGCTGGGCCCGCAAACTGCTGCACTTCATCGCCGCACTGGCGCAGACCTGGCAGTTGCCCAAGCGCACGCTGGCGCTGGTGTTTACCCTCACCTGCATCCACTGGGGGCTGCGCTACAGCGTGTTGTACCTGGTATTGCGCGGGTTGGGCGGGGAGCTGGCATGGATCCCCAGCTTTCTGGTGCAGATGCTGTCGCTCAGTGCCGGGCAATTCAGCCTGCTACCGGGCGGGGCAGGTGCGGCCGAGCTGACGTCTGCAAGCCTGCTGACGCCGCTGGTGGGCAGCTCCACCGCCGCCGCGGCGATCCTCATCTGGCGGGCAGTCACTTATTACTTTTACCTGCTGGCAGGCGGGCCGGTGTTCGTGTGCCTGCTGGCGCGTCCGTTGCTGACGCGCTGGCGGCGCCAGGCGGGTTGAGCCGCTGCCACAGTTCGGCGGCGCCGGGGAAATCGGTGCCGTCGGTGTCGGCCAGCGCTTGCGGGTCATAGCGCGCCAGGCAGCCTTCACCTACGGTGGGCGGGGCCGTGGCGGTGGGTTGGTTGCGCCGTTTGGCCATCGGTATGTTCCTCAAGCGTAGCGATAGGGCTGCCGAGCAGCCCCAAAGGCTTGCAGGCAACCCAACGGTATCAGTCGAAGACCACCGTCTTGTTGCCATGCACAAGCACGCGGTCTTCGAGGTGATAACGCAGGCCACGTGCCAGCACCATCTTTTCCACATCACGGCCAAAGCGAACCATGTCTTCGATGCTGTCGGCGTGGCTCACGCGCACCACGTCCTGCTCGATGATCGGGCCGGCATCCAGTTCTTCGGTGACGTAGTGGCACGTTGCACCGATCAGCTTCACCCCACGCAGCGCGGCCTGGTGGTAAGGCTTGGCACCCACGAACGACGGCAGGAAACTGTGGTGAATGTTGATGACCTTCTCCGCGTAGTCCCGGCACAGTTGCGGCGGCAGGATTTGCATGTAGCGGGCCAGCACCACGACATCGGCCGCGTGTTCTTCGACCAGGCGCGACACTTCGGCAAAGGCCGGGGCCTTGTCCTTGGGGTCGACCGGTACATGGAAGAACGGTATGCCGTGCCACTCGACCATGCTGCGCAGGTCGTCGTGGTTGGAAATGACACACGGGATCTCGCAGTCCAGTTCATCGGTATGCCAGCGGTGCAACAGGTCAGCCAGGCAATGCGACTCGCGGCTGGCCATCAGCACCACGCGCTTTTTCTGCGCCGAGTCGGTTATCCGCCAGGTCATGGAGAACTCTTCGGCAATCGGCGCAAACGCCTCACGGAAGGCTTCGATACCGAAGGGCAATGATTCGGCGCGGATTTCATGACGCATGAAGAACCAGCCGCTCTGCTCATCGGAATGATGGCTGGCTTCGTTGATCCAGCCATTGTACAAGGCCAGGAAATTACTGACTTTCGCCACGATCCCTACACGGTCGGGGCAGGCGATCACCAGACGATAGGTGCGCATGAATGAGACTCCAGAACTTCGCAAAGGCGCTTATTCTAGCGGCACGCAAGGAAAAGCGCAGTATTGATTGCAGCGGCCGCGGCCACTGTAGCAACCACGCTGGCAATGTGGACACTATCTGACACAGCCGGCGAAATGGCACACGCTAATGTAAATTTTTGTTCACCTGAGAAATATTGTCACAGCTTAATCAACAGTTAATTGCCCAACATTATGTTTACTTGCGAGTATCGGCTGTCTATTATTGCCCCACACATTTCTGAACACGCATTAAGGAACACTCCATGTCCCTGATCAACGAGTACCGCGCCACCGAAGAAGCCATCAAAGAACTTCAGGCTCGCCTGGCCAACCTGTCGCAGGACGACAAGCTGAAGAAAGAGCTGGAGTTCGAAGGCAAACTGCGCAACCTGATGGGCGAGTACTCCAAGTCCCTGCGCGACGTGATTGCCCTGCTCGACCCAGAGTCGAAACTGAGCAAAGCACCGCGTGGCACCGTCAAGGCTGTTGCTACCAAGCGTGCCCGCAAGGTCAAGCAATACAAGAACCCGCACAACGGTGAAGTGATCGAAACCAAAGGCGGCAACCACAAGACCCTGAAAGAGTGGAAAGCCAAGTGGGGCGGCGACGTGGTCGAGAGCTGGGCTACCCTGCTGGACTGATTGTTCAGCCCGGGCCTTTGCTTATTGCAAACAAAAACGCCGGCACATTGCCGGCGTTTTGTTTGTCTGCCCTTCAGTCAATTGCAAACTGTTGTTGCAAGTTCCGGGCATGTAGTTGCCATGCCTCCAGCACCCGCCGCCCGGCCTCGTCGGCGCGCTCCCAGGCTTGCAGGCGCGCCTGCTCGAAATCACCCAATGTGTTCGGCGCCCCCCACTGCGGCTGGCTAAGGCGCTGCTGGCAGAACGCATACCACCGCTGGCGCTCCTCGGGGGTCAAGGTGTCCGGAAAGTTGCGCGCCCGGTAACGGAACAACAGCTCAGGCAAGCGCGGGTCATCGAACAGCCACTGCCCCCGGCCCAATTGCGCCGGCTCCAGCGCACGAACTTGCTCGCATAGACGCCGGTCACGGTCACCAATAAAACCGTTATACAACTGCTGCTCCGGGTCCTCACTCGGCGCGAAATCGTCCTTGCCGTAAATGTGCTCCAGCTTGTCCTGCCATTGCGCCTGTTGATCGGCCAACTGTTCACCGCGCGATTGTAACAACGTCAAGTCGATGCCCAGCCGCTGTTGATCGGCAGGGCGTAATACCGACAGTGGCGCAAGTACCGGGCAGCGATTGATCTGTACCAGTTTAAGCGGCACCGGTAATTCGCCCTCGGCCAAATCCTCGTGCCGGGTGTACAAGCGCTGACGCAATACTTCAGCACTTTCCCTGAGTAATGGCAGGGTTTCCTGATGCAGGTCGCAGACAATCAGTGCATTGCGATTGTGCGGGTGCCAGGCCAATGGCAAGACCACCCCCAGGTAATTACGCGCTGCTGAAAAACGCCCGGATACATGCACCAGCGGTTGTAGCAAGCGGATCTGTTCCATGACTTTATGCTTGCTGCGCAACTGGAACAGCCAGTCATACAACTTGGGCTGTTTTTGCCGGATCAGTCGCGCCAGGGCAATGGTTGCCCGCACGTCGGAAAGCGCTTCATGCGCATGCCCGTGATCAATGCCGTTGGCCTTGCTCAACAGCTCCAGACGCAGGCTGGTGCGCCCGTCCTGCTGCGGCCACTCGATGCCCTCCGGGCGCAGGGCGTAGGCCGTGCGCACGATGTCGATCAGGTCCCAGCGGCTGTTGCCGCCCTGCCATTCACGGGCATAGGGGTCGAAAAAATTCCGGTACAGGCTGTAGCGGGTCACTTCGTCATCGAAACGCAGGGTGTTGTAGCCCGCCCCACAGGTGCCTGGTTGGGCCAGCTGCGCATGCACGCGGGTCATGAATTCGGCTTCGCACAGGCCCTGCTCGGCCAGTAACTGCGGGGTGATGCCAGTCACCAGGCACGCAGCCGGGTGCGGCAGAATATCGTCGGCGGGGCGGCAGTAAAGGCTGATCGGCTCGTCGATCTCGTTGAGGTCGAAGTCGGTGCGCAGGCCGGCGACCTGCAGCGGCCGGTCACAGCGCGGGTTGATGCCGGTGGTTTCGTAGTCGTGCCAGAAAATGCTGGAGGTCACGGGGTCGTCCTGTCTTGCGAGGTCGACCCGATTCTAACGCGATTCCAGGGCGCCAAGGCTCAGGCAGAGGCGTTGGCCGGGCGGAAGCTGAAATAGTCGCGCAGCGAGCGCACGAAATCGTCGTACTCGCGCGGGGCCTGCAGCAGCATGAAGCCCGAATCGTAATGCCCAGGGGTCTGGTCCTCACTGCACCACAGGCAACTGGCGGTCAAGTTGACGAACTGGAACCCGCCGCCGGCCAGCGGCATGCGAAGTTGCAGTTCATAATCGGGCCCTATCAGCACGGGCAGTTGGCTGATGACCATCAGGCCGTCTTCCGAGGCGTTGCCGAGCAGGCCGATTTCCTGGTCGGTAAAGCGGTTGAACACCTTGAGGGCACAAGGGAGCTGATGGCGTTCGATGCGGCGTTTGTTGAACATGATGGCGAGTGTATTCCGTACCTGATGCCAGGAATACAAGGTACTGGCGGTTGTTGTAACAGCTGGGTTACAGATTAGCGCAGCACGCGCCGCGAATCCCGTGAAATAAACCACACCTTTGTATTAGCGCCAAGGTGCAGTAGTCGCCGGCCGGGCCACGGCCGCTTCGGTACCGCGCAAATGGCCGAGCTTCTCCAGCGTCTGCAGGCGGGCCTGGGCGCGATAGGCGTACTCGTTGCGCGGGTATTGCTGGATCAGGTACTGGTAGGTCTGGGCGGCGTCCACGTACAACGCCTGGCGCTCCAGGCACTGGCCGCGCAGCAGCGACACTTCGGGGTGGATGAACGGGCGCGCGCGGCTGGTACGGTCTACTTGTGACAGCTCCAGCATCACCCGCGCGCAATCACCCCGGTCATAGGCGCGATAGGCATTGTTCAGGTGGTGGTCCATGGACCAGCGGGTACAGCCGACAGCACTGGCGGCGAGGGCGAAAACGATCAGGGCTCGCATGGCAATCTCCTTTGATAGCAAACCTATCGGCCGCTGTCGGGTTTTCTTCAGCGGCGAGCGACAAGTGCCAGGCCGCCACGAGGGGCATGAATGCCGCACGCGCTTTTCTCTGTAGCTTACTGCTTGTAGCTTGCAGCTGCCCTACCCCGGAAGTCACAGGTAGTGCAACGGAACAATGACTACAGCGAGATTCAGGAGTAGCCTTTCGCTGCGCTTCACTATAGGAGTCTGTGCATGAGCATCCGCCGTACCAAAATCGTCGCCACCCTTGGCCCCGCCAGCAACTCGCCGGAAGTGATCGAACAGCTGATCCTCGCCGGTCTCGACGTGGCACGCCTGAACTTCTCCCACGGCACGCCGGACGAGCACAAGGCCCGCGCGCGCCTGATCCGCGACATCGCTGCCAAGAACGGCCGCCATGTTGCACTGCTGGGCGACCTGCAGGGTCCGAAGATCCGCATCGCGAAGTTCGCCAACAAGCGCATCGAACTGAAGATCGGTGACAAGTTCACCTTCTCCACCGCCCACCCGCTGACCGAAGGCAACCAGGATATCGTCGGCATCGACTACCCGGACCTGGTCAAGGACTGCGGTGTCGGTGACGAACTTCTGCTCGACGATGGCCGCGTGGTCATGCGCGTCGAAACCGCCACCGCCGATGCCCTGCACTGCGTGGTGATCATCGGTGGCCCGCTGTCGGACCACAAGGGCATCAACCGTAAAGGTGGCGGCCTGACCGCACCGGCCCTGACCGAAAAGGACAAGGCCGACATCAAGCTGGCTGCGGAAATGGACCTGGACTACCTGGCCGTGTCGTTCCCGCGGGACGCCAGCGACATGGAATACGCGCGCAAGCTGCGTGACGAGTCCGGTGGCAGCGCCTGGCTGGTGGCCAAGATCGAGCGCGCCGAAGCCGTTGCCGACGACGAGACCCTGGACAAGCTGATCCTCGCTTCCGATGCCGTCATGGTCGCCCGCGGTGACCTGGGCGTGGAAATCGGCGACGCCGAGCTGATCGCCATTCAGAAAAAGATCATCCAGCACGCTCGCCGCAACAACAAGGCAGTGATCGTGGCGACCCAGATGATGGAGTCGATGATCCAGAACCCGATGCCGACCCGTGCCGAAGTGTCCGACGTGGCCAACGCCGTGCTCGACAACACCGACGCGGTCATGCTGTCGGCGGAAAGTGCTGCCGGTTCGTACCCGATCGAAGCCGTACAGGCCATGGCCCGCATCTGCTCCGGTGCCGAGAAGCACCCGACCAGCCAGCGCTCCAGCCACCGCCTGCACACCACCTTCGAGCGCTGCGACGAAAGCATCGCCCTGGCGGCGATGTACACGGCCAACCACTTCCCGGGCGTGAAGGCGATCATCGCCTTGACTGAAAGCGGCTACACCCCGCTGATCATGTCGCGCCTGCGCTCGCACGTGCCGATCTTCGCGCTCTCGCCGCACCGCGCGACCCAGGCACGGGCCAACATGTTCCGTGGCGTCTACCCGATTGCCTTCGACCCCGCTTCGCTGCCCGCCGACAAAGTCAGCCAGGCAGCTGTCGACGAACTGCTCAAGCGTGGCTTGGTAGAACAAGGCGACTGGGTGATCCTGACCAAAGGGGACAGCTACCACACCATCGGTGGCACCAATGGCATGAAGATCCTGCATGTGGGTGATCCGCTGGTCGGCTGAGCCTGCCTCAAAGAGGGGCCGCTCTGCGGCCCTTCGCGGGCATGCCCGCTCCTACAGGTACAGCGTCAGCCTCACCCCTGTGGGAGCGGGCGAGCCCGCGAATAGGCCGGCACAGTCAACCTGGCTGCCTCAGGCATGTTCAACGAAGACGTCAGTAAATACTTGCCCCCGCGGCACGCCGGCAATGAACAGCCGCCGCGCAAACCGATCCACACTCCCCGCTGCCCCACACACCAGCGCCACCGTCTGCCGCGAAGGCGGGCGCAACCGCGCCAGCGCTTCATCCATCTGCGCTTCCAGCACCAGCTCGACCTGCACGCCTTGCAGCTGCATCAGGGGTTCAGCCAGATAGTGCCCGGCGCTGTTGCGCGCCACATGCAGCACCCGAATCTCGCCGCGATGCCCCTGCCGCACAGCCTCACGCAAGATCCCCCACAACGGCGCAAGCCCGGTTCCGGCTGCCAGCAGCCAGAGCGGCCGATCCTGCCAATCCAGGTCGTAGTGCAACGCCCCCCCCCTGAATTCGCCCAGGCGCAGCACATCTGCTACCTGCAAACCACGAGCCTTGTCGCAAAAGGCGCCGGGGCGCCGGCAATCGATGTGAAACTCCAGGAAGTCATCTTCCCCCGGCAGGCTGGCCAGTGAATAAGGCCGCGCTACCGAACCATTCCACAGCACCACATGCTGCCCCGCCTGGTAACGCACCGCCCGCTCGGGCCGTAGCCGTACACGCAACACGTCACCGTACCAGTCCAGCGCACAGACGTGCGCCGGCACACCATCGCGCTGCGGGTCGAACAGCGCCACATTCAAGTCCTCGATCACCCTGCACTGGCAAGCCAGGCGCCAGCCCAGGGCGTGCTGGTCCAGGGCCAGGGCCTCAGGCATGGCGTCCAGCGGCTGCCCGGCCTGGCAGTGCACCAGGCAGGCGTGGCAGCTTCCGGCGCGGCAGCTGTAGGGCACGTTGAGCCCAGCCTCGTTCAGGGCATCGAGCAGGTTGCTGCCGGTCGGCACCGCCCAGCGGTGCTCGCCTACGCAAAGTTCGGGCATCTTCAGGTATCTCTTCCCGCTTCAGGTTGTGGGGGGGCGCTCTGCGCGCCCGTCGATAGTAAGGCCAACCACAGGCGTCAGCAGCAAAAAGGATGCCCAGCCCCAACCGACCAAGGTCCAGACCACTCGCAGGTGTGTCACGCGGTGAGGCACGCTATACTGCCGCGCCCTTTTGCGTCGGCCATGCTGCCGGCGCGCCTTTGCAAGGCGTCTCGACATGCTGGTCGGCACCGTCGAGCGTCTCTATGAATGTTCCCGTCTTTAAGAGGAGCGCGCTGCATGACCGTGATCAAGCAAGACGACCTGATTCAGAGCGTCGCCGACGCCCTGCAATTCATCTCGTACTACCACCCCGTCGATTTCATCCAGGCCATGCACGAGGCCTATCTGCGCGAAGAATCGCCTGCTGCCCGCGACTCCATCGCCCAGATCCTGATCAACTCGCGCATGTGCGCCACCGGCCACCGCCCGATCTGCCAGGACACCGGTATCGTCACCGTGTTCGTACGCGTGGGTATGGATGTGCGCTGGGACGGTGCCACCCTGAGCGTCGACGACATGATCAACGAAGGTGTGCGTCGCGCCTACAACCTGCCTGAAAACGTCCTGCGTGCCTCGATCCTGGCCGACCCGGCCGGTGCCCGCAAGAACACCAAGGACAACACCCCGGCCGTTATCCACTATTCCATCGTGCCTGGCGACAAGGTCGAGGTCGATGTCGCCGCCAAGGGCGGCGGCTCGGAGAACAAGTCGAAGATGGCCATGCTCAACCCGTCCGACTCGATCGTCGACTGGGTGCTCAAGACCGTACCGACCATGGGTGCTGGCTGGTGCCCGCCTGGCATGCTCGGCATCGGCATTGGCGGTACCGCCGAGAAGGCCGCGGTCATGGCCAAGGAAGTGTTGATGGAGTCCATCGACATTCATGAGCTCAAAGCCCGTGGCCCGCAGAACCGCCTGGAAGAAATCCGCCTGGAGCTGTTCGAGAAGGTCAACCAACTGGGCATCGGTGCCCAGGGCCTGGGTGGCCTGACCACCGTGCTCGACGTGAAGATCATGGACTACCCGACCCACGCCGCTTCGCTGCCGGTGTGCATGATCCCCAACTGCGCCGCCACCCGCCACGCGCACTTCGTGCTCGATGGCTCCGGCCCGGCCGAGCTGGAAGCGCCATCGCTGGACGCCTACCCGGAAATCGTCTGGGAAGCCGGCCCAAGCGCACGTCGCGTCAACCTCGACGATATCACCCCGGAAGAAGTCGCCAGCTGGAAGCCGGGCGAAACCATCCTGCTCAACGGCAAGATGCTGACCGGCCGCGACGCCGCGCACAAGCGCATGGTGGAAATGCTCAACCGTGGCGAAGCGCTGCCAGTGGACCTCAAAGGCCGCTTCATCTACTACGTTGGCCCGGTCGACCCAGTCGGTGACGAAGTGGTTGGCCCTGCCGGCCCGACCACCGCGACCCGCATGGACAAGTTCACCCGCCAGATCCTCGAGCAGACGGGCCTGCTGGGCATGATCGGCAAGTCCGAACGTGGCCCCACCGCGATCGAAGCGATCAAGGACAACAAGGCCGTATACCTGATGGCTGTGGGCGGCGCTGCCTATCTGGTAGCCCAGGCTATCCGCAAGTCCAAGGTACTGGCCTTCGCCGAACTGGGCATGGAAGCGATCTACGAGTTCGAGGTCAAGGACATGCCAGTTACTGTTGCCGTAGACAGCAACGGTGAGTCGGTGCACATCACTGGCCCTGCCCTGTGGCAGAGCAAGATTGCCCAGAGCCTGGCAGTCGAAGTCAAGTAAGCCTGATGTAACAGCGGCGCCGGCTTCGCGGGTGAACCCGCTCCTACAGGGACCTCATGTCCCCGGTGGGAGCGGGTTCACCCGCGAAGCAGGCGCCTCTGCTTTCAACGCACTCTGTCAAACTGCTCTGGCCAGTCCCTGCGGGTAAACACCTGCCCTTCCCGCCGCACCCGCCGTACTTCCTCAAGGTCCACGTCACACACCAGCCACTGGCTTCTGCCCGGCTCCAGCGCTGCGCTCAAGGCAACCACACCGTCCCCCGGCATGCCATGGTCCGGCGGTACGAACAACCCTGCCCGGCCAATATTCTCATCCAGCGCCGGCGACCAGGCCGCCAGCCCTACCGTCGGGCTCTGCAACACCGCTATCTGGTTCTCCAGCGCCCGTGCCTGGGCACCGATGCGCACCCGGTGATAGCCCGCCTCGGTGTCGGTGCAGCTCGGTGCCAGGATCAGGTCGGCACCCAACTCGGCCAACTGCCGGGCCAGCATCGGGAACTCATTGTCGTAGCAGATCAGAATGCCCACACGCCCCAGTGCAGTATCGAACACCCGCAGCCCCTGGCCTGCGCTGATGCCCCACTGCTCTCGCTCGAAGCGGGTCATCATCAGTTTGTCCTGGTAGCCCAGCGGCCCCTCGGGACCGAACAGCCAGGCGCGGTTGCGGTAGGCACCGTCATTGTCCAGCACCGGCACGCTCCCCGGCTGCAGGTAGATGCCCCAGCGCCTGGCCATGCTTTCACACAAGGCTGCCCAGGCGCCGATCAGCGGTTGGATCCCGGCAATCGAACCCAGCAGGTCGCCCCGCTGTTCACCTCTCAACTGGCCGCTGAGTACCAGCCCGGCATACTCGGGCAGCAACAGCAAACGGGCGCCCGCCGCCACCGCTTCGGCGCACAGGCCCTGCAGGTGGTCGGCGTAGGCGTCCCAGGTTTCATGCAGTTCGATGGCGTACTGGCAGGCCGCCAGGCGGATCATACCGGCAGTTCCTTCAGCCAGAACGACATCAGCTTGTCGGAGCTTTCCTGCTCGTCCAGGTCACGCCAGGCATAGCGGGTGCGCAGCGACGGGTCGTGCAGGAAACCGCGGTTACGCCAGAAGCCATGCAACGGCTTGTAGTCTGCAGGCCGGCGCGGGTGTACACCGGGCCGCTCGACCGCACAGAACGCGCAGTAGTCGAACTCGGCCAGTTTGTGGGCATAAGACTCGCGTTCGATGAAGAAACGCACGCCCAAACCTTGGCCGCGGTACTCCGGCAATACCAGCGACTCACCAAAGTAATAAACGCTGGCCGGGTCCCGCCCCTGGGCCAGGAACGGCTGCTGGAACTCCGGCGCCACGTCCACCAGCGGCAGGCCGGTAGATGCACCCACAACCTGGCCTTGGTCCAGCGCCAGCACCACCAGGCTGCGCCCGGAACGGGCATAGTTGGCCAGGTAGTCGGCTTCGTACTCCGGGGTGCCGTCGTACAGGTAGGGGAACTCGCGGAATACGGTAAGGCGCAAGCGAGCGAGGTCATCGATATAGGGCGCGATAGCGGCGCCGTGCAACAGGCGTATTTCCATGCTTGGCGGTCGTTTTGTCGATGTGGATGACGCGCTCGGCTAAGCCGGGCTTGAGGGGGAACCGTATCATCCGGGGCAACGACCCGCCTTTTCCCTACACGACAGGTATTGTTCCATGACCGCTACCGAACTGGTAAATGCGTACTACGCCGCCTTCAACGCCGGCGACATGCCGGGCTTTCTGGCACTGCTCAGCGAAGACGTGATCCACGACATCAACCAGGGCGAGCGGCAGATGGGCAAGGCCAGGTTTGCAGCGTTCATGGACAAGATGAACCGCTGCTACCGCGAGCGCCTGGCCGACATCGTGGTCATGCAGAACGCCGACGGCAGCCGTGCGGCGGCGGAGTTCACCGTGCATGGCCAGTACCTGGCCAATGACGATGGGTTGCCGCCGGCGAACGGGCAGACCTACGTGCTGCCGGCCGGGGCCTTCTTCTACATCCATTGCGGCAAGATTGCCCGCGTGACCAACTACTACAACCTCAATGACTGGGTTGAACAGGTAGGTTGAGCCTGTACAGGCCTGTTCGCGGGTTCACCTGCGAACACGCCTGTCAGGCGATGCGGGTGCCCAGCACCTTGAGGAAGGCCGCCAGCCACGCCGGGTGCGCCGGCCAGGCCGGGGCGGTTACCAGGTTGCCATCCACATGGGCCTGGTCCACGGCGATGTCGATGAACGTCCCACCCGCCAGCCGCACCTCCGGCGCACACGCCGGGTAGGCGCTGCATTCGCGCCCTTCCAGCACCCCGGCCGCTGCCAGCAACTGCGCACCATGGCACACTGCTGCAATTGGCTTGCCAGCCTGGTCGAACGCCCGCACCAGCTCCAGCACCTTCTCATCCAGGCGCAGGTACTCCGGCGCCCGGCCACCCGGGATCAGCAGCGCGTCGTAGCGCTCGGGCCGCACCCGCACGAAATCGAAGTTCAGGGCAAAGTTGTGCCCGGGTTTTTCGCTGTAGGTCTGCTCACCCTCGAAATCATGAATCGCGGTACGCACGGTCTGCCCCGCCAGCTTCTCCGGGCACACCGCGTGCACCGTGTGGCCGACCATGCTCAGTGCCTGGAACGGCACCATTGCTTCGTAATCCTCGACGTAATCGCCGACCAGCATCAGAATTTTTTTCGCCGTCATCGCACACACTCCTTCGCTCGCCCGTGAACAGTCATTGCACGATAGCCGCTATCAGTCGCGGCGGTCGAGCAGGTTCACCACCAGCCGGTCGAGCCAGCCCCAGATGCGCTGCTTAACCCGCCGCCACAGCGGCCGGGCGTGCCAATGGGCCAGGTCGACTTCCTCGCTCAGGGCAAAATCGCGCTCGAAGCTGGCGACCACGGCCGCCGTCAGCGGTGGGTCCAGTGCCTCGATGTTGGCTTCCAGGTTGAAGCGCAGGTTCCAATGGTCGAAGTTGCAGGAGCCAACGCTGACCCAGTCGTCCACCACGGCCATCTTCAGGTGCAGGAAGCACGGCTGGTACTCGAAAATGCGTACACCGGCGCGCAGCAGGCGCGGGTAGTAGCGGTGCCCGGCATACCGGACCGAGGGGTGGTCGGTGCGCGGCCCGGTCAGCAGCAGCCGCACGTCCAGGCCCTTGCTGGCAGCCCGGCGCAAGGAACGGCGGACACTCCAGGTTGGCAAGAAGTAGGGTGTGGCCAGCCATACCCGTTGCTTGCCGCTGTTCAAAGCGCGCACCAACGCGTGCAGGATGTCCTGGTGCTGACGGGCGTCGGCGTAGGCAACCCGGCCCATGCCCTGCCCCTGCGCCGGCACCTTGGGCAGGCGCGGCAAGCCAAAGCCCTCGGCGGGGCGCCATGCGGTGCGGCGGTTGTTGGCATGCCACTGGCGGTCGAACAGCAATTGCCAGTCGGCCACCACCGGGCCTTGCATCTGCACCATCACCTCGTGCCAGTCACTGCGCGCCTGGCCGGGTGTCCAGAACTCATCGGTTACGCCCGTGCCGCCGACCACGGCCCAGCGCTCGTCCACCAACAGCAGCTTGCGGTGGTCGCGGTACAAGTTGCGCAGGCCGCGCTTCCAGCGCAGGGGGTTGTACCAGCGCAGCTCCACCCCCGCCGCCAGCAAGCGCTGGCGTAGCATGCTGTTGAAGGCCAGCGAACCGTAGTCGTCGAACAGGCAGCGCACTCGCACACCCCGCCGGGCCGTGTGCTCCAGCGCTTCGACCACCGCCTCGGCACAGGCCCCAGCCTCGACCAGGTAGAGTTCCAGGTCTACCTGCGATTCGGCGCGCTCGATCGCCGCAAGCATGCGCGGAAAGAACTCGGGGCCGTCGATCAGCAGCTCGAACTGGTTACCCTCACGCCAGGGAAATACCGGCCCCGGCATGTCAGCGCGCGGTGAAAATCAGCACCGCATTGACCGGCACCGACGGGTTGATGGATTTGAGCTTGGCAAACTTGCGCAGGTTTTCCAGCCCCGGCAGCAGGCCAAAGTCCTCGGCACGCAGCAGCAGTGGCTCGAGGGTGACCACCTGGAACCGTCGCGCATCCAGGCGGGTTGCCAGCAACAAGGCGTTGTAGCGGTGCGACTGCCCGTGCAAGGTGACCGTCAGCGGCAGGCGCAGCTCGATCTGGGCACCATCGGCCAGGTCATTGATCGGGCGCAGGTCGATTTGCGCCTTCACCGTGGCCTCGGCAAAGCGGCCGACCTCGAACAGCTGGTCACGCATCTGCTCGTCACGCAGGGGGATGCCACTGCTGACCGAATCCATCTCGATGCGCAAGCCCGCCACGCCCTTGTTGTCGACCGAACCATGCAGCACCAGGAAGCGATGCACTTCGGCGGTATCGCCGTTCTTGCCGGTAATGAACGACAAGCGCGAAGACTCGCCATCGAGGTGCCAGTTGGCATGGGCGGGCGGGCAAACAGCCAGCAACAGGGCGAAGAGCGCGGAGGGCAACTTGAACATGACAAATCTCAGAAAACCAAGCCGCCAACCTTACCCGCCCGCTTTACCGGCAGCAAGCGGCGTGCCCTGCTGGGGCTTGCGCACTCATGCAGAGCCCACAGCAGCCCAAGCCTTGTGCAGCCGTTTCTCCCGCGCCGCCGCGTCTACCTGCGGCCGCAGGGCCTGGAATGGCACGTACAAGCCCCAGGGGGTTGTCACGCAAGCATCACCAAAGCTTCACCGGGGTGACACCGCGTCTGCCTAGGCTGACTTTGCACAACAAAGCCGACCGGCCGCAACCCTTCATGGCTGGCTTATGGAGACTCGCAATGACTCGGATCGCTCACGCTGGCGACAACAGCACTGAACGCCGTCTGCAAGCCGAACGCCTGGTTGGCGCCAAGGCGCTGCAAGAAGCCCAAGCCTTGCGTTACCAAGTGTTCAGCGCAGAATTCAAGGCCAAACTCAAAGGTGCCGAGCACGGCCTGGACATGGACGACTACGACGTGCACTGCCGCCATATTGGTGTACGCGACCTGAGTACCGGCAAGCTGGTGGCCACTACCCGGCTGCTTGACCACCAGGCCGCCAGCAGCCTGGGGCGGTTCTACAGCGAAGAAGAATTCCGCCTGCACGGCCTGTTGCAGCTGCAAGGGCCGATCCTTGAACTGGGGCGCACCTGCGTAGCCCCCGCCTACCGCAACGGCGGCACCATTGCCGTGCTCTGGGGCGAGCTGGCCGAGGTCCTCAACGAAGGCCGCTACCGTTACCTGATGGGCTGCGCCAGCATCCCCATGCAGGACGGTGGCGTACAGGCCCAGGCCGTGATGCAGCGACTGCGCGAGCGCTACCTGTGCACCGAGCACTTGCGCGCCGAACCGAAGAAGCCGCTGCCGAACCTGGCGCTGCCCAACAACGTCATCGCCGAACTGCCACCGCTGCTCAAAGCCTACATGCGCCTGGGTGCAAAGATCTGCGGCGAGCCGTGCTGGGACGAAGACTTCCAGGTCGCCGACGTGTTCATCCTGCTCAAGCGCGACGACCTGTGCCCGCGCTACGCCCGCCACTTCAAGGCGGCAGTCTGATGCCCAGGCTGCGGGTGCTGGCCCGCGTCTGCAGGCTGCTGCTGGTCGTGCTGCTCGGCGTGCTGATGGCCAGCGTGATCGCCGTGGGGCAGCGGCTAGGCCTGAAGGCCTCGCTCGAAAGGCGCCAGCGCTGGACCTGCCTGTTCATGAAGCGCCTGGTCGCAGCCCTGCCCTTCGACGTGCAGGTGCGCGGGGCGCTGCCGCAGCGGCCGATGTTGTGGGTCAGCAACCATGTGTCGTGGACCGACATCCCCCTGCTGGGCATGCTGATGCCCCTGTCATTCCTGTCCAAGGCCGAAGTGCGCCAGTGGCCGCTGGCCGGCTGGCTGGCGGAACAGGCCGGCACCCTGTTCATTCGTCGTGGGGGCGGCGACAGCGAACGGCTGCGCGAGCAGATGGCCAGGCAACTGGGCCTGGCCAGGCCGCTGCTGATCTTTCCTGAAGGCACCACCACCAGCGGTCACGCCTTGCGCACTTTCCATGGCCGCCTGCTGGCAGCGGCCATCGACCGTGGCGTAGCGGTGCAGCCAGTGGCTGTCCAGTACCTGCGTGACGGTCAGATCGACCCGGTTGCGCCCTTTGTTGGTGACGATGACCTGGTGGCGCACCTGCTGCGCCTGTTCGCCCAGCCACGTGCGCAGGTGTGCATTCACCTGTTGCCGCCGATCGGGACCGTGGGCAAGGAACGTGCGCTGCTGGCAATGCAGGCACAGCAGGCGATTCACCTGGCGTTGTATGGGTTCGAAAACGTCGAGGCGGCGCCACGGCGGCCGGCGCGGGCTGCCTGATCTCTATCCCATGTTGCGGCACTATCGCCGGCAAGCCGGCTTTACAGGTACTGCATTGGCTTGCAAACCTGCAGTGAACTTGTGGGAGATTCTATGGTTTCTGGCAAGGGTAGCCGGAGCATCTTCAGCGCCTGTGAGATCGAGCGCCGCCCGCGCGGCGCAATCGCGAGCTGCGCTCGCTCCTACGTTTGTTTCGGGCCAGTAACGCCTGTGACAGGCGCGCGCGGCCGCCTTGTTTGTACGGCGCGATATTGAGGCATGCACCAAGGCGTTCGCGCGCAAATCCCACAGGAATAATTGGCCCGAAACAAACGTAGA
>JADHEF010000034.1_pt1 | contig 164499 bp, 164 predicted proteins | sample 8952391 | NCBI WGS metagenome assembly JADHEF01 (sample SAMN16124439, study PRJNA663245) | bioreactor sludge metagenome | isolation source: sludge (nitrite) | place: India:Bengaluru | collected 2019-02-28 | reverse complement strand
GCCAAGACTGAATAATTTTTGATGGTTTAAAAAGAGCGCTACGGCGCTCTTTTTTCTTTTAAACCTTATCCAGAATAAATACGATTAGAGTAAAAATACTTACCGCATCGAATCATCAACTTAGATCAGTCTGATCAGGTACCTTCCCTATTTCTAAACAAAACTGACAGGAAAACTGCCTCCTATTTTGATCTACACTCAAGCAGTGAAATTCAAAGATCTGCAAAGACATATTTCCTATTTCTTTGAAACAGACTATGGAATTCTGCCTATTCTTAAACTATCTGTTTCGGAGTTTCAGCGAGCAACACCAATCAGTTGAACTATAACTCAACATTAGTAAAAGTAGCTTGGACATCATTGTGAACGAGATTGAATAAATCTCGATACTTACTGCTTCAGAATAAATCACCGGTCAAGCTTGATTTCTCGATCAAGAAGCCTTACTTCTAGAACTAACACTGAAAATTAATTTGGCAGACCGACATGACTTTAGAAAAGGCAACTTTGCCTGTTCCACAATTTGATCAGATTACGCTGGCTGAGCTAAAACAAAAAATTGAAAGCTGTATCGCTGAAGGGCAAAAGTTCCTGAATGAACTCACCGAAACACCTACTTCAGTACAGGAGCAGCTGACTATTCTGGAACATGTCGACACGCTTGAAAACAATATGAGTGAGTCTTGGGGCATCCTGTCGCATTTAAATGCTGTGATGAACAATGCCGAAACCCGTGATGTCTATCAAGCACTCTTACCGGGTCTTAGCGAATATTATACGCAACTGGGTCAACATACGGCGCTATATCAGACCTATCAGCATATTTATGATGCATCGATTTATAATGAACTGCCGGCAGCACAGCGAAGCGCCATTAAACTGGCCTTACGTGATTTCAAACTGTCTGGGGTGGCATTAGAGGGTGAAGCGAAAAAACGTTATGCGGAAATTTCGGCTCGTCTGTCCCAATTATCATCCGACTTCTCCAACCATGTACTGGATGCGACTCAGGCCTATTTCAGACCGCTAAATGAAGAGGAGTTAGCGGGTCTATCTACCAGTAATATTGAGCTGTTAAAACAATATGGTCAGCAACGTGAACTGGATCAACCGGTGGCTACGCTGGATTTCCCGTCTTATCTGGCGATCATGACCCATTCAGAAAATCGTCCTCTGCGTGAAGAACTCTATAAAGCTTATACTACCCGCGCGTCAGATCAGGCTGAACAGAGCGAGTTTGACAATACTGCATTGATCGAAGAAATTCTCAGTTTGCGTCTGGAAATGGCAAAACTGCTTGGCTTTAATAATTATGCGGAATTGTCCTTAGCCAGCAAAATGGCACCAAGTGTAGAGGCCGTAGACGAATTTTTGCGTGATCTGGCAGAGCATGCCCGCGCACCAGCAGAACAGGAAATTGCTGAACTGAAAGCGATTGCTGCTGAAGATGGCATCCGTGATCTGCAACCGTGGGACAGTGGCTATTATTCTGAAAAGCTGAAAATGCAGCAATTTAACCTGTCACAAGAAGCGCTTAAACCTTACTTCCCTGCACCGAAAATCCTGCAAGGCCTGTTCAGTATTGTGAACCGTCTGTATGGCATTCAAGTCATTGAACGTGAAGCTCCGGTATGGCATTCGGATGCACGTTATTTTGAACTGGAAGATCAGGGTCAGGTGATTGGCGGCTTCTATTTTGACCTGTATGCACGCCAAGGCAAACGTGGCGGTGCCTGGATGAGTGGTTTCCGTTCCCGTATGCAGACCAGTGATGGCCTGCAAAAACCGATTTGCTATATGGTCGGTAACTTTACCCCACCCGTCGGCAATCGCCCTGCGCTCTTGACCCATGATGAAGTCATCACCTTGTTCCATGAATTTGGTCATGGCCTGCATCATATGCTGACAGAAGTGGACAATATTGCGGTAGCAGGTACCCATGGCGTGGCTTGGGATGCGGTCGAACTGCCAAGCCAGTTTATGGAATTCTGGGCCTGGGATCAGGAAAGTCTGGATCTGCTCAGCGAGCACATTGAAACTCAAGAATCCTTGCCGGCAGAGTTGCTGAAAGCCCTGCTCGATGCACGTTTCTTCCAGTCTGGCATGCAAACCCTGCGTCAGCTTGAATTTGCCCTGTTTGACCTGAGGATTCACCGTGCGAATCCGGCTTTAAATGCAACACAGGTTCAGGCTACTCTGAATGAGATCCGTGAAAAGTATGCGGTCCTACCGACCACCGACTATAACCGTTTCCAGCACAGCTTCAGTCACATTTTTGCCGGTGGTTATGCAGCAGGATATTATTCCTATAAATGGGCCGAAGTTTTGGCCAGTGATGCCTTCGACCGCTTTGAAGATGAAGGTATTTTTAATACCACTACCGGAAAGCAGTTTCGGGAAAATATCCTCGCAGTTGGCGGAAAAGACACAGCACTTGACGCATTTATCAATTTCCGCGGACGCGAGCCAAAAATAGATGCGTTGCTGCGTCATCAAGGTTGGACGAACCCCTCTAAAAACGCTTAAACTAGCTTTTTAAGTTGATCACAAGGTGAGTATGATGACCATTAAACGTCGTTTCATTGCAGGCGCAAAATGTCCAAAATGTCAGGCGTTAGATCGCGTCGTCATGCTGACCTCTGGTGAAGATGAATGGATCGAATGTATTGAATGTGGTTATGAAGAAAATCGTCCCACACATGTTGATCAACCAGAAACACCAGCTGTTCCAGATGAAGTTGGCGTGATTCAGTTTAAACCTCGTTCAGTAAAATAAAAATCAAGGTTCAAGCTATGTCAGTAGAACAAAGAAATAACCCCAAACTTTTAATGGGGATTATGGGGGCTTTAGTTACTGTCGTTGCATTGGTATTGCTATATCAGTGGTTGAATGCCTCTTCCGGTGAAGCGGAACGCATACATCAGGAAGATATCGCGGCTGTTCCGGCAGCAAAACCTGCGGCGAAAACTGAAGGAGATACGGCGGCAGCGAAAGCAGCTGAGGCGATCGAAGCTAAAGCACTGGTATCAGAGCAGCTGTTAGATTCACCAGTGCCGGAGAATGCCAGTTTGGCCAAAGAAGAAGTGGCTAAACTAGATGACATCCAAGTTCAGCTCAATGAACAAAAAGCCACACTGGATGCGCAGCATAGCGATGCCGACCAGTTGATCCAACTGAAAGAGGAACAGATCAAGTTACTTGAAGCACAACTTGCTCAAAGCCAGTAAATCTCGACAGCATTTCAGCTAGAATATCGTCAGATCTTCTAGCTCAGTTGTTTCCATGTCTGCCCCAGCCACCTCACCACTATTCAAAGCCATTATTTTACTGACCTGCTCTGCTTTTTTATTTTCAGTGATGGGCGTATGTATCCGTTATGCCTCACAAACGGTTGATCATACTACCGTGGCTTTCTTCCGTAATGTAGTCGGGCTGTTTATTTTCCTGCCTTTCATTTTCAACCAAGGTCGCGGATTTTTTAAAACTGAAAAACTGTGGATGCACACCTGGCGTGCGGTGGTCGGTCTGATTACCATGTATGGCTTTTATTACAGTTCGAGCGCTGACCAAAACCGAATCTCCAGAAAAAATCGTATTTTATTTCTGTTTGATTGGCAGCCTGATTGCAGTGATTCCGATGTTTTGGGTGTGGCGGCCCTATACTCTGACAGAACTTCAGCTATCTGATTACTGCCGGCATTCTGGCCAATTTCAGTCAGTTATTGATGTCAAATGCTTACAAACTGGCGTCGGCAGGACAAATTGGGCCGGTGAATTATGTGGTGATTTTCTTTGCCGGTATATGGGGTTTTCTGTTCTGACAGGAGGTTCCTGATCTATATAGCCTGATCGGATTAGGGTTGATTTTCTGCGCGATTCTGCTGTGTAGCCCAATCCTGCAAAAGCGCCTGAATTCATCTAAAATCTGAGCCAAGAATTCAGATTAAATTAAAAAAGCACCCGTAGGTGCTTTTTTAGTGTCTATCTTTTATGGATACCAACCGAACAGCTTAAAGACATAAGGCACATAGGCGATGATCAGCATTGCAGGCAGCAGCACAATCACCGGTAAAATCCAGCGTTCATAACGGTAGTAAAAAGACAGATGGCGTACTTCTGCATCCGCTTCAGCCACTTCGGCATCGCCAATGGATTGTCTGGCCAACAGATGGTTCAGTGCCACCGGTGGCGTCACATAGCCCAGTTCAAAGCCAATCAGGGTGATCATCCAGAAATGCACCGGATGAATGCCGTATTGGTAAGCCACTGGAGCAACAGTCGCCGAGATCAGAATCACCGCGCCAAATGGATCCATAATCATTCCGACAAAAATCATTAAGCCAACAATCATGGAAATCACCAGAATGGTACTACTGATATCGGTCGGGAAGGCTTCCATAATTTCCATACGTTCTAGCAAGCCACCCACACTCACCGAAAGTGCCATCAGAATCACCAGCGCACCAATATGTCCCACGGTTTCACTGGTAGAAATATTCATGGATTTCCAGAAACCGACATTACGCAAAATTTCAGTCGCTTTTGAACGCTGCACAGTATGATCAACAGCCAATTCTTTGCCTGGTTGTTCACTATGTTCAGCCTCACGATATTCTGCATTGGCTGCGGCACCGGCTGTCGCCAGTTCAGGTGCCGATCTTGAGTTTAAAGTTGCGGTCAAAGTTTCATCCCAATGCCCCACTGCCGGCAACGGCGCAGGTTCATGACGCAACTTGTCGAACAAGACAATCATCAGCAGAATGACTGGCATCATCACTGGTGCGGTAAATTCATTCAGGTCAGTCGACAAGGCATATTTATAGAATAACCAGATCAGAATGAAAATCACGATATATGGAATAATCGCAATGAAGGCGCGACCGGATTGAGGAGCAGCCACAATAGGTGCAGCAATCCGGAATTTGTTTTCTGCAAAGAACAGGGAAATTACCAGGAATAAAGTCGAACTGAGCAGGAAGACATAAATCCCGTAGTGATAGAGTAAGTCGGTGGTCACTTCTTTATTCAGTGATGCCACAACGACAATCAGCAAGCAAGGACGTAAAACCACGCCCAGTGAACCAGACATTGCAGTGGCGGCCAATGCAAACTGACGGCGTCCGCCCGCATTCCAGACTTCCTTGTAAATAATCGCACCTGCGGCAATTACGAAAATCCCTGATGCTCCGGTATAGGCGGTCGGTAATGCAGCTGCCAGCAAGATTAACCAGGTCAGGGTTTCAGGGGCCAGATTCCATGGACGCAGAATATTCAGGAACATGTCCACGACACGGGTCTGTTTCAGCAACATACCGGCCCAGATAAACAAGGCCAGATTCAGGAAGATACTGGAAAACTCTACCAATTGACCGAGGTAAATCCCCTGTCCCATTGGATAATCCATAAAGAACGTAAAGTTTATTCCGGTAGTAATGGCCATATAGGCATATAGCGGTATACTCAGAAAGGCCAGACCAAAACTGCCGCCCTCACGCGTTGGTTTTGGTTGTTTGATCACCTGATACAGGCTAATCAAGGTGAGTGTGCTGAACAGAATCATCCACAGCCAGTAGATGTACTTCATTTCCCCCATCGGCACGCCCGAGTTCAATACGGACTGATATTGGCTATAGGATGAAAATGCCAGGAAAGCATTAGCGACCAGCATGGCGACCGAATAAACTTTAAAGTCGATACGCGTGCTCGGACTACGTAAGCCAATATGATGGGTTTTTAGGGTGGCACTGATCGCAGCAAAAACCACCATAATGACCAGAAGCAAAGCCCGGTTTTCCGTACCAAACTTGAAGATTCCAAAGAAAGAGGTTTCAAAGGTCCGATAAGCCCGAATACTTGGATGAGCTTCCACATGTTGAATGGCTTTATCATAGAACAGGTAGGATTCTTCACAGACCTGCTGTGCCTGTAACACTGCAGCACGGACATCCGCTTCCGAACGCACCCCGAAGAAGTCGGCATATTCATCGGCTGCATCGGCTTTTATCTGCTGCTGAACGCGTTGATCGACATTGATATTGCGTTCACATTGTGGACGCGTCGGTTCAGCCCTTAAAAATGAATATTGCATTCCGGTTGCCGGATCGCCGTAAATACGCTCGCCCATACGCAGCAACTGGCCGTGAATCATTTCCCCGGTGCCAATAATCAAAGTGAGCAAAAGTAAAACCAGCACGACGAAGGTCGAGATCCACTCTGTCCATATATAACGCAACAGACCTAATCCTGATCTGTTTTGATCATCATTTTGCATGTGTATTCCTATTTTTATTTTAGCGGCCTGATGCTTGGTCTAGGACGCTGATCTTCCCTTCTGCCCCGAAAATTCCTTTTCAAAGGTCAGGATCTTTATTCTATGTTTTGACTTTGCATGAAAATTGGCACAATAAAAATGACAATTTATATTTTCTTTTTGTATTTTCTGCCAAGTAATTTATTTATCTCTGCACTTTAATTATCCCGAAAATAATTGCTCACAATATAGATCAGCGCCAGAATCACGCCCCAAATCACCCCAAGTAAATGCGCCTCAACCAAAACCGGACTGCCAATCAGCTGCGCCGTCCCGACATTGCCAATGGTGTTTTCCCAAACCAGTTTGGCAAAAATCAAAAATAACACCAGCGCTGCAAAGCCGCGTTCCCGCTTATACAGCAAATGCACACAGGCTACGGCTACGTAGGCACCATGCAGCACGCCCGACAGGCCAGCATAGGCTTCAATATTGGGTAAGAAAAAATAAAAACTTAAACTGATCAACGGCGGTAAGATCAGCAAAATGGCACAGAAATGCCAGACGGTAGCGCGTGGAAAAATAAAAGGTAAACAGATAAAGGCGAGAATATTCAGAAAATAATGGATCCAGCCCACATGCACCCAATGCGCTGTCCAGAGTCGCCAGAATTCACCCAGCAGGCTCTCTTGCCAGTAGATGAAATGATCCTGAAAAATTTGCAGACATGCAGAGAGAGAGACAAAAGCCGCTAGAAAAATAATTTTTCGTCGAAAATGTTGATCTAGCATCGGCCTATTGTCCTCCCTGACTATCTAGTTTGACTTCATTCCTGAAGATTCATACATAATATCTGCATTACAGATCCGCACTGAACAGATCATCGAGCTCGGAAGAACTGTCGGATTCATCCCAGAAACGTTGCATGCCATCATCGCCACTGCGTATACCGGTATTTTCTGTCCAGTAACGATCCGATATGCCACTGACCATAATTGCAGCCATGCTGTCGATTAGCTTGAATTGCGGATTCACCGGTTTTTCCTCGGTACGTGCCTGAGCAAAGGTTTTTAAGGCATCCCGGACTTTGGCATCATCGCCACTGGCCTGAGCCGCTACGGCATACAAAGCATGAGATAAACGTACACCTTTTTGCTCGCCAATTTGTGTAGATTGTTTTAATGTTTGGTAAGGGTCAGGCTTGCCTTCCCCTGCGCCCGGCAATAAGGTCCAGATCACTGCACGGGTCGCATTCGGAGCACCCCAGAATTTCGCGTTATCCAGACACACCATGCCACGCTCAACCACGGCAGCAATATCTTTCGGTACATGCACTGCACCACCCGAGTTAATATCATTGGTCATGGCCTGCAAACCACTGAGCATACCCAGCAGGTAAACTGTTTGCTCGATATCACTGTTCATGCGCGGGCATTCTTCACCCAGGGCTTTTTGATATTTCTTTTCATACCGGCTCTGGAACAGTTGATAACCGGTATATTGACGCTGTGCCGCCAGTGCCGCCCAGCGCTTCTGCTCGATTCGGGCATCCTGGGCTTCTGCCACCTGATTGGTTTTTGAAGCACGTAAATAGCGCAACTCGGCTTCAAGTGCTTTTTGTTCAGCACAAATACCGGCAGCCGAATACATCAGCACGGCCACCCGCGTTGGATCCGCCCCCATTTCTTTGGTCGCCATAATGGCCGGCGTTAAAGAATTCCCTGAATTACACACCATTTCAGCATCATCCATCGCTAAAATCGGCGGTACAATATGATTTTCGGTGAAACCCAGTGCAACATTGGCACCGGTTTTAATGACCTGAGAACACCCCGTCAAAACTGTTGTTGTTATTGCAATGGTCGCCATACCTTGGCATATTTTACGGACGCCTGACATTTTCCTGTCCTCTATAATTGTGATTATGTCCATCTTTCTGCTAAAGATATCAGAAGCATTTTGTGAATAAAAGAGTATTTACTCTAATTTAGACGAGACACTTTGCCATTAAATGGCCGCGCTGCAATTGACTGTATTTAGGAGAATCCCAAATTTTGGGCAAAAAAAAGTAGCATTGCGACGGTTCAGCACATGCTACTTATTAACTGTACAAGCAGAAAAATGATAAAACCCTGCTTGATTAAGATGAAAATTTATCCTTCAGCACCGATCCCGAATCGTCCGATCACCAGAGCCAAAACAATCGCTACGATCAGAAACATCCATACTGGAAATTCCATTAAGGTCTCCCGTAGTTGCTGTTGGTGAGTTAAATGTACAGGCTAAAAATAAAACATAGGGAATAAATTGTCAGACAATTCCTCTAAGTCATGGATTAACCTTGATTTCTGTCTGACAATAAAAATAGGAATTTGGTCTAAATATTTGTTTTATGAGCATTTTAATTAAATCATTAAAATGCGTTTGTTTTACAACTAAGTTAATTTAGTCAATAATTTTAAGGATTTCCATTGTTTGAAGGGCAATTGATCACACCAGATCAATAAAGGTCGCGCCTTGGCATGCTGGAAATACACCACAATATACGCCTGATGATCAATTACGTGACTAATACATACCCGACGGGTCGGTCGTGCTTTGGTAGTCAATGACCATTCACGTCCATCCAGATATTCAAACTGCTCAATCTGTGGTGTCTTGCGGTAAAACAGCTGATAAATCACCAAGCCTATGACAGCGCACACTGCCCAAAGTGCAATCGGTAATAACTGATACAACAGATAAATCAGCAGTGCAAAAATAAAAAGCTGAAACGCCAATGCACACAGACTGCGTTTCAGCTTGAAGCAACGATTATCCATGAACGTAAAATTTAAGCTTCTTGATAAAATCTTTCAGTTCAGGACGCGGTGGCTCAGACACTTCCATAAACCAGTCCAGTAAATCCGGGTCTTCCTGCTCAACCAGCTCTGCAAACATCTGTTTTTCGAAAGGCTCGGCACTCAGGTAATGGTTTTTTACGTAGGGATCAAAATATACATCCAGTTCTTTTAGACCACGACGCGCACGATAAATCACTTTGCGCTCTTCTAAGCTGATGTCATCAGTCATCGAATTTCCCCAACTCGTTATAAACCCGAATAGTTTACCTGAAGCGCTGGCTGAATTTCGAGGGATTTCATAGAAATGACCAAAAGCATCAGCAGATTGAAGTCATTTGAACATTCCGCTCATTGCTGCTGATCTTGGCATGGCCTAAGTTAAACCAAACAGATCAAAATAAGGAATAACAAGATGCAATCTGCAGCCATTCGCCCACTCGCTCCGATGCTGCCGCGCCAACTCTTTACTGCCGAACATGAGGCTTTTCGCGAGACGGTACGTAAATTTTATGAGAAAGAAGTCATTCCACATACCGAGCGTTATGAAAGCCAGCAGCATGTAGATCGAGAGCTATGGAATAAAGCCGGTGAGCTTGGATTGCTCTGCGCTACCATGCCTGAGGAATATGGCGGATCTGGCGTAGACCGGTTGTATAGCATGATTTTAATTGAGGAACAGGCCTATGCCGGAGATTCAGCGACTGGGTTTTCGCTACATTCGGATATCGTCGCCAATTATCTGCTGAACTTTGGCAGTGAAGCTCAAAAACAGCAATGGCTGCCGAAAATGGCGTCTGGAGAGGTCGTCACCGCAATCGCCATGACCGAACCGGGAACTGGCTCTGACCTGCAAGCAGTGCGGACATCTGCTGTATTGGATGGCGACGACTATGTGATTAATGGTTCCAAGATTTTTATTACCAATGGCTATCTTTGCGATATGACGATTGTGGTATGTAAAACGGGCAATAATGACAAAGGTTCGGCCAATCTGTCATTGATTATAGTCGAAGCCGACCAAGCTGGATTTAGTAAAGGCAAGCCGCTGAATAAAATTGGCATGAAAGGTCAAGATACCTGTGAACTGTTCTTTGACAATGTTCGGGTTCCGAAAGAAAACCTGCTCGGTCCGGAAGGCATGGGTTTCATGATGCTAATGAAAGAACTAGCTTGGGAACGCCTGATTGTAGCGATTATCTGTCAGGCAGGTGCTGAAGCCGCTTTTGCCCACACAGTAAAATATACCAAGGAACGTCAGGCTTTTGGCAAGAGCATCAGCCATTTTCAAAATACCCGCTTTAAACTGGCAGAACTACGTACCGAGATCGATGTGTGCCGCGCTTATCTGGATCGCTGTATGCAGCTGCAACTCAAGCACGAATTAGGCGTAGATGCCGCTGCTGCGGCCAAATACAAGATTTCAGAAATGTACAGCAAAGTCGTAGATGAATGTCTGCAACTGCATGGTGGTTATGGTTATATGCTGGAATATCCAATTGCCCGGGCTTATATCGACAACCGTGCCAACCGGATTTATGCGGGTACCAATGAAATTATGAAAGAACTCATCGCCCGTTCAATTTAAAATGGATGCATAAAAAAGGAGTCTCTCAGGACTCCTTTTTCTGTATGCAAAAATATAAATTTAAGAGACCAAACGCGGTTTATGCTTTAAAGCATTGCTGTTTTTTCTAAATTTCAGCACCCCATCTTCAAACGAAGCCTGCTTGAGTTCCTTGCGGTCTGCCAGATAATTATTGCTGACTTTCCATGGAGCATGTTTACCCTGCTTTGGCATCACGTCTGCAGCTCGGGCAATATAACCCGAACTAAGACTACCCATGACGGTATCCTGAAGCAATTCACTCTGATCTCCCTGAGCAATCACCTGCGCATAACCTTGCTGATCCATATAGTTCAGCAGACGGCAAATATACTCAGCTGCAATGTCGACTTTAAGCGTCCAGGAGGCATTGATATAGCCAATAATCAGCGCCATATTCGGTATATCACTGACCATGATGCCTCTATACAACATATGCTGTGAGGTATCGATAGGCTGACCATCCATCGTCGCCTGAATCCCGCCAAGAATTTGAATATTCAGACCGGTGGCAGAGACGATAATATCAGCATCCAGATGTTGACCTGATTTCAGCTGAATTCCCGTTTCGGTAAAGGTTTCTATCTGATCCGTTGCAACTGATGCCTGCCCTTCACGTAAAATTTTAAACAGATCCCCATCTGGCACCACACACAGACGCTGATCCCAAGGTTCATAATTCGGGGTAAAGTGCTTCATGTCCACTTTACCTTTTAGCTGAAGTTGCACCGATTTAAGCAAAAGCGATTTTAATAATTTTGGCTGTTTCTGTGCCAAAGCATAAATCCCGCGCTGCATGCCGATATTACGCGCACGTGTCAGCTTGTAAGCGACCTCCTCGGGCAGATATTTACGCATTTTTGAATAAATAAAATCGACCGAGGGTACAGAAGCAATATAAGTTGGGGAACGTTGCAACATGGTGACATGCCCTGCTCCACCTTTCACCATCGCAGGAACCAAGGTAATCGCGGTCGCACCACTGCCAATGATGACCACTTTTTTGCCTTTATAGTTTAAATTTTCCGGCCAATGTTGCGGATGAATAAATTTACCTTTGAATGCATCTTGATTTGGAAACTCCGGCTGAAAACCCTGATCATAATTATAATAACCGGTACAACCGAGTACAAAGTTGGCGATCCAGATCTGCTTCTTACCGTGTGCATCCTCGATCTCTACTGACCATTTGCAGGTTGTAGAATCATAATTGGCACTTAAGACCCGATGCTGAAAATGGATTTTCGGCTGTAGCTTAAACTCATCCACCACTTCAGTCAGATAATTTTTGATGGATGCGCCATCGGCAAGCACGCTTTCTTTCTTCCAGGGTTTGAAATTAAAACCAAAAGTCGACATATCCGAATCAGAACGGATTCCCGGATATTTAAACAGGTCCCAAGTTCCACCAATACTTTCACGGCGTTCAATAATCTCAAAAGAGCGTTGCGGACAATGTTTAGAAAGATGCGCTGCCAGACCAATCCCCGAGATCCCCGCACCCACGATTAAAATATCTACCTGCTTTTCCATCTTGTTCTTTTACCTAAGCGATGCTATCTGTTTTTATTAAATCACAAAACTGACAATACACAATGTCAAGTTTATTAAAAAGGCGCTATTTTTTTATCTTTTGAGGCCAGATCAGTTATCTGAAACTGAATCACTCTAAATTAAAATATACAGACATTAAAAAAGGCCGGTTTATTCAACCGACCTTTTCGAACAACTTGCGTTATTCTTCACGAAATTAGTTAACTTCGCGATCTACTAGCTCAACGTAAGCCATCGGTGCAGCATCACCTGCACGGAAGCCCGCTTTAAGAACACGTAGATAACCGCCGTTACGTTCTTTGTAACGAGGGCCAAGAACGGTAAATAATTTACCAACAGTTGCTGCTGAACGAGTACGAGCAAACGCCAAACGACGGTTTGCAACAGTATCGTTTTTAGCTAAAGTGATTAAAGGCTCAGCTACACGACGTAACTCTTTAGCTTTAGGCACAGTTGTTTTAATCAACTCGTGCTCGAACAAAGAGTTAGCCATGTTTTGGAACATCGCTTTACGATGACTGCTTGTACGGCCTAATTTCACACCACTATTACGATGACGCATGGTGATAGTCCTACTTAATTAACGGCTACGATAGGCAAAACGGTCGTCCATACGGAGACTAGCTGGTGGCCAGTTCTCTAAACGCATGCCGAGTTGTAAGCCTTTAGAAGCCAGAACATCTTTGATCTCAGTAAGCGATTTTTTACCCAAGTTAGGAGTTTTAAGCAACTCAACTTCAGTACGCTGTACAAGATCACCAATGTAGTAAATGTTTTCTGCTTTCAAACAGTTAGCAGAACGAACAGTTAGCTCTAGATCATCTACTGGGCGAAGCAAGATTGGGTCAACTTCTTCACGAGGCTCTTGAGCAACAGGTGCTTGATCTTTCTGAAGGTCAACGAAGATCGCAATTTGTTGCTGCAAAATAGTTGCAGCTTTGCGGATCGCTTCTTCAGGATCGACAGTACCGTTAGTTTCAAGATCAATGATCAGTTTATCAAGGTCAGTACGTTGTTCTACACGCGCGTTTTCCACGGTATATGAAACACGTTTGATTGGGCTGTAAGACGCATCTAACTGCAAGCGACCCACTGGGCGAGTTTCGCCTTCTGGGAAGCGTGAATCAGAAGTCTCGTAGCCACGACCTTGAGCCACTTTCAGACGCATTTTCAATGAGCCTGAGGCACTTAAAGTACCGATCAAATGTTCAGGGTTAACCACTTCAACATTATGAGGTAAACGAAGGTCAGCCGCAGTTACGTCGCCTGCACCTTGTTTCTCTAATGTTAAATAAGCTTCATTTTGATCGAACAGCTTAATCGACAATCCTTTTAGGTTCAGCAAGAGCTCGACGATGTCCTGCTGCAAGCCTTCCAAGGTACTGTACTCGTGCTCAACCCCTTCTATTTCAACTTCAACCACAGCAGCGCCAGGTAAAGAAGAAAGAAGGATACGACGTAAAGCATTACCAAGAGTATGACCAAAGCCACGCTCTAATGGTTCCAGAATCACTTTTGCCGAGGTCCCGCTAGCCGCTTCGACCTTGATCGCTTGCGGAGTTAGAAACTCATTTGCAGTACGCGTCATTATTGCTACCTCAAGGATTATTTAGAATACAATTCTACAATCAAGCTTTCGTTGATTTCAGCAGGTAAATCAGAACGATCCGGTGCAGCTTTGAACGTACCTTCTAATTTAGAATGGTCAATTTCCATCCAAGAAGGCATGCCACGTTGAGTAGCTAATTCAATTGCGTTTTTGATACGTAATTGTTGCTTAGCGCCTTCGTGAACTGCGATCACATCACCCGCTTTAACTTGGATAGACGCAATGTTAACACGACGGCCATTCAAAGTGATGCTACGGTGAGATACTAACTGACGAGCTTCTGCACGAGTAGAACCGAAACCCATACGATAAACAACGTTATCAAGACGGCTTTCAAGTAGCTTCAACAGGTTTTCACCAGTTGCGCCTTTAACACGAGCAGCTTCTTTATAGTAGTTACTAAATTGACGCTCTAAAACACCGTACATGCGACGTACTTTTTGTTTTTCACGTAATTGTAGTGAGTACTCAGATTGTTTACCACCACGAGCTCCGCCATGTTGGCCAGGAGCTTTAGCAGCTTTTTTAGTTTTGACGTCAAATGGTTTAACGCCAGATTTTAATTGCAGGTCTGTCCCTTCGCGGCGAGAGAGTTTGCATTTTGGACCAATATAACGAGCCATGAATGATTCTCCTTACACACGACGTTTTTTAGGTGGACGACAACCGTTGTGCGGGATTGGCGTCACATCGGTAATGCTGTTAATTTTATAACCCACTGCACCTAAAGCACGAACCGCAGACTCACGACCAGGACCAGGACCTTTTACAAGGACATCCAAGTTTTTCAAACCGTAATCCAAAGCTGCTTTACCAGCAACTTCAGCAGCTACCTGAGCAGCAAACGGAGTTGATTTACGTGATCCACGGAAGCCTTGTCCACCTGAAGTGGCCCAAGCCAGTGCATTACCTTGACGATCGGTAATAGTCACAATGGTGTTATTAAAAGAAGCGTGAATGTGTGCAACACCTTCAGAGACGGTACGAGTGACCTTCTTGCGTGTGCGAGTATCTTTAGCCATCTTTTAGCTTCCAGAAATCTTATTTCTTAATAGGTTTGCGCGGACCTTTACGGGTACGTGCGTTAGTTTTGGTGCGTTGTCCACGGACAGGCAAGCTGCGACGATGACGAAGACCGCGGTAGCAGCCTAAATCCATTAAACGTTTAATGTTCATGGAAATTTCGCGACGTAAATCACCTTCGGTCGGAACCTTGGTAATTTCTGCACGAATCGCATCAAGCTGAGCATCATCCAATTCACGGATCTTAGTAGTTGGTGCAATACCAGCAGCAGCTAAGATGTTCTTAGCAGTGTGGCGACCGATACCAAAAATATACGTGAGGGAGATAACAGCATGCTTGTTATCCGGAATGTTTACACCGGCAATACGAGCCATTCAATTTTCTCCAAAAAGGCAGTTAAGACAATCAACCGCCCCACAAAAATCTTGAGGGGCGGATAATAACCTAATTAGCCTACTGAAATCAACAGGTCTTGATCAGATTAACCTTGACGCTGCTTATGACGAGGTTCAGCGCTACAAATCACGCGGATAACCCCATTACGACGGATAACTTTACAGCTACCACAAATTTTTTTAACAGAAGCTTGTACTTTCATGATGAAACCTCAAGTGCGCTTATCCCTTAGGATGAGCAGTCGTTTTTCTCATTAACGTTTGATTATCGTATTGGTGCGAAGTGAGGTGTGATTGCAGCTGAGCCATAAAGTCCATCACTACCACCACAACAATCAGCAAAGAGGTACCACCCAAATAGAATGGAATACCAAATGAACTTTGCAATACCATCGGCATTAAACAAATGACTGCGATGTAAATCGCGCCAATAAACGTCAAACGATTGAGAATATGATCTAAGTAACGAGCAGTTTGCTCACCTGGACGTATACCAGGCACGTAAGCTCCGCTGCGTTTCAAGTTCTCTGACACTTCTTTAGGACTAAATACCAGTGCTGTATAGAAGTAACAGAAAAAGATAATTAACGCACCAAAGAGCACCAAATACAACGGCTGACCAGGCGACAACACCAATGCTACATCTTGCAGGCTACGCTTAATAAATCCAGCATTTGGATCTGCACTACCTACCCACTGACCTAAGCTCGCAGGGAACAAAAGCAATGAGCTGGCAAAAATTGCCGGAATCACACCCGCCATATTAATTTTTAATGGCAAATGTGTCTGCTGTGCAGTAAATACACGACGACCTTGTTGTTTTTGAGCATAGTTTACCGGAATACGACGCTGCGCTTTCTCGATAAACACGATCGCCGCCAAAACACCCAGAGACAACAAACCAAAAATTACCAAGCCAATCAGGCTGGTTTGGCCATTATCTACAGATGAGAAAGATTGCATAATCAAATTAGGCAATCCGGCAACAATACCCGCGAAGATGATCATGGAAATACCATTCCCCACCCCACGCTCGGTAATCTGTTCACCCAACCACATCAAGAACATGGTCCCCGCAACCAGTGAGGTTACTGCAGGAACATAAAAAGCCAAACCAGTATTCAGGGTAATCCCCTGACTGATCAGGCCTGCACACATACCTATCGCCTGTACCAGCGCTAAGAATAATGTACCTTGTCGTGTATATTGATTAATTTTACGTTTGCCTTGCTCGCCTTCTTTCTTTAAAGCTTCCAGCGAAGGAACCACAGTTGACATTAACTGCACGATAATCGATGCAGAGATGTATGGCATAATCCCGAGAGCAAGAATAGACATTCGTTCTAATGCCCCACCAGAGAACATGTTAAACAAACCAAGGATGGTACCTTGGTTTGCATTAAACAAGTTTTCTAACGCAGCATTATTGATGCCTGGTACTGGAATATGCGCTCCTAGTCGAAACACCAACAACGCACCAATGAGAAACATCATTCGACGAATAATTTCACGGTATTTCACATGAAATGGTTGGCCTTTCATCATGTTGACATGACCTGAAGAACTAGGAGTCATAGACACTGGGGATTACTCCTCGACTTTGCCGCCAGCAGCTTCAACAGCAGCTTTAGCGCCTTTAGTCAATGCAACACCTTTAACAGTGAATGCACGAGTAATTTCACCAGAAAGTACGATACGAGCACGGATCATGTCTTTACGTACAACGTTCGCAGCTTTTAAAGTTTCAAGAGACACGATGTCGCCTTCAACTTTAGCAAGCTCAGATAAACGTACTTCAGCAGTTTTCAAAGCCAATTGGCTAGTGAAGCCGAATTTAGGCAAACGACGATAAAGTGCTGTTTGACCGCCTTCGAAACCTGGACGAGTACCACCGCTCTTACGTGAGTTTTGACCTTTGACACCACGGCCACCGGTCTTACCAACGCCAGAACCGATACCACGGCCTAAACGTAGGTTGTCACGCTTAGCACCTTCTGCAGGTGCAATAGTATTTAAACGCAGAGTCATGGCTTATTCCTCTACACTAACCATATAGTAGACTTGGTTGATCATACCACGGTTAGAAGGCGTATCTTGCACTTCTACAGTATGACCAATACGACGCAGACCTAAACCTTTAAGGCTAAGCTTGTGATTTTTCAAGCGGTGCGCAGAAGATTTAGTCTGGGTAACTTTAATCGTTTTCATGATTGATTACCCTTGAATTTGTTCTACTGAAAGACCACGTTTCGCAGCAACCTTTTCAGGAGTAGTCATATCACGCAAACCATTGAAAGTTGCGTTTACTACGTTAGCAGCGTTAGTAGAACCACGGCATTTAGTCAACACGTTACGTACGCCTACAGCTTCTAGAACTGCACGCATAGCGCCACCAGCAATTACACCTGTACCTTCAGAGGCAGGCTGCATGAATACGCGGCTAGCGCCGTGACGTGCATGAATTGGGTGCTGTAACGTACCATCAACAAGGTCAACAGTAATCATATTGCGACGAGCAGCTTCAAGTGCTTTAGAGATAGCAGCTGGAACTTCACGTGCTTTACCACGACCAAAACCTACGCGACCATTACCATCACCCACAACAGTTAATGCTGTGAAAGAGAAGATACGACCACCCTTAACAACTTTGGCTACACGATCAACGGCAACCAGCTTTTCAACAAGACCTTCGTTTTGTTCAACTTTAGCCATGATTAGAACTCCAAGCCGTTTTCACGAGCAGCATCAGCCAAGGCTTTGATACGACCATGATATTTAAAACCAGAACGGTCAAATGCAACTTTAGTAACACCAGCTGCTTTAGCGCGTTCTGCGATTAAAGCACCTACTTTTGTAGCTGCTTCAACGTTACCAGTTGTACCAGCACGTAAAGTAGCATCTAAAGTTGAAGCTTGAGCTAAAACTTTGCCACCATCTGCTGAGATAACTTGAGCATAGATGTGACGCGGAGTGCGGTTTACACACAAACGAGTCGCACCCAATGCACGGATGTGCAAGCGTGTGCTTTTCGCACGACGCAAACGGGATTGTTTCTTTTCGTTCATAAGAACCTCGCGCCTTATTTCTTCTTAGCTTCTTTACGAAGTACAACTTCGTCAGAATAACGAACACCTTTGCCTTTATATGGCTCTGGTGGACGGTAACCACGGATATCTGCAGCAACCTGTCCTAAAGCTGCTTTATCAGCAGATTTAAGAATGATTTCAGTTGCAGTTGGAGTTTCAGCAGTTACACCTGCAGGAAGTGCATAATCGATCGGATGAGAGAAACCAAGGTTAAGATGAACAACGTCACCTTTAACCGCAGCTTTATAACCAACACCGATAAGCTGTAACTTACGTTCGAAACCTTCGCTAACACCTTTTACAAGGTTGTTAAGCACAGCGCGAGCAGTACCAGCTTGCATCCAAGCGTCTTTCGACTCAGCTTTAGGAGCAATTTGAAGTTGACCTTCTTCCTGTTTTAGCTCGACCAGCGCATGCAGGTTGAAAGACAATGTACCTTTGCTGCCTTTCACTTCGACCTGCCGGCCGTTCTGAGTAACTGTTACACCGTTAGGTACAGTTACTGGGGCTTTAGCCACACGAGACATGAGGAATCACCTATTAAGAAACAAAAGCAATAACTTCACCACCGATGCCCGCAGCACGTGCAGCGCGATCAGTCATGATGCCTTTGCTTGTAGAAACAATTGCAATACCCAAACCTTGCTTAACGCTAGGAAGTGCATCTTTACCGCGATACTGACGTAGACCTGGACGGCTTACACGTTTCACAGTTTCGATAACTGGTTTGCCTTCAAAATATTTTAACGTAAGTGTTAAAGTTGGTTTGCCTTCAGCATCTGCAACTTCTACGTTTGAAATATAACCTTCTTGTTGAAGTACGTTTGCAATTGCAACCTTCAACTTAGAATTTGGCATAGAAACAGTTTGTTTCTTTGCCATTTGTGCGTTACGAACACGGGTTAACATGTCGGCAACGGTATCTTGCATACTCATTTATAGTGCTCCTTACCAGCTTGCCTTAACAACGCCCGGTACATCACCTTGCATTACTGTATCGCGTAATTTGTTACGGCTTAAACCGAACTTACGGAAGTAACCATGAGGACGACCAGTTAAACCACAACGGTTACGTAGACGTACTGGAGACGCATTACGTGGTAATGCTTGTAATTTCATCATCGCTTCGAAACGCTCTTCGTCGCTAGCATTTACGTTTGCAATAACAGCTTTTAATTCAGCACGTTTTGCAGCGTATTTAGCAACAGTAGCTTCGCGTTTCAATTCGCGATTAATCATACCTTTCTTAGCCATATCGACCTCTTATTTGAACGGGAAGCCGAATGCACGCATAAGCGCACGGCCTTCGTCATCGGTGCGAGCAGTCGTAGTAATGGTAATATCCATACCACGAATACGATCAATCTTATCGAAATCGATTTCAGGGAACATGATTTGTTCCTTCAAACCCATCGAATAGTTACCACGACCATCAAATGATTTCGCAGAAAAACCGCGGAAGTCACGAATACGAGGGATCGCGATAGAGATCAAACGGTCTAAGAATTCGTACATTTGTTCGCCGCGTAAAGTAACTTTACAACCAATCGGCCAACCATCACGGATTTTGAAACCAGCGATTGATTTGCGAGCTAACGTAAGAACTGGTTTTTGACCAGCGATAGCTTGCATATCAGAAAGAGCACCATCAAGGAGTTTTTTGTCAGCAGCAGCTGCGCCAACACCCATGTTGATCGTGATTTTAGTGATGCGAGGAATCTCCATCACATTCTTAACGCCCAATACTTCTTGTAATTGAGCTTTAAGTTCGTCGTTGTAACGTGTTTTAAGTCTGGCCATGGCCTATATCAACCTATTACTTCGCTACCGCCACTGATTCACCATTTGATTTGAATACGCGAGTTTTCACGCCATCAATCACTTGGTAACCAACACGGTCAGCCTTTTGGGTTGTAGCATTAAAAACTGCCACGTTTGAAATATGAAGCGAAGCTTCCTGAGTTACAACGCTACCTTCAGCGCCTGTAGCACGGTTTGGCTTCTGATGCTTCTTCACCAAGTTAAGGCCTTCAACCTTAACACGGTCATTAGAAACAGACAGAACAGTACCCTGTTTGCCTTTTTCTTTACCTGCGATCACAATTACTTGATCGCCTTTTTTAATCTTAGCCATGAGTGCCTCTTATAGAACTTCAGGAGCCAATGAAATGATTTTCATGAACTGTTCAGTACGAAGTTCACGAGTCACTGGTCCGAAAATACGAGTTGCAATCGGCGCTTTGTTGTTGTTCAAAATAACAGCAGCGTTATCGTCGAAACGAATCACTGAACCGTCTGGACGACGGATACCGAATTTTGTACGAACAACAACAGCATTCATCACGTCACCTTTTTTAACACGTGCGCGTGGAATAGCTTCTTTTACAGTAACTTTAATAATGTCGCCAACAGAAGCATAACGACGATGTGAACCACCAAGTACTTTAATACATTGTACGCGGCGAGCACCACTGTTGTCTGCTACGTCGAGCATAGTTTCGGTCTGAATCATTGCCCTACTCCAAAACCGAGCAACACCGGTCGAAATTTCGAAAGGCTCAAAGAGTACTCGAAATTGACCGATGATGCAACAAGAACGTTAATTACTCAGCAGCTGCTTCAACAACTTCAACTAGAGTCCAAGACTTAGTTTTAGAAATTGGGCGGCTTTCTTTAATGGTTACAACATCACCAGCTTTCGCTGTGTTGTTCTCATCATGAGCATGTAATTTTGTTGAACGGCGGATTAATTTGCCATACAACGGGTGTTGAACTTGGCGTTCAATAAGAACAACGATAGATTTATCCATCTTGTCGCTTACAACTTTGCCAGTTAACGTGCGGACTGTTTTATCACTCATTGTCCGTTCCCCTGTTTTTCGGTAAGGAGGGTCTTAATACGAGCAATAGTCTGACGAGTAAGTGCAACTTCATGCGATTTACCCAATTGACCAGTTGCTTTCGCCATACGAAGACGGAATTGGTTAAGCTGTTGCTCATCAAGCAAAGCTGTCAACTCTTCTACCGATTTTTCACGTAGATCTTTAGTTTTCATTACATTACCGTCCGAGTCACGATAGTGGTTTTAAACGGAAGTTTAGCAGCTGCAAGCGTAAATGCTTCACGAGCCAATTCTTCGTTAACACCATCAATTTCGTACAAGACTTTACCTGGTTTGATTTGGCAAACCCAATATTCCACAGAACCTTTACCTTTACCCATACGCACTTCAAGAGGCTTAGAAGTAATCGGTTTGTCCGGGAATACACGGATAAAGATCTTACCACCACGCTTAATACGACGGCTAATTGTACGACGCGCTGCTTCAATTTGACGCGCAGTCATTTGACCACGTTCAACTGATTTAAGTGCAATAGTACCGAAAGATACTGTGCTACCGCGGTGTGCTAGACCAGTGTTACGGCCTTTCTGCACTTTACGGAATTTAGTACGCTTAGGTTGCAACATGGATTATTCTCCTTTTTCAGCAGAACGATCATTGCGACGACCACGACGCTCTTGACCTTCACCACGACCGCGACCGCGTTTAGCTGGACGTTCTTCAGCAGGAGCAGGGTTCATGACTTGTTTCATGCCACCTAAAATCTCACCACGGAAAATCCAAACTTTAACACCAATCGTACCGTAAGTCGTTTCAGCACGCATAGTAGCGTAGTCGATGTCTGCACGAAGCGTATGCAAAGGTACACGACCTTCACGATACCACTCAGTACGAGCAATCTCAGCACCACCTAAACGGCCTGAAACTTCTACTTTGATACCTTTAGCACCAGCACGCATTGTGTTTTGTACCGCACGCTTCATAGCACGACGGAACATTACACGTTTTTCTAATTGAGAAGCGATAGCTTCAGCAACTAGACGCGCGTCTAAGTCTGGACGATCAATTTCATTAATACTTACTTGCGCAGGAACACCCATAATAGATGTTAATTCGCGTTGTAGTTTCTCAATATCTTCGCCTTTTTTACCGATTACGATACCTGGACGAGCAGTGCTAATAGTTACTTTAGCAGCGCCCGTAGGGCGTTCGATAAGAATGTTGCTGATCATCGCGTTTTTAAGTTTTTTGATCAAAAACTCACGAACTTGAAGATCTTTAAGCAAGTATTCAGCGTATTGTTTCGGATTCGCATACCAGTTAGCGTTATGACGTTTCACAACACCTAGGCGGATACCGATTGGATGAACCTTCTGACCCATATCAAACCCCTACCTTAACGGTGATGTGACAAGTACGCTTAGTAATACGATCTGCACGGCCTTTAGCACGTGGCATAATACGTTTCAGGCTCATGCCTTCATCAACGTAGATCGTAGAAACTTTAAGGTCGTCTACATCTAAACTGTTATTGTGTTCAGCGTTTGCAATCGCAGATTCCAACGCTTTCTTAACTAGAACTGCAGCTTTTTTGTTGCTGAAGTTAAGGATGTTAAGAGCGTGCGCAACAGATTTGCCGCGGATAAGATCTGCAACCAAACGAGCTTTTTGTGCCGAGATAGCGGCACCGCGTAATTTAGCAGTTACTTCCATCATAGCACCCATTAACGTTTAGATTTCTTGTCAACACCGTGACCGCGATAGGTACGAGTTGGTGCAAATTCACCAAGCTTGTGACCAACCATGTGCTCAGAAACGATCACAGGAACGTGGTTACGGCCATTGTGTACAGAAATTGTTAAACCAACAAAATCCGGGAGGATCATCGAACGACGCGACCAAGTTTTGATCGGCTTACGGTTATTAGCCGCGATAGCCGCTTCAACCTTAGCGAACAAGTGCGCATCGACGAATGGGCCTTTTTTCAGAGAACGAGGCATTGTCAGATTCCTTTACTTGTTACTTAACGCGACGGTCGCGAATAATCATCTTAGTCGTACGCTTGTTGGTACGTGTCTTGTACCCTTTAGCTTTTTGACCCCATGGGCTTACAGGTTGAATACCTTTGTTACGCCCTTCACCACCACCGTGTGGATGGTCAACTGGGTTCATCGCCATACCACGAACGGTAGGACGAACACCACGCCAGCGTGATGCACCAGCTTTACCTAGTGAACGAAGGTTGCTTTCTGAGTTAGAAACTTCACCCAAAACAGCACGGCATTCAACGTGAATTTTACGCATTTCACCAGAACGTAAACGAACGATAGCGTAAGAACCGTCACGACCCAACAACTGAACAGAAGTACCAGCTGAACGAGCTAATTGCGCGCCTTTACCGATTTTAAGTTCGATGTTGTGAAGAGTAGAACCGATAGGCATGTTGCGAAGTGGCAAGCAGTTACCTGGACGAATTGGAGCATCGTTACCAGATTGTACTTTATCACCAGCACGCAAACCTTTAGGCGCAATGATGTAACGACGTTCACCGTCAGCATATTTCAATAAAGCAATATGAGCTGTACGGTTAGGATCGTATTCAATACGTTCAACTACAGCTGGAATGCCGTCTTTGTTACGTTTGAAGTCAACGATACGGTAGTGTTGTTTATGACCACCACCAACGTGACGAGTTGTAATGTGACCGTTGTTATTACGACCACCAGTACGTTTTTTAGCTTCAACCAACGGAGCATAAGGCGCGCCTTTGTGAAGATGGTCGTGAACGACTTTCTCTACAAAGCGACGTCCTGGTGACGTTGGCTTACATTTTTGAATAGGCATAATTCTCGTCCTTATTCCGCTGCGCTTTCAGCGGTATCGCCCAAGTCAGCCATTTCAACATCTTGGCCAGCTTTCAGGGTGACGTATGCTTTTTTAACATCAGAACGACGTCCTAATGTTTTACCAAAGCGTTTAGTCTTACCTTTAGTGATCGTTGTGTTAACTTTAACAACTTGAACACCAAAGAGTTGTTCCACTGCTTTTTTGATTTCAAGTTTGTTTGCATTTAATGCAACTTTAAAAACTTGAACACCAGCAGTTTCACCTAAAACTTGTGCTTTTTCTGAGAATACAGGTCCTTGCAGGACTTGATAGATACGTTCGTTGTTCATCCGAGTTCTACCTCAATTTTCTTAGCAGCAGCTACAGACATAACAACTTTGTCGAACGCAATCAAGCTAACCGGATCGATTGCAGCAGCATCAACCACATCAACGTGTGGAATATTGCGCGCAGCAAGATACAGGTTCTCATCAACAGCATCAGTAACGATCAATGCGCGAGTCGCATTCAAGTCGTTAAGTTTTGCAAGCAATTCTTTAGTTTTTGGAGCTGCAACAGCAAACTCTTCAACTAAAACTAAGCGATCTTGACGAACAAGTTCAGCTAGGATGCATTGCATAGCACCGCGGTACATTTTACGGTTTACTTTTTGAGACCAGTCTTGTGGACGAGCAGCAAAAGTTTTACCACCGCCAACCCAGATTGGGCTACGAATAGAACCAGCACGAGCGCGGCCAGTACCTTTTTGACGGAATGGCTTGCGACCACCGCCAGAAACGTCTGCACGTGATTTCTGAGCTTTTGAACCTTGACGGCCACCAGCTAAATAAGCTGTAACCACTTGGTGAACAAGAGCTTCATTAAATTCACGACCGAACGCAACTTCTGATAATTCAACAGCAGAGCCGGAAACAGTATTTAAATTCACGTTATTTCCCCTCAGGCCTTGATCGTAGGACGAACAGTTACGTCGCCACCAGTAGCACCAGGAACCGCGCCTTTAACAACCAGAACTGAACGTTCAGCGTCGATAGCAACGATTTCAAGACCCTGTGTAGTTACGCGTTCAGCACCTAAATGGCCAGCCATTTTTTTGCCTTTGAACACGCGACCAGGAGTCTGGTTTTGACCTGTAGAACCTAAAACACGGTGAGAAACTGAGTTACCGTGAGTTGCATCTTGCGTACGGAAGTTCCAACGCTTAACACCACCTTGGAAACCTTTACCTTTAGATTGACCAGTTACGTCAACAACTTGACCAACTTGGAACAATTCAACGGTAAGCGTACCACCAACTTCACGACCTTCAAGATCAGCTTCTGTAGCACGGAATTCTTGAACTAGACGACCAGCTGCAACACCCGCTTTCGCGAAGTGGCCTTTCTGAGCGTTAGTTACGCGAGATTCGCGACGTTCACCAGTAGTGATTTGAATCGCTTGATAACCATCAGTTTCAAGCGTTTTGATTTGAGTGATGCGGTTAGGATCAACCTCAATCACTGTTACAGGTACAGAAACACCAGCATCTGTAAAGATACGAGTCATACCGCACTTGCGACCGACTAAACCAATAGCCATGTGCATAAACCTCTAAAAAAGCGGCCTAATTAACTTAGAGCGTTAATTAACCGAAAGCCTTAACCCAAAGCGATCTGAACATCAACACCAGCTGCAAGATCCAACTTCATCAATGCATCAACAGTTTTATCTGTAGGTTGAACGATGTCGATCAAACGTTTGTAAGTGCGGATCTCGTATTGGTCACGCGCATCTTTGTTAACGTGTGGTGATGTTAAAACGTTAAAACGTTCAATGCGTGTAGGCATTGGAATTGGACCACACACTTGTGCGCCAGTACGTTTTGCTGTTTCTACGATTTCTTGAGCTGATTGATCAATTAGACGGTGATCAAAAGACTTAAGACGGATACGAATTCTCTGGTTAGACATACCAGTAAACTCCAAGCCAAATATATAAAGAATCACTCTTGACGCATCTCACCCCACTTTATGTGGGCAAGTGTCAAGAGCAGTGAAATATCACTAAGGTCATGATCGATGCCACGACTGTAACGATAGTTAACTACTTTATTCGCAGTTAACCCCCTTCCTATTGAAGGGTCGCTTATTATAGCCATTGTTTAATGCATAAGCAAATCTCTTTTATGGTTTTATCCAAGTTTTCAATTTATGACTTAAAACAATAGTTTATTGTTTAAATATTAGGCAGTTTTTGCCAAAACATATTCTATAGCACGATTTAACATCTGATTTCCTTCAATAAATTTTTGCTTCGTGGTTTTTTTTAATTCAAATAAATTTTGCACATATTTTCCTGAAAATTGCGCAAGCTCTTCTTCATTTTCCAAAAACAATGCCAGGGTTTCCGGCGTGATTTCAGGATGAAACTGGAAGCCCAATACATTTCTGCCCAACTGGTACATCTGATTACGACAGGCTTCATTTTCTGCCAGATGGACTGCACCTTTGGGCAATTCAAATGTTTCATTGTGCCATTGCAGAATATTAAACTGCTCCGGCAGGCTAAAACACGTCTCTGGTAGATTCGCCACTCTGTGCACCGTGGTCCACCCCAATTCTTGTTCTGGATTGCGACTAACACCTGCACCCAAAGCATTTGCAATCAACTGCCCACCCAGACACAGGCCAATTGCCGGTTTACCATGCGAAAGATAGCGACGCAACCAGCGTTTTTCTATTTTTAACCAAGGGAAATTTGCTTCATCATTCACACTCATGGTTCCCCCCATAATGATCAGCAAATCCACCTCTTCCACTGCAGGCAGCGCCTCGATCTCCAGCGGCCGATCCACGGGTAAAGCAAAAAATTCAGTCGCGGTAATGTGCGCCTGATGCTGCTTTAAAAATTCATAACAACTACCAAAACCTTCACCAGCAATATGCTGAAAATAATGCACTTTTAAATGCGACTTCATGCTCCTCAACCTATTTTTTTAGCTATATAGATTTAGGTTTTGCAAAAATGAAGCCAACTTTTTATAAGACTTGTTGTTTTTAAACAATTCACAACGTAACTGGCAGTGAGTCACAGATTCTCTTAAGCTAGAGTAATATTTGATTACATTTGAGCGCATTCACGTGAAACAAGACTCTCAAACTCGCCTGATTCATGCACCACGAAAGGCTCCTCAAGCGATTTCCACCATTCAACCTCCCCTCTATCGTGCATCGACCATTATCTTTAACAATACCGATGCCCTGTTTAATCGCCATTGGACCGATGACTATGATTATAGTTATGGCACGCATGGCACGCCTACGACCTTTACGCTGGGCGATAACATCGCACAACTCGAAGGTGGTTTATATCACCTGCTCTCACCGAGTGGTTTATCCGCGATTAATCTCGTGAATTCTTGCTTTTTAAGCCAGGGCGATGAGGTTTGGGTGGCTGACAATATCTATGGTCCAAACATGGAGCATTTACGCAATATGGAAAAGCGTTATGGAATTACGGTTAAGGTCTACAATCCCATAGAGCTTGATACATTTCAGCCTACAGATAAAGCCAAACTGATCTGGCTCGAGGCTGCTGGCTCAGTCACCTTGGAATTTCCGGATCTGGCTGGTTTAGTGAAAAAAGCTCAGGCACACAATATTCTTACTGCGCTGGATAATACCTGGGGCGCAGGTCTGGCTTTTGATGCCTTTGATTTTGGCGAAGAGCATTTAAGTGTAGATATGACAGTACATGCATTGACCAAATATCCAAGCGGCGGTGGTGATATCCTGATGGGCTCAGTGGTTACGCGAGATAAGGTTCTGCATCACAAACTGTTCCGTGCACATGCCATTCAGGGCATTAGTGTTTCTGGTGATGATGTGGCACAGGTACAACGCAGTCTGGCTTCTATGCAACTGCGATATCAACATCAATCCAACAGTGCGCTGACCTTACTGGAATGGCTTAAACAGCAAACCGATTTTGTACAGGTGCTGCATCCTGCTGATCCGGATAGCGCAGGCCATCAGTACTGGAAAGAAATTTGCAAGCAAGGTGATAGTGCCGGCCTGGTCAGCGTGATCTTTGACAGCACATACGCCATGCAAGATATCCGAAATTTCTGTGATAGTTTAAAACTGTTTAAGCTAGGCTTTAGTTGGGGTGGCCCTATCAGTCTGGTCATGCTATATAACTTAAAAGACATGCGTCTGCTGGAACATTCACACTTAAAAGACGGCTTGCTGGTTCGTTTCTGTATTGGACTGGAATATCCGGAAGATTTGATTCAAGATATTCAGCATGCACTACAACACATGAAAAGACTTAAAAATGAATAATAAATAACAGGAACAGCTATGAGTACACCAATTGTTATTGCTAAAAAAACCACGGATACCACGCAGGATATTGTGCTGCATTCCCAACTTGCCAATCGACATGGTTTGATTGCAGGTGCCACTGGTACCGGAAAGACTGTGACTTTAAAAGTATTGGCGGAGAGCTTTTCTCGAATTGGTGTACCTGTTTTCCTCGCCGATGCTAAAGGCGATGTTTCCAGCCTGGCCAAAGCAGGTAAAAGCAGCCCCAAGTTTGATGAACGGATTAAAAGTCTCAATATCGAGTCCATTCCTTTTGCAGCCTCACCAGTGGTGTTTTGGGATTTATTTGGCGAACAGGGTCATCCGATTCGCACTACCATTTCTGAAATTGGCCCGCTGCTGCTGGCGCAAATACTGAATCTGAATGACACCCAGGAAGGCGTTTTATCTGCCGTGTTTCGGATTGCCGATGATCAGGGTTTATTGCTGATCGACTTTAAAGATCTGAAAGCGATGCTGAGTTATGTCTCTGAGCATGCGGCTGACTTTAAAGCTGAATATGGCAATCTTTCACCCGCCAGTCTCGGTGCGATTCAACGTAATTTGTTAGCACTGGCTGACCAAGGCGGTGACCAGTTTTTTGGCGAGCCGGCGCTGGATCTGATGGACTTTTTGCAGACGGATAGTCAAGGACGTGGCAATATCAATTTGTTGGCGGCTGACAAGCTGATGAATACGCCTAAGCTATATGCCACGTTCTTACTCTGGATGCTCTCCGAGCTGTTTGAACAGCTTCCCGAAGTCGGCGATCTGGACAAACCTAAACTGGTGTTTTTCTTTGATGAAGCCCATCTCTTATTTGATAATGCCAGCCCTGCCCTGCAAGAAAAAATTGAGCAGGTGGTGCGTCTAATTCGCTCGAAAGGTGTAGGGATTTATTTTGTCACGCAAAATCCGTTGGACTTACCTGAAAGTGTATTAGGCCAGCTCGGCAATCGGGTTCAACATGCTTTGCGGGCTTTCACTCCCAAAGATCAAAAAGCAGTGAAAACCGCAGCAGAGACTTTCCGAGCCAATCCTGAATTTAAAGTCGATCAGGTGATTACCGAGTTAGCAGTAGGTGAGGCTCTAATTAGCTGCCTGGATGAAAAAGGCATTCCGCAAATAGTAGAGCGTGGCTGGGTCATGCCGCCGCATTCATCCTTTACACCGATCTCGCTTGAAGAACGCAAGGCTCTCATGCAGCAAAGTATAGTTGCCGGTATTTATGAGCAGCCAGTCGATCGGGATAGCGCCCATGAAATGCTGCAAAACAAGGTCGCAGAACGCCAGCAACAGGCTCAGGCCGCCGAACTTGCCAAACAGCAAAGCAAGGAACAGGAAGCTCTTGCCAAGCAGCAAATTAAAGAACAGGAACGTCTGGCACGAGAACAGCAAAAAGAAGCTGAACGCGCAGCCAAGCAACGAGAAAAACTGACTCAGGATATTGTCGGCACCTTTGCCAAAAGTGCTGCCCGTAGCCTGGGCGGGAGTACTGGGCAGAAAATTGTGCGCGGCTTACTGGGTTCGCTGTTTGGCCGCAAATAATCCCCCTCCTTTTCCGATCATCATCACACTTTTTATGGGATATTTTCATATCCCATAATTTTTTTACGGTTTTATGACTATGCGCTATTGTAAAGCCATTTTAAAAGATGTAATTTAAATACATCTTTTAAAAAACATCTGTAGATAGCTCTCATGACTCCACAACATATTGAACTTGTACAAGCGACTGTTCCTGTTTTACGTGAAAACGGCGTAGCACTTACTACGTATTTCTATAACCGCATGCTGAACAACCATCCAGAGTTGAAAAACACCTTCAACATGGATCATCAAAGTACTGGCCGTCAACCACGTGCCTTGGCTGCCGCAGTACTTGCCTATGCTGAAAACATTACCAATCCGGGCGTTTTGGCCAAAGCCATCGAACGCATTACCACTAAACATGTCAGCCTGGATATTCAACCGGATCAATATGCGATTGTCGGTGAGAACCTGTTGCACTCGATCAGCGAAGTTTTAGATGTACCCATGGACTCAGACCTGATTGCAGCCTGGAAAGAAGCGTATATGCAACTGGCAGATATTTTGATTGGTGTGGAAAAATCTAAATATGCCACTCTAGCTTCTGAAAATGGTGGCTGGGCGGGCTGGCGCGAATTTGAAGTAGCAGCAGTCAATGATACCGATGCAGGTAAAATCTTTACACTTAAAGCTAAAGATGGTGCAGCGATTGCAAGTGCTGAAGCGGGTGAACATATTTCAGTACGTGTACAGGTGCCTGAACAGCACATTCGTCAACCACAACAGTTTAGCTTTGATCAGGCTCAAAACGAGCAATATCAAATTACTGTGAAAGCGGAAGAAAATCCAACCGCATTCTCGGTTGCACAGACACTGATCGACCACTACAAAGTTGGTGATGTAGTTGAAGTGTCTGCCCCACTCAAGCTTTAATTACCAAAACGGTTTAGACTAGCATCAGATTCTGATTAAAAGCTCCATTCGTGGAGCTTTTAACATTCAATTCTTTCATTTTCTAGCTGTTGACCTTATGCAACTCAATAAATTCACTGACTATGCGCTTCGGATCCTGATGTATGTCGCACAGCCACGTGATCTCCCTTATACCATTGCAGAACTTGCCGAGCGCTTGCAGGTTTCACAGAATCATGCCATGAAAATCGTGCATTTTATGGCGAAACAGGACTGGCTGATCACCACACGTGGCAAAGGTGGCGGCATACGTTTAAATCCGGCAAGCCTGAACCTTCAACTGGGACAGATTGTGCGGATCCTGCAACGCGACAGCAATGTAGTGGAATGCAATAGCCCACCCTGCGTATTACGTCCGACCTGTGGTTTAAAAGGCATTTTAGATGATGCTGTCGAACAGTTTTATAGCAGTCTGGACCAATATGTGCTTAAAGATGTGATTAGGCCACGAAATGCGCGTTTCAGTACAAATTCTCCGATCAGCCTGATTAATCTTTAAAGTCTTCAGGGTCAGGTCTTGTGACTTATTCTTGCGGCAAAGTTCGCTTGCCTGTGCGACTTCCTTTATAATGTTTCATTGTAGATCATTTATTGAAGTTGAGTTATGCACCACAGCAGAGGAAAATCCAAAAACAGTAAGACAGCCCATGCGCCTAAGCAAAAGATCAGCTACGAGAAAAAAGTTGATTCTGCCATTACTGAATATTCTGTGCGCGCACTCAACTGGCTACGCAAAGCCGAATTTTTAATGAGTGCACCCAAACTCAGTCTTTGTGTAGAAGATACTGGCTATGAAATTGCTTTTGCCGGCCGCTCAAATGCGGGTAAGTCCAGTGCGATTAATGCTTTGACCAACCAGAAACAGTTGGCACGTGCATCGAAAAAACCTGGCCGTACCCAGATGATCAACTTTTTCAGCCTGGGCAATCCGGATCAGCGTCTGGTCGACTTACCCGGTTATGGTTATGCGGCTGTGCCTGAAAAAATGAAACTGGTCTGGCAAAAAGAACTGGAAAATTACCTGATTCACCGCCAGAGCTTACAAGGCCTGGTATTGCTGATGGATATCCGCCATCCACTGCAACACTTTGATGTGATGATGCTGGAATGGGCTTATTCCCGCCAGTTGTTCGTGCATGTGTTATTGACCAAATCTGACAAACTAAACCGTGGTCCTGCATCCAAAGCCTTGCAGGAAGTCAAAGCGGCATTGAAAAAGATGAAGCTGGATTTCTCGATTCAACTGTTTTCCTCCATGAACAAACAAGGTTTAGAAGAACTGGCCAGCGTCATGGGTGGCCGTTTGAACTTTACCTTAGATCAAGCATCTGAATATGATCTGGACAGCATTCCGGAAGCATCAGCGCATGATTTGAATGAATCTGATGAACCGCTTGAAGAGCTCGAGCTTAGTGAAGCTGATTCTGAGCATGCTGAAGTATCGACTCATGATTTAAATGAAGCTGAAGAACCGCTGGAATTGCTTGAGCAGGATCAATCCGAGCTTAAAGCGGCAGATGAGCTAAATCAGAATAAGCGTTCAGCGGATTAAGACCATGTCACCTAAATGATCTGTGATCATTCTTGATTTATTAAAACTCAACGTACAAATAAAAAAGCAGGTCAAATACCTGCTTTTTTTTATTTTTTTAAATGTTTTAGCTATCTGTAGCTTGAAGATCGGGTTCACGCGTATGCCGGTCCACCACCACGCTGATCATCATATCTCCCTGAACATTCACCACTGTACGTACGGTATCCAGTAAACGGTCGATCGGTAAAAGAATGGCAATCGCCTCGGCAGGTAAACCAACCGATTGCAAGACCATAATCATGGTCACCATACCGGCACTCGGAATTCCCGGTGCACCTAAGGATGCAATCATCGCAGTTGCACAGACCACCAGTTGCTGCCCCAGACTCAGATCCAGCCCCATTAAATTGGCAATAAACAGAGCTGCAGCTGCTTCATACAGCGCCGTACCATCCATATTCAACTGTGTACCAAGTGGAATCACAAAGCCTGCAGTATGTGGACGTACCCCTAAATTTTCCTGCGCGCATTTCATTGACAAGGGCATGGTGGCCGAACTGGAACTGGTGGCAAAGGCAGTAATCAAGGCAGCACGTGTGCCTTTAAAGAACGTGACCGGATCCATCTTGCCGAAAATCCACAGCAATAAAGGCAAAACCACGATGCCATGAAAAATCGTCGTACCGGTGACTACCGCAGCGAATTCAGCCAGACGACTGAGGACTGAAACATCTTCAGTGGCAATTAATTTAGCCAATAAGGCAAAAATACCAAGCGGTGCCAGTTTCATCACCCAGCCAATCATCAACATCATGATTTCGAAAAACTGGTGACTCAGCTTGCGCACAGTACGAAACTTATCCCCACCTGCCACCAGTGCCACACCAACAAATAAGGCAAAGACTACCACCGCCAAGACATTGCCATCGGCAAAAGCTTTAAACGGATTGATCAGGGTATTCTGAATAAAATTGGTAAAGAAAGATGAAGGTGTCAGGGTATCTGGCGTTTGATGTTGCGCCATGGCATCCTGGAACATCAGCACATCAACACCCTTACCGACATCAAACAAATGCGCACACGCCAGACCTAAAATGAGCGCCAAGGTGGTGGTGGTCACACAGCACATCAGGGTGATTTTCCAGGTGCGGCTTAGCTGCCCACCCGCCTGCAGATTGGATACGCCGACCACGATCGAGCTAAAAATCAGCGGCACTATCAGCATTTTTAACAAGCCAATAAAAATACTGCTGACGATGCCGATGCCATATAAGCTGATATCAAAAAATGAGGTCTGCGGAAATATCGTCAATAGAAATCCAAACAGCACCCCCAATACGGCGGCAATTAAAATTTGCGTATTTAAGCTCATCTTTTCATGCATTTTTAATATTGATCTTAAGCCGCACTATGCCATGCAGTGTCTATAGAATCGAGTAATATTTTATAAACGCATGGTTGAAGCATGGCATCAAATGGCCTTTTTCATCCGGCTTAAAAACAAAAAACCCAATCTAGGATTCGGCTTTTTGACAGACTACAAACTTATTGTGTTTCGATTTCACGTAAGCGGATCAGACCTTCCTGAGAGGTACTGCAGACCAGCTCGCCGTTCTGCCACATCCGGCCAAAATTCAGGCCGCGCGAACTGGCGCTCTGGGTGGCATCCATATCGTAAAGCATCCATTCATCCGCACGGAATGGTTTATGGAAGTACATGGCATGGTCAATACTGGCACATTGTAAGCTTGGCGAAATATAACTCAGACCATGTGGACGAAGCGCCGTGGTCATCAAGGTAAAGTCAGAATAGAAAGCAGCAATGGCCTGATGCAAGGAGATCTGATCGACTTCTGCAGCAATACGGTCATGCGTACGGATATAGTGCGCATAAGACGGTGCTTCAGGTTGAGGCTGGAATGGATTTTGCGGATTGACCGGACGAATTTCTACATGACGATCACGAGTGAAAGATGCACGAACATTTTCCGGAATAAACTCAATAATCTGCTTGATCAGCTCTGCTTCATTTTTCAGGCTTTCTGCCGGTGGATATTCAGGCTCTGAAATCTGGTAATTCAGGCCCTCTTCCTGATGCGCGAAAGACACCATACACATGAAAATGGTACGGCCATGCTGAATAGCGCGCACCTGACGGCTGACAAAGCTCTTGCCGTCACGGATACGATCCACTTCATAAATAATCGGTGCATTGACATCCCCGCCAAACAGAAAATAGGCATGTAATGAATGTGCTGGACGGTCTGTGGTATAAGACGCGGCGCGTAGTGCCTGCCCTAAAACCTGCCCACCGAACACGCGCTTGCCCACCAGATTCCGGCTGATTCCCCGGAAAATGTTTTCTTCTAACTTTTCTAAGCTGAGCAGCTCGACCAGTTCCTGTGTTAAGGCATTCATAAGCAACCTATCTAATATTGGAGATATCCAAAATGGAAAAACGGATCTAAATAATTGATCTGGAATATTCTGCCACAAAATCAGAACGAAACTCTAAAGTTTGCATGACTGTTCTGTCATACTGATGTCATAAGTGACTAGGAAAAGCACCTGCTTTCACGCTAAAATTGAAGCACTTCTGTTGAAGTTGTTAAAAAAAGATATATTGTTTCGCTTTAGAAACCCGCAAAATAAATTCCCTCAGAAGTCCTGTGGTTTTGGTCAGTAAAATTAGGAGCAGCTATGTCCAAGAATGGCTTTGGTCAAATGTATCGCAAGCTTTCAAGTAAGTTACTTGATCTTGTGGTTACCCCTCATGTTCTTGGGGAAGTACCAAGTGAAGTGACAGCACCTAAATCTGATCAGACTACAGCAGAATCGCAAAAGCTGGTCTGCTACGTTTTACAGAACCATTCACGTAGTAATGCGCTCGTGGTCGATGCAGAAACACGCCGCTTAAAATTACCCGCTGCACTTGATCCAATGCAACTCGGAAACAACAAGGAAAAAGCATCGGTACTGTTTTTACAGCATCATGATGAAAATAATTTGCTGAGCTCACCACCCCATGCTTTCCCGCCGCGCCTGTTACGCCTGATTGAAATTCTGGAACAGCATCCTGAGCTGGATGTCGAACTGGTACCGGTAACAGTACTTTGGGGACGCGAACCCGAGAAAGAAGATTCTTGGTTTAAACTGCTATTTACCGATACCTGGTCTACACCAAGCCGGGTCAAGCAACTGGTCAATATCGGCCTGCATGGTCGCCAGTCTTATTTAGAGTTCCATGAACCGCAGTCTTTACGCACCTTGATTAACTTTGCTAAAGAGACGCATCCAAATTCAGCGCCGGCCACCTATATTGTCAGCACTTTAAATGATTACATGGATGGTCAGCGCGAAGTCATTCTCGGGCCGGACCTGTCCGACCGCCGTAATGTCATGCATGGCCTGATCAAGTCACCAGATGTACAGGCGGCGATTCGCAATGACAGTATTCGTAGCAAAATCTCGATGCTGGAATCTGAACGTCGTGCGATTGGTTATCTGAACGAAATCGTTTCCGACTATTCTCATTCTACCGTACGTTTTGCCGACAAGGCCCTGACCCGCTTATGGACCCAGCTTTATGACGGCGTGGAAGTGCATAATTTCAGTACCGTGCGTGAACTGGCCAAGGATTATGAAATTGTCTATACCCCATGTCACCGCAGTCACATCGACTATTTGTTATTGTCTTATGTGATCTATCGTCGTGGCTTGATGGTGCCGTATATCGCTGCGGGCGATAACCTGAATATGCCTTTTGTCGGTCAGATTTTGCGCGGTGGTGGCGCTTTCTTTATTCGCCGTACTTTCCGCGGCAATGCGCTCTATACCACGGTGTTTAAAGAATATCTGTATAGCGTCCTGTCACGTAATACCCCGCTGGAATATTTTATTGAAGGGGGCCGTTCACGTACCGGTCGTTTGCTTCCGCCAAAAACCGGGATGCTGGCAATGACCGTGCATGGTCATTTACGTGGCAAATCTAAGCCGATCGTATTTTTGCCGACCTATATCGGCTATGAACGCCTGATGGAAGGTGGCACTTATGTCGGTGAAATGAGTGGCAAGCCAAAAGAAGCTGAGTCTATTTTTGGTATTTTGAAAACCCTGCGCAAGATTGAACGCATTTTTGGCAAGGTGCACCTGAACTTCGGTAACCCAGTGTTTCTGGATGATATTCTGAAACAGCATGGCGCAGAACATATCAAGATCGAAAAGAATGATGATCCGATTCCACAAGCCGTTTCTGATGCAGTGAATAGCTCGGCACAGGCCATTCTGGAAAATATCAACAGTGCGGTCGTGATCAATCCAGTATCGTTATTGTCTTTAATCTTGCTGGCTACGCCGAAACATACGCTGGATGAAGAGATCTGTATCAAGCAGCTGGACACCTATCGCACCTTGCTTGCTGCCCTGCCTTATGATGAGCGCATGCAGGTGACGCCGCTTTCTGGCAAGGAAATTATTGCCTATGCAATGAAGCTAAAACTGATCAAGCGGGTCAAGCATGTACTGGGCGATATCATTGCCATTGAAGATAATCAGGCGGTTCTGCTGACGTATTTCCGTAATAATATTGTGCACACCTTTGTACTGCCTTCTTTGATTGCAGCTTTGGTTGAACATAATGGTACCATTCGCCGTCATAATGTCGTGAATATCAGCAGTACCCTGTACCCATTCCTTAAAGCCGAACTGTTCTTAAAATGGCATGAAGACGAGATTCAGGATCAGGTGAATGCGCATATTGATAGCTTAATTGCCTCGAAACTGATTACACAAGATGGTGAAAACCTGATTGCACCTGCACCAAATACAGAAGCACATCATCAGCTTGAGGTTCTAGCTGCACCCGTGACTCAAAGTCTGGAACGCTACTATATGACTTTGGCACTGATTACCCAGCGCGGTTCAGGCAATATCTCGACCCGTCAGGTGGAAGAGCTGAGTTATCTGGTTGGGCAGCGCCTGTCTGTACTGTACGAATTCAATTCACCTGAGTTCTTCGACAAAGCCCTATTCCAGAGCTTTATTAAAGTCTTAACCCAAAAAGGTTATCTGTGTACCAATGAAGACAATGCGATTGTCTTTGATGAGCAGCTAACCAATGTGGCTCAATATGCAGATTTGGTACTGGATGAAGTGAAGCTACAAATGCTGCACCACATCACCGACTTTACGGATGAAGAACTGAAAGAAGCTTTGGATGCAGTTGCGGCTGAACAAGCCAAGAAACGCGCGAAGCGGAAGAAGAAGTAAGGCTTTTTATTCCCTCTCCTTTCAGGAGAGGGTTAGGGAGAGGTAATTTAAAAAGCCCTTCTCCTGACCTCCCTTCGAGAAAGGGAAGAATATTCCTCTTTTAAAAGGAGGAGCTAAGAATTATTTTTCCCCATCAACTCCAAATAATCCTCATAACAATCTGGATGCTCTAACTCAAATCCCATTTTCTGCATTCGAGTCGCATAAAGTTTCTTACCTGTCACCTGCTCACTTTCTACTTGCAACAAAGGAAGTCCCAGCTGCTGTTGGAACCATTGCAATATTTCATGCAATAATTTTGGCTGGTTATCGGTCACAATATAAGAAGATTCCGGATGTTCCACGTGAATCATATGTGACAAGAAACGTGATAAATCTTCAATATGAATCCGGTTGGACCAGTGCAGATTCGGATATCTCAACATCGAGGCGGCCATTTTTTGTAGGCGTTCTACCGATGCTCCATAAATCCCACTTGGACGAATGATGGTACATTTCTCAGGATAAGCAGTGAAATAAGCCTGCTCCATCTGCTGCAAGATTTTGCTCTGAGCATCATTCGGGTGAATTTCAGTTTCGTCATCTACGATTTCACCGGCATCTTGCCCATAGACCCGGGTGGATGACACCACCACAATCCGTTTCACCGGATGCTGTTTCAAGGCAGCCACAATAGGCTGAACAGAATCCAGATAGGTTTGCTGATAGCCTTCAACCGTACTTTGTTTTGGACTAAGTAATACATAGACCCAGTCAATCGGTGTAACTGCTGTTAAATCCAGTTGATGCACATCCTGAATCAGATGAGTTGCGAATGAATCTGTTTTGGGACTCTGGCTAATTGTGCTAATTTGATGACCTTGCTCAAATAGTTGTTTAGCCACACGTCGGGATGTTTTACCATAACCGGTAAATAAAATATGCATTGAGCACCGAATCACAAATCTGGTTGAGGGGACATGGCTGCAGTCCATCAGTTACAAGGCGTTGGCAATGCCGCCGCTGCATTACTCGAAAAACTAAATATCTTCAATACTGATGATTTGCTTTTTCATCTACCACGTGACTATGAAGACCGTAGCACGATCATTCCCATGAATCAATTGAGCGTGGGACGCAGTTATCTGCTGGAAGGGATCGTTAAAGGTGTAGATTTTCCACCCGGTAAACGCAAATCCATGGCTGTGCTGCTGGATGATGATTTTGGCAAGGTTACTTTACGTTTTTATCATATCTATAAAGGTATTACTGACCGCTGCAAACTGGGTAACCGTTTAAGAATTTTTGGTGAAGTGCGGGTCGGTGCGCGCGGTCTGGAAATGTATCATCCCGAACTGCAAGTCATTACTGAGGACACACCTTTACCTCAAACCCAGCTCACGGCGATTTACCCTGCGACTGAAGGCCTGACCCAACCCAAAATACGGGATTATATTCAGCAGGCCTTGGCTCAATACAGCGACCATCTGCCTGAACTACTGCCAGCAAAATTTAGCAATGGTTATGCACTGAAACAGGCACTGGAATATATCCATCACCCGCCAGTCAATGCCAATATGCTGCAACTAGCACAAGGCTCACATCCTGCACAGCAGCGCCTGATCTTTGAAGAACTGGTAGCGCATCAGATCAGTTTATTGACACGTCGGGCCTTTATTCAGCAAGTCGAAGCGCCTTCATTTGCGCCCAGTAAAACCTATGCCAAACAGCTCTTAGCCAGTCTGGCTTTTGAAATGACCGGTGCGCAAAAACGTGTATCCAGAGAAATCGTGCAGGATTTAAAAAGCAATAAACCAATGTTGCGTCTGGTGCAAGGCGATGTTGGTGCAGGTAAAACCCTAGTGGCCGGTGTCGCAGCCTGCCATGCCTTAGAGGAAGGCTGGCAAGTGGCCTTGATGGCACCGACCGAGATTCTGGCCGAGCAGCATTATCTAAACTTTAAACGCTGGTTTGAGCCTTTGGGCTTAAATGTGGCCTGGCTTTCCGGCAAGCAGAAAGGCAAAGCCCGCGCCGCAGCAGAACAGGTGATTCGGGACGGGAGCGCCCATCTGGTGATCGGTACCCATGCCCTGTTTCAGGAAAATGTCGAGTTTGCCAAACTGGGTCTGGTGATTATTGATGAACAGCATCGCTTTGGTGTGGATCAGCGCCTTGCACTCAGAAATAAAGGGCTAGATGGTATGTCTCCGCATCAACTGGTGATGACTGCGACTCCGATTCCCCGCACACTGGCCATGTCTGCCTATGGTGATCTGGATACCTCGGTGATTGACGAGCTGCCGCCGGGCCGTACCCCGATTCAGACCGTGACCATTCCATTAGATCGACGCGAAGAAGTCTTGCAACGGATTGCCAGCAACTGTGCTGAAGGTAAGCAGGCATATTGGGTGTGTACACTGGTAGAACAGTCCGAAACCCTGGATGCTCAGGCCGCAGAAGCGACCTTTGCCGAAATTCGCGAGCGCTTTCCTGCGCTGAATATCGGACTGGTACATGGCAAGATGAAAGCCGATGAAAAACAGGCGGTAATGCAGCAGTTTAAAAATAATGAATTACAGCTCCTGATTGCCACCACCGTGATCGAAGTCGGGGTAGATGTACCCAATGCTTCCATCATGGTAATTGAAAATGCTGAACGTCTGGGCCTATCTCAATTGCATCAGTTACGGGGCCGCGTCGGTCGTGGCGCCAAAGCCAGTTTCTGTGCCCTACTGTATAAACATCCGCTGTCTCAAAATGGTCAGGAACGCTTAAGAATCATGCGCGAAACCAATGATGGTTTCATGATTGCCGAGAAAGACCTGGAATTGCGTGGCCCAGGTGAACTGCTTGGAACCAAACAGACTGGCGACATGAATTTCCGTGTGGCCAAACTGAAACGTGATGATCACCTGCTCAATCAGGCACATTATGTGGCCCAGCAGATGCTCAAGGATTATCCCGATCAGGCGGAGGCATTATTGCAACGCTGGCTACCGGAAGCACCGCGCTATGCCTATGTTTAAATTACTGCAACACGGAAAATCCTGGCTGAGCTGCTTACAGCCCTGTCAGCTCTGTCTAACCGATCATCAAACCATTCATTCAGTCTGTGAAGATTGCTGGCGACAATTACCCTGGGCACATCAAACCATTCAACGGCAGGAAATGCAGTTCCAGATTGCCTGCGACTATGCCTATCCGATGGACCGGCTGATTCAACTGTTTAAATATGAACAGACACTGCATTTGCAAAATTTACTGGCAGGTGCGCTGTTAAGTTTAGACCTACCTAAAGTCAGTGCGATAGTACCGATGCCGATCTCGAATGAGCGTCTGGCTGAGCGCGGTTATAATCAATCTCTAGTGCTGGCCAAACATGTGGCAAAACAGTTGAATGTACCCATCTGGCAACCTGTTCGACGAATGAAACAACACTCGCAAAAGGGCCTAAGCCGGCTGGAGCGGATTGAAGACATCCAATCACAATTCCAGATCAGTACCATTTCCAAGCTGCGTTACCGTCGGGTGCTGATTATTGATGATGTGGTGACGACCGGCAGCTCGATTCGAGCACTGAGCCAAACACTTGAACAACTGGGCTGTCAAAAAGTTTATGCAGCCTGTCTGGCAGGTGCTCAAATCTGAAAATTTAAGCTTGGGCGAGTAACTGCGACTTCACCCAAGGAATCACAATTTCAGTGGTCAAGGGTGCGAGTCGTAGCTCTTTTTCATCCAGATCGACCCATTTCATTTCGGCAATTTCCGCTTCAATTTTTGGCGCTTGATCTAGACTTACCCAATAGACATAACTCACCAGTTGATGATCAGGTTCATTTGCCGTCTGGGTTTCAAAACGCCCAATGAATTGCTGAATCTGCGCCTGTGTGCCAATTTCTTCCTGAATTTCACGCAACATCGTTGCTTCTGGTGCTTCATTTGGCTCCAGCTTGCCACCAACCTGCATAAAGCAGGATGTCCCTTTTTTGCGAACCACCAGCAGTTGCTGCGCTTCATTTAAAATAATGGCTGCAGCCACCGTAATCACGTTCATTTATTTTCTACAAATCATGCTGTGGACAGCTTATTTTACAAGATCGGTCTGATCGACCATACCCCATTTCGCTTCAGGCGGCTGATAACTTTCAAACTGGCGCAAAATATCATCCAGATTATCACTCACAATTAAAGCATCGCTAAAGCGCGCTTTGGTAAAACCTTTCTCAGTCGTCATATGGATAAATTTGAGTAAATCATCGTAAAAACCATCTACATTTAAAAAAGCACAAGGCTTTTTATGAATTCCCAACTGTGCCCAGGTCCATTGTTCAAAAATTTCTTCCAGGGTTCCAGCACCACCCGGAATGGCAATAAATCCCTGTGCCAGTTCCGACATGCGGGTTTTACGTTCATGCATATTATCGACCACAAATAGCTCGGTAATATGCGGATGCGCCAGCTCACGATTGACCAGCTGTCTTGGAATTACGCCAATCACCTTGCCACCAGCAGCCAAAGCACTATCAGCGATAATTCCCATCAAGCCAGAACGACCACCGCCATAGACCAGCGTCTGATGCCTTGCTGCCAAGGTTTGGCCAACCTTTTCGGCAATCTGGGCATAGAGAGGATCCGAGCCCAGTGCTGAACCACAAAAAATTGCAATAGAATTCATCATTTCACTCTCCAATTGACGCTATATTGTACGAAATCGCTGCAAGCGCGCTTTTTCCAAAAATAACTGCTTAATATCAGTGTTTTTATTCAATTCCTTGTCTAAAATACACCCATTCCAATTCACATACTGCGCCAGGGAGAAAAGACAGCATGCTTGAAGCCTTTTACGCCACAGAGCGCGGTAGCTTAGAAGATATCACGATTAATGGTGATTTCGACCTGCATCCAGATTTAGTATGGCTTGATCTGATTGCACCTTCACAAGAAGAGCAGCAATGGATTCTAGATGCCTATGCGCAAAACTTACCGACCTTAAAATCGCTGGAAGATATCTCCTCTAGTGCCCGATTTTACCGTGATGATGACGGTATTTTGCATATCAGCACCTATTTTTTAACCAAAAATAAAAACTATCAGGTCGAGAATGAAAACGAAGATGAATCCAGCATGCTGGCGACGGTACAAACCGTAGCATTCATTCTGCATAAGGACCGTCTTTTTACCTTGCGTGGCGAAAAGCTGGTGGCCTTTCGTGCCTTCCGTGCCCGTGCGCGCCGCAATGATTATGAAATCGATTATAAAGATCCGACCTGGATTTTATTGGGCCTGCTCGAAGCCAAACTGGATGAGCTGGCCGACATTCTGGAAGATGTACATAAAGATTTAGAGAAATATTCAACTGAAGTGTTGAATAACCGCCATCGCGAGCAGATTCTCGATCTGGATGACATGATTACCCGACTAGCTCAACTGGAAGATATGCTTGGTAAAGCGCAGCTCTGTCTGATCGATTTACGTCGTGTTCTGACTTTCCTGTCTCGTCCACGCGCCTTAGGCAGTCATATTTATGATGCGGATATCCGAGAACTTAGTGAGGATGTCCGCTCGCTGGTTGAACATGATGCCTTCCTGTTTCAGAAAGTGCGCTTCCTGCTCGATACCACGTCCGGATTCATTAACACGGAACAGAACGATACAATTCGTCGATTCTCGATTCTGCCAAGTATGCTCGCTCCACCGATGCTCATTGCCAGTATTTATGGCATGAATACCGAAGTTCTGCCTTTTGCACAAGGCACCATGAGCTTCATTATGGTCAGTATTATTTTGATCGGCTTTTTAATCGGGCCATTGATTTACTTTAGATGGAAGAAGTGGATTTAATTTATTAACCCTCTCTCTAACTCTCTCCCATAGGGAGAGAGGACTTCCAATATTTATTGAGATAGTAGTTTTTAAAAATATCATTTCTCTCCATAAATTTAGAGAGGAAGTTCCCTCTCCTTTTAGAAGAGGGTTAGGGTGAGGTCATATTTTAATCCTTCCTAACCTCCTTTTGATAAAGGAAGGAATTTACTTTTAAAATGTATCAACAATAAAAAAGCACCTGTCGGTGCTTTTTTATTTACTGAGTGATCTGTAAATCATCCTGTAAATGACAGGCCTGAATGATATTCATCATTTTAGCAGGGACAGCTTTAAACTGTAGTCCTTGCGCTTGAGGCGTCTGGCGCAACCAGCGCACCAATACTGCCAAAGCCAAAGTACTGCCACTTTCAAGCCCAGCCAAGTTGACCACAAGCGGAAACTTGGTCTGCGACTGAACCACACGCAGACCATTTAGGTAATAGTCCTGCGCATTGCCATAATCAATTTTGCCTGAAACCTGCAATTCCTGATCCTTGAATACAATCACGGCTCACCTATCTGATTATTTCTTGTTTTTGTCAATTGCAGCTTCTGCATCCGGTTTGAAGTTAGCAATGGCTTTATCTATGTTACCGCCATTACGTTTGACTGTCGCAGCAAACTGGTTACGGAATTGCAAACCTAGATCGATACCCGATACGTTGATGTTGCGGATTTTCCATTGTGAACCTTTGTCCACCAGCTGAAACGCTACCGGAATTTTCTCGCCTTTATTATTAAAGTCGATGGTTACAACAGGGTTTTTGCTATTGCTGGCCTTGTATGGACGCACGCTATAGGTTTGATTGCTGAACTTGGAAAATGCAGAACCATAATTTTCAATAAGCGTTTCACGGAAATTCTTTTCAAACTGCGCGCGCTGTGCAGCCGTACTATACTGGTTCGTCGCATAAGTCCCCATCACAATACGCGTGAAAGACTGTGAATCAATATATGGATCCAGATTCTGGCGGACAATCGCTTTTACCAGCGCTGGATTGTTCTGCAATTTGGCATTATCAGCTTTGAGGCGCTCAATCAAACCATCTGCCACTTTTTTAATAAAAGCAGGTGGTGCTTCAGACGGTGCAGCAAACACTGTACCAGCAACCATTGTTGAAAGAATGCTTGCTGCAAGCGTTTGTTTTACTAAAGTCTTCACTGAAATCTCCTCAATCTATTATTCAACAAATGCAGGTTCTGCATCAGTCGATTCTGAAACTGTCGCCTGTTCTGGGGCAGTTTCTTGACTATCTGACGATTTACCGGCACCGCCAGTAATGAACTTCGTCACTAAATCTTCAATTTCCATGGTGCCTTGGGTATTGGCAATCTGATCACCGCGTTTCAAATAGTTCAGACCACCACCTGGAATAATTTTCAGGTATTTTTCACCCAATAACCCATTGGTCGCTACCATAATATAAGCATCCTCATCAATATTGGTGATGGATTTCATGTTAGCTAACAGTTGTTTTTCCATGTCTTTTTGTTGCGCAGGGGTAGCCGTAGTATAGTCCGAACTATAACGTAACTCTTCCAACGCTTCCTGCTGAACCTGCTTTAACTGTTCAGTATTAAACGAAGTCAATGAGCCATCCAGGGTCATATGCACGGTCGCCAGACGCGTCACTGGATCCAGGGTAATGTTATCCACCTGCCCCACTTTCACACCACTCAATGCCACTTTGGCACGCGGCTTGATCCCATTTACATTTTCAAAAGTCGCTGTCATTTTATAGCTGTCGGAAATATTGTGTCCGATCAGACCACTGACACGCATCGCCAGGAAAAATAAGGCAATACCAAACAAAATAACAAAAACACCAACGGCCAGCTCACTAGTACGTGATTTCATTAAACACCTCCGAACATGACCGCAGTCAACACAAAGTCAAAGCCTAAAACGCACAGTGAAGAATACACGACTGTACGCGTTGTAGAAGTTGCAATACCTTCCGATGTCGGGACACAGGCATAGCCTTGGTATACCGCAATCCAGGTACAAATTAATGCGAATACAAAACTTTTAATAATGGTGCCATTTAAGACATCTTTATAGAATTGCACGCTGCTTTCCATGCCGCTCCAATAAGCGCCTTCATCGGCACCCAGAAAATCTACGCCGACCATTTTTCCGCCCATAATGCCGACTGCGGCAAAGATGACGGAAAGCATTGGCAAGCTAAAAATCCCTGCCCAAAGACGCGGCGAAATTACCCGCTTCAATGGATCGACACCGATCATTTCCATACTGGACAATTGCTCAGTGGCTTTCATCAGACCAATTTCAGCAGTCAAGGCTGAACCGGCACGTCCCGCAAACAGCAAAGCAGCGACCACAGGTGCCAGTTCACGCAGCAAGGTCAGCGCGACTGCTGTTCCTAGCATCGACTCACTACCAAAGGTCGACAAGATGCTGAACATCTGCAAACCAAGCACGGCTCCAATAAACAGGCCAGAAACCACAATAATCAGCAGGGACAATACCCCAACCCGATACATCTGATAAACAAACAGCTTTACTCCAAGCCAGGTCGGCATGGAAAATAAAATCTGCAACAGCATCAGGGTCGCGACCCCAATCCCCTGTACACGTTCAATAACGCGTCTACCTAATGCGGCAATTGCATTCATGAACGAACCTCATCACTTAAATAAGCTTGATGACTAAACTGATAATCCACCGGACCTTCTACCGAACCGGTCAGGAATTGCTGTACAAAAGCAGATGGATGTGCTTTTAGTTCTACCGGTGTGCCCTCGCCCTGAATTTTGCCTTCTGCCACCACATAGATGTAGTCTGCAATCGATAAAGTTTCTGCAACATCATGTGAAACAATAATCGTGGTCAAGTCCAGTGCTTCACGTAATGAACGGATCAGACGAGTCAAAACGCCCATCACAATCGGATCTTGTCCGGCAAAGGGTTCATCGTACATGATCAGCTCAGGATCCAGCGCAATCGCGCGGGCCAAAGCCACGCGTCGGTTCATACCACCGGATAGTTCAGACGGCATCATCTGTTCTGCACCACGTAAACCGACTGATTCCAGTTTCAGTGCCACGATTTCCTTAATCAGATGTTCTGGCAATTTGGTATGTGCCCGAATCGGAAATGCGACATTTTCATACACGCTCATATCGGTAAACAAAGCACCGCTCTGAAACAACATACCCATCCGTGCACGTGCTGAAAAAAGTTCGGAACGTGACATCGTGGCAATATCTTTGCCGTCCAATAAAACCTGACCGTGCTCAGGAACCAGCTGCCCACCAATCAATCTTAATAAGGTGGTTTTACCAGTACCGGATGGCCCCATAATGGCGGTAATCTGCCCACGACGAATATTTAAACTCACGTCGTCATAAATCACGCGCTCACCCCGCTTGAAGCTCAGATTCTTGACTTCAATCAGAGATTGAGTATCTCGCGCTGTTTGATTTTTCATAGCTGAGTTTATTCCTGCATTTTTTCAGCATGCATACTATAAAGGAACGAAGTTCAAAATGTTAGCAGTTGAAAAAGGTGGTTTAATATCATAAAAATGACAACAATGGATTATTTCGTATTTTTTGTAATAAAAATATGCACTTAAGCTTGAGCCAGGTACATTGATTAATTAAAAAGACTGTATAAATAATAGATAATATTACATAAAATCAAAGTCAATGCGATATATGGCATATACACCTCTATCAATTGAGATCGAAGAGTTAAGCTTTTCATATTAATAATTATCATAACCCTGACAAAACATGATTTAGTAGACATTTTACGTTAAAAAGCAAAAAACTCAATGCATAAAAAAACCGGTATTTCTACCGGTTTTTTATCTTCATCTAGCGACTGAATTAGTCGTTAAATTTACGACGTGGATGATCTTCACCACCGAACGAACGTTCACCACGTGGCTTGTCATCAAAGTTGCGACGTACTGGACGATCACCGAAATCACGCTTTGGACGGTCATCACCGAATGAACGCGCTGGACGATCACCGAAACCACCTTCACGACGTGGAGCTGGACGATCACCAAAATCACGTTTTGGACGATCACCATAACCACCTTCACGAGCTGGTTTGTAGTCTACACGGTTGCCACGGTTGTCATCATTAGAGCGAGGACGGTCACCAAAACCACCTTCACGACGTGGAGCTGGACGATCACCGAAGTCACGCTTTGGACGGTCATCAAACGAACGTTGTGGACGATCACCGAAACCGCCTTCACGACGTGGAGCTGGACGATCACCGAAGTCACGCTTTGGACGGTCATCAAACGAACGTTGTGGACGATCACCGAAACCGCCTTCACGACGTGGAGCTGGACGATCACCGAAACCGCCTTCACGACGTGGAGCTGGACGATCACCAAAGTCACGACGTGGACGATCTTCGCCAAATGCTGGACGTTCGCCACGAGGTTTGTCATCGAAGCTACGACGTGGACGATCATCACCGCCTTCACGACGTTTGAAGTTGCTTTCGCCTTCAAAACGACGACCACCACCGAAACCACCACGACCGCCATCACGACGACCGCCATCACGGCCACGACCGCGACCAGCGCCATCACGGCTACCACGTGCAGGAGGTGGAGATGGCTCAAGACCTTCAATTTCAGATACGTTTAGACGCGCATCAAGGAAGTCTTCTAAAGCACGGATTTTACCGCGTTCACGGTAAGTCGCCAAAGTAATGGCTTTACCAGTACGACCCGCACGACCTGTACGACCGATACGGTGTACATAGTCTTCATTCTTCATTGGAAGACCGAAGTTAATTACGTGTGAAATAGTTGGTACGTCAAGACCACGCGCTGCAACGTCAGTTGCAACCAAGATCTTCGCACGACCTTCACGGATGCTGCGTAAACGACGGTTACGAACAGTTTGTGGCATAGCACCGTGAAGCGCTACAACTGATAGACCTGCTTCAGCAAGTTCTTCAGCCAACATATCTGTGTCTTCTTGAGTAGAAGCAAATACGACTGCTTGATCAACGTCTTCTTCGTTCAACCAGTGAGTAAGAAGTTTTTTCTTATGTTCGAAACCGTCAGTCCAATGCAAAGTCTGAGTAATATCAGTATTTGTAGAGTGACCAGTTTCAATCGAAATACGCATCGGATCATTCATCATGCGTTCTGCAAGTGTAATGATACGTGGTGCAAAAGTCGCAGAGAACATAAGAGTTTGTTTGCGGTTTGCAGCCAATTCACCAATTGCTTCTAAGTCTTCAGAGAAACCTAGGTCAAGCATACGGTCAGCTTCATCGACGATTAACGCGTCAACTTTATCCAATTTGATTTGACGACGATTCACCAAGTCAAGTAGACGACCTGGAGTTGCAACAACAACTTGCGCGCCTTTTAACTGTTGAATTTGCTTACCAAAAGGCATACCGCCCATGATTGCCGCAATACGCACGCCTTTCATGTGACGTACAAATGCAATTGCGTCTTGACATACCTGTTGTGCCAATTCACGAGTCGGTGAAATCACCAAAATATTCGGTTGAGTAACCGCTTTCATACGGTCTTTAAACGGTACTAATGTATCTTGGTTTGCCAACGCATTTAACGTAGGAAGTAAGAATGCAGCAGTTTTACCAGAACCTGTTTGGCTTGACACAAGAAGGTCTTTGCCTTCAAGCGCAGCTGGAATCGCTTGTTCTTGTACAGGAGTAGGAGTAGTAAAGCCTAAAGCGTCGAGAGCCTGGGTTAGAGATTCATCGAGGGAAAAATCAGCAAAAGTTTTGCTCATAGAGAGTATTCACCCTGAAGTGGGTGCTCCATTTAATAAATAACAATTATGGACATCGGCAAAAAGCGGCACAGCAAATAATGCTGAAAATATTAGGATTCAGCAGCGATCCGAGTAACGACGATGTGGATATAACGCACGCATGATTACGGCCGCAAACCTGAAGGAATCGCTTAAGCGATTGGGGCGCGAAGGATATGTCCTCTCTATGGACAGCACGCGCATACAATGATTAGAAGATAGTGTTCAGGTAAAGAACAGAAATTAAGTGCGTGGCAGAATTATAACAGAATATTCCACAATGTCATTAAGTTTTAAAACTAATTTCCCTTATTCTTAATTTATCTATATATTTCTAATACTTAAAATATAATAAAAAATGTAACAGGTGGTATAAAAAGTCACTTTTCGCCAATTCACCTGATATTTCCAGTATTCAAGCAAAGATCAACAACTTTATATCAGTAACTGGTGACCTAGATTCCCATGCATAAAAAAGGCATCCCGAAGGACGCCTTTTCCCAATATTAGATCTGATTCATCTAAACCCGATTATTTTGCTGCTTCGCCCCAAGCAGGAACAACTGCTTGCATTAAAGGCTTAAGCATTTTCATTGAACAAGCCAAAACTTGACCATTTTCCATAGAGTCGCTACCACCACGTGCATCAACTACAGTACCGCCTGCTTCTTTTACGATCAATTCGCCAGCTGCGATATCCCAAGGCTTTAAACCAAGTTCGAAATAACCATCGAAACGACCTGCAGCAACATAGGCTAAATCCAATGCTGCAGAACCTGAACGACGATATTGCGCGCCAGCTTCAGTTACGTTTAACAGGGTTTGAAAATGGTTCTTGGCATAAGACACAACTTCGCCATTACGCTTGGCACGATAAGCGTGACCAACAGCCATAAAGGTATTTTCCAGGCTGTCTTTAACATTCACACGAATACGGCGCTGGTTCATCATGGCACCACGACCACGACTCGCAGAGAATAGCTCATCTTTCACCGGGTCATAAATCACCCCGTGTTGAGTAATGCCTTTGTGCTGAACTGCGATAGAGATACAGAAATGCGGGAAACCGTTAATGAAGTTTAAAGTACCATCTAGCGGATCGATCACCCAACACCAATCGGCGTCATGACCTTTACCTTCCTGATAGCCAAACTCTTCACCAAGGAAACTGTGATTTTTATAGCTTTTACGTAGGGTATCGATGGTCAACTGTTCCAAATAACGATCTACACGCGTTACCGGACCATCAATTCCTTTTTCTTCGACTTGTAGATCGAGTTTATGACGATTCTGATGCGCTTTTAAAAGCTCTTGACCAACTAACTGAGCCGCACGCGCAGCCATCACCACCATAGGTTCCATTGAACACCCACTACAAATTTGAAGACACTGATAAAGAATAATGCATAAAAGCCCCCGATATCTTAGCAAATATCAGGGCTTTTTTGGGAAAAATGTGTCTAAAATTTTTAAGATATTATGACAAGACGCTTTGCCCCAGGCTGGACCAAGCCTGATTGATCGATTTTTCAATGCCTTGCGCATCCAGACCCGCTTGCTGCAACATCTGTGCATGGGTCGCTTGCGCCATAAACGTATCATCCAGACCCAGATTCAACATCGGTTTGACAATCTGTGCTTCTGCCAGATATTCATTCACGGCACTACCTGCACCGCCCATCACTGCATGTTCTTCCACCGTGACAAACAGACTGGTGCTTAAAGCGAGATCATCGAGCATTTGAGTATCCAGTGGTTTGACAAAACGCATGTTAACCACACGCACGCCAATCTCATGTTTCACGGCAAATGCTTCAGCAGCGTCGACTGCAGCCTGTACCCGGCTACCAAAGGCCAGCACAGAAATATATTCATCATACTGCCCATTAAAGCTGGCCACGATTTCTGCCTGACCGATTGGAATCTCAACCATCTTTTGCTGAATCTCAACGCCCAGTCCATTGCCACGTGGATAACGTACCGCTGCCGGTCCTGGATATAAATACGCAGTATGCAGCATTTGACGGCATTCATTTTCGTCTTTCGGCGCCATGATCACGATATTCGGGATAGTACGCATATAGGCATAGTCATAAGCACCGGCATGGGTCGGGCCATCTTCACCGACCAGACCGGCACGATCAATACCGAAAGTAACATCCAGATTCTGCAAAGCCACGTCATGTACCAGTTGATCATAACCACGTTGCAGGAAAGTCGAATAAATTGCAACCACTGGCTTCAAGCCTTCACAAGCCATACCGGCAGCCAAGGTAACTGCATGCTGTTCAGCAATTGCTACATCAAAAAAACGCTCCGGATATTCTTTGGCAAATTTCACCATGCCTGAGCCTTCGCACATGGCAGGTGTGATTGCGAGCAAACGGGCATCTTGTGCCGCTTCATCGCAAAGCCATTGCCCAAATACATCCGAATATTTCGGTGCAGTATTGCTGGCGGCAACAGCATTGATTTTGCTAATCGCGTGATATTTGATTTGATCGGATTCTGCCGGAGCAAAGCCCTTGCCTTTTTTGGTATAGATATGAATCAGGCGTGGGCCTTTACGCTTTCTCAGCGCATTAAAGACATGCACCAGCTGTTTGACATCATGACCATCGTACGGGCCAAAATAGTCAAAGCCGATGGCTTGGAATAAGTTATCTGCAGCATCGGTCGCTGCACTGTGCAAACGCGAGTTATACAACCATTCTGGATGTGGCTGTACATATGCCTCACCCTGCTCGGTAACATTAACGAACTCACCGCGCTCCCAAATGGCAGCCAGATGTTTGGCAAAACCACCGGTACTGCAAGAAATCGACATATCATTGTCGTTCAGCACCACCATCAGATCAGCACTGTGTGCCACGGCATCATTCAAAGCTTCAAAAGCCATACCTGCCGTCATGGCGCCATCGCCAATAATCGATACCACTTCACACGGCTTGTTCTGATAACGACGTGCCAGCGCCATACCTAGGCCAGCAGAAATCGCCGTCGAAGAATGCCCTACCCCAAAGGTATCAAATTCAGATTCTTCACGAGCCGGAAATGCAGCCAGACCGTCTTTGGCACGAATGGTGGTGAGCTGTTCACGACGCCCAGTCAACACTTTATGCGGATAGGCTTGATGACCTACATCCCAGATCAGGCGATCATGTGGCGTATTAAAGCAATAGTGTAAGGCCACGGTGAGCTCAATCACACCAAGGTTGGCACCAAAATGTCCGCCACTTTGCCCGGCAGCATACAAAATGAATTGACGTAACTCATCCGCCACTTGTTCTAGCTGGCTTTGCTCGAGTGCACGCAGTTGCTCAGGATGATTGATCGCATCAAGCAACGGTGTTACAGGGCGTTGAGTTGGGATTTCTGTATACAGCATATTATGGCAAAGCCTTCTAAAGCCTGGCAAATCTAAAGCTAGGTCAATGGGGAGTACCCGATCATATAGCTGAATTGTAGCAGCTTCAATTCAGCTACGCTTCTAGCGATGCAATATTAAACAATGATCTCGTCGGGGTGAAAAAATTGCAGCCTACGATTATCCTGAATAATCTTACTATTTATCAACTATTATCGTTCGCTTTCTACAAAAAAGAAAATCTATTGCAGAATTTCGACTTTGCAATTCTACCAATGTTCAATCATTACGCTATACTTTAGCCAATTTCAGGATTTAACGGGTTCAGCTGTGCCAATCGAATTTGTCGCAACGTCAAGATTACCTACCGCTCACGGTGAATTTAAAATTACTGTATTTCAAGACCCTAAGACTGGCGAAGAACATGTCGCACTTTCCAAAGGACTTGAAGAAGTATCAGATGAGCCTGTAGTGGTGCGTGTGCATTCTGAATGTTTAACCGGTGATGCCTTTGCTTCACTCAAATGCGACTGTGGCCCGCAATTGCAAGCGACTTTAAAACTGATCAATGAATTAGGCCGCGGAGTCATTCTGTATTTGCGTCAGGAAGGTCGTGGCATTGGCCTGACCAATAAAATTCGCGCTTATGCCCTGCAAGATCAGGGACATGACACCGTAGATGCCAATTTAATGCTGAACCTGCCAGCAGATGCACGTCAGTATGATATGTGCAGCATCATGCTGGATCATTTACAGGTGAAAGCAGTGCGTCTCGTGACCAATAATCCTTCCAAAATTGAGGCTTTAAAAGCCCAGGGGATTAATGTGATCGATCGTGTGCCTTTGACTGTGGGTTTAAACCCTTTTAATGAACAATATCTCAAGACCAAGCACGAACGCATGGCACATCTTTATAAAAAGGATGATTTTTAATATTTTTAACCCCCGTCCCACCTTATTTTAACTTCATCCCTCCAAACCTCCCTTTCTTGCGCTTCGACTTAAAGCCATACTTAAGTCTTGCTCAGGGAGGCTTTTCCTTCTTTCAAAAAAAGGAGAAAACTCCCTCCTTTCTTAAAGGAGGGTTGGGATGGATTAAGTGTTAAATCGTCATCGAAAAAATCCGGTTCTCCGGCATGCGTCGCTTTAAACGTAAATCAAAAGCCATACAAATATTACGTACAAATGGTTTCCCTTTCTCCAAAATCGTGACTGATGAGTCTGTCATTTGAATCAAACCATCCTGTGCCATTTCTTCAAGCTGCACCAAGACCTGATCAATTTCAGGGAAAAATAGCTCGGGTTTTTCCCATGAGGTACTAAAGCTGCACATCAAATTCAGAATATGCTGACGAATAATCAAATCTTCCTGACTTAATACATGCCCTTTAAATACCGGAATTTCATTACGGGCTAAACACGCATAATATTCTTCAATGGTTTTCACATTCTGGGCAAAGCTGTACCAGCTATCACTGATCGAAGAAATGCCTAAACCGATCATCACTTGAGTTTTAGAGGCGGTATATCCCATAAAATTGCGGTGTAATGTTCCAGCTTGAAAGGACTGGTACATGCCATCTGTATCTAAAGCAAAATGATCCATGCCAATTTCATGATAACCATGCGCCAGCAGTTTCTTTTTAGCCGCTTCATAACATTCACGTTTGATCGCATCTTTGGGTACATCGGCATCTTTAAAACCGCGCTGGCCATTGCCTTTAATCCAGGGCACATGTGCATAGCTATATAAAGCCAAACGATCCGGCAGAAGTGAATTGGTTTGCTCAATGGTATTTAAGACATCGTCCAGATGCTGAAAAGGCAGGCCAAACACCAAGTCATGCGAAATCGACTCATAGCCAATTTCACGCGCCCATTCGGTTACCTGTTTGACATGTTCATAGGGCTGAATCCGGTGAATGGCTTTTTGCACGGTTTCATTATAATCCTGCACCCCATAACTGACCCGGCGAAAGCCCAGATCATACAAGCCTTGTAAATGCTCACGCGTGGTATTGTTCGGATGCCCTTCAAAACTGAATTCATGCACAGGCGCTATGTCTGCTTTGGCCAAAATACCTTGAATCAGTTGAGTCAAATGCTCAACAGAAAAGAAAGTCGGTGTTCCCCCGCCCAAATGAATTTCTTTAATCATTGGCTTATCTTTCAGCAACTCACAATACAAATCCCATTCTTTCAGCACTGCCTGAATATAGGGCTGTTCCATTTCATGTTTTTTCGTGACTCGCTTATGACACCCGCAAAAAGTGCACAGGCTTTCGCAAAATGGCAGATGGATATACAGGCTGATGCCTTCACTTTGATTGGATTCAGTAAAGGATTTTTTCAGCGTTTGCTTCCATTGTTCCAGTGAGAAATTCTGCTCTTCCCAATATGGAACGGTCGGGTAACTGGTATAGCGGGGACCGGGAACATTATATTTTTGAATCAGGGAATTGACCTGTACCGACATGACACCCACCTATTACCATCGAGAAATGCCCAAACCCATGAGCGCTTGCAAGTTATTGTGCTGAGCTTGAAAAAAGAATTCAACCTAGCCATTTGGTCGGATTTAATGCCCCATTCTGTCCATCAATACTCAAATTTAAAGCCTGGTTCAATCCACTACATTGCTAAATAGACCTTAATCTTTGAGTGATTTTATGCTTTGATGTAGCTAGTTTTTTTATTTTCCTACGAGGCTCTGATGCAGCATCCTACATCTGCGGATATTCAACGCGTTCGTGAATTTCTCCTCGACTTGCAGGCACGGATTTGTGCAGCACTGGAACAACAGGAGCGTGCTGGCGGCGGTACAGCCGAATTTATCATTGATGACTGGGAACGTCCGGAAGGTGGTGGTGGCCGTTCGCGTGTCTTGCAAAATGGTACCGTGATTGAGAAAGGCGGGGTGATGTTCTCCCATATCAATATTTCCAAACTGCCCGCTTCAGCCACTGAACGCCATCCCAATATTGCCGGTGCCAAGGCGCAAGCGATGGGTGTATCGCTGGTCATCCATCCGAAAAATCCGAATGTACCGACCTCACATGCCAACGTGCGTTTATTTGTTGCAGAAAAAGAAGGGCAAGATCCAATCTGGTGGTTTGGTGGCGGTTTCGACCTGACGCCGTTCTATCCAAATGATGAAGATGTCCTTTCGTGGCATCAGACGGCGCATGATCTGTGTGCGCCATTTGGTGAAGAGATTTATCCTGAACATAAACAATGGTGTGATGATTATTTCTATTTAAAACATCGTGATGAACAGCGTGGTGTCGGCGGGTTATTCTTTGATGATCTGAATCAGTGGGATTTTGATACCTGTTTCCAGTATATACAGGCCGTAGGCAATGGTTATCTAGAGGCGATTCTGCCGATTTTCCAGCGTAATCAGGATAAGCCTTATACCGAAGCACAACGCGAGTTCCAGTTGTATCGTCGTGGCCGTTATGTCGAATACAATCTGGTTTATGACCGCGGTACGCTATTTGGTTTGCAGACCGGCGGCCGAATTGAATCAATCTTGGTGAGCTTGCCTCCGCTGACCGGTTGGTCCTATCGTCCTGAATGGGATGAAGGCTCGCCGGAAAAGCGTTTGACCGATTACTATCTGAAACCCCATGACTGGCTCACAGAATTAAAATCAACTGCAATGAAATGATACAAACAGCCCTCAAATAGAGGGCTGTTTTAATCCATTATTCCTCTATACTGCTGCAGAGTAATCCCTGATTTGGTCGCGGCATCCTATCGCTACATCGATCACAATCTATTAGATGTCTAGTGAGAATAACAATGCATCATCTTCAATTAAATCTTCCTGTTTTTGCCTTTTGGCTTTTTCTGGCTCTCGCCATCAGTGCGATGAGTACCGCCGTTTTGAGTCATAATCTGCTTCTGGATGGCGCCGCTATTCTGGTGAGTATCCTGACTGGGCTTGGGGTTGTTCTCAGTATGGCGCTGATGTTTGCGGAACATATTATGGATATTTGCAGCTCCTAAAACCCTGATAACTTAGCAGCAATTTAAAATCGCGCAGGCTTTAGTCCCTGCGCTTTTTCACGTATATTGATGGCCATTTCCGCACATGGACATTGTGAAATGAGCAAAAAATTTGCCGTGATTGGTAACCCGATTGAACAATCACGTTCTCCAGAATTGCACCACGCCTTTGCAACCAAAACTGGGATCGACCTGAATTATAGTAAACGTTTGGCTCCACTGGATGGCTTTGAAGCCAACATTCAGGAATTCTTTGGCCAGGGCGGTAGCGGCCTGAATGTTACTGTCCCCTTCAAAGAGCAGGCTTTTGGCCAATGTCAGGTGCTGAGTGAACGGGCCAAAATTGCCAAAGCAGTGAATACGCTATGGATGGAAAATGGCATCCTGCATGGCGACAATACCGATGGTCAGGGACTGGTTGAAGCCATCCGTGCCTTAGACTGGCCACTGGAAAATACCAATATTCTGATTATTGGAGCAGGCGGTGCCACGCGTGGTGTGATTTATCCACTCACCCAAGCAGGTGCGAAAAAAATCGTAATCGCCAATCGTACCTTGGCACGCGCGGAACAACTGGTCGCTGATCTTCAGGATGCCGTACCTCAAGTCGAATTACAGGCGATTTCACTAGACAATTTAGCCGGTGAATTTGATTTGGTGATTAATGCCACCTCTGCCAGCCTCAGTGGTGATGCTTTGGTTTTACCAGAGGCGTTACAGTTTAAACGGGCCTATGAAATGGCCTATGGCAAACCTTCTTCCTTTCTCGATCAAGCCAAAGTACGCGGTGTACCGACATCTGAAGGTTTTGGCATGCTGGTCGGTCAGGCAATTGAATCTTTTTACATCTGGAATGGTATCAAGCCGGATTTAAAAGAGTTTCTTTAAAACCCCTATCTCTCCAATGAGTTCAGTTCGGGTTGCAACTGCAACCCTTTACTCTCCTCCTACTACTTTTTATAAGCTGAAAAACCATGAATTGGTTTTAATGACATTTTAGAATGAGTTATTTTGCGACCTGAATCCGAGCACAATTCATACAAAAATATACTGGACAAATCACCTTTTAACTCATTAAATTCCATTGATATAACAAGTTTTTAATCTTCCTGTAATGTAAACACCTAATGATGAAATTCGATGATTTCATTCATTAGCCTTAAAAATCGATTCGCTTTTCTGACATTTTTATTCACTGAATTCATCAATGTTTTTTTATCCCGAATGTGAATAATCAAAGAATCGATACAGATAATCCAAAACTAATTTCAATCAGGATTAAACGCATGCCAGCATATAAAGCCCCTTTACACGACATTCGCTTCCTTATGAATGAAGTGCTTGACTACCCTGCGCACTACCAGAATTTGTCGAATGGTGAATATGCCGATGCCGACACGGTAGATATGATCTTAGAAGGCGCTGCAGATTTCTGTGAAAATGTACTGTCGCCGTTGAATCAAAGCGGTGATGAAGAAGGCTGTCATTTTGAAAATGGCGAAGTAAAAACACCGAAAGGCTTTAAAGAAGCTTACGACCAGTTCGTACAAGGTGGCTGGCAAGGTCTGTCTTATCCTGAAGAATTTGGTGGCCAAAACCTGCCAATGTCTTTAAACCTGATCAAATCGGAAATGATGGGGACTGCAAACTGGTCATTCCAGATGTATCCGGGTTTAAGTGTGGGTTGTATCAACACTATCATGCAATATGGTACCGATGAGCAGAAAAACACGTATCTGCCTCACTTAGTTGCAGGAACTTGGGCGGGCACCATGTGTCTGACTGAGCCACAATGTGGTACGGATCTGGGGCAGGTTAAGACCAAAGCAGAGCCGAAAGAAGATGGCAGCTATGCGATTTCAGGCACCAAAATCTTTATTTCTGCAGGTGAGCACGACCTGACTGAAAATATCGTACATATCGTACTGGCACGCCTTCCAGATGCACCGCAAGGTACCAAAGGGATTTCTCTGTTTATCGTACCAAAATTTATTGCTGCGGCAGATGGTGGGATCGGTGAGCGTAATCCAGTGAACTGCGGTTCGATTGAACACAAAATGGGGATTCGCGCTTCAGCAACGGCTGTACTGAATTTTGATAATGCGACTGGCTACCTGATTGGTGAACCAAATAAAGGCTTGCATGCCATGTTTACCTTCATGAACACAGCACGTATTGGTACTGCGATTCAGGGTATTTGTCATGCTGAATTGTCATTCCAGGGTGCTTTACCGTATGCCAAAGAGCGTATGTCAATGCGCGCCCTGTCTGGCAAAAAAGATCCGGAAAAAGTAGCGGATGCGATCATTCACCATGCTGATGTCCGCCGTATGCTATTGACGCAAAAAGCCATTGCTGAAGGTGGCCGTGCCATGATTTATCATGCAGCAAAAATTGCCGACAACATGAATGATGCTTTGCTGCGTGGCGATACTGCAGCATTTGAACAGCATGATGACCATCTTGGGTTCTATACTCCAATCCTGAAAGGCTTCCTGACCGAAATGGGTTATGAGGCATCAAATCACGGTATGCAAGTCTTCGGTGGACATGGCTATATCAAAGAATGGGGCATGGAACAGATCGTACGTGACTCACGTATCTCTACCCTGTATGAAGGCACAACAGGTGTTCAGGCACTGGATCTGATTGGCCGTAAAGTGCTGTTGACATCAAAAGGTAAAGTTATTCGTGATTACACTGCTGAAATCCTGAAATTCTGCGGTCAGCATGCACGTAATAAATATATGCGCCGCTTTGCCTGGGATTTAACCAAGCTCTGTGCACAGTGGAATGCACTAACTGTGCGTATCATGCTGGCTGCACGTAAGGACCGCGACATCGTTTCTTCTGCATCAGTCGATTTCCTGATGTTCTCCGGTTATGTGATGATGGCGTACTTCTGGGCACAACAAGCCGCAGTCGCTTCAGCCAAACTGGCTTCTGGCGATGGTGCGGAAGTACCAGAGTTCTATAAAGCAAAAATCAAAACTGCTGATTTCTACTTTGAACGTATCCTGCCACGTACCCAAGGTCATGCAGAAGCGATGGTGAATCCGTCTAAAACCATGACGGCACTCGCGCCAGAACACTTTAGCTTCGATTACTAAGCTGTAAATTGACTTGAAAAGGGCGCTTCGGCGCTCTTTTTATTGATGTAGATGCCCTTCTTCAACTTAAAAAACCTTTCTGGATAGAAAATATACAAATTTAATTTTATATTTTTCAACATCCTAATAAATTAGCCAAATAAAACGCTTGTATATCTCAAAATAAGCGGTATGATAATCCCAACTAGAAAAATTCTTGTTTTGGTTAGTCTTCTTTTAAGTATCGCAGTTTTAGTCATAAACCTTCGTATTACAGATCAAAAAGCTCCATCCTTTTTATTTTTCAAAGTTACAGTTAGTCATCTGAAATTTTGGCTATAAATTCATACGATTCAATAGGTTATATTATGTCTAATACAGTTAACGGTACAGTAAAATGGTTCAACGAAACTAAAGGTTTCGGTTTCATTCAACAAGAATCAGGTCCAGACGTTTTTGCTCACTTCAGCGAAATCACTGGTTCAGGTTTCAAAACTTTAGTTGAAGGCCAAAAGGTTTCTTTCAGCGTAGCTCAAGGTCAAAAAGGCCCTACAGCTGTAAATATCGTTGCTCTATAATTTAGAAGCAAGATATTGAAAAAAAGCACTCTTAGAGTGCTTTTTTTGTGCCTATCATTTCTCTCATACCGCTCTAGTTTTTAAAGATCATTGGGTTGATCTAAAAAACGGTGTGCTCTATGCCAGGCTAAAAATACCGGATCAGGGGCAAAACGTTTTGGTACGTCGATTCGCTTACCGTGATAGGGTTTTAAATAGGCGTATAAACTCGCATCTTGCTTGGCCTGATTCGCGATACACACTTTAAGCCCTTCATCCAACGTGATAAATCCCTGATCGAAAGCTTGATCCAATAAAGAAGATAAACAAATTCCATTACGCGGATTTTTCCAATGTGCCTGATTTTCAGACCAGGGTACGATATGAGAAGCCACTAAAAAGGCTTTGGCCTTAATGCCTGAGATCGCACATTGATATTGATAATTAAGTTTAACTTGTAAAGCAAATTTCTGGTGTGGCGAACCGCGAACCTTTACCCTTGCATATTGATCTTCAACACTATAATCGAGGATTTCTTGACGTAAATGCGTATCTAACAAAGCATCCTGTTTTTCTCCTCTTCCTGCTAATTTAAGTAATCGCCAAAAATCATCTGCCGTGATCTCATTCATGCCATATTGTTGAAAAAAATGTTCCCAAGTATTTCCGCGTGGTTTAAAAGTCCATTGAAAATCTTCCAAATCGGACTGCAGAATAGGATCTATAAAACGTATACCATCGATCACTTTCGCAAAGACCGGTTTGGTTCGGCGTTTTTGATGATTTTGAGGAATAGCATTAGTTGCAATAATCTTGGCTATACGGCCTGCACCATAAAGATAGAATTGATTTTTAATTTCAGAAGCTTTTTGCGGTCGTCGATATAAAAAGAAATCTCCTTCTCTAACCCGATTATATTTAGACTGATCCCAATGATATTCTTGAAAGTCCCGATCTTCATAAACCAGATGATCACTTTTACTATCAAAAATAAAGAATCGGGTATCAGTTAAATCCAGCTGCTGAAAAGCCCATAATGTATCCACCTGTCCACCCTTTAGAAATTATAATATTCATTTAATTTAATCTTTGAATATTCTCAGAAAACTTCTCTCTAAGAAAGCATCAATCAGACTTTAGGCATTTTATTTAAGGCAATAAAAAACCCCCAATAAAATCCTATTAGGGTTTCTTTTAGAATAATGGAGAAATTAAATAATTAAAGAAATTCTTCCAGCACCGAATTTAAAAAGATATGCCCCTGCTCGGTACATGAAAGCCGATCTTGATCATCGACCATTAATTTTCTATCACGTAAAGAACTCAGTAACTCATCTAAAGTATCTAGACTCAAACCGGTACGTTCAGCATAGAGTTTGGCTTCCACACCCTGATTTAAACGTAACGCATTCATCATAAATTCAAAAGGTAAGTCAGTATCTTCAATGCGTTTAAACTGCACATGTTCGGCAGGTACTTTGGCTAAGTAGTCCTTAGGTAAACGGGTTTTCTGGAACCGATATACACCATCCGGCTGAGTGACTTTACCATGTGCTCCGGCACCAATTGCCAGATAGTCACCAAACTGCCAGTAATTCAGATTATGCGCTGAAGGCAATTCTTTACGCCAAGCTGAAACTTCGTAATTGATAAAACCCTGAGCTTTTAAGTAGAATTCACCCTGTTCCTGAATATCTTCCAATACTTCATCGACAGGCAAAATCGGTTGAGTCCGGAAAAATACCGTATTTGGCTCAATCGTCAGCTGATACCAGGAAATATGCGTAGCGCCCTGTTCTACCGCCAGTTTTAAATCATGTAAAGCTTGTTCTAAAGTCTGTTCCGGTAAACCATGCATCAAGTCGACGTTAATGCGCTGAAAGCCAGCTTCACGTGCCAGCCCAATGGCAGAAATCGCATCTTCATTGCTATGAATCCGTCCCAAACGCTTGAGATGCTCGGTATTAAAACTCTGCACCCCAATTGACAAACGATTAATGCCGGCCTGCAAATAACCAGCAAACGGATCATGTTCGACCGTACCGGGATTGGCTTCCAGTGTAATTTCACAGCCTTCAGCAAAGGGAATAATGGCTTTAAGCTGATCAAATAACCATTGATAGCCTGGGGCAGAAATCAGTGACGGCGTCCCCCCACCAATAAAGACACTGTGAATCTGCCGGCCTTGGGCAAAATCGACCTGAGTTTTAAAGTCTTCCACCAATGCTCGTAAATATTCCTGTTCCAATTCCAGTGATAGCTGACCATCCGGAACCGCATGCGAATTGAAGTCACAATAAGGACATTTGCGCACACACCATGGCATATGAATATATAAGGACAAAGGGACAGCAGCAGGATTCAATTCAGCCAAAGAACTACTCAAAAACGATTACAAGATATAGCGGAATTTTAACATGACTCGGCGGCAACACTGCTAAAATTAAATTTGATCGTGTGATATGTCTAAAAATTTAAATAGAATTAGTCAGTTAAAATTATGAAAATATCTTCTCAACTTATTATTTTACTTCCTTTGGTTTTTGCAATCGGTGTTTTATTGACACTCCAGACCGCAATTAATACACAACTAAAAGAATATTTATATTCTCCTATTCAAGCTGCATTTTTTTCCTTTTTGATTGGTACAATAGTGCTCGCCGTAATCGTACTTTTTCAGTCCAATCCCAAACCCGGTTTACAGGAACTGATGAGTGTTCCCTGGTATTTATGGCTCGGGGGCATCGTGGGTGTATACGCGATTAGCATGAGCATTTATGCAGCGCCCAAACTTGGCTTTCTGGTTCTTAGCGGTCTCATTATTTTTGGTCAGATGGTGATGTCGATGCTGGTCGATCATCTGGGATTATTGGGTAATGAAAAAATGCCGATTAATTGGCAACGTCTTTTAGGCGGCGTGGTAATTTTTATTGGTGTGCTTCTCACTTTACAACGCTAAACCTTCTATTTAAGCACATGATCACGATGAGTAATTTTTGTGTCGAATGTTTCACCAGTCACAACCTTTGGTTTTGAATTAAAAAAACTGTTTCATCTGATGTTACCCATTCTGGTGACCCAATTTTCTCAGGCTGGTCTGGGTCTGATTGATACCATTATGGCCGGTCACCTGTCTGCTACCGATCTTGCCGCGATTGCCGTCGGAGTAGGACTCTGGATTCCGGTGATGCTGCTGTTTAGTGGCATTATGATTGCCACGACGCCTTTGGTTGCCGAAGCTAATGGCGCACGTACACCTGAAAAAATTGCCACCATTGCACGTCAATCACTTTGGGTTGCCCTGATTCTTGGGGTAATTGCCGGCTTGATTCTACAAGTTTTGCCAGCCCTTTTACCTCTCTTGGGTGTACCGGAAAGCTTGCAGCCCAAAGCCGGTTTATTCCTGCATGCGATTGGTTTTGGTATGCCAGCGGTAACCATGTATGCGGCCTTACGCGGCTATTCTGAAGCGATTGGAAATCCGCGTCCGGTGACCGTGATTAGTTTATTGGCGCTGGTCTTGCTAGTTCCGCTGAACTATATCTTTATGTATGGTATTGGCCCTGTTCCGGCCCTAGGCAGTGCAGGCTGTGGGTTTGCCACGGCGATTTTACAGTGGCTAATGGTCATCACCCTCGCGTTGTATATCTTTAAAAATAAGGCCTATCAACGTACCCAGCCTTTTACCCATTGGGAAAAAATCAACCCGGAATGGATGAAGCGCATCTTACAGCTTGGCTTTCCAATCGGATTGGCAATTTTTTTTGAGGTCAGTATTTTCAGTACTGCTGCAATTGTGCTGAGTCCTTTGGGTGAGACCATTGTCGCTGCCCATCAGATTGCTATTTCTGTCACTTCACAACTGTTCATGATTCCCATGTCACTGGCGATTGCCCTGACCATTCGGGTTGGCACCTACTATGGTGAACAGAACTGGCAAGCCATGCGTAAAGTACAATATCTCGGCCTGATTACTGCCACTATTCTGGCGATCCTGACCATGATTCTGCTTTGGGTTTTCCGCAATGAAATCGTAGCACTCTACACCTCAGATCTGATCGTGACCCAAATTGCGGTGTATCTGATTCTGTTTGCCATTGCCTATCAGCTGATGGATGCCTGGCAGATCAGTGCGGCAGGTTGTCTGCGCGGCATGCAGGATACCAAGGGGCCAATGTGGATTACCATGCTGGCTTACTGGGTCATCGCCTTCCCGGTCGGGGTGTATTTGTCCCGCTTTACCGACATGGGCGCCGCCGGTGTCTGGGTTGGCCTGATTGTAGGTCTAAGTGTTGCCTGTATTTTATTGCTGGCACGACTCTATGGCAATAACAGACGTTTAAGCTTAAAGGTGTAAAAACTTAGTAACTTTCAAACAATCTTGAATAATGGGTAGGTGACATGGATGTCATCGTTGAGCTGTGACACAGGGAAGTATCATCAGATCAACGAAACGTTTTTGTTACTTTTGCCATGACAAAAGTAAGAATTACCTACGCGACAGCATAAAAATAAAAAGATGAGGCTTTGACACTTATAATTCTTATTTTTATGTGGAAATTATGAATTAGCTCCTAAAGCATCCTTCAATGCTTGTGGAATATCTGATTCGTCCACCATATCTTTAATCACCACCTGCCCCACAATTACATCTTTACCATTAAAAGTCATGGTCGGTGAACCATATAGCTCATAACCTTCATTTAAGGCACGGGTCACCCGCGCACAAAAATGTACATCATCTTTCCCGGTAAAATATCGATAGACTTTCATTGAATTTTCTTCATTACTACACTCTGTTTATTCTAAGCTTTTAGCTATAAAACAACATTCAGAATTAGTACTCGGTCTTATCTAAAACGATGACGGATTCCAGCATATTCTTATAGTTTAAACGCAAGCAATAAAGATAAATCTTTTAACAAATCAAAGATGATGCATTAAACATGGAGAAGCTGAAGGAAATCACAACACAACCTCTACAATTAAATCTAGGCAATTGAACCGTTGTCACCTATGATCAAATACATCCATTCATAGTTGGTTTCAAGGAATCTCGCATGGCAAAAACGGCTAGCACACCCGGTCGTCGCTTTATGAAACTTGCCGGAATGACCGCAAGTATTGCAGGTAAAACCCTCTCCAATTCCATTAAAAATTTAACTGCCGATGACGAGCAGAAAAACACTGCGCGCAGTAAATTATTTCAGGATATTGGTGTGCAGATTGCGGATACCTTGGGGGAAATGAAAGGCGCAGTCATGAAAGTTGGCCAGATCGCCTCTCAATATAAAGATGTTTTCCCGCCCGAAGTCGCTAAAGCCATTGCCAAGTTACAGCGTCAGGCGCCACCGATGCCGTTTAAAGAAATTCAGGCACAGGTAGAAAAAGAATTGGGTAAACCTTTACAGCAACTTTTCCAGCAGTTTGATGAGCAGCCATTTGCCGCGGCCTCGATTGGTCAGGTGCATAAAGCCACCCTACCGAATGGCCAGCAAGTTGTGGTCAAAGTACAATATCCTGGTGTGGATGAAGCCTGCGAAAGTGACCTGAAACAAGTTCGTCTGGCACTACGCATGATGGGTGTATTAAAGATTGATCGTAAACTTCAGGATCAATTATTTAAAGAAATTCAGCACAGTCTGGACAATGAGCTGAATTATGAAATTGAAGCCCAGAATCTGGAAATCGCCCGTGCCTTCCATGAGCCTCTGGACAATAAAATTGTGATTCCGAAAGTGTTTCATGAGTATTCATCGCGACATATTTTGACCTTAAGCCAAGAGCTTGGTGAAAGTATCGAAACTGCCAGCACTTGGCCACTCGAAACCCGAAATGCTTTAGGCCGCCGCCTCTTCCGCGCCATTGGTCAGGAAATTTTTTATCTGAAACGCTTTCACTGTGACCCGCATCCAGGCAACTTTGCATTTCGTGAAGATGGCTCTGTGATTGTTTATGACTATGGTGGCGTCAAAACCTTATCGACTGAAGTGATTGGACATTTTAGGGAACTGATCCATGCTGCACGCGAGAAGAATATTCCCGTGATCGAGCAACAGCTGGATGCGCTGCATTCCTTGACTGAAACTGGAAAATTCCCGAAAGAATTATATGAACAGTGGCTGGAAGTGCTCATGCGTCCTCTGGTCACTGACTATGATTTTGCCGAAAACTCAGCGCATCATGATGGGATGGAGTTGCTGAAACCTTCGTTGAAATATTGGGATGTATTTAAGCCCTCTCCTGATACCTTGATGGTGAATCGCACAATTTCAGGACAATACTGGAACCTGATTCATCTCAAAGTACATGATGATTTAAGTGATGTATTTGAAGAACTGGTACCGAATCGAAGCTAAGTTGAGACGATAGGCTTACACGCTGTAACCCTAGATTACTTGAAATATTAAATGTTACATTATAACATTTAATTAAGAATCATGAGGAAGTTAGATATGCGTTCAGATATCCATCCTGAGTATCGTGAAGTGTTATTCCATGATACTAATGCCGATGCCTATTTCGTGATTGGCAGCACGATGAACTCGAGCCAAACCAAAGAATATCAAGGTAAAACATACCCTTATGTAACACTAGATATTTCGAGTGCATCCCATCCTTTCTATACGGGCGAGCAACGTCAGACCAGCAATGAAGGGCGTGTGGCAAGCTTCAACAAACGTTTTGGCCGCTTTAAACGGGGCTAAAACCGAAAACCCTCGATTATCTTAAGATTTAAATCGTGGTTTATGTCAGGAAATGACCTCCAATTTCCTGACTTTTTTATGCGCTTATTTTAACTCTGTGCCAATACGATTGAAGTTAAATAAAAGCCCAGTGCCAGAACAATAATGCCGCCAATTAAGCTAGATAATGCATATAACAGCGCTAGGCCCATAGCGCCTTGTTTCAATAACACAAAGCTTTCCAAGCCAAAACTGGAAAATGTGGTAAAACCCCCGAGAATCCCTACCATTAAAAACAGACGAGCTTCTTGCTGGAGTACTGGATATTTTTGGCTACAGGCAAAAAAAATCCCAGCACATAAACAGCCTAGAATATTGATCCACCAGGTGGACCAGGGAAATTGCATTTGTGGTTTAAACAGCCAAAGTCCTGCTGCATAACGCAGACTGGCACCGATTGCCCCACCCATTGCCACCCAAAGCCAGCCCATATTTTTTCCTGTTCTATTTATTGATCAAGTTTATTTTATCCAAAGTTTCGTATTCAGCCTGGATAAATTTCACTGTTATCTTGAACCGAAAATCAATGAAATACCATGGAACTTCGCAAGAAAATTGCTATATTTATCACATCGAATTTTCATGAATGGCATAGGAAAAACAGCATGGCACAGGATTTATTGGCCCAGTTGGCAGCAGGCGAAGCAAAATTTGCAGATGTAATTACTTATATCGAATCCCGTTATACGCATACACCGACTGCATTTAAAAATGGCCAGCAGAATAATGCGGCTACAGAAAACCAGGGCAGCGCCAAAGTCTTTTCTTTTGCACAATTGAATGGTCTGGATCAGGCACAAACGTTAAGCCTGTTTGCCGAACATTATTCGGCTGTACTGGCGACGCCAGAGGCAACTGATCATCAGAATATCCGTCAATTTATGCTCAATGGATGGGATGGAATTGTCTTTGAAGGTCAGGCTTTAACTGCGAAGTAAGTTCTAAGCAGATAAAAAAACCGCTCAAAGGAGCGGTTTTTATGCAAATCAGAAGTGTACATGAAGTCTGTTTTAGCTCTTACCGACTTTTTCAATCCACTTAATAGAACTGACGCGGAAAACTTCACAAGCACCATCACCCGTATCTGTCGGAGTTAAAGACGATTTCCAGACCAGATCTTTGTCACGAACTTCAACTAGCTCCCCTTGCATACGCACCAGATCGCCACGCTTTACCTTTTTAATTGCCTTGGCAATTTCAGGATTGGCAGGAATGATATGCATATTGGACACCATCTGCTTGGCTTGTTCTACCGGCACTGGCACCCGATCCATTTTCCAGTTCAAATAACGATCAAATTGATTGACCGTGATATGTCGAGCAATTTCAGGCTCAGCAAACAGCCCCCAACTGACTGCATAATCAATTGGAGAGAATTTGGCTTGCGGGTCAGAACTATAAACCTTTGAACCCAGAATACGAAAATCACCTTTAAAAGGCTGCAAGACCGAAATTGACTGGCCTTTAACGACGGGAGGCAAGCCTTTGGCAATATTGTGGTCGACCGAGCTATAGCCCGAAACAGGCAGCAACAGGCTGGCCAGCAAAGCATAATGTTTAAAGTGTTTGAGCATAATTTTAATCTAATCCTAATCAAGTTGATCAAACGTTTTAAGGATATCTTCCTTGATCTTACGGATTTTTTAATGAATAAACAGTTGAACTTGGTAACAAACTGCAAGTATTTAGTCAGCTCGAGATATGCCTGTCATTTTATTTTTCAGTTAAGCTAGAACGTATTTCCATCAAATTAAAATAACTCAAATGCTGTATAAACTTTATCAACAACATATCTTTCCGCATCTGCTGAATCAGGTGATGCAAACACCATCCTTGATGGACTTGCGTCGTGAACTGCTTTTGGATATTTCCGGTGAAGTGCTAGAAATTGGTTTTGGTACCGGCTTGAATCTGCCTTTTTATCAATCGGTTGATAAAGTCTATGCACTAGAACCAAATCCGGCGATCTTCAAACTGGCAGAAGCGCGAATTCAACAGGCAGGGTTTCAGGTTGAGCATATTCAGTCCAGCGTAGAACTTTTGCCTTTTGCCGAAAATAGTGTGGAAAATATTGTGTCTACCTGGACGCTTTGTAGTATTGCAGAGCTGGAACAGAGCCTGCAGGAAATTTATTGTGTGCTACAACCGGGTGGGACTTTACATGTCGTCGAACATGTTCTGAATCGACAAAATTTAAATATTCAGCGTCTACAACATTTACTCACTCCCATTCAAAAGAAAGTCGCAGATGGCTGTCATCTGAATCGGGATATTGAGACCGCCTTGCTGGAAACCGGTTTTGAAATAGAAACTTTAAGTTATGTAGATGCCGAGGGTATACCCAAGATTGGCCAACGTATGTTGTTAGCACGTGTTCGTAAACCAGGAAGCTAATTTACGACCATCTTATATTTAGTGTGGCTGAAGGTGGGTTACTTGCAGCAACTGACAATGAGCACGATATTCAGAGCCCGTCCCGACCCGGAATTCTTGTCCAGTCGTGCCTGAATGAACTGTCACCAGATCACCAGTGAGCGTGATTTTCTGCCCCGATTTTAGCCGGCGAATCTGATCGGCAATTTTTTCAGTGGCAGCAATCAGACTAAAATACTGTACATGCGTATTGACGAAGTCACGCTCCGCTTTATTGGTTTGTCCTTCGAGCTGATAGCAGCGTTTTGCTTCATCAAACTCCAGTTTTGCCTGTATAGCGGGCAGCGGTTGAGTCAGCAACAGCACATCAATATTACTCAGATAGGCCAGATCATTAAAATGCCCCACCACAGGGCTGGCCTGATGCAGCACCCGACGATCAGGTTTTACGAAACGGTGATCATGCACAATATAAGTCGCGGAAATGCGCTTAACGGGTTCTACTTTAAAGTTTTTAAGTACGCCTTTTTCTTGCAGATGCGGAATGGCACGAAAAAACTCATTCCAGACCCAGAGTCCAAGCATAAACAGCAGCGCAGTGATCAGTAATTTTTGCATAATTTTTATTCTTCACTGGATTTTGGTCAATCCTGAAAATCAATCCGAATGGTTTCAAAACGTACCCGCCCTTCCTGAATCGCTCGGGCAATGGCTTGCTGGCCTTTGGTCAGACGTGCTCCACCACTTTTAATGTCAATCAAAACCACTTCAATATCTTCAGCTTCGCCTTCGCCATCACGAAAATCGGTATAGCCATCAAAGACTACATAATCCACCGGATCGCCCAGAAACTTGGCATCACTCGGCAGATATTGAAATTCCGGCATGATCGGCGCGAGCTGTTCCGCCATTTTACCTTTGAGGACTGCACGGCTGGTATTCACGCTGCGTTTTTGCGCGACAATGAGGGACTGCTGATGCTCCAGTTCCAGCTCGGCAATATACTGCTCATATTCGGCTTTGATCCGTCCATTACGCGTCTGACTTAAAATAATAGTGGTTAATACCACCCCGATACATGCGCCAATCAGCATGGCCATCCATATGGACATTCAATCTTCCTAATTTACCTGATTTTTATAGCATCGCATTCGACTGAAGTTGAGGACTTCGGCCATTTGCATACTTGAAAAGAATGATATGCTAGGCCGGAACAGAATAAAATCACCTTGAGTCATGAAAACAATTTTAGTTGCGAATCAGAAAGGCGGTTGTGGCAAAACCATGACAGCCATTAGTTTAGCGTCAGCACTCGCACAAAAGGGTTATAAGGTGGCATTGGCCGATGCCGACAACCAGAAATCAACATTGCAATGGCTTAAGCATCGTCCGGCACAGGTGGCACAGATCCAAAGTCTGGACTGGCGCAACAGCAAGTCTATTGGTGATGCGCCGAAACAGATCGAATACCTGATTATTGATGCACCAGGCGCTTTAAGTGACGATCATGCCGAACAGCTGATCAGTGAAGCACATGCGATTATTATCCCGATCCAGCCTTCTTTTTTTGATATCGATTCGACCCGCCGTTTTCTCAAACATTTGCAGGACATCAAACGTATCCGTAAGGGCAAGGTTGAAATTTTACTTTTGGCCAACCGTACCAAAGCAAATGCCGCCAGCAATCAGGACATACAGCAGTTTTTTGACAAGATCAACCAGCAGCCGGTAGCTTGGATTTCGGAACGCGCCCCTTATAGCCGACTGGCTATGGAAGGCCTGTCCGTCTTTGATAAACCTCAGAAAATCTACCGGGAACTGCAGGCTCAATGGCAACCGGTACTGAATGCCATTATTGATGATCCGAGTCAGTGGTTTTGAGTCAATCAGCTGAATCATGGCATAGCTTTGGGAAAATAATCTCGCTACTTGGCTAGCTATCATTTTCGATCGCTTTTTTTTCAGTTAATATGCCTCAACACGACCTAAAAAATGAGTCATTAAATTCAGTGCAACAGTACGCGCCTACATTACAAAAAGTCTTATTATTTGGATTGTTCTTTATCCTGATTTTTTTGAGTTTTCATATACTCAAGTATTTCATCATTCCTGTAGTTTGGGCAGCCATTATTGCCTATATGACTTGGCCGCTGTATCAGTCGGTGTTACGCCTGTGCGGCAATCGACCAACATTGAGCGCAACCGTAATGATCTTGGCCGTGATTCTAGTCTTTGGTCTGCCGTTTATTTTCGCCATTTTCATGCTGCAGCACGAAGGTCGTAACCTGTATTTTGAATTGCAGCGACAAGTGTTTTCCGGTCACCTGAATGTCCCTGATTTTATTCGCGGGCTTCCGATTGTCGGCAAGGAAATTACCCGAACCTTAAATGAAATCAATACGGATCCGCAGAGTATTGCACTGTCGGTATCGACTTGGATTCAAGGCCATCTGAATTACGGCAAAGTGGTGTTGAATGAAGTTAGTAAAAACATCTTTAAATTATGTTTTGCGATACTTTCGCTGTTTTTCTTCTACCGTGATGGTCAGACCATTTTAAATCAGGTGCGTAAAGCCTTTGAAATGGTAGTCGGCCCACGTGTACATCATTATTTTTCGACCATCTCTGCAACTACACGTGCCGTGGTCTATGGCGTCGGTTTGACCGCAATTGCACAGTCCTTGTTGGCAGGCTTGAGCTATTTTGTTGCAGGTGTGCCGAATCCGATGGTTTTAACCATTGTGACCTTTATTTTTGCCCTGATTCCCTTTGGCCCCCCTCTCGCCTATAGTGCGGTGGCGCTATGGCTGTTTTCACAAGGACAGACCATTGAGGCCATTGGGGTCATGGTCTGGGGTGTCTGTATTGTCAGTACTGCCGATAACGTGATTCGTCCACTGGTAATTTCTGGTGCAACCCAGATTCCTTTCCTGCTGATCATGTTTGGAGTCTTGGGTGGTATTGCCAGTTTTGGTCTGGTCGGGGTGTTTATTGGCCCGGTGATTCTGGCTGTGCTGCTTGCAATCTGGCGTGAATGGTTACATGAAAGTAATCTGAATGAACCTTTAATGATGCCTAAAGCCACCATGGCACATGAGATTGATCCGGAAACACAAGACACACCGCCCAACGCACCTTAAAGCATAGATAGAATCGACTTAAACAAAACAAAACATTTAAGTACTGATTCTATATAGAGCTTCTGATCTTGCTCTGTTTAAATGAATCCACAAAACAGAATAAAGATCAGGATGCCAAAATCATGTCTTCATTGTTTAAAATTACGACACTTTGCGCGTTAAGCGCCGCACTTTTTACCGGTTGTGCATCAACCTCTCCATCAAATGAAGTGGTCAGAGCAGTGACTGTGAATGCTGTAAATGCTCAAGGTGTGGGCCAAGAGATTGGGACCGTATTACTCAGTGACAGCCCAGCCGGTCTGGTCATTCGTACCAACCTGAAACAACTTCCTGCGGGTGAACGCGGTTTCCATATTCATGAAAATGGTTCATGCGCGCCTGCCATGAAAGACGGCAAGATGGGTGCAGCACTGGCTGCAGGTAGCCATTACAATCCAAATCAGGCACCGCATCACGGTACACCAGTGACTGGTCACTTAGGTGATTTACCAGCATTGAAAGTCAATACAGATGGAACTGCACGTGTCACCCTGCTTGCGCCACGTCTGAAACTGGCTGATGTTCAGGGGCGTGCCATTATGGTTCATGCCGGTGGCGACAACTATTCAGACAACCCATTACCCTTGGGCGGCGGTGGTGAACGTATTGCCTGTGGTGTGATCTAAATACCTTCATGCCAATAACTCAATAGAAAAAACGGGCAGCATGCTCGTTTTTTTATGGATTTTTCTTTTATTTTGGCGTCTAAATTGCATTCAGAACTTTGCGTTTTTACTTCCCGGATCCTGTCCTTGTGAATGCTGCCCGACCTGCGACTGCTACTTTTGTTAAAATTATAAAACCTGTCCTGCTGCCCTTTCAGTCTAGTGCGCTGATGACTTATTGCCTGCAAATCTTGCTAGTGTTTTTAGGTACCACTTTCGGTCTGAAATTTCTGGGTTATGAGTTCTTGATCGTTCCAGTAACTTTAGGGGCAATTGCCACGGCACTGACTGATTTTGATGACCGGCTAAGCCTGCGTTTGCGCAACCTGTTACTGGTCATCATTCTGTTTTTTAGTGTCAGCAGCATTCTGGAATTTCTTGCTCCACATAAATTCTGGTTTGCACTGTGGCTATCCCTGTCGAGTGCGCTGTTTATTCTAATGGGTGCATTAGGCCAACGTTATGCCACAATTTCATTTGGCACCATTTTACTGTCAATCTATACCATGTTCGGCCTGGGCGAATATCAGCACTGGTATGAACAGCCGCTTTATTTTGTCATTGGGGCGCTATGGTACGGCCTGACGTCTATTCTATTTTTTCTGCTGCGTCCTACTTTGCAGGTTCAGGAAAATCTCGCACAAAGCTTGCAGCACATGTCGGATTTACTGCTGAGTAAAGCCAAACTGTTTGATCCAGACCAGCATCCAAATGTTGAAACCCTGCTCTATGAGTTGTCACTTAAAAATACTTTAGTCATTCAGAGTTTTAACCGTAGCAAAGATTCGCTATTGACCCGACTCAAAGCTTCGCGTGCCAATCGTAATACCATTTACTGGCTGAATCTGTATTTTTTGATGCAGGATATTCATGAACAGGCCACCGCGAATTATCTGCATTATGAACAGATCGAACAGCATTTTAGCCGCACTGACCTGATTTTCCGGATTCAGAAAAATATCCGTCTGCAAGCCCTTGCCTGTCAGCATTTGGCAGAATGTGTACTGCGCAATGAGAAATTTTACCTGTCTACAGATGATGAACTGGCATTAAAACATTTACAGGAGTCGATGCAGGACTGGATTGCTCAACACCCACAGAATATTGAAGTTAAAAATTTACAGCTTATTCTGGCCAATCTGCTGAGTGTACATGAGCAGTTACAACACCTGCATGATCAACAGGCACTGTATAAGCCACGCTATCAGCAGCATTTTGATGACCTGAGTCTGTTTGATGATGATATTCGCGATAGCACAGATCTCTGGCTGAAACTCAAACCGCACTTGAGTCCGCAATCGGCACTCTTTCGGCATGCTGTGCGGATTGCCATTGTGTTTCTAGTCGGCTATGCCATTTCATTATTGCCCTTTGCGAAAAATGGCTACTGGATTTTACTGACCAGCCTGTTTGTCTGTCAGATCAGTTATTTTGCCACCAAAAGCCGGCTCAAATTGCGGACCCTAGGAACATTATTAGGGGTCATGCTGGGCGTTCCCATTCTGTATTTTGTGCCAAGTGTCGAAGGTCAGTTACTCCTGACAGTGATTTTTGGTGTCGGTTTTTTCTATCTACGTTCCAAAAAATATGCCATGGCCACTCTTATGGCGACCTTGATGGTACTCCTGATTTTTAACCTGAAAGGTGCCGGTTATGCCATTATTTTACCGCGTATTATTGATACCCTCATAGGCTGTCTGATTGCCTGGATGGCAGTAAGCTGGATCTGGCCTGACTGGAATTTCCGCAATATTTCCAGCAATATTAAAAAATCATCACTTGCTACGCTGGACTATTTTGCTGCAGTGGTCGAGCAATATCAAAACGGTAAAGATAACAGTATTGCTTACCGGACTGCACGGCGTCTGGCCCACAATGCACAGATTGATTTATCCAGCATGATTTCAAGCCTGAGCACCGAACCGAATCCAGATCCTCAACTGGTTAAAAGTGCCTTTCGCTATCTGGTCTATAGTCATAGCCAGCTCAGTTATATTGCAGCATTGGGAAGTCACCGTGAGCAGGTGAACGATGCACAAATTCTGGATTTAATGCGCTGGTGTCAGCAAACCTTAACTGGAGTATTACTGCAACAACAGCCTTTAAATACCTGCGACATTGATCATAAACTGGCAGAAATTCAACGCTTAAGTACACAGGAAAACCAGTCAGCACATCTGCTTTTGGTGTTGAAACAGATCAGTTTATTGCTAGAAACCTTACCGGAATTACTAAAATTACGTCATGAATTACTAGGTGCCGAGATTAAATAACCAACTGCTTCACTTGGTTATAACTTATTAAAAATATTGAATATATCCTTATTATTGAGATTCAATATTCAGATGATATTCGGTACACTCAAAACTAATTCGGTTAAATCAATATGTATTATGAACATCAAAACTTTGCGTCTGGTCGGTTTGCTGGAAGGGATTTCATTCCTGCTGCTGTTATTTATTGCGATGCCAGTGAAATATATGATGGATAATCCGATTCTGGTGAAATATGTCGGCATGGGTCATGGCGTACTGTTTGTGCTATTTCTGGTGGTGTTATTTGCGGTATGTGAAAAACAGAAATGGTCTCTCAGCATGTTTGTGATGGGTTTAATCGCTTCGATTCTACCTTTCGGTCCATTCCTGTTTGATATGAAACTGAAGAAGCTGGAACAGCCCGCTGAAGCTTAATTGTAGAATCCTAATATAATTAGATCAGTCAAAAGAAAATTCTCTCTCCCTTTGGGAGAGAGTTAGAGAGAGGGAACTTATTAAATACTTAACCTCACCCTAGCCCTCTCCTAAAAGGAGAGGGAAATTCAATACTGAACATATGATTTCAATAATTTATAATTTCCCTTAATAAGGAATCAAAACTCCCCACGCTCCTGTCTTTCCAGCATTAACTGTTTGAGTTGCATGCGTGGCAAAGTAAACCACAGTGCAATCAGAATCAAAGAGGCAACACAATAGGCCCAGATATCGTAGGTTTCATACGCCATTCTTACTGCTTCAATCACTACAAAAAAGCTGAGCATCAGGATAATAGAAACCGTCGCGGCCACCGTGCCTTTGGACACTTCAGAAGACATCAGTGCAAAACGGTACAGTACCGAAAAACTTACACCCTCACCGAGACTGATACAGGTGGTACCGATAATCAGGCAATGGACAAAATACTCTGGAATCAATAAGCCCAACATCAATAAACCTGCACCTAACAGCATCAATGGCAGACCCAATAATACGGTTTTGCCCAGCGGTATTTTATCGATAATTTTCAGCAGAATCAGATTACCTGCAATCAGACCGCCCAAGACCGGAAACTGCGCCAGACCATATTGCACACTACTGAATCCAAATTGCTCGACCAGAATCACTGGTGACAATGCAATCCATAACATCAAAGGCAGACTCACCAAAGGCAAGGCTACAGTCATAATCACAAAGCGCTTATTTTTTACAACCTGTTTAAAGTCATCCAGAATATAGCTGACCGGCTGTCTGGGAATACTGACTTTCAGATTTGGCATTTTGGCTTTTAGGCCGAACCAGCTCAGAAATGACAGAAATGCAATGCCGATAAAACCCCAATGCCAGGAGATATGATCAATCATAAAGGCACCCAGCACTGGTCCTAGCAAGGGTGCCAGCAAAGACACATTGGCCATCAGTGCCATGACTTTGATGGCATCACGTTCTTCAAAGCTTTCCTGAATGGCGGCATAACCTACAGCAGTAATAAAGGACAGGCCAAAGCCCTGTAAAAAGCGCAGGAATAAGAAACTTTCGATATTGGGTGTCAATAAAATGGCCAGACAACTGAGGGTAAAAAATGCCACACCGCCGAGCAGTACCGTTTTACGTCCAAGACGATCGGACAATGGCCCCAAGATCGCTGCGACAAATGCCCCGCCCAGCAGGAAAAAGGACATGGAGGATGGTGCCCATGAACTACTCACGCCAAAATCACGGGTAATCGCCAGCATGGCCGGCTGAATCAGGTCATTACAGATATAGACGGAGAATTCAAACAAGACCAGTGCCAGCGGGAACATGAGTGTGGCACGGGTCAGTTTTTGGGTCTGGATATTTTGCATGGGAGTTTTTATTGTCAGTCTGCCGGATGAAGCAGAATGAGCTTTATCTAAATAGAAAGCAGGAATTTTAGCAGATGAGATATTCAAACGCTCTGAATAAAATATAATTGATCGTAGAGATAATCTTCCAAAACAAAAAAGCGCATCCTCTAGATACGCTTTTAACCAAAATCTGTCTAAAGATCAAACACTATTATGGACAGACCGCTTTCTGGAAAGTTTTGGTATTTGCCCCACGCATACAGCGATAAGACCTGTCAGTATTATCCAGCTTCCAGCTCCCGTTTTTACGGCTAAAATAGTAAATGGTCTGGACTGAACGCACTGAATCGTCCTTTAAACGGGTTTCAGTCACTTTGACCTGCCCAATGGTAGGTGTCTCCGCCTTATTGAAGAACTGGCGCAATTCAACCGTCGCCAGTTCCTTACGCAAATCCGGTCTCAGTTTCAAAACCTGTTCCAAGGGCGTATCTGAAGATGACTGTACTTTTGCAATGACCTGTTGTGTGGTGGTACAACCCGACCCCATCACACCGAAAGCTAAAGTTATGACTGCCAATATCCGTAACATATTGTTTAACCCCAAATTGTCATTATTATTCCAACACATCATGCCGAGCTTTTGAATCGAAGACTATTTAGACTCTGTAACTGTATTTACACAGCAATAAAAAAGCGCACCTTTCGATGCGCTTTTTTTAATTTCGAACAATTAAAGATCGAAAAGTTTACCCGGGTTCATGATGCCCTTTGGATCAAAGACTTTTTTCAGGGCTTTCATATATTCAATTTCTTCCGCCGAACGCGAATATTCAAGATATGGCTTCTTGGTCATGCCCACACCATGTTCCGCAGAAATTGAACCGTCATATTTTTTCACGGTATCAAAGACATACTTGTTCACCACCTGACATTTGGCAAAGAATTCATCTTTAGACAAATCAGCAGGTTTTAAGATATTTAAGTGCAAGTTACCGTCACCGATATGACCGAACCAGCAGATTTCAAAGTCTGGGTAATTCGTCGATACAATCGCATCAATTTCTTTAATGAATGCAGGAACGTGCGTGATCAGAACGGAAATGTCATTTTTGTATGGAATAAATGGCGCGATAGATTCAGAAATATCTTCACGTAAACGCCATAAACTTTCTACCTGATCCAGGCTTTGGCTCATTACGCCGTCCAGCACCCAACCTTGTTCCATGCAATGCTCGAAGATTTCCATCGCCTTGTCCATAATCGGCTCAAACGGCGCTTCAAACTCAAGCAACACATAGAATGGGCATTCAGTTTCAAATGGACGTTGCACGTGACCATGGGCCAAGACTTTTTGCATCGCCAGTTCACCAAAGAACTCGAACGCGGTTAAATCAATTTTCGCCTGGAAGGCATGCAATAACGGCATGATCGCATCAAAGTCAGGTACACCCAGTACCATCACTTGCAGGTCTTGCGGTTGACGTTCAAGCTTGATTTCTGCTTCCGTCACCAGACCCAGCGTGCCTTCACCACCGATAAATAAATGCTGAAGCGCATAACCGGTTGCATTCTTGATCATGCCTTTGTTCAGGCGCAATACATCGCCCTTACCTGTCACAACCGTCAGGCCAAGCACCCAGTTACGGGTCATGCCGTATTTGATGACTTTAATGCCGCCAGCATTGGTCCCGATGTTACCGCCAATTTGCGATGAACCTGCAGACGCAAAGTCAACCGGATAATACATGCCCTGCTCTTCAGCATAGTTTTGTAACTGTTCAGTCACTACACCTGCCTGTACACGCACCATGCGATCTGCCGGGAAGAATTCCAGAATCTGGTTCATCTTATCCATGCTGACCACGATCTCGCCATTGGCTGCGACTGCACCTGCAGAAAGACCGGTACGACCACCCGATGGAGTCACTGCAACGTTAAATTGGTTCGCCAATTTAACGATGTCTTGAACTTGCTCAGTGGACGATGGAAAAACGACGACTGAGGGGTTTGGATCAAAGTGCTTCGTATGATCGCGACCCCAATTCTGGAGGCTGTCCGTATCGGTTTTAATACGGTTTTCACCCACAATTGCAGTCAATTGGGTCAATAACTCAGGGGTTAAAGCGACTGGAGCATTCATCGTTTACAGACCTAGCATGATTTAAACAAGAGAGACTTCGCTGGTTCATTTGCACATTTTTTACGCATAAAAACATGGATACAAATCAGGCGAAACATGATTATTAAAGCACCGGATCACGCTGCTTTAAAAGCATGGCGCAATATTATAAGCTATTTTTTAGCGTTTCCCTCGAAAAATGACAATTTTGATAATATACCTTTGAAAATGCAGATTTAAATCAAACACCATGATCATTATTATCAATATATCTTGCCAGAATAGCTGATGTGAGCGTCATCAAGGAAATGTATAAGTGCGCTTTTCCTGTGCTATTATACCGCGACTAAATTTGGCCTTTGTAGCGGAGCCGTAATGAGCCAACATCTATCTCTACCTAAAGATAAAATCCGTTTCTTGTTGTTAGAAGGCGTTCACCAGAATGCAATCGACACTCTAAATGCTGCTGGATATACCAACATCGATTATCGTAAGACTGCGCTTGAGGGTGAAGCGTTGAAAGAAGCGATCAAAGATGCTCACTTCATCGGTATTCGTTCCCGTACTCAATTGACTGAAGAAGTCTTTGAAGCTGCGAACAAACTGATTGCTGTCGGTTGTTTCTGTATTGGTACCAACCAGGTGAACCTGGACGCTGCAATGCGTCGCGGTATTCCAGTCTTTAACGCACCTTACTCAAATACGCGTTCAGTGGCTGAACTTGTACTTGCTGAAGCAATTCTTCTTCTACGCCGTGTACCTGAAAAATCAGCAGACACTCACACAGGCGGCTGGAACAAATCTGCAGTTGGTTCGTTCGAAACACGTGGTAAAACTTTAGGTATCGTAGGTTACGGTTCAATCGGTTCACAACTTTCTGTACTTGCTGAAAGCATGGGTATGAAAGTGATCTATTTCGATACAGTGACTAAATTGCCTTTAGGTAATGCACGTCAAGTCGGTAGCTTGGGCGAACTTTTGGCAAATGCCGATGTGGTTTCTCTACACGTTCCTGATGTTCCGTCTACACGTAACTTCATGACCAAAGATCAGTTCGCGCAAATGAAAGAAGGTTCGATCTTCATCAACGCGGCACGTGGTACCTGTGTCGTGATCGAAGATCTGGCAGATGCGATCAAATCTGGTCACATTGCTGGTGCTGCGGTTGACGTATTCCCGAAAGAGCCTAAAGCGAACGGTGAAGAATTCGTTTCTCCACTACGTAACCTACCAAACGTGATCCTGACTCCGCACGTGGGTGGTTCGACCATGGAAGCGCAAGCCAACATCGGTCTGGAAGTAGCTGAGAAATTCGTAGCTTACTCTGACAAGGGTATGACGCTTTCTGCAGTGAACTTCCCAGAAATCGCATTGCCGTTGACTGAAGGCAAGCACCGTTTACTGCATATTCACCAAAATATTCCGGGCGTGTTGTCTAAAATCAACAATCTGTTTGCTGAACAAGGCATCAACATCTCTGGTCAGTCACTGATGACTAAAGGTGATGTCGGTTACCTAGTGATGGATGTAGATGCTGCTGCATCTCATGAAGCACTTGATATGCTTTCTAATGTTGAAGGTACAATCCGCGCACGCGTATTGTTCTAATTCAAGATTTCAAAAAAACCACAGCTCTCGGGCTGTGGTTTTTTGTTTTTAAGGTTTGTATTTTTAATACCTTTTTCAGCTTATGCTGCTCTTCCGCTATTCGAGAAATCGAAACCTATTTAGTCATGCTGAATTTTAAAATTGCACCAATGGTGCAAGCGCCGCTGATTCTGTTGATCGCCATGATCAGTATGCAAAGCAGTGGCTCCTTTGCCAAATATCTGTTCGGTCAGTTTCCCATCCTGACCGTTTCAGCCATGCGTCTGCTGTTAGGCGCTATGATTTTGGCACTGATTTTTAAAATTTGGCGAATCCATTTCAGACAGATCAAGTGGCCAGCCATTATCAGTTATGGCATTGCTCTGGCCGGCATGAACCTCTTGTTTTACCTGTCGATTGATCGCCTGCCGCTGGGAATTGCTGTCTCTTTTGAATTTATTGGCCCCTTAAGTGTTGCCCTGTTTTATGCGCGGCAAAAATTCGACTTTGTCTGGGTCGGTCTGGCGATTCTGGGCCTGGTTCTGCTATTCCCTTTTGATCAGGCTGCCCAGCCGCTTGACCCGATCGGGATTGCATTCGCCTTGGGTGCCGGTGCCTGCTGGGCCTTATATATCGTTGCCGGCCAAAGACCTTCGGGCGTTTCTGGCAATCATACTGTATGCTTGGGCATGTTTGTCGGCATGCTGGTGCTGATGCCGATTGCGCTCTTGGCAGGCATGCCGGCACATACTTTTGAACCGATGAGTTTGTTGTATTTTGTGGCTTTGGCTGTGTTGGCCAGTGCCCTGCCTTTCACTCTGGAAATGATCGCACTGCGTAATTTAAGCGCACTCAGTTTCGGCACTTTGATGAGTCTGGAACCCGCCACTGCCGCACTCTCGGGGCTGGTCTTTCTAGGTGAAACCTTGTTGTGGACACAATGGCTGGCATTGGCCACGATTATCAGTGCTTCAGTGGGTTGTACGGTGACCAGTCAAAGAAGAAAAAATACAGTTGAGCACTTTTAAATTTAAAATTCGTTATAAGAAATACTACTCACTTTGAATTTAAAAAAATATTAGCTGGAAAAGCCTACTCAAAGTCGATAAATTCAGTCTAATACTCTTCTAAGATCAAAATTTTCTCTTTTTAAAAGTAACTTTAAATTTAAAATTATTTCCACCCCCTACTCATTAAAAATTAACCGTTTTGCTATAATCCCGCTTTCTTCCATGTCCTGATTACACCTTTCTGGTGTAAGTAACTCCCATGCCAAACGCCCAACTCCTTGCTGTGTTGTACATGGTTTTATCCATGATGTCGTACCAGATCAGTGCATCCTTCGCCAAGCAACTTTTTCTGGTCCTTGACCCTATCACAGTGACCATTTTAAGACTCTGTTTTGCAGCGATCATTGTCAGCGTGATGTTTCGTTCCTGGAAAATCATTCAGCGTTTGCCTTTTTTGAAATGGCGGGATTTACTCTGCTATAGCGCCGCTTTAGGGGTCATGAATATTTTATTCTATTTGTCTCTAGGAAGATTACCGCAGGGAATTGCAGTCGGTCTGGAGTTTATTGGTCCTTTAGGTCTGGCCCTGCTCTCAATCAAACATCGTAGTGATTATATTTGGGTATTGATGGCCATTTTAGGCATTGCGTTAATGGTGCCATGGGGACAGGCCAATAGTAGTAATTTCGACCTTCTGGGCGCCGCCTGTGCTTTAGGTGCTGGTTTATGTTGGGCACTGTATATTTTCTTCGGGCAACGCGTAATTCAGCAGAATATCGGCATGCATGCGCTGACCATTGCCATCAGTATCTCGGCTTTGTGTCTGCTACCTATCGGTCTCTACAACAACACGCCCGCATTGATTGATACGCAACATTGGGGCAAGGCAATTAGCATTGCTGTACTGGCAACAGCCATTCCTTATGCTCTGGATTTAAAGGCACTTCAGCATTTGAATAAAACCAGCTATGGTACCCTGTCCAGCCTGTCTCCGGCTTTGGCTGCACTGGCCGGTTTTGTACTATTAGGCGAAAAAATTACGCTTCTTCAGACCGTGGCACTGATCTGTATCATGCTGGCATCAGTCGGCGTGACTGTACGTGCCGCCCGTCAAGGATCGGGAGAAAAGAATACCTAAAAGGCTTATTGGAATTTGAACAACTAAATATATCTCATCATTAATCTCTTCACTTTATCCCTTTGATATAACTAAAAAAATAGATGAATGGATAAAAATCTCATATCTCCAGATAAAAAGATGATCAGATGCCCTAGTTGCAATAAAGAGATTTTTGATACGCGAGTGTGGCAAGGATGCCACATGTTACCCATCACGACAGGACGTCGTGTATGGGTAACAAAAGACTTTTGCCTACTTTGGGTCTTTCCAAAGTAGGGAGATTGCCTACACAAAAGCATTTAAATTTTTAAGAAATGAGGCTGTACAATCATCTTCTTAAGCTAAACATGCATAACGATTAACTCAAACATCTAATTTGAGTTATAAGTTATGGAAAAGTAGCTAATCAAATGTCATCTTTTCGATGTTTAGTTTTGTACCAGCATATCTTTTTTCATATATTTATAACGCTGGTATTCATTCTGGTACTGTACTGCTAAAGCGGTCTTCTGCTTTTCATCCAGAATTTTACCGGCCTGCTGGAAGAAACCATGTTCCTCTTCTTTTAAGTGATGATGCACCTTTTCGGAAAGTTTTTTGGCCATGGCAATCCAGCCTGGATTACTCAATTCAGTTGCAGTTAATTCCTCGATCATTTCATCCATTTCATGATGTTCGGCCAAGGCATGGCGGGTAATATTCAGGCCCGAATCGGTCATCATCAAGGGAATATAAAAATAACGGTCTTCCGCAGCTTCATGGGCAAACAATTCATTTTTCAGTTGCTTGAACAGCTCGCGGCGTTCTGGTGTATCCCCGGAAGTCTGTAATAGTTTTTCTGCAAGATTACGCTGAATCTCATGACTCTCTCTTAATGCTTCAAAAATAGTCGTCATTCCGATATTTCTCCAATTGTTTTATTTTTCATATCATTGATTCTAGAAGATTTTCAGAACAGGTTCAGACGCAGTTTATACAGTGATTTGTTAAGAAATTTTAATATCGAGAATGATTTACATCGGGTCTAGACCAATATAAACATCTGGTATGCCATCCGGCAAATCAGCAGACTGACCAGAATCAGGAATAAAATCCGGATAAAACCACTGCCATATTTAAATGCCAAACGTACCCCGACCAAGGAACCACAAATATTGGCCACCGCCATCATTGTCCCGACCATAAACAGCACATTGCCACTGGGAATAAAAAAGCTTAAGGCGGCCAAGTTGGTGGTGAAATTGGCAATTTTCGATAAGGCTGATGCATGCAGGAAGTCAACGCTTAAATAGCGAATAAAAAAGAAAATAAAGAAACTACCGGTGCCCGGACCAAAGATACCATCATAAAAGCCTATCGCCAGACTGCCCAAAGCGGCCAGAATCAGCATTTTCCGATTCAGTTTTTGTTCAGTATGCACTTGACCAAACTGTTTTTTCATTAAGGTATAGATTGCGATCACGATTAACATGACCAGCACAAAAGGCTTAAGGATTTCGACTGGAATTAGCGTAACGCTGGCTGCACCAATAAAAGAACTGACAAAACTGCACAGTGCAATCACGCCCAAGAGCAACCAAGGCAGTTTTACCTGACGCAGGTAGGAAAATGCCGCAGAAGCGGTGCCACAAATGGACGCGAGTTTATTGGTGCCAAAGACCGTAGCAGGCTGTAAATGCGGTAAACTCCCCATAATTGCCGGGATCTGGATCAGACCACCACCGCCTACGGCAGCATCAATCGCCCCTGCAAAAAATGCAAAGACAACCAGACTGATGATGATCTCAATTTCCATATATTGACTCGATTAGAGGTTCAGAACGCGTTTGGGTACCAGACGTTTTTTGTCAGTAATTTCAGCCAGACCCAGACATTTTTCACCATCAAAAACCAGCACCTGTTCAGCTGCTTCATGTTCGATATTGCTTTCCATGCCGCGGCTAAAATATTCTGCGCGACCTTCGGGTACCTGCACTTTTGGAAAATGATCAACCGGTGCATAGACCGGCAACAACAGTGCATCACGCTCTGCTTCGCTCAGGCTCTCCAGATATTCAATGGTATAACTTGGAATCAAATCAAAATGGCCGGTTTTGATGCGGTGCAGATAAGTCAGATGGCCATAAGTTCCCAGGGCTTTGGCAATATCTTCCCCCAAAACCCGGATATAAGTGCCTTTAGAACAGGTAATATCCAGCGTGATACTGTTCTCCGTAAAGGACAACAGCTCAATTGCCAAAATGGTAATCGGACGTGCTTCACGCTCAATCTCGATACCTTTGCGCGCCAGTTCGTATAAAGGACGGCCTTCTTTTTTCAAGGCAGAATACATCGGCGGTACTTGCTGGATATCACCGACAAACTGTGCCAATGTGTCCTGAATCAAGGCTTCCGAGAGTTCAGGAACTGCTTTTTCCAGAAGCACCTCGCCTTCCACATCCCCCGTGGTGGTGCTATGTCCCAAAAATACGGTCGTCTGATAACGCTTGACCGAATCTAATAAATAATGCGAAAACTTGGTCGCCTCTCCCAAGCATACAGGCAATAAACCGGATGCCAACGGATCCAGCGCACCGGTATGTCCGGCTTTTTGTGCACGGTACAACCAGCGGACTCTTTGCAATGCAGCATTGGAACTGATACCCAAAGGCTTATTGAGCAGGAAGACACCACTGAGATGACGACGCTGAATTTTAGGAGATGATGCTTTCATGGCAAAAAATCAGACATTTTATAAATTGGCGCCATGGTAAAACCCTGCGAGAGGATTTACAACTTTTCTATAGTCTCTAATGATTTTTATGGCATATTGAGCCGGCTTGAACATCTAAAAGCTTTAATATCTAAAAGCTTGAATATCTAAAAATAATGAAATAACGAGAAAATAGGTGCATAGGATATGCAGAAATATAAAATATGGATCATTCTGGCGTTGCTGGTGCTGTGCATTCTCACACTGATCTTATGGCTGTCTCCAAAAGGAAATACCCAGGCAGATACCGGGACAAAAACGCCTGTAACCGAAACTCAGGCAGAGCAAACCGCACTCTTGGTCAATGGCCCTGTCAATGCAGCCTTCCCCAGTGCCAGCCAGCAAGATACCGAAATTAATTGTCAGATGCAGCTAGACGCCAGCAACCGTCTGATCGTGAATGAACAGACCCGCAACTGTTTTGAATATTTTATTACACAATTTGGTGAAAAAAATCTGCAGCAGATCCAGCAGGATTTTAAAGCCTATATTCGCCAGAATCATAAAGAACCAGCACTCTCGCAAATTCTGGATTTATGGGATCGTTATATCCAGTATCGTCAGGGTTTGGGCCAGCTCACTGCACCGACTGGGCTGAATCAGGAAGATCCTGCCTATTATCGTAGCATCTATAACAGTACCCAGAATTTGCGCCAGCAGTACTTTTCCAAGTATGAAATTGAAGGCTTGTTTGGCACAGAAGATGCCTATCATGAATATACCCTTGACCGGATGAGCGTATTGGCAGACAAAAGCTTGACTGAGACTGAAAAAGCCCAAAAGCTCAAAGCACTGTTTCAGCAGCTTCCACAGGACTGGCAGGAAAATCTGGAACAACTGAATAAACTGGAAGATCTGCGCAAACTCACCGCTGATATTAAAGCCCGGGGCGGTTCCCGTGATGAAATCCGGCAGATGCGGATAAATCTGGTCGGTCCTGAAGCCACACAACGACTAGAACAACTGGATGTACAACGCAGCGACTGGAAAAATCGTGTGACTGGCTATTTAGATGAACGGGATCAGATTACCCAATCCAGCATGTCCGATACCGTTAAACAGCAAGCCATTGCCCAACTTCGCAGCAAACATTTTAATACACCGCAAGAACAGCTGCGAGTAGAAACCTTTGAACAGGTTCATGATCAGGGAGCCAAGCTGCCCTTTGCTGACTAAGCCCAAAAGCCATCACCTGTTGATGGCTTTTTTATAAATGCCCTTTTGCTAACTTTATATTTTTTCTCAAAATGATCTTTTATAGTTGTTTCAAAATATTTCGTATTTACACAAAATAACTTAGACAAATTTTAATTATTTCAAAGACTTTTTATTTAAATACATATGTAGATAAAACATATATTTACAATGTAAACCCCTCCCGTCCTGCATGTCCCCAAATGACATGGTTTAAACGCTTTGAAATGAAAAAATACCCCTTTTAAAAAGAAAATTTGCTTAGCCACTGAAAGCCGGACCTGTATTTTCATCGTCTGATTTTGTGGTTTGCAACACTCTACAAAAAGCAATGATTGCTTGAATAACGATAAAATTAAAAAGGGACAGCTATGCATACTTTCAGCAAGATAGCCCAGTTACTGACTGTGGCTTTAGCGACAACTCTGGGATTCAGTTTTTCTGCACATACTCAGGCTGCAGCAAGTGCAACACAAGTCATCGGAAAGACCCGGTCTGACTATGCCAAGACCAAATATCCGATCTTGATGGTGCATGGCTGGCTAGGCTGGTCACGCATTGGCACCGATAGTATCGGGCTGGATTACTGGTATCAGATTCTGCCAGATATGGCACGTAATGGCTCTACCGTCTTTGCGGCACAATTGTCTCCGGCAAATACAACGGCGCATCGCGGTGAACAACTGGTTCAACAGGTTGAAGAGGTTCTGGCAATTACCGGCAAGCAAAAACTGAATTTGATTGGTCACTCTCATGGCGGACCGACAGTACTGTATGTCGCAGCGACCCAGCCGCAGTATATTTCGTCTATCACTGGCGTTGCAGGAACCTACCATGGCTCCAAAGTGGCAGATGATATTCAAAATAATCGCCTGACCCGTACTGCCTTTAACATTTTAGGTGATTATATTATTGGTCCATTGATTGCACTGGGCCAGTTTAAACCTGAACTGGAAATTGATTTTGATGCTTCCATGAAATCCCTGACCCAAACCGGCTCAAATACTTTTAATGCCACAGTGGCGCAGCAGGTGGTCAAAGATGGTGTATTGGCATCCACAGAAAACTGTAATAAAAATTTAAAGCAGAAAGATAGCAAAGGCATTCATTATTATTCATGGACGGGTGTGGCCCAAGCCACCAATGCACTGGATATTGATACGATCCTGATGCAGCTCGGCCCTTTATCTTATGACAGTAAAGACAATGATGGCATGGTGTCACGTTGTAGCGCTTTCATGGGCAAGGTCATTCATGACCAGTACAAACTCAATCATACTGACCTGGCCAATATGATGTTTGGTCTGAAAGGCATGTTTGCACCCGATCCGGTCGCCCTCTATCGCCAGCATGCCAACCGACTCAAATTAGAAGGTTTATAACGCCAGAGTGCCTATATTTCAGCTGAAATATAGGCTTTTTTCTGGTTCTTTTCATTTGACCTATTAGTGATCGGGAAGCTGCAATGAAAAAAATAATCTATCACTTGAACCTTTTGTTGCTGGATTCCATCTTGACTGGCCCTGTGCAAGCCTCGGCATTACAGCAATATAAAAGCAATTTTGTCCTCTCAAGTTATGCCAAGACAAAATACCAGATGGTCTTTGTTCATGGTTTTGGTCTGGGTTTTAACCGAATTGGAACGGATCGTATGGGTTTAGATTACTGGTATCAGATTCCCCAAGACCTGAGCCGGCATGGTGCACGGGTGTTTTCTGCCGAATTGTCTGCTGTCGCATCCAATGAACTGCGCGGTGAACAGCTCTTGATGCAAATTGATGAAGTACTGGCACTGACAGGTCAGAAGAAAGTCAATCTCATTGGGCATAGCCAAGGTGGCCCAACGATTCAATATATTGAGGGCATTACGCCGCATAAAGCTGCCTCTTTAACCGCCATTGCAGGCGCTATGCAAGGCACACCGGTTTTTGTCAATGCCAGCCAGACACCTCTGCTTGAACCTTTTATTCATGCCATCGGTGCGATTCTGGGCCATAGCATGAATCTGGTTACAGGCAACCAGTATCCGGTCAGTATGATCGAGGCACTGCAAGCCATGAATCCAGAGGCGATTCAGGCTTTCAATATGAAATATGGCTCCTCTGCCATTCCCAAAGACTGTCAGTCTCAGGGCAGCAAACTTACACCCAATGGAATTTACCACTATTCCTGGATGGGCAACTGGCAGGCAACCAATGCCTTGGATGCGATTGAATCTACAGTCGTGACGTTAGGTAGCAGTTTCCTGAAAGGAGAAGCCAATGATGGTGCCCTGCCACTATGTAGCGGACGCTATGGCCAGATCATTCGTCAGGATTATGCTCACAATCATTTTGATGAAGTAAACCAATTTTTCGGCATCTTGGGCCCTTTCGCGCAGGATCCGATCGCCCTGTATCGCCAACATGCCAGCCGGCTCAAACTGCAAGGCTTATAAATCACTTATTTTTATGAATAGATCATCTCTATTAATTAAAAAAACTTAGGAAACTGAGTCCCTGCTGCAGAGGGGGACTTTAGACAACCGGATGAGGATCATCCCGTTAAAACAACAAAAGTGAGGAAAATATAATGAAATTCGGAGCATTCATCACCGGCCTGCTGCTGGCGGGTACATGCCTCAGCACTCAGGCATCCACCCAAGCCAGTCAGGTCACAGCAAAAGCCAGTTCACAATATGCCAAGACCCAATATCCAATTGTCTTCGCACATGGTATGGCAGGCTTTATCCGGGTCGGTACCGACCAGTTTGGACTGGATTACTGGTATCAGATTTTACCGGATCTGGCGCGTAATGGCGGCAATGTCTGGGCAACACGTGTCTCACCTTTTAACTCCTCAGGAATTCGGGGTGAACAACTTTTAGAGCAAGTCAAAGAAATTCAGGCCATTACCGGTGCAGACAAAGTCAATCTGATTGGTCATTCACATGGCGGCCCGACCATTCGTTATGTTGCAGGTGTGAGACCTGATCTGGTTGCTTCCCTGACTTCAGTCGGTGCTCCACATAAAGGCTCTCCAGTTGCAGACCTGATTCTTCAGGCAGAAGGTACACCGATACAAGGGTCTTTAGTCGGTGGCATCAACCTAGTATCCAAAGCCATCACCTGGGCACAAGGTCTGGATCCGAACAGTTTCCCGCATGATTCTCTGGCCGGTGGTGGCAGCCTGACCCTGGCAGGATCTGCGCAATTCAACCAGAAATATCCGCTGGGTGTGCCAACTACCACCTGTGGTGAAGGTGCATATCAACAAAAAGGTATCTACAACTATTCATTCACAGGTGTAGGCCAAGTCACCAACCCGCTCGATCCTGATTCAGCATTGAAAGTTACAGCTTTACTCATTGATGGCGGCAAGGAAAATGATGGTCTGGTCTCCCGCTGTAGTGCCAAATTCGGTAAAACCATTCGGGATAACTACAACTGGAACCACCTGGATGAAGTGAACCAGTTACTCGGGTTAAAAAATGTCTTTGCTCCAGACCCAGTCGATGTTTATCGCCAGCATGCCAACCGCTTAAAACTGCAAGGTTTATAGAGCTACACAAGCCTCTATTCATCCAGAGGCTTTTTCTATCTTATTTTTCGCTAAATTTTTTCTTAAAATTTACTTGTTAATCATAATCAAACTGCATATAAAATATTCATTAAATATAAAAAGAACTGTGAAATAAAATAAATGCAGATACGTTAGATCTCTTGCGAAAGTAAAAAATTGTTTATACTAGCCCCATGAAATATGAAAATTTAACTCGATTTAATGATGGGGAATTTAAACGACTCGTTGGAGTTCATCGTCCATTATTCTTAAAAATGGTATCGGTGTTACAACACGCTGAACTTGCCAAGAAAAAATCTGGAAGACCTCATTCGTTGTGTTTAGAGGATCAATTATTGTTAACTCTAAACTACTTACGCTGTTATAGGACTCAAATTGAATTATCCGCTGACTATAATCTCGCTGAAAGTAATGTGAATCGTACTATTCATAAAGTTGAAAATGCTCTGATTCAATCACGGATTTTTGCATTACCCAAAAGGAATCAAAAGTTTAGTGAAGGTGATTATTTGATCGTTGATGTCACTGAGTCACAGATTGAGCATCCCAAAAAAACAAAGAAAATTCTATAGTGGTAAAAAGAAGAAACATACGCTAAAAACACAGGTCATTTTTAACCCAAGACTAAAGAAAATTGTAAGTATACAGGTCGAAAGTGGCAGAAAACATGATCTGACGATTGCGCGTAAGTATTTTAAGGAGATGATCATTTATCCTTTTATCATGGCAGATTTAGCCTATAAAGGATTTCATCAGATTAAGAGTAAGTTACTCATTCCAATCAAGAAACCTAAGAATTTATCATTACCCAAAATAGCAAAAAAGATCAACAAAGAAATCAGTCGGCGTAGGACAGCCATTGAACATATCAACGGCAAACTTAAACATTTTCGGATATTAACAGAACGCTATAGAAATAGACGGAAACGATTTGGTCTAAGAATGAATTTAATTGCTGGAATGGTGAATTGGATGCTCTTAAATTAACTTTCGCAAGAGATCTATTCTATAGAAATCAAAAACAAATTTAAAAGAGCCTGCCCCTGTTGCAAACGAAAAGTCATTAATCCTTTTGAATTTAAAAAATATGAGCCTTATTATTGCCCCTCTTGTCATCGACATATTATCGCAAATGTATGGATCAGTATTTTACTAGCAATCACACAATATTTTATTTGTATCCAACTTTTTAATGCAGGATTCCAATATTGGGGATATTTTGTATTATTCCTGATGTTTATTCATAAAATTTTCTTGGATATTTTGGATGCCATGATCTTGCCTTTGCAGGAACATTTCGAATAAATCCAAATAAAAATCCGGCATAAAAAATGCGCCCAAAGGCGCATTTTTTCACTCGTATAAAACTTAAAATTAAGCTTTAGTTTTACGAGCTGGTAATTTTTCACGAATACGTGCAGCTTTACCAGACAATTCACGTAGGTAGTAAAGTTTAGCACGACGAACGTCACCACGACGTTTCACTTCGATACCAGCAACGATTGGTGAGTGAGTTTGGAATACACGCTCAACACCAACACCGCTAGAAATTTTACGTACTGTGAACGCAGAGTTCAAACCACGGTTTTTCTTAGCAATTACAACGCCTTCGAACGCCTGTAAACGCTCACGGTCGCCTTCTTTTACTTTAACTTGAACAATAACTGTATCACCTGGTGCAAAAACAGGGATGTTTTGTTTCAATTGTGCGTTTTCAATTACTTGAACTAAAGGATGCTTACCGCTCATGGGGTATCTCCAATATGTGCGAGTCAGAAGAGGTCTGATCATCGCTGGGTATAGAGGCTAAAGCGCATACACCCGATTATCTTTCCCTTTATGGTTGACCATCTCAACCATAAAAAGCCTATTAAAGAATACTTAAATCATTTTAAGTACTTGCTTGAAGACAGAAATGATCACTCATCAATATCTTACAAATCTTTCAGCCATTTTTTTTGCTGCTTGGTCAGTTCGACTTTTTCCACCAACTCTGGGCGGCGTTCAAGTGTACGCTGATATCGCTGCAGAAACCGCCATTTTTCAATATTGGCATGATGCCCGGACTTTAACACCTCAGGCACATCCAAACCTTCAAAATGATCTGGCTTGGTATATTGTGGGCAATCTAGAAGACCATCCACAAATGAGTCTTGCACGTGTGATTGCTCATCAGACATCGCACCCGGAAGTCTCCGGATAATACTGTCCAATAAAACCATCGCAGGAAGTTCACCACCCGATAAGACGTAATCTCCAATTGACCATTCCTGATCAACATATTGCTGGATCAAACGTTCATCGACGCCTTCATAACGTCCGCACAGTACGATGATTCCGTCATATTTGACAAAATCCTGTACCGCAGTTTCGTTTAAGGTCTTTCCTTGCGGTGACATATACACCACAGGAACCTGAACTGCACCTGCTTGCGTTGCAAGCTCTTTGGCATGCTGGATTGCTTTTGCCAAAGGCTCAGCCATCATCACCATACCCGGACCACCACCGAATGGACGTTCATCCACCCGTTTATAGTTGCCCGTCGCATAATCGCGAGGATTGATGCAATGAATTTGCATCAACTCACGTTTTGCTGCGCGCCCGCTAATACCATAGGCTGTAATCGCTTCAAACATTTCAGGAAAAAGCGTAATGACTGCAAAAAACATCGCAGACTCCCGTATTTCCGAAAAATTCTTAGTAGTCTACGCCCCAATTGACGTAGATACGACCAGCTTCAAGATCAACGCGTTGCACCACATCTTTATGCCATGGGATCATTCGCTCTTCGCCGTCGATGCTCTCGGCAGTTGCGCGAACCACCATCACATCGTTAGCACCTGTTTCAAACAGCTCAAAAATTTGACCGAGATTGACTTCTTGTTCCTGATCGTCCAGACCTAACACAGTTAGACCTTTTAAATCAGACCAATAGTACTCATCTACACCTGCTTGAGGCAGTTGCGATTTAGAGATCCAGACATTGGAGCCAACCAGTTCGTCTGCGCCAGTGCGATCACTCACACCTTTTAGCGACACAACCAGGCCTTTGCCATGTGGTTTCCAACGTTTTACATCGACAATTTGCCAACCCGCCTTGGTCTCAATGTACCAAGGCAGATAGTCAAAGATGTTGCTCATGGGTTCTGTATTGGAATAGACCCAGAGCCACCCATTTAATCCATATGCTGAACGTAACTGTCCAATCTGAATACGATCTTCGGGAACATTCTGTGTTGGTGTCATGGGCAACTACCTAATTTATAAAAAATTATGCAGCAACTGCAGCTTTCTTAGCTTGAGCAGCTAAAGAAGCAACACGTTCAGAAGGTTGAGCACCTTGTGCTACCCAGTGAGCAAAACGGTCAGCATCTAAACGAAGTTTTTCTGCTTTACCTTGAGCTGTAGGGTTGAAGAAACCGATACGTTCGATGAAACGACCGTCACGTGCATTACGGCTATCAGTCACAATGATTTGATAGAACGGACGTTTTTTAGCACCACCGCGTGCAAGACGAATAACAACCATGATAGAACCTTATAGTTTTTACGGATTATCCTTGTACCGACCATCGATACAGCTCAAACCCCTTTCATAGAGGGCAGTATTTTACTTGAACTTTGCCCTGAATGAAAGATCAAAAAGTGTTTGGCTACAATTTTGGATTTAGGCTAGCGACTGTCCCAGTTGGAGGTGGCTGAAAGCAAACAAGTAGTTGAACCCTTCACCCAGTATTTTTGACCTTGATTATTTAAGCAAATCCATCCATTGCCATCTTGGGTGCTTGAGTTTGCAGGTTCTGCAGTCAGAGTCCATGAGTTTGCATTCGGTATATTCAAAGTGAATGTATAAGTTGTATCGCCTGTTTGAGGAAAAGCATTACTGCCATATATATTATTATCTGTAATAGTTGCGCCAGTAAAATTACCATTAGCTGCTTTGTACTGGGTTAACTTTTGGGAAATTTCCATCATTTTACTTTGTACATCAACACGCTTAGTCTTAATCACATACTGCGTATAAGATGGATAAGCAATCATGGCCAATATCCCGACAATTGCCACTGCAATTAAAACCTCAATGAGAGTAAAACCCTGTTTAAAGTATTTTACCATGTTTCATCCCCTGAGCAGGATTGATAGCTTGAAATAGTTGTTTTAGATTTACAGCGAATACCCGTACTAGTCATGAGAAGGTTATAATTTTGGCTATCTGTCGTTTCAGCTTTAATTGCCCAACCTTGTCCGCGCATATCTCGATCTGTTGAGGTGAGTAATTTTTGTGAGTCTAAATCCCGTATCGTAAGAGTATAGTTTTTTACTGATACAGATACCATTGGGCTTGATTGCCCATAAATATAACCAGGATCAAAACCTTTATAGCTAAAATTACGCGACTTATGACGCTCCAATTGTTCAGCAATCTTCTGGACTTCTTGTTCAGCTTGAGATACAGCCGCCTTACGCGTATATATAGTATAAGACGGCAATGCTATTGCAGTAATAATCGCCAATATTACTACGACCACCATCAATTCAATCAGTGTGAATCCATTTTTTAGGAAAGCAATACTCTTAGTTATCCTAATAGTATTGCTTATTTTATTATTTAGGTGCGACATTTTTTTCATACCATCGTATTGGATTCAAAATACGTGAGCATTTCCATTCTCCCGCCCCTTTAATATTACCTATCAATGTTAATGCTCCACAGCTATTTGGATCATCAGTTGTTCCACCACCGCCCGAACCACCAGTGGGACCAAGGGCAATTCCTCGAATACCTGAACCCAGTACATTCTGGTTCACACCATTCAACATAACCATACCAGTACGTTTTTCAGCTTCGATATCTTTATTGCCCTCCTTATAACAAGTACCATAAGGCAAGCAATACTGTTGACGATTAGACTCACCTATAATACGTGGCTGACATGGATCAGCATCTTCTACACCGGTACCTTCTGGATCATATACAGGTATAAATAAGTTATCCTTAATCGCAATAGGTTCTTCTTCAAACGCCTTAACTCCACCTGGTGTACGGCTTGCAACTTCATTACCTAAATAATCACTCGATAATGAACGATACCATCCATGTTTAGGACTTCCTCCAAAGAAAGTATTTTTTACTGCTGTAAAAGAAAGCAATGTTTGTGGATTTTTTTGAAGTTGGTTTAACGTAATATCCTTTGACTTAAATATTGTATATGTAGATTTATACAAATCACGCTCAACAAAGTCACGGTCAATTAAGCCATATACTTTATTTGTTGGCCGATTTTGCAAAGGATCAAAAGGTTTGATTGATTCACGACCTTTACTTGGCGCAACATCTAGAGGTGTACTACGATCACCAGAAGCAATTGCCACTAAAATAAAAGTATCACTACCTTCATCATGAATTGTAATGGTTGGTGGTTGATAGAATCTCGGTGCATCACCATTAGTAATAGCTGTTCCAGATTCAGTAGTCGCCAAGTTAGCCAAACGAATAACATTATGTCCAAAACTTGCTGTAGCTGTATCTTTTTTATTATTTAGATCAATACGGAAGACTTGCCCACCTAAATCACCAAAATACAGATGATCAACTAAGTTGTCCCCATCTCGGTCTAAAGTGCTGATACGAGTAGCAACACTATGTTTCAAATCAGTATTATCTTTATTTGATCCAGTATGACTTGTCCACCAGATGCGTTCACCAGTTTCTGCATCAATAATATAGACAGCATTTCCTAAAGCCTCCGATTTTTTACAAGAACTACCACCAAAATCTGAAGTGTTATTTTGACCTAATCTAAATCTTGGGTCTTCATAACACATATCATATCCCCCCCCAAAAATCATTACACGACGAATCTTATTGTTATAACGAATATTAGCTAAAACCGGCTTAGACCACGTTTGCCCCATACGTGTATAATTGGCTAAATCATTGCCAACTCTAAATAATAATTTAGGCTTATTTTCATTTAAGAGGTCCAAGGCATAATAGCTATTGCCCCCCATGCGCATACCACCATACACATTCATTTTTTTAGCAGTAACAGCTGAGCTCGTTGTGCTAGTGCCACGTTTTATTTCATAAGCAGTATCTGAAATCCAGGCTCCACTAATACCATGTTGGATATCACCTGCCTGACCAGCTCTTAAAGCTTTCGCTGCCTCAGGATTTCTCAATATTTCCGCAGGAACGAATACTGACTGCTCAACACCTGTTTTAGCATCGACAATATGTAAGCCTCCTTCCATACTACCGAACATAACAGATTGTTTTCTAACTGAAGTTAAATCACCATTCGCGTTGATTTCACCCGAGTATGTGAGTTGCAATGGATATGAATGAATACTCCCCCCTAAACTTACAAATGGCTTAGTAGGTACGGGTAAAGTTGCTGGCAAGCCTGTTGCTATAGATTCGCCTAAATCATACCCAAGATAATTTAATAATCTATGTTTGATTTCTAGAGAAAAGGATTTCAATACGTCTTGATTCTTAAATTTATCTAAAACGTTTGCTCCAGATGTAACTGTTCCACTTGCAACATCTGGAATTTTTAATAACTCTCCTGAAGTTTTAGATATGAGTTGATTATTTTCTACTTTAGAAACATCTGTATATAAATTACGCAGTCCATTTGGATTTGCAGTTATCGCTGGTACCGCTCTAATATTAAGATCAGGATTCGCATTAACTGCACTTACTGCTTGTGTTGGCATTGGTAAATTCCAGAAAACGCCCCCTTGATTTACCATACCGCCATCAGCAACACTTGTTGGATTCCATAAATCTTTAGTGGTTAGATCAAATTTCCCTACTTCATTAAAAATTGTTTTAGAGCCATCGACCAAAGCTCCATTATTAACATCATATTTTTTTAAGTTTCCTATCCAGATTGATACTGGTTGTCCTGGGTTTGGTGAGAGAGCACGCAAATAGCCATAAGGCTGAAAACCATTTGGATTTAAAGCGTCAACAGGAACGGAAATAGCACCAGTAGATAAGGGTTCAATCTGAGTATCACCAAGGTTTTTAATAAATTGAATAACGCTTTCAGTTACTCCAGATTCACTTTGTGTTTCAAAAAAACCGCCATTACCATAGCCTGGCTTTGTTAGCTTATGAATAGTATTAGCCGTTGGAGAACAAGCATCATCAGACCTACGATCATCTTGTGTACGAGAACTAATCTTACATGCCTGTTGTACATGTGGCTTAGATAATCCATTAAAATCGCTACCAAAACCTACAAATGCTGTTTGAATTGAAACTTTAGCTGGATTTTTCATTCTATCGAAAAGATATTTAGAAAATTGCCCCATACAATGCCAAGACGAAGCATCTGTCGTATCTAAACCGCCTGAAGAAGGACAAGTAAATTGTGTATCATTCAATGCTGCCTGCATCATAGGTTGTACAATACTTTTTCCTGACTGGTTTGCTTCACCATCCGATAGCATGTAAATACCTTGTCCATCACAACTTTGTCTTTTGGACTCTTCAGGCAAAGGTGAAATATAGTTTATATCGTCACGTATCGCCCCCTTAGTTGACTTTGAAAATCCACTATAATTATTTGGTTGTACTTGTATTTGATCAAATGTGTACAAAGTACCATTCGTAATTGCAGTTCCGTCATTATTTAAGTATTCACTTGGAATTGAATTTATGACATTCCACCCATTCGAGCTGCATTTTTGAATCTCATTAGTGAAATCGGTTGTTACTAAGTTATCGCATTTATAGTGACGAGTTACATTCCCCCATTCCTCAGCTTTAGTTGGGTTTGCTGTTTTTCCATAAAACCCCCAATAACTAGTGTAATTCTCATAGCATAATTTATCACTCGACCTATAATTTGGCCGGTTACTAGGACATTGTGCTGATTGAGTTATTTCATACGTTGTCAAAGTACGGAATGCATCAACTTTAATTGTTGCCCTATTTAAACTGTTTGTACCCATAAGGTATGCGGCAGCTTCTACATAAGCTTGAGCAGTTGGGGTATTATTAGTGGCAGTTAATTTACGAACCTCAGCTTTAAGTTTATTGCGTTGATTTGACCCAACGGGACCAAGTTTCTCTGCCTCGACTAAAATATACCCGCCATTTCTTGTACTATTATAATTATAATTTTCAATCCAGAATCTGCCTAAACCTACTTTAGTTGACACTAAATTTGAATCGTTGCTATCTAAAAGATCATACATTCCTTTTTGAAGTCGAGCCAATCTGGAATATCGCTTAACACCATTTTGAGTACAATAGTTTACCTTTACATCAGAGTATTCAACTGTTTCACTACGATTCGGGGAACAACCATAATCGTCATTAATAGAACGATCATCCATCGATCCTGATGTATCAAGCATCATCACGATAGTTTTTTGGCCAGCTTCAGGTGTCGCATAAATTTGTAAATCGCTTGCTTGTACCACAGAAGCTGTTAAGGCATAAGTTCCCATAAATGACAAACAAGAAATTGCTAATGGACGTAAATTCATTATCTTAAACCTTGAAACAACTGATGAGGTATTTATATGTTTTTTCATTGTATTATCCTCTCAATCAAGGAGCTTGAGTCTGAGTGAAAATTGTCTGCAAATTAAATTCTTGAGTCTGAGAATTTACTGGAACACCAAGTTTGGCTAAGCAAGTCGCAATTGTTTCAAATCCCTTAGTATCACTACTTGTATCATCACTGATGTAACCTGCATTACCACTTCCTGTTCCAATACAATTTTGAGCTTCATCCAAATTTTTAGTAAAGCTTGGCACTATAGAAGTAGTAGTAACTCGAATTCTTTGTTGCTCAACAACGTTCTTTGGCATGATAGTACCCGAGCTTAAATTATTTCCACGGCTTAATAAGGCCCCAGGTTTCAAATCTTCTTCTGCATCATTCGGAATTTTGACAGCTACCTGTGTAACAACTGCTTCGCGGCTACTGCCAAAATCAGAGCTTAAATTACAGAAAGCATCTGCCCCTCCAGAAACAAGTGCAGCTTTAGCTGTTTTAGTTGTTGGAGGTCGTTTAACAGCAACACCCAAAGAGGCTGCAAATTTTTCATTAGACAGTGGTTTATAGCAAAATATATATTCATTTCCTGGTTCTAATTTTGAGTCTTGAAGCGCGTAGCCAATCGCACCACTCAAATCTACCAAGTTTGATAAATTGCTTGTGTATAATTGATTAATTGGTGTATCAGCAGTTTGACTTAGAAATTGGCCAAGCTGAGTATGTGTCGAGATATTTAAACTTGTCATTGCCACGCGGATAGCAAGTACCCCTATTACAGTTAAAATTAGCAACATCATCATGACTACAAGCAGTGTCGCTCCACGCTGAGGAGTGTAAATTTGATAGTTAATCATATTGCATCCCCCATACCATTACGTATTGCAATAGTTGTCATATATGTTCTTCTTAAATGCTTGGTCTGATTAGTAAGCGTCACTGATTTTTCTAAAAACAATATAGATTTCGTTGGATCAATGAGTTGATTGTTTGTGTTGTCTATAGACCTTACAATCACAGCTGCTTTTATAGAGGTAATTCTTGGAACGGGCTGACCTGCATTACGAGCGGCGTTTGCAGCAGAGATATATTCACTTATTGTATAGTATGTAGTTGATGTTACAGTAGCGCCACTTTTAGTCATAGCACCTAAATAAAATCTTAAATGATCAACTCTAGGCATAATCACTTCACCTAGTTGAGTCCCTCCAAAATCTGTAATATTTGCAGCCGACATTGCACCCTTTTTGTTAGCATCACAAGCAAGTACTAAATCTTTCTCGCCCCCATTAGTATCTTTTCTCAAGAAATAACGTTGAATTACATATTCCCCTGTTTTTATTTCTTCACCTTCACAATTAAACATATCATTTGGTGCCGTAAACTGAATAGTAAGCTGGTCACTTGCATCACTCACATTTGAAGTTAATCCACTACGTGTAACTGAATTATTGCCTATATCTTTAGATACATTTACAGTGCCTGAAGCCCCTTGAGAAAGTACAATCCCACCTTGTGGAGTAGTATTAGTTAATTCAGGATTACTAATATTGCCATAATTAGCTAAACGAATATCTCTAGCAATATAATCTAGCCCAAAAACTCCGCTATCTTGTAATTCTGCATTCGCTTGTTGGATGCGAGTCGTAACGATTCCCCCCAAGAACAATTGCGTTGCAGCGGCTGTAATTAATAACCCCAAAGCAAGTGCCACAATTAATTCAACTAAAGTAAAACCTGCTTGATGAAAAGCACTATTCGAAAACTTATTATTCATTAATATGCCTCCATCATTACACATCGAGCATTTGCTACATACACACCACCAGAACTCATACACGCTGAATAATTATTTGAAGATATTAGTGTATTATCCCAAGCTGCAAATATGCATTGTCTTTTAATTGAATTAACTCCTGGGCATTCATTCATAGTAATCATGACGCCGATTTGATTCGCAGCTCGTGCCACTAAATAAGCTTCATAAGTTGCCATCTGCGCAGGTGTACATGTTGTATTGAGACAACTTTTAGGCGCACTAGGTGCATTCTGAGATGTATAAGTTCTTACAGCTGCCGGATAACTGCTTTGACCTTGAGGATTTGCACGTATACTCTCTGTTAAGCCACGTAACAACATAGTAGCTTGTGATTTAACCAATGCTTCATCCCCCGCCTCAATTGCACGCAATTGCAAAGCGGTATATCCAAGGACCCCAATAGCCAATAAAACAAGAGATACCAATACCTCAACCATGCCTATGCCTTTTTGATTTCTACTTATCATTAACATGTACCTTTGGTTTGAGTTAACGACCCAATTAAAGCAACATTTATAGTTCTACTTATGTTCTTTGAGCATGTTATTATTGAGGTAACAGAAGAAGTAGTACCGTTTGCCTTAAATACCACCCCATAATTATTAGATTTAATCTCAACTTTCTTAGGAAGATTTACAAGAATTACTCTCTTTTGATCAATAAATTGGTTTGCATCAGCAGAAGATAATAATTTATTTACACATATAGCCTCTGTTACATTAGCGCCAGCTACATCTTTGTTAGGACAAACTACTACAGTATTACCTATCACCATAGCTCGACTTCTTCCCTCTCCTAATGCTGAAGCAATTTCATTACTTGCACCATTTAAATTTTGAGAAGCTAAAGTACTTACAAATGAAGGAGCGGCTATTGAAGCCACAATAGCCAATACCGCAATCGTCACCATCAGCTCAATTAAAGTGAATCCTTTATTTTTCTGCATACTCTCCCCCAGGCAAAACTTTGGCCAGTTAAAATAATACGCATTAAAGTTACAAAACCTACACAGAGCAGATAAAAGGCATAAAAAAACAGATAACTGTCATTCCCCAGTTATCTGCTTATTTTTAAATAAGAAACAGAATGTTAAACAGTTAACATTCTAAGCCTGTGTTACAGGAATACGTAACTCTTTAGGTAGACTAAAGGTAATATTTTCTTCCCGCCCATCCAGCTCTTTTGGCGCTTGTGCACCCCAATCCTGTAAACGCTGAATGACTTGTTTAATCAGAATTTCCGGTGCAGATGCGCCTGCTGTCACCCCTATCTGGATCTTTTCTGCAAACCAATCCTGCTTTAGCTCATCTGCATTATCCACTAAATATGCCGCTTTACCCATACGTTCAGCCAGCTCACGTAGGCGGTTTGAATTTGAAGAGTTTGGTGAACCGACAACAAGTACGACATCACAGCGTTCAGCCAAGTCACGCACCGCATCCTGACGGTTCTGTGTAGCGTAGCAAATATCATCTTTACGCGGACCTTGGATCAGCGGAAATTTCTGGCGAAGAGCATCAATCACTTTCGCTGTATCATCAATTGATAAAGTGGTTTGCGTGACAAAAGCGACTTTTTCAGGATTGCGTACAGTTAAAGCGGCGACATCTTCTTCATCTTCAACCAGATAAATCTCACCACCATTTTTTTTGTCATATTGCCCCATGGTACCTTCGACTTCAGGGTGACCTTCATGACCAATTAAGATAGCCTCTACACCTTCACGGGCATATTTGGTGACTTCAATATGTACCTTAGTCACCAAGGGACAAGTCGCATCAAAAACCTTCAGACCACGACGCTCAGCTTCTTGTTGTACTGCTTTAGAAACACCATGCGCGCTAAAAATCACGATATTATCGTCAGGTACCTCATCGAGTTCATCGACAAAAATCGCACCACGCTGACGCAAGTCATCGACCACAAATTTATTATGCACCACTTCATGCCGCACATAAATCGGTGGATTAAAGCATTCTAGGGCACGGTTCACGATCGCAATGGCACGATCTACACCAGCACAAAAACCACGTGGGTTGGCTAAAACAATTTCCATAGAATCCTCAATACTCACACCATTTTTAGCGGTTCAATTGAAATAAATGTAAACAATCGACTGACAACTATTTAGTTTAAAGCCGCTCTACTCTAAAATAGAGAAGATATTTTATCATATCAGGAAAAATATCATGTCGGGTCTCTTGTTTGTCGTTTCTGCAGCGTCTGGAACAGGCAAAACATCCCTTGTTAAAGCCCTACTTGAGCGTGTCAACAATCTTCACGTTTCTGTGTCACACACTACACGCGGTCAACGACCTGGCGAACTCGATGGCGTACACTATCATTTCTCCAATAAAGAAGATTTTTTAAATCTGGTCAATGAAGGCGGTTTTATCGAATACGCCGAAGTATTTGGTAATTACTACGGTACCGCGCAAGCCACAGTCAAAGAACAACTGGCCAAAGGTCATGATGTGCTACTGGAAATTGACTGGCAAGGTGCGCAACAGGTTCGTCGACTTTTTCCTGAATCTAAACAAATTTTTATCTTGCCACCAAGTCAGTTCGACTTGCGTGAACGCCTGTCTAACCGTGGTACTGACGCAGTTGATGTGATTGAGCATCGTCTCAGCTGCGCGGTAGAAGATATGCAGCAATATAGTAACTTTGACTATATCATTATTAATGACGACTTTAATAAGGCGCTGCATGACCTAGAAGCGGTGATTATCGCCAACCGTCTGGTACTGAGTCAGCAAGCCAACCGTCATGAAAAACTGATCCAGAAACTGATTACGCCGACTGGGCAGTGATTAAAACTTGAGTCTATAGACAAAGCCTTTTATACTGTGCAGTCTGTTAAAATTTATTATTCAAACGAGAATTCTTATGGCACGCGTCACCGTTGAAGATTGTTTAGACCATGTAGACAACCGCTTTGAGCTTGTACTAGTGGCAAGCAAGCGCGCGCGTCAATTGGCACGTCAAGGTATTGAACCAACTGTAGAATGGGACAATGACAAACCGACTGTTGTTGCTTTACGTGAAATCGCTTCAGGTCATGTATCAAAAGACATTTTGAAACAACGTGATCAAGACTATCAAACATCAAGTCTGGATCTTGCACTTTCTGCAAATAATCTAAACTTAGACGGTTTTTCTTTCTAATAAGAGATCGTCACTTAAAAAGCCTAGTTCTAAACTAGGCTTTTTTTGTTATGTGACTTTTATATTTATGCCAGAACGGTTATAACATAAGGGTTAGCTATCAAGTTTGAATGGGTTTTCTGCTCTGTAGTAGCAAAAAACCATCAAGCCAGGAAATTCACATTTCTAGAATGCTTTCAGGTTTTATTTGTAAAAAATTCAGTTGAAAAAGGTGTTTTATGCCAGGCCCACAGGTCAGTCAAGCCAAGCAGCAGTTAGAGATCATTATCGATGCGTATTTAAGTGAAAGCGATGTCGAACGTGTGCTTGCGGCCTGTGATTATGCAGATATTGCCCATGACGGGATTGTGCGTAAAAGTGGCGAACCCTATATTTTGCATCCGATTGCGGTCAGCTGTATTCTGGCGCATATGCGTCTTGACCCTGAAACGCTGATGGCCGCACTGCTGCATGATGTGATTGAAGATACCGACTTTAACAAAGACGATATTACCGAGACTTTTGGTTTTACTGTAGCCGAACTGGTCGATGGCGTGACCAAACTGAGTCATTCCAGCGATAAAGAATATAATAAAGCCGCTTCATTCCGGAAAATTCTGCAAGCCACCTTACAAGATCCACGTGTCATTATTGTGAAACTGGCCGACCGCTATCACAACATGACTACCCTGGAGGCACTGCGTCCGGACAAACGCGCGCGTATTGCCCGCGAAACCTTTGAAATTTTTGTTCCGATGGCGCGTATTGTCGGCATGAATGAAATGGCCGATAACCTGGAACATCTTTGTTATCAGAATCTAGATCTGGATATGTATAACAATGTGCAGGCCGCCCTGCTGGAAACCAAGCCAAAACGCTGTGAATATCAGGCCAAATGGGAAAAGAACCTGACTGAACTGCTGCAACAGAATGCCATTCAGGGCCGGATTAAGAAGAAGAATAATAATATTGAGCTACTGCGCCACTTCGTTAAAAATGATATCGATCTACAAGAATTAACTCATAGCCATGCTTTTGAAATTATTTTACAGAGCATCGCGGACTGTGACCGACTGGCAGAAATCCTGACACAAAGTTTTAAAATCCAGAGTTATGAAGATCATATCCGCCGCCCATTACCGGGAGGCAACCAGTCCTTGATGATGCGCCTGAAAGGCGAAAAGACCACTTTGTCTTTGACTATTCAAACCGAACTCATGCGTAAAGCGGCACGTTTTGGCGTTGTACTCGGTGAAAGTGCGCCGCAAGCCTGCCGCTCTGCGATTCAGGCCTCGATGCAAAATCTGAATGTTCTGGTCGATGGTGAATGTGCCAAAACCACTTTCAGTGAACTACTGGATTATCTGCACCAAGAAAAAATCTGGGTCTATACTCCGCACGGCCATTTACATGAATTGCCGCAAGGTGCCACGGCGGTCGACTTTGCTTATGCCGCGAGTTTATTCCTGGGCAACCATGCGGTGGGTGCAAAAATTAATAATGAGACCAAACCACTGTCGACTCCTCTAGTCAGTGGTCAGGTGGTCGAAATTATTACCGATGTCCTTGCGACTCCGAACCCAGATTGGCTCAGTTTTATTAATACCCAGAAAGCTCGTCGTGCTATTCAGAATATTCTGCGTGATCAGGACCCAGACGAACAGCGTCTGGTCGGACAACAGGCTCTCAATCGTGCCTTGAAATTGTTCCATCGTTCCATTCGTGATCTGACTGAAGCAGACTGGAAAAACCTCTTAGAATGGCGCCATGTTTCCAGTAAAGAGCAGCTGTTTGAACAGATTGCAGTCGGTGATTTATTACCGCAACTGGTGGCCAACCATTTATTTGCCCAAGATCAGCATCAGAATATTGCCAGCTCAGACCGTCTGATTCAGGGAACGGAAGGTGTCGATGTCAAATATGCACATTGCTGCAATCCTGTGCTGGGTGATCCAATTCAGGGGCATTTGACCCGTCGCGGTCTGATTGTGCATCGTGCGCGCTGCCATAACCTGCTGCATGAACAGCATCAGCATCCAGAAAATATCATGTTGTTGCAGTGGACCTCTGATGATCTGGAAGATATCAGCTTTACTGCCTATCTCAGCATTGACCTGGACATGAATGACGAGCAGATTTCCGACCTGATTTACCAATGTCGTAAAGCGCATTCCGGGGTGGAAATGGTGCGCACTCAGGATGACAAAACTTACGTCAATATCGTGGTGCATAACCGTAAACAGATTGCACAGATTATCCGGGATTTACGCATGTATTTCGGTTTCCCGCGAATTATCCGTCTGGCACAGCCCGTTGTTTTCAGTGAAGCCTCTAAAGCGAGTTAATCATTTAAAACGATAGTGCTTTGATCGGCCGAATTGATCGAATATGATGTATGTCGATGATAAAAGGAGAAATTAATGTCCCGCCAAGTAATCCATACTGAAAATGCCCCTGCTGCGATTGGCACTTATTCGCAAGCCATTTTAGTGGGTGATACCTTATATCTATCAGGTCAAATTGGCCTGGATCCTTATAGTATGGAACTGGTTGAAGGCATTGAAGCTCAAATTCGCCGGGTGTTTGATAACTTAAAAGCAGTCTGTGAAGCCGCTGGTGGCTCTTTGGCAGATATCGCCAAACTGAATATTTTTCTGACCGACTTATCTCACTTTCAACTGGTCAATCAAATTATGGGGGAGTATTTTGCCCAACCCTATCCAGCACGTGCCGCTTTAGGTGTGGCCAGCCTGCCTAAAGATGCCTTGGTTGAAATGGATGGCATTGTCATCATTAATCAATAAGTTATAAAAATTACTCAATCCCCACCCTGCAATATCTCATTCTAAATCATGAATCGCTTTTGTGTGGAAATCCGAGCAGTACTTGGATTTCCACTCAGGTGGTGATTTTTTATCTAAATCATCAATCATGATAAAAGCTATTTCAAATGATTTTTATTGACAAACGATAACAATTATCAATAATATTACTTATCTTATTTAATCACTGTGGTTGTGTCCTATGTACGTTTGTCTATGCCGTGGCATTACAGATCAAGACATTAAAGATGCTATTGCAAATGGCGCTGAAAGTTATCGTGAGGTCCGCGATATGTTGGACTTGGGAACTTGCTGTGGCCGCTGTGCACCAGAAGCCCGTATGATCATCAGTGATGAAGTTTCACAAATTGCAGCACGGCTGGCAGTTGCAGCATAAATTTAGAAAGATTTCTCCCTATAAGCATAATGAAAAAAACAATGATCTTTGGTCATTACTCCTCCCCCGCCTTTGACTCTGGCGGGTTTTTATTGTCATTCATCTGAGTTCGGATCGATTCGATGTCGATTTTCATTTGCTGTTCCATAAATTACTCGCCATTTGCCCCTGACTTGCTTTACTATCAGCATTAGAGCGCTTTCTTAGAAAGATAAAACAGGTCCAAATGGAGTTATGCGATGAAAGGCAATCGTGATGTGATTAATCAGCTCAATCAGGTGTTGTATCACCACTTAACTGCCATTAACCAGTATTTCCTGCATTCGCGCATGTTTAATGACTGGGGCATTGAGAAACTGGGCTCGGCAGAATATAAAGAATCCATTGTTCAGATGAAACATGCCGATAAAATTATTGAACGTATTTTATTTTTGGAAGGTCTGCCGAATTTACAAAATCTGGGCAAACTGTATATCGGTCAGCATACTCAAGAAGTGCTGCATTGTGATGTGCGCAAAGTCAAAGAGAATATTGAAGCCATCCAGAAAGCTGTCGCACTGGCTGAAACCCAAATGGATTATGTGACGCGTGATCTGGTTCAGGAAATTCTAGAGAAAGAAGAAAATTATCTGGATTGGACAACGACACAAATTGATCTGATCGAAAGCATTGGCATTGAAAACTATATTCAAAGTCAGCTTTAAATTTAGAGTTTAGTTAAAGAAAAAGCCAGCATCTGCTGGCTTTTTTGTATTTAGCGAGGTACATCCTGCGTTAATTCTTTATAACTCATTTCAGTTTTCTGAATGATCTTTAAGCGTTCCAACTGATGCTTGGCTTCCGCCTCATAACCATTAAAAGCTAAGAGTTTGGCATATTTGATCAGGTTATATTTAGTCGGATAACTCAAGACCATTTGTTCACCTTCCAGAATCTGATCAGCAGATACTTTGCTATAAGGATTCAGACGAATCCAGGCAATGCGATTATTGAACTCTGTCAGAAGATAGATCTGTCTATTATCAGTTATTTCAGTTGAATATTTTTCATAACGCATACTATCTACAAGTTTAGAAACAGCTACATCATAATCTCGATAAATCAGCAGCAAGACTACCAAGCCAACTACCCAAGTCAGTTGCAAAGCAAATGTCGGTAAAGTAATAGTTTTGATCTTTGAATTTTGCGCTAAAACTGTACCCAGAATAAAACCCACAGGCAACAGGAAATAAGCATAGTGCTGCGGAAATTCAAACATGGCATGCGTGATAAATGTTCCAATCATCAAAATCCCAAGCACCGATTCCGGGGTATTCACCCATCTTTGCAACTGATAAGCCAAATAACCAAAATATGCCAAAAATGCTAGGCCAATGATTAATCCATTCCAGAGTAAAAAGTCCAGAATAAAATTATGCGCACTTCGAATCCAGACCGGGCCTTGTACGGTATCGCTGATCGAGACAAAAGCGACACTAGTCTGATACCAGCCATAGCCAAACCAAAGCTGTGCCTGAATTGCAGCTATCATTTGCTGCCAGATCGCAAGACGTGACATATCCCCGGTGGCACGCGATACGACATCCCGGCTTTGCACCACGTCTGTACCCATCGCTTGCGCAACTAACTGACTCAGTAATGGGAAAAAGGCAATACAAGAAATAAAGAAGATGAACCAAGCGGTACTGTAATACCACTTCAGGCGAATAATGCCTTTATATTGATAGAAAGATAGATACAGTATAATCGCGCTCGCTGCTACCCACGCGGTACGTGATTGGCTTAAAGCCACTCCTATGACAATTACTGCAGCACATGCAAATAGCCACTTGGTCTGAATTTTTTTCTTTTCATAGAGGTACAGACAGCTCATCAAAGCCATAACTAAAAAAGTCGCCATATTATTGGGCTGGGCAAAGTTGGCATAAGGCCGCTGATTACCATTGATATTCACCATCCCCGGCAACACCGAATCCAGATTGGACCACTGACATAGTGCAATTAGACCCGTAATCATTCCTGAAGTCAGGAATACATAGCTAAGGTTGGTAAAGGTTTCTTCCCGATTATAATCTCCTGTTGACAGGTGATACCCCAGCACACTTGCCAGCCAAAAGCTAAAAACAAAAATAAAGCCTATCATAGCAGTACTAAAGAAAAAGACCTGTCCTAGCAGTAAATGTACAAGAGGTACACAGGCAAGTAGCAATAAAGGTAAGCTAATAGCTGGTATTTTTATTTTTTCTTTTAAGCAAATTACAGCTAATACAAAAAGCGCAAAGAAGGCATACAGTTCACCGGTATAGGTGACCCAGGGACGGTAATGTATGGGCATGAGCCATGCCAGGGAGATGAGGGTTGCCGCGATCAGGGCGAGCGTAGATTTCATAAGAGCTTAAGAAAAACAAAGTTTGTATAGGATAATTTAAAAAATTACAATGCAGAAGATTATTCATATTTTTCTATTTTTAATTTATGTATTTTTTCTTCTTGGAATTTATATTCTTTAATCAAATAGCGGGGTCTATTTTTAACCTCTATATATATTCTCCCTATATACTCTCCTAGAACACCAATGCCGATTAACTGAATCCCTCCCAAAAATAAAATAGAAACCATCAAAGATGGATACCCTTTAACTGGATTACCCCAAATCAATGTCTGAATAATCATCCATAACCCATATAAGAAAGATATTCCAGCAATTAACAATCCTATATAAGTCCATATCCTTAAGGGTAGTGTTGAGAAACTTGTAATACCATCCAATGCAAAATTCCAAAGTTTCCATGTATTAAATTTTGTCTTACCAGCAAAACGCTTAGGACGATTGTATTCAATTGTTACTGTATTTCCACCTACCCATGAATATACACCTTTCATAAAAAGATTTTTTTCAGGTAATAATAATATTCTCTGTACAACTGATCTTGACAACAGCCTAAAATCCCCAACATTCTCCTCAATTTTTGGATAACTAATTTTATTATGAAATTTATAGAATAATATTGCAGATTTCCTTTTTAAATAACTATCACTTTGTCTATCTATTCTTTTTGCTAAAACAATATCTGCTCCCTTTTTCCATTCTTCAATCATTTTAGGGATTAATTCAATTGGATCTTGCAAATCCACATCAATAGGAATAATTGCCTCACCTATTGCATGTTCTAAACCCGCAATTAAAGCCGCTTCTTTACCAAAATTTCTTGTAAAACTAATCAAATTAACTAATTTATCTTTTTTTAATATTTCTTTTATTATCAGCTCTGTCTTATCCGAACTCCCATCATTAACAAAAATTATTTCAACCAAAATAGAATTTCCAAAATAAATCTCCCTTATTTTATTATAAAAAACATTAATAACATTTTCCTCATTATATACAGGAACTATTAGTGACAGTTTCATTATTTATTTCCTATAAAAAATTTAATTGAAAATAAGAACCCTAAAAACCAACTAGACAATGAGCTCATCACTAAAGTATAAATCGGTAATAAATTAAAACAATCCATAAAAAAACCTATAGACCAAGAAATACATAACATAATTAAAAAATATAAGATTATTTTTTTTAAATTAATACTAAACTTAAATGTCCACCTTAAATTCAAGAAACACCCTATACAAAATGAAAAAACAAATGCAATAAGATTAGAAGACGCTTGATCTAATTTACAAATAAAAAATAAAAAAGTAAAAAAACACCAATGTGATAATGTATTAATTAAACCAACCAAGCTATACCTAAAAAAATACAATAACATTTAATTTAATCTAGCCTACTTTTATCTAGATCTACCATAGTTCTTGCCCCATTATCTTTTAGATAAATAAAAACATTACCATTAATATAAATTAAATCATAATATTTTCTTGTTATAGAAGCTTTTTTGTTTATATTTGCATTATACATAATTCTATTATTTCTATTATAAAAACCATCAGAATTAAAATTATATCCTCTGTTTCGTATTTCTACATAGAAAAATCGATGCCTTTCTGCATTTAAAAAATCTAAAAAATTCCAACGTACAATTGGATACCTTTGAGTTAAGGTTTCTTCTTGCATACTTAAACTAAGATTACCACCGATATTTATACTTTCAAAATATTTATTATTAAATGTTGACAAGTCATAATCTATAAAATTAATTATTCTTTCATTTTCCTTGTTTTTATATTTAAAATAATTAAAATTTACAAAAGAAATATTAACTAACAATAATAAAAATACAACCACACAAACCTTAAATAAATTAAAGTATTTTAATATAACTATATTTGTATTAAAATGAGAAAAAAGCATTATACTTGAAATAACAAAAAAGAATAGTAAAAAACCAAATCCAATATAAGTTCTAGAATATAATCTTGGAAACTCCAAAACAATATTTATATTAAGCAATGATAAAATACATACAATCAAGAAACCAAAACCAATTAAAATTTTATCAAAAATTAAAATATTATTATTCCCATCTAAAGCAAAAAAAATAAATATAAAACAAAAAGTGAAAAATAAAAAAATTAAAGAATATTCAAAGTAATAATTCGAGAAATTCAATATACTAAAACTTAAAAAAATATTCTCATAAAAATTATTTAGAGAACTAACTATTGTAAAATGATTAACTGAATAGTTATTAGTTTCTATGAATATTTTTGAAATAATATAAAAAAAAGAAAAAGCACCAATAAAAACAAAAAGTCTTGACGCTAAATATCCATAAATTTCAAATCTATTTTTATTTAAAAATATCAAATTAAGAAGATTTAGACACACGATTACTGGATATCCTATCACTGATGGCTGATATAAGAAAAGAACAAAAATAATTAATAATATTTCTTTTTTAATATTTTTCTCTATAGTAATAAATATTAATAATACCGAAATCAGCATTATTATAGAGTCAAAGTGAAAATATATATTTTGCAAAAAAAAAGGATTAAATAAAACAAAAAAAATTGATAGAGTTACATAGTTTTTTGACTCAACTTCTAACTTATATATATGTATTATTTTTTCAGATATCCAGGATACAAAAAATATTAAAATTATTATTTGAAATATATAATTTAATGGAAATGTATCAATAACTTCAAAACTAAATCCAATAATATAATAAATAAAATCTGCGAGTGGACGATAATCTGTTGACCAATTATAATAATTATTTATTATTCTATATCGATCATCTAGAAAATATTCATTTAATAATATTACTGGGAAATACAATAGAAAAGCTAATGAAATAATAAGCTTATTATTTGGGATTTTAGAAAAATTTAGCATAGTTGTTTTTTAAACGAAAAAAGGGAGGTAGCATATTGCTACCTCCCTTTATAAGTATAATTAAGTGCCAGCAGCTAATGTACATGAACCTGAAGCAGTACATGTTACTGTACCTGTACCAGGTGCTTTAGCCTTAATAGTAAATGACGGAGGGGCCGCAGGAATACCTGCTGCTGTTGGTAAACCTGTAGCACCAGTTGTTGTACAGGCCACAAATGTCGGTACTGGATGACTATCCTGCTCAGAATGCGCTATCAACAATGTATTAGCAACACCCTTAGCTTCGCCTAAGCATGCTTTATCAGCAGCTTTTTTAGTATAGTTTTGGTATTGAGGAATCGCAATCGCAGCAAGAATACCAATAATTGCAACAACGATCATTAATTCGATAAGAGTAAAACCCTTTTGAACTGACTTCATAACATTCTCCACAAATGTTCTTGTTTATTTATAAGCCTAAAGAAAAAGCTCATTTAGCTTAATTTTATATTTAGCACTAAGTATGCCAAGTTTTATTATAATAATTTTAGAATAAAAAACAGCAATTTAAAAAAATATTTTTATTTTTGTAATTATCGTGTTTTATTTCGTGTAACTAACTGACATTTTTTGTCAGTATCTTGACGTAATTCATCCCAATATTATCGGTTTATTCCCTAATTCATTCTCTAAATCATCTATTTTTCGATCATAATATTGATCTAACACGTGTCCAATCTCTTTTACGCCTTCAATTACACCTTCTTTAAATTTCTTTTGCTTTAATTGCTGAATGATATTTTGGCAAATCTGATCCCAAACTTCTTGAGTTGTCGCCTGTTTGATGCCTCGATCAATCACAATTTCAACCTTGTGCTCGCAGAGGTTCAAATACAGCAGTACCCCACTATTATATTCGGTATCCCAAACCCCAATTTCAGCAAATAACTGCCGGGCACGACATAAGGTATCTTGATGATAAGCTGATCGTGAAGGTAAACAGCCTTCAATGACCACCTGTATTTCTCCCACATGCCCATGCTCTGCTTCTTCAACCGCCAGTGCAATCGCATGCTGATCCTGCTTGGAGAAAAAACGCTTGGTTGCCGGCATATAAAAGAAATGTTTTAGCCAACGCTTAAAACTCGGCTGCGCATGTTCTTCCAGCTTTGGCTGCGTGACAATATCTGTCGTATCTGTAGTTGTTACCATGAGCCTGATGCTCCTCCCCCGCCAAATCCACCACCGCCACCGCCGAAGCCGCCGCCCCCAAAACCACCACGACCACTACCGCCTCGGCCACCACCTGCCATAAAGGCATGTAAAATCAGCTGGGCAAGCGAGGTGACCAATAAAAAGAATACCCCGGCACCAATCATTAAACTGGCAATTAAACCCATGCCATTGACCAGACCGGCAGCTGTCCCTGCCACCGCCGCAGTCGCAGCACTGAGTTTCCTGCCAAAAATCATGGAACCTATGACACCCGCAATAATAATAAAGATGACACTCCCAAAAGTAGCTTGCGATGCTTTTTGGGCCTGATAAGCCTGTTCCTGACGCTCTTTGATTTCATCCGCTGCCTGTGCAGCAATTTCAGGATCTAAATTTAAAATACGTTCAATTTCGGTTAGTCCGGAATCAATGCCTTGTGCATACTGACCTTGCTTAAAAAATGGCGTAATTTTGTCATGAATAATACGGCCCGCTACAATATCGGGTAGAATCCCCTCCAAGCCATAACCGGTCAAAATTTGAATACGGCGATCATTAATGGCAATGGTCATCAACAAACCGTTATCACGTTTGGCTGAACCCAGCTGCCAGGCTTCAGCAACGCGCATGGAGTAATCAAAAATATCTTCCTGCCCGGTGGTCGGAACAATGACTACACCTATTTGCCCTTTGCCTTCATTATAAAGTTTCAGAATACGCTGACTGAGTTGCTGTTTTTCAGCGGGACTCAGTAAATTTGCCTGATCAATGACCGGTTCATTCAGGCTGGGCAAGTCGCGCTGAAGCTGCCCTTCCGCCATGTCATTGGCAATTTGTGGCTGTGATGCTGCAGTTTCTGTATTTTGAGTTTGAGTATTTTGATTATTATTTTTAGGCTGCAAGATTTCACGGGCTACGATGACTTCTTCAGTATCTGTAGCCGTGGCTGTTTCTGCTGACACATGCGTTGTCATTCCCATGCCCAGCATGAGAAGCAAACCAGCACAGTATTTCAGCAGCATCTCGGACATCTGATCTCTCGCTTATTTACAGATCTTACTTATTCAAAGGAAACCGTTGGCGCTTTCTGTGCACTTTGCTCGGCGCTAAAGTTCGGTTTGGTGTCCATACCAATCACTTTAGCGGTCATGACTTGCGGGAACTGACGTGCATAAGAGTTGAAGTCCTGAACCGTGGTAATATAACGGTTACGTGCCACAGCAATCCGGTTTTCAGTCCCTTCTAGCTGTACCTGTAAATCACGGAACTGTTGATTCGCTTTCAGGTCCGGATAATTCTCAGTGACAGCTAAAAGACGAGACAAGGCGCTGGTCATCTGGGCCTGTGCTTCCTGATAACGCTGGAATAATTCAGGATCTTCCAGTACGTCACGATCTACTTTTAAACCGGCAACATTGGCACGTGCTTGGGTCACTTCCGTTAAAACCTGCTCTTCATGCGAGGCATAGCCTTTGACCACATTCACCAAATTAGGTACTAAATCGGCACGGCGCTGATACTGGTTTTGTACTTCGGACCACGCGGCCGTTACGGCTTCATCTTTGACTTGCAAGGTATTATAGCCGCAACCACTCAGGGTCAAGGTACTGGCCAGCATCAAGGCGATAAGAGATTGTTTGAATACACGCATGATATCTTGTCCTCAATTCTTTATTAATATTTATATAATTAATTTGATTTTAAACAGTATTTTCTAAAGTTTTGTTACTTTTTATAATCTTTTTAATTATCTATCTTTGAATTAAAGACAACTAAAATTAAAAAACCCGCCGTAGCGGGTTGTTTGAATGACTTCAGTGAATTTTCAACTGTTAAACATCCAGATAATCCAGAATTCCTTCAGCTGCCTGACGGCCTTCCCAGATTGCAGTTACCACAAGATCAGAACCACGAACCATGTCACCACCAGCGAAGATTTTTGGATTTGAAGTCTGGAATTTGTATTGTTGCTGCTCAGCGGCAACGACACGACCTGAACCATCCAGATTAATTTCCACATCGGTGAACCAGTCTGCTGGACTGGTACGGAAACCAAAAGCCAGCAGAACTGCATCTGCCGTCAAAATTTCTTCTGAACCTGGAATCGGCTCTGGACTACGGCGACCGCGGCTGTCTGGCTCACCCAGCTGAGTAGTAATAAATTTCACACCGGTCACTTTACCATTTTCACCAACAACTTCGATCGGCTGACGGTTAAACTGAAAACTCACCCCTTCTTCACGCGCATTTTGCACTTCACGGCGTGAACCTGGCATGTTTTCTTCATCACGACGGTAAGCACAAACTACCGACTCAGCACCTTGACGAATTGAGGTGCGGTTACAGTCCATAGCCGTATCACCACCGCCTAAAACGATGACTTTCTTGCCTTCAACACTGATATATTCAGACGGATCTTTTTCCCAGCCCTGACAACGATTGACATTCGCAATCAGGAAATCCAGTGCATCATACACACCATCCAGATCTTCACCGGCAAAACCACCTTTCATATAAGTATAGGTGCCCATACCCATGAATACCGCATCATAATCAGAAAGTAGCTGGTCGATGGTCACATCTGTACCAATCTCAGTGTTCAGACGGAATTCAACCCCCATACCCGTGAAAATTTCACGGCGGCGTTTCATCACGTCTTTTTCCATTTTGAATTCTGGAATACCGAAAGTTAGCAAACCACCGATTTCTGGACGTTTATCAAAGACTACAGGTTTTACCCCGTTACGTACCAGAATATCCGCACAGCCAAGTCCTGCAGGACCTGCACCAATGATCGCAACTTTTTTGTCTGTCCATTTCACATTGGACATATCTGGACGCCAGCCCAATGCAAAGGCCGTGTCGTTGATATATTTTTCAGCATTCCCGATCGTCACTGCACCGAAACCGTCGTTCAGGGTACATGCCCCTTCACATAGACGGTCTTGTGGACAGACCCGGCCACAGACTTCCGGCAAGGTATTGGTCTGGTGACACAGTTCAGCCGCCTGGAACAACCGGCCTTCAGACACCAGTTTCAACCAGTTGGGAATGTAGTTATGTACCGGACATTTCCACTCACAGTACGGATTACCACAGCCTAGACAGCGATGTGTCTGGTTGGCTGCAATTTCCGCGGTATAAGGCTTATAAATTTCCACAAATTCTGCTTTGCGGACATCAATCTCTTTTTTCTCTGGATCTTGGCGTGCGACATCCAGGAATTGAAAGTCATTATTCAGGCGTTCTGCCATGTCTCTCTCCGTGGGGAGATGTAAGGGGTTCACAGTTGCCTTACATCTGCCTATGTTTCTGCAGTAGTGGAATTATTGTGGATCAGCTTGAGTGGTTTTCAACAGCGTTTGCAAGTTGGCTGCTTTTGGTTTTACCAACCAGAACTTGCGGCTGTAGAAGTCAAACTCATGGCGGATCTTGTACGCCCAAGCACTACCCGTTTCTTTAATATGTTCATCCAGAATACGACCCAAGAAGGCTTTATGCTCTTCCATCGCTTCGGTGGAAATACGGTTCAGCTCAATCAATTCGTGGTTATAATGATCAACGAAGTCATTATCCAGATCAAGTACATAAGCAAAACCACCAGTCATACCCGCACCGAAGTTATGCCCCACTTTACCCAGCACCGTCACAATACCGCCGGTCATGTATTCACAGCAGTGATCGCCTGCACCTTCAATTACGGCAAATGCACCCGAGTTACGCACCGCGAAACGCTCGCCCGCTGTACCCGCTGCATATAACTTACCGCCCGTTGCCCCGTACAAACATGTATTCCCAATAATCGCGGTATTTTGGGTCTGGAATGGTGAACCTTTTGGCGGGAAGATCGAGATGCGACCGCCAGCCATGCCTTTACCGACATAATCATTGGCATCGCCTTCTAGACTGATATGCAGACCACCAGCATTCCAGACACCTAGTGACTGGCCTGCAGTACCATTCAGGTGAACTTTCACCGGATGGGCTTCCATGCTCAGGTTGCCATAGCGTTTTGCAATTTCACCAGACAGACGTGCACCAATCGAACGGTCACAGTTACCGATCCTGAAGCTATATTCGCCGCCAGTTCCCGCTTCAATCGCAGGTAGAATTTCATCCACCATTTTTTCAGCCAGAATGCCTTTATCAAATGGCGCATTACCTTGAACCTGACAATACTGCGCTTTACCTTCCGCAGCAGGATGCGACTCAAGTAATTTGCTTAAATCAAGATGTGCATGCTTTGCAGTTTCACCTGGCAAAACTTCCAGCAGATCAGTACGGCCAATCAGGTCTTTCAGACTTGATACACCGAGTGCTGCCAGCCATTCACGGGTTTCTTCAGCAATAAAGGTGAAGAAGTTGATCAGCATTTGTGGCTCACCAATATAATGCTCTTGACGTAAATGATCTTGTTGAGTTGCGACACCGGTTGCACAGTTATTCAGGTGGCAGATACGCAGGTATTTACAACCTAATGCGATCATCGGAGTCGAACCAAAGCCGAAGCTTTCAGCACCCAGAATTGCTGCTTTGACAACATCCAGACCGGTTTTTAAACCGCCGTCTGTCTGTACGCGAACTTTACCACGCAGGTCATTCACACGAAGAGCCTGATGTGCCTCAGAAAGACCCAGTTCCCACGGTGAACCTGCATGATGAATTGAAGAAAGTGGAGAAGCCGCTGTACCGCCATCATAACCAGAAATGGTAATGAAATCGGCATAGGCTTTCGCTACACCTGCCGCAATCGTACCGACACCCGGTTCAGAAACCAGCTTAACTGACACCATCGCCTGTGGGTTAACCTGTTTTAAATCAAAGATCAACTGTGATAAATCTTCAATTGAATAGATGTCATGATGCGGAGGTGGCGAAATGAGGGTAACGCCCGGTACAGAGTAACGTAAACGGGCAATGAGACCATTTACTTTACCACCCGGCAACTGACCACCTTCACCTGGTTTTGCACCTTGCGCGACTTTAATTTGGAGAACTTCTGCAGACGTTAAGTAAGCAGGGGTCACACCAAAACGGCCCGATGCAATTTGTTTGATTTTCGAGTTACGGATGGTACCGTAACGCGCTGGATCTTCACCGCCCTCACCCGAGTTTGAACGACCACCAATCGTGTTCATGGCAATCGCAATCGCTTCATGTGCTTCAGGTGACAGTGCGCCCAAAGACATGCCGGCAGAGTCAAAACGCGGCAGAATATCTTCAACCGATTCCACTTGCTCAACTGGAATCGAATTGTCTGTTTTCAGTTTGAACAGGTCACGAATCGTCGCAATTGGACGCTTGTTCACCAGTTCAGCATATTCTTTAAAGTCGGCATAATTACCCGAACGCACTGCTTTATGTAGCGAGTTGATCACGTCTGGGTTAAAGGCATGGTATTCCTTGCCAAAGACAAACTTCAGCAAACCACCCTGATCAATTGGCTTACGGTTTTTCCAGGCGATATCCGCCAACTGTTTCTGATCATTTTCAAGATCGACAAAAGTTGCACCCTGAATACGGCTTGGCACACCGATGAAGCATTTATCTACCACTTCATTAGATAAACCCACTGCTTCAAACAACTGACCACCACGATAAGAAGCAACCGTAGAAATACCCATTTTCGAAAGAACTTTCAGCAGACCTTTCTCAATCCCCTTACGGAAATTGTTTTGCGCATAGATTGGGTCACCCAATAATTCACCTTTGGCGACCAGATCATTGATCACGTCATAAGCCAGGTATGGGTAGATGGCTGTCGCACCAAAACCAAGTAGCACGGCAAACTGATGTGGATCACGAGCAAAACCGGTTTCAATAATCAGGTTAGCGTCAGTACGCAAACCAGTCTTGATCAGGTGATGATGCACCGCACCGGTGATCATAAAGGCATTGGCAGGCAAGTAACCTTCACGGATTTTCTTGTCGGAAAGTACTAGTAAGGTTTTACCATCACGAATGGCTTGTGCAGATTCTTCACAAATACGCGCAATCGCTGCTTCCAGACCTTCGGTTTCAGCATAGTTCAAGTCAATATCTGCAATTTCATAACCGGCACGACCCAGCGTACGGATCTGATGCATTTTCGAATTAGAAAGTACAGGACTGGAAATGATCAAGCGGTCTGCATGCTCAGGCCCTTGCTCAAAGACGTTTTGTTCACGACCTAAACAGGTTTCCAATGACATCACAATCGATTCACGTAGCGGATCGATCGGCGGGTTGGTCACCTGTGCAAACTGCTGGCGGAAATAATCCGACACATGGCGCACCTGACGAGACAATACTGCCATTGGGGTATCATCACCCATTGAACCTACAGCTTCCTGACCGCTTTCAGCAATCGGACGCAATAACTGGTCACGCTCTTCAAAGGTCACCATGAACATTTTTTGTGCCGCTTTCAGGCCATCACCTTTTAAGCCTTGATCACATAAATATTCTTCCAGCTCTGGACTGCCTTGCAAACGCACAGAATTTTCACGTAACCATTCACGGTATGGACGCATACGTTTCAGATGATTATTGACATCTTGCGTATCCAGTACCTTGCCAGTCTGCGTGTCGATGACCAGCATCTGGCCTGGGCCGACACGGCCTTTAGAAATCACATCTTCAGGTTGGTAACCCCATACGCCAATTTCAGACGCCAACGTGATATAGCCATTTTTGGTAATCACCCAACGCGCAGGACGCAGACCGTTGCGATCCAGCATACAGATCGCATGACGACCATCCTGAATCACCAGACCAGCCGGACCGTCCCAAGCTTCCATATGTTTTGAGTTGAATTCATAGAAAGCACGAAGATCAGCATCAAGTGTTTCCACGTTCTGCCAGGCAGGCGGAACCAGCATACGGAGTGCACGGAACAGATCCATGCCACCGCCAACCAGAATCTCCAGCATGTTATCCAGGCTTGAAGAATCTGAACCGGTACGGTTCACAATTGGATTCAGTTCAGTTAAACCCGGTAATAACGGATTTTCAAATTTTGGTACACGCGCCATGGCCCAGTTACGATTCGCAGTAATGGTATTGATTTCACCATTGTGTGCCAGGTAACGGAACGGTTGTGCCAAAGGCCAGCGTGGCAAGGTATTGGTCGAGAAGCGCTGATGGAAGACCACAATATGTGATTCCAAACGTGGATCAGCCAGATCTGTATAAAAATCTGCAATCGCTTCCGGCATCATCAAGCCTTTATAGCTGATCACCGTTGAGCACAAAGTAGTGACATAGAAAGACGTATCATTCACCAACAGTTGTTCTGCACGACGGCGTGCCAGGAATAACTTACGGTTAAATTCAACCTCAGTCACACCCATTGGACAGTTAACAATAATCTGTTCAAATGCCGGCATCGATTGCAATGCAATTTCACCCAATGCATCGACATTGGTCGGAATCACGCGCCAAGCCAAAACGATTAAACCTTCAGCTTCAATCTCTTTGTTTAAAACCTGTTTGGCATGTGCAGCAAGTGCCGGATCAAGATTTAGAAACACCGACCCCACAGCAAACACTTCACTTAAAGTGGTATCACTTAAGCGTTTTGCTTCTTCACGGAAAAATTTCTTCGGCATCGCCAAGAGCAAGCCACAACCATCCCCGGTTTTGCCATCCGCGGCAATACCACCACGATGGGTCATACAACTCAAACTATGAATCGCGGTCTTGACGAGATCATGGCTAGCATCACCCTGCATATGGGCGATCAAACCGAAACCACAGTTATCTTTAAACTCATCCGGTTGGTATAAACCTTGAGCGGGAGCTACATTATTAGGCGATGGCATGTGCATAGCGTACCCTTCTTTCACGAAGCCTCAACAGGCTATTAAACAATCTAAATTTTTCTCTGCGCTGGCGTCTAATGGACTTTCGAAGACCGTCTTGGTAGAGCAAAAGCATTTTTCTTTATTTCTTCAGACTAGTCCTTTTTTAGACTAAATGCATAACAAATAAAGTTTATTCTGCTCATGAATAACATAAAAATCTGGAATAAATATGACATTCATACGGTGTCATCGAATCATTTTTCGCGCCAAAACAGGGAGATTAATTCAATTCATGCACCAATAAAGCAAATTCCATGCCAACAAACAGCGCATAAATTAAAACAATACAGATGACAAAGATTTAGCGCAGAACAGCACTCTAAGGGTTAATTTTAATGTGCATTTTTTGCACCAAAAGCGCCCATTTTTAATTCTGTAATTTTTTGGATGCGCTATTTTAGACCGGACTAATTAAATGGATCACTAATCTCGTTATTTTGAGGACGCGGATTACTGCCCTGAGCAGGTCGATTATTGTTATTTTGTGGTTGAGGTGTACCTTCTACAGCACTTTCAGATTTCTGTACATCAACTACATTTCCCGATGAATCACGGCGCACAATTGTGGTACTGGTAGTCGCAGCATCAGAGCTACGCGGCTTGGACTCAGTTTGGGTTTGCTGCTGTCTAAGTCGTACCGATTCATCTACTTTCGGCAAAGGCACATTTTTCAAACGAATTTCGTAAAGCTTTTGATTACTGGCCAATTCCTCTGAACCCAGATTATTGACCAGACTGACATATTGCTGCATTGCTACAACTTCAGGCTTGACTGAGGCCGGTAAATTTAACTTCAGTGTAGAGAGTGCCTGATTAGCTTGCGCCGCCGTCTTATATTGACCATATAACAATACATATTGTTCTGGCTGATTTTCACCCGAGATTCTTAAATAAATAAAAGGTTTACGATCGGACTGTTTTTTAAGAAAACTTTTTAAAATGGCTTCATTGGTCACACGAAATAATTCAATCGCATGCTGTTTTTTCGCCTCATTAACAAATTTGGTACCGCGAAATTCTGGCTCATGACTGGCATTCACGACGGTACGTGTATTTAGGTCCAGTGGTTTCACTTCCTGAAAAAGTGCACCAAGATGGGTCATTGTGGCTACTTTTTCTGGTTGAATCTGCAACTGAACTTCAGTTTCAGGCTTTTTTTCAATTTCGATGACATCATCTGAATCAGTCACCGCCCAAAAGACTAAGGCAGCAAATAGGCAGCATACACCACAGACCAGCCAGAAATAATGCTGAATCTTTTGCCAAGGAGTATGTAATGCTGCCATAAAACTAAACCTATGCCTGATTGGCTAAAATTGCCTGTTTCATTAACTGGAGATCAAAGTCTCGTGTAATCACTGCTTTGCCTAACTGCTTTAATAACACCAGACGCAATTGTCCATTTAAGACTTTTTTGTCATGGGCCATATAGGCCAGAAAATCATTCAGAGGGATTTTAGGACAAACCACAGGAAGTTTGGCACGAGAAATGATTTTTTTTGTACGTTCTAAATCTTCTTGAGAAATCCAGCCCATACGCTGTGACAGATCTGCAGCCATCACCATACCGGTAGCTACAGCCTCGCCATGTAACCAGACACCATACCCCATATAGGATTCAATCGCATGACCAAAGGTATGACCTAAATTAAGTAAAGCACGTTCCCCTTGCTCCTTCTCATCATTGGCTACGATCCGTGCCTTATGCGCACAGGAACGGTAAACGGCTTCAGCCAATAATTTCTCATCACGGGCGACCAGAGCATCTATGTTCTCTTCCAGCCAGACTAAAAATTTTTCATCACCGAGTAGGGCATATTTAATCACTTCAGCCAAACCTGCTGAAAGCTCTCGATCAGGCAAAGTAGAAAGCTGCGACATATCTGCCAGTACCACTTGCGGTTGCTGGAAAGCACCAATCATGTTTTTACCGAGTGGATGATTGATCCCGGTTTTTCCACCCACACTTGAATCTACTTGCGACAGCAAGGTCGTCGGTACTTGGATAAAGTATACACCGCGCTGGAAACAGGCCGAAGCAAACCCGGCCATATCTCCAATGACACCACCACCCAGTGCAAGCACAGTACAGTCCCTGTTAGAACCGGCTTCAAGCAGTGCATCAAAAATCAGATTCAGATGCGGACTATCCTTATATTTTTCACCATCAGGCAAAATACAGGTCGCAACACGTTTGTTCAGAGCTTCAATTGCAGTTTGATAACGCTGCAAATAAAGTGGCGCAACCGTGGTATTGCTTACAATCATCACTTGCTTGCCATGAATATAGGGAGCCAATAAGGCCTGTGGATCCAGATCGCTCCCGATAAAAATAGGGTAACGACGTTCTCCGAGTTCTACATATAAGGTTTGCATGCTTGATTAACCACTTTATTCAATGAACTTAGTTTTTAGAAGTAATAAGATTGAGAATCCGCTGCGCCAGATCACGCGCAGCCCCCTGATTGGTCTCAATAATATGATGTGCCACTTCTCGATACAAGGGATCACGGACCGCCAATAAATCACGTAACTTTTGTTCCGGATTTTCGACTTGGAGGAGGGGACGGTTTTTATCGCGATAGGTACGTTGCAGTTGAATTTCAACCGGCGTATAGAGATAGACAACAATTCCGCGCTGTTTCAGATAATCCCGATTTAAGGTCTGAGTAATGGCCCCACCACCAGTGGCTAAAACCAGATGGGGACGTGAGGTAAGGTCATTAATCACAGCAGTTTCACGGTCACGGAAACCCTGCTCCCCTTCTTTTTCGAAAATCCAGGGAATAGTCGCACCTGTTTTACGTTCAATTTCATGATCACTGTCTAGAAATTCGCGTCCTAACAATTCTGCGAGATGTCGTCCTACTGTTGTTTTACCGGCCCCCATCGGCCCTACCAAATAAATATTTGGTAGGGTTTCAAACTCTTTGCTTGGCAAGGAGTCACCTATTCGTTTTGTTAAATTCAAAATATATTAATGATTTCTTGAAACACTGTCATTAACAATTCGAGGTGTAACGAAAATCAGCAACTCACGCTTGTTATCTGATTTTATATCTTTACGGAATAAACGACCTAGATAAGGAATATCTCCCAAAAAAGGTACCTTAGTTTGTTGATTGGAAGTTTCTTGCTCGAAGATCCCCCCCAGAACTACAGTTTCGCCATTGTTAACTAAAGCGCTTGTATTAACATAATTTTTATTAATAGCAATATTTCCATCAGGAGTGACTTGACCCGCTGAATCACTATTCACATCCAAGATCATATGTATTTTACCGTCTGGGGTAATACTTGGCGTAACTTCTAAACTTAGTAATGCATCTTTAAATTCTGTAGTTGCTTGACCATCGGTTCCAGTAGATCGATATGGAATTTGTTGACCAGAAGCTACTTTAGCTTTTTGTTTATCACCTGTAAGGACTTTTGGTGTCGAAATAACCTCTCCATAACCATCTGCCTGTAATGCAGAAAGCTCAAGATCCAGCATAAAATCTGACAAGCTAATCAAACCGAACGCAATTCGACCAGCAGGATTAGTTACACCCAAATCAACATTTAAATTATCTGGACGTTGAATATTATACTTCCAGCCTCCAAGTTCATCATCTAATTCAGGGGTTTTTAAATCCCATAAAGTTGTATCACTACCACCTACAAGCAAATGGTTATTGTTCGTAATCCCTTGAGATAGAACCCCCCATTTCACACCCATTTCTTTAGTAAAATCAGTCGTTGCTCGCACAATACGAGCTTCGACCATCACTTGCTTCACCTGTACATCCAGCAAGTCTACCATATTACGAATTTTGTCAATAAAAGGCTGAGTATCATTCACAATAATGGTATTGGTTCGTGCATCAATAGAAACCGAACCACGTGAACTTAATAAACTTTCTTTATCATCATTATTGCTAGTGTTAGAAGAACTGTTTGATGAATTATTTGAGTTTTGTGCAGATTTATTTTGTGTAATGAGTTTTTCAATATCTACCGCTTTGGCATAACTCAGCTGGATATACTCGGTTTGAATTGGTGCTAGTTTCACACTTTGCGCTAAAGCTTTTGCCTCCTCCTCCTGCGCTTTAATCAGTTCTGTAACTGGTGCGATCCAGATCACATTACCATTACGGCGTTTATCCAGGTTTTTGGTTTTCAGTATGATATCCAAGGCCTGATCCCACGGCACTTCTTTTAAGCGCAAGGTAATATTGCCTTGTACACTGTCTGCGGCCACCATATTGATATCGGTAAAATCGGCCAAGAGCTGTAAAACACGACGGACTTCAATATCTTGGAAATCTAAAGAAATTTTCTTACCCGAATAAGCAACTGTTTTAGGACGTAATGGGCTCTTGGCTTCCGGACGTTTCAAACTGATGGTCAGCTTGTTATCAGTCTGGTAAGCCATATATTCATAACTTTCCGCAGACTGAATCGTAATCACGCCAGAACCATTTTGATTCACGGCATCGACACTGGAAACTGGTGTAGCAAAATCATTTACATTTAGACGACGGGTCAAATGAGCCGGAATCTTGGAACCTAAAGTGCGCACAATAACCTTGGTACCCTGCTGCTGTACATCAACAGGAGTATTATTTCCTAGCAGATCAATAACGACCTGGCCTTCACCTTGCGCACCGCGCTGGAAACCAATATTACTGATACCCTGAGCTGACTGTTGCTGCACAGGTTGAGCTATGGCTACAGAAGTTGCCGAGTTAATTTTAAGAATAAAGGTATTACCTTCCACGCGAGTCGTAAAGGCTCCTGCCTCGGTCAAGTTTACCGTCAGACGTGCCCGCTGAGCATCCGAAGTGACATCCACTGAACTGGCTTCACGTGTTGCCACCGGAATACTGCTTTGTTTTAAATTCTGTTGTGCCTTGTCAAAGTCCAGAATCAAACGTGACGGTGATTCTAATTGGTAGGCCTGTGGTTGTGGTGGCAAACCATTGAACATCACCCGAATCTCAGTTCCTTGTCCAGGAAGCTGCATGGGTACTACATTGGTCATTGAAACCTGCGCACTGGCCGCTTGCATCACCGCAATCGCAACAGCACCCATGGAAAACTGACGAAACACACGATTCATTGTATTAACATCCCCAAAAATAAATTCTTTAATACTCTTATTCATTGTTATTCCTTTAAAACTTATGGCGCCGGCCCGATAAGAACCAGACTTCGCGGACGTTCCACATATCCCTCACGGCCATCTGGAATAATCTCAATCAAATCGATCTGTGTTGGTGTAATTCCAACCACACGACCATGATTAAGCCCCATATAGCTACCATGCTGGATCCGCTCAACTTCACCATCAGGCGTCTGGATTAAAGCCAGAATCTGCCCGGCCTGATTACGCATGCTGCCTTTCATGGTCAAAGTTTCCAGCGGATAACTTTCTAGCGGTTGCAGTTGACGTGATAGGTTTGGATAAACCCGTTTCCCCGCCATAATTTTCAGTTCAGCAGCCAAAGAACTTGGTAAAAAAGGACTTTTGATCTGATGTGCTGCATAGTTGAAGGTTTCAACTGGCATAAAATCAGGCGCAGGTTCAATCGGTAAAGGCGGCTGATTACGAATATTGGCCATTTCCTGATTGACTGCATCAATGCGTGAATCACATCCCAATAATAAAAACCCAAGCGTTAAAGCCGAAGTAATTTTAATGTTCTTCATTACTGCGCCCCCTGAGTAGTGCTGTTAGCTGCAGGCTGCGCTGCAGCGCCTTCCGCATTACCGACATAACGATAAGTTTTGGCTTTCACCACATAATCAATGACCGGAATTTCAGATTTTTTCTCTTTGTTTTCAGTACCGGTAATGGTGAAATCATGCAGCGTAACAATACGTGACAAGCCGGCAATACTGCTCACAAAGGAACCAAAAGCGTGATAATCCCCAGTAGCTTCAATCGCAATTGGCTGTTCAATAAAGAACTCTTGTTTAATTTCAGGCTCTAGACGGATATTTTTAAACTTCAGGCCTGAATTCACACCGCTCAGGTTAATATCTTCAACCAGACCCGGAATTTCAGTTTCTTTCGGCAACTGTTCTAACTGCTGGTTAAAACGGGCTTCCATTTCCTGAAGCTGGATTTGATATTGTTGTAAATTGCGTAATTTGGATTCTTTTTCACGAAATTCATTCAGCAGGTTTTGTTCCTGAGCACTGGCTTGTGAAATCGATTCAATCGTGCTTCTGATCATGACAAAGTAAATCACCGCAAATGCCAATGCAGCAATGAAGATCCAGCAGGTAATTTTGACCGACAAAGGCCAGCTACCATAATTGTTTGGATCTAATGTATTGAATTGCTGAAAAAACTTTTCAACAGTCATTTTGTTTTTGGGTACAGCGACGACATCCTGGCTGAACTCATCGAATTCTTCATTACTCATGATGATGCCCCCGTAGTTGTAGCGACTGCTTGTTGTTCTTCGTTAAGTACCGGCTGAGCGATCTGATCCAGATCTACCGTCACGGTAAAACTACCATAGGACTCTTCCACACGTGGAATAATCGAGCTCGGCGCCTTTTCTTTTGCTTCTTCAGCCACCAGGAAAGCGTTCATAAAGGCATTTCGATACCAAGATGAAGCTTCCAGATTACGGAGCAGTTCTGCTACCGTATTTGGACTTTCAGCCCGACCTTCAATGGTGAACTTGTCGCCGATACGCTGGAATTTGGTGATATACATATTGCTTGGGGTCACCCGTACAATTTCATCAATCAAATGTACCGCAATCGGACGCTGAGTTTGTAGACCCTGAATCAGTTTCATCCGTTCAACAATCGCATTACGCTGCTCTTGCAAACCTTCAAGCGCCTTTAACTGCACATCCAGATTCTGGTTGGTACTTTGAATCAGCTGATTGGCCTGTTCCTGATCCTGAAGCTTGTGATCATAATAAAACCAGGTAGAACCCGCTGCCGCTAATCCCAAGAAAAGCGCCCCTACGCAGATTGCCACGAATTCATTATTTCTTTTAATTCTTAGCTCATCACGCCAAGGAAGTAAGTTAATTCTTGCCATTAATCAAAACTCCTTAATGCCAAACCGCATGCAACCATGAGTGATGACGCGTCATTTTCAATTTTTTTAATATCAATTTGCGGAGAAAAGCCCATTTGCAAAAATGGATTCGCGATCGTGACACGGTAACCGAGTTTTTGTTGTAATAATTTTGCCAGACCTGGAATATTAGCATTCCCGCCGGCCAGTAAAATATGGTCAATCTCATTAAACTGAGAAGATGAAAAGAAGAACTGCAATGAACGGGCTGCCTGTTGCACCACGGCATCCAGAAAGGGTTCTAGGACTTCAATATCATAATCATCCGGCAAGGCACGGGTTTTTTTAGCACGTCCAGCTTCCTCAAAGGATAATCCATAACGATTCTGAATTTCCTGAGTCAATTGCTTGCCGCCAAACACCTGCTCACGGGTATAAATAATCTTGTTGTTCTGCATCACTGACAAGGTCGTCATACTATGACCAATGTCTAAGATACCAACCGTATTGACCCCCATCGGTAAGGTATCCGAAAATACTTTAAAGGCATTTTCCAGCGCAAAACTTTCTACATCTGCAATCTTGGGCGTTAGACTGCTAATCTCTAAAACTTCAGAACGTGCTTCGACATTTTCGATCCGTGTCGCGACCAGCAGCACATTGACCCGGTTCGGATTGGAAAGGCGGTCTGGCAGAACTTCAAAGTCCAGACTCGCTTCATCGAGTGGAAAAGGAATATATTGTTCCGCATCTTCACGAATCTGAACTTCACGTTCATCATCCGACATGTCTGCATCCATCTCAATGATTTTGGTGATGACCATTGAAGTTGGAATCGCAAAAGCGGCCTGATTCGACTGGGTATTACCCAAATTAATTGCACGCCCAAGGGCATCAGCGACAGCTTCTGGGTTTAAGATGTTTTTTTCAACAACACTGTTTTCCGATAATGGGATCAAAGCATAGCTCTCTACCCAGTAACGGCCACTTTTTACAGAAAGTTCTAAAACCTTAACAGAAGTCGAACTAATATCGACTCCTATTAACCCCTTATTTGGTTTACGATATAACCTGCGCACAATATACTTCCTATTATTTTTTTGTCCCCAATTCAATCTAACTTACCAATTGGTCCAGTCTATAATTTTATATAGATACAATAACTCATCTAACAATATGGATATCGACAGGATATACTGACCGGTAATTAGTTCGCCATTAGCTCTTATTAAAACTTACTTGTTATGAAAAAGCTATCTTGTTCAGGCCTTGTTCATCCATTTTTTTTGGTCATTATCATTATACTGATCTCAATTCCGATGGGTTTCTATGGCATGTATCTCTATATTGCCCCATCTTTGCCTGAAATGTCTACGCTTAAAAAGGCCCCTTTATTAAAGCCTTTACAAGTTTTTAGTTCAGATAATGAATTAATTGCCGAATATGGAGGCAAGCTTTCTGTTCCTGTGAAATATGAACAAATTCCGCCCGAGTTTATTCATGCTTTCCTCGCCGCTGAAGATTCCAGCTTTTTTGAGCATAGCGGCATCAGCTTTAAAAGCTTGGGACGCGCACTCAGTGAGACGGTGACCGGCTCGGATATACAGACCGGTGGTTCGACCATTACTATGCAAGTGGCAAAAAACTATTACCTTAGTCCTGAACGGACGCTGAAGCGTAAACTGACTGAAATTTTTCTGGCCCGTAAAATTGAGCAAAACTTAAGTAAAGAAGAAATTCTGACCCTGTATGTCAATAAAATTTTCCTGGGGAAAAATGCTTACGGCATCGCAGCAGCAGCTAAAATTTACTATAACAAGAGCTTAGAAGAGCTTTCAATTGCACAAATGGCCATGATCTCTGGCCTGCCTAAAGCACCTTCTCGATACAATCCGGTCGCCAATCCCAAACGTGCCTTGGAACGTCGTAACTGGATTTTGGGTCGTATGCTACAACTAGGCTATTTGAACCAGAGCCAGTATCAGCGAGCCATTGCTGAACCGGTTAATCTGGATATGCCTGACCGGAGCACCCGAAACAAATTCCCTTATGTCGGTGAGATGGTGCGTTCTGAACTGGTACAAAACTTTGGTGAACAGGCGGTAGATTCTGGTTATAAAGTCTATACCACCATCCATAGTGAACGTCAGGCCTATGCGGAGCAAGCGGTACAAGAAGGCTTAGAGGCTTATGACCGTCGACATGGCTGGCGTGGTGCTGAAGCACATGATCAACCCCTTGACAAGTTCCGTGCCTATGCCAACACCTATCCGGCGCAAGTAACCAAGGTAGGCACTTCCAGCTTTGAAGCACTCATGCAGGACGGAAGCAGCGTGACTGTTCCCTGGTCAGGTATGTCCTGGGCGCGTCGCTTTCGAAACGTTAACAGTGTAGGTGGCGCACCGAGCAAAGCATCCGAGATTGTCAAAGTCAAAGATATTGTTCGTTTAAGACCCAATGAAAATAAAACCTCTTGGTCATTGGTGCAGATTCCCAATGTGCAAGGACAATTAATTGCCATCAACCCAAATAATGGTGCGATTGAAGCCATTGTCGGGGGATATAACTTTTATCAATCGAAATTTAACCGTGCAACCCAAGGCTGGCGTCAACCCGGTTCTACCATTAAGCCTTTTGTTTATGCTCTGGCTTTAGAACGTGGCATGACGCCGCATACTATGGTCAATGATGCACCCATTACCATTGGCAAATGGACGCCACGTAACTCGGATGGCCGTTATCTGGGTATGATCCCGTTACGCCGTGCACTTTATCTGTCACGTAATACAGTCTCAGTGCGCTTATTACAGGCCGTCGGGATTGAACGTACACGTCAGTTATTCATGGATTTTGGTTTACAAGACAGTCAGATTCCACGTAACTATACCATTGCCTTAGGCACCCCGCAGGTCCTACCGATTCAGATGGCGACTGGTTATGCCACCTTTGCCAATGGTGGTTACCGAATTCAGCCGCACTTTATTACTCGTATTGAAGATGCTTATGGCAATACCATCTTTGAAGCCAAGCCTGAATATGCCTGTATTTCATGTATTAATGAAAAAGAAGAAACAGTTCAAGCCACTGACCCTATTACCGCAGATGACGAAGCAATTACAATCAACAATACAACTTTAGAGCAAAAACAGGTTGCACCTAAAGTCTCTGCCGAAGATAGTAATTATCGTCAGGCACAACGTATTTTAAAATCCAGCTCTGCCTATGACATGGCCAACATTTTGCGTGATGTGATTCAGCATGGTACTGGCCGTGCTGCATTAAGAATTGGTCGTAGTGATATCGGCGGGAAGACCGGTACCACGAACGATGCCAAAGATGCATGGTTTGCTGGCTTCAATGGCAAGTTAGTCACCGTGACCTGGGTTGGTTTTGACCAGCCGACAACCTTAGGTCGCCGTGAATATGGTGGTGTGGCAGCTCTACCGATCTGGACCGATTTTATGGGCAAGGCATTAAAAGGCCAGCCGGAAGCATGGGTACGTTTAGACCGCAATGCCAAGGCACCGGTGAATCGCAACAAGGTGGTTCAGGCTGATGAAGCACAGGATGATCCATCTTCTCCGCCTCTGGCGACAGCGCTTTACCGTCCTGCACCTGTGGTCGTCCCGAAACGCACAGAAACTGACTTTGAAGATTTGCCAGATCAACCGATTCGTTTACCAGATGATGAAAGTTCTGCACCACAAGAACAGCCTCTTCAGCCGAACCGCGTAGATTCTCTGGAAAATCTGATTGAAGAAGTCCAGTAATCTGACTGATATAAAAAAGCCCTCAGTTGAGGGCTTTTTTATATTCAATTTTTTATTTTTTCTGAAACAGGTAAATCTGATATTGCGCCAGTAATTCAAACTGATCCTGCTGTTCAAGTGCTAAACGACGTTCAGGTTTGGCCTTATAAGCATATGGCGTCATCGCAATCAGGTTTTTTAAATCAGCCTGTGGCAAAACCATTGGCGCATCAATCACCTGCTCACTAACCAGATTAAATTCATCTTGCAACTGCTCAACAAACTTCTGCGGCTCGTGTGGTTTCACTTCTTCAAATAGAGCTTCACGCATCGAGTATAAATGTTGCGGTGCCGGTGTCACCACCATCAAATAAGATTTTGGTTTTAGAACTCGCAGGATTTCCTGTTTAGGAATTGGACTAAACAAGCTGGTACACAGATCAATCAACTCATCTAATACTGGTAAAGTCGCTCCGGTTCCTACGACCCAAGTCACCTCTTTATTCAGTTTGGCTGCGACCTGAACCGCATTCTTGGCAATATCGACCCCCACACATTGCAGCACTTCGGCCTGCATGGCATCGGTATAGTAGCCTTCGCCACAGCCAATATCTAAAAGATTCTCAATCCGCAACTCGCGAATCTTTTCTACAACAGCCTGTTGCAAAGGCGCATAATAACCTGCACTGAGAAATGCGCGACGTGCCTGCACAGACTCAGGCGTATCTCCCGGGTTTTTGCTGTGCTTATGCTGAACCACATGTAGGTTCACATAGCCTTGTTTGGCGACATCGTAGCTATGCTGATTCTCACAGCGCCAGGTTCGTTCATTTAGGCGTAACTGCTCACGACAGACCGGACACATGAGTAGGTTCATTTTATAGTTTCTCCAAAACAAAAAAGCCGGCATGCGCCGACTTTTTTCAAATGCATTTCTTAACGCAATTTTAAGGTCATTAGACCCAAAACTACCAGCATAATCGTAATAATCCAGAAACGGATCACCACCTGGGTTTCACGCCAGCCTTTCTTTTCATAATGGTGATGCAACGGTGCCATCAGGAATACACGTTTATTGCGCATTCTTAATGAACCAATCTGCAAGAACACTGAAACCGCTTCCACCACAAAGACACCGGCCATAATCGCAAATACGATTTCCTGACGAACCATGACGGCAATCGTACCGAGCATTGCACCGAGAGATAAAGCACCGACATCCCCCATAAATACTTGGGCTGGATGGGCGTTATACCAAAGGAAAGCCAGACCCGCTCCGATCATGGCAGCACAGACCACCACCAGTTCAGACGAATATTTTACATAAGGAATATGCAGATAATTGGCAAAGCGCACGTCACCGGCCAAATAGGCAAATACGCCCAAACCTGTAGCAACCAGCACGATTGGCATGATTGCCAGACCATCCAGACCATCAGTCAAGTTCACGGCATTGGAGGCACCGTTAATCACGAAATAGGTAAAGATAATAAAACCAATGCCCAATGGGATCATCGATAATGGAATGCTTAGGTCTTTAAAGAATGGAATCAGCAGATCCAGCATATTCGCGGTATGCACCAGATTGGTCTGTTGCTGCGCAATCACATACAAGGCAATACCAGCACCCAAAGAACCGACTGAAGTCCAGAAGAATTTTTTCTTCGCAGGCAAACCGGCATTGTCTTTATAACGGATTTTAATCCAGTCATCGGCCCAGCCTACCGCACCGAAAATCACCATCACACCCAGCACAATCCAGACATAAGGATTGGAAAGATCCGCCCAGAGTAAAGTTGAGATACCAATCGAAAGCAGGATCAGCACCCCGCCCATGGTTGGTGTACCCATTTTCTTGGCATGGTTTTCAGGAGCATACGAGCTGACTGCCTGACCATATTTCAGCGCCTGCAGCTTGCGAATCATCACAGGACCAAGCACCAGACCGATGGTCAATGCCGTCAAGACACTGAGCAAAGCACGTAAAGTTAAATAACGAACCACCTGAAACGTGCTGTCAAAGCCCGCCAAATGTTCAAAGAGCCATAACAGCATTTAGAGTTTCTCCATCAATGCAGCCATCAATGTTTCCATATGGGTAAAACGCGACCCTTTAAACAGGAATGACATCGGCTGAGGTTGATGTGTTTCAATCAAATCAATTAAAAACGGTAATGCCTGCTCCTGATTCAGGAAAGCCTGCATTTTTTTACCATATTGTGTACTACGGGCACCTTCTTGTGCGGCCGGCGCAAATTCACCCACAGCCACCACAAAATTAATGCCTTTGACCGAGACCAGATCGCGACCGAGCTTGTAATGCTCGATTGCGGCAGATGAACCGAGTTCACCAATATCGCCGGTGACCATGACCCGGATACCCTGCTGCTGCGCCAACACTTCAGCCGCTGCACGCATCGAACCCGGATTGGCATTGTAGGTGTCATCAATAAATAAATAGTCTTTATGCGGAATAAAATTCAGACGACCTTTGGCACCGACTGCCTGTTCCAGGCCAGCCACGATATCATCCAGACCAATACCGATCGCTAGGGCGAAAGCTGCTGCTGCAGTCGCATTTTCAACATTATGCTCGCCGGCAAACGGCAACTGAACTGTTTTCGAGCCTTGCGCTGTATTCAGGGTAAAGCTTGAAGATTGAGCATCAAGGACTATATCGCTGGCATAGACTTCACCACCAGCACCAAAACTCAAGCTTTTTTCAGTTTTTACTGCGGCACGAATGGTTTCAGCAAAATCATCGGCAGCAGGAATAATCGAAGTTTCAGAGATATGTGCATAAATCTCGGATTTTGCACGGCAAATTCCGTCACGGCCACCAAATTCACCTAAATGTGCAGTCCCGATATTAATGATCCCGGCCACATGCGGCTGTACCATTTTCGAGGTGTAATCAATTTCACCCTGATGACTCGCACCGAGTTCCATCACCGCATATTGATGTTCAGGACGCAGCTCCAGCAACATTACCGGCACGCCGAGGTCATTATTCAAATTACCACGCGTAACCAAAGTCGGTGCCAGACGCGACAGCATGCTTCCCAGCATTTCTTTAGTCGTGGTCTTGCCACTACTGCCGGTCAAGGCAATAACTTTGAGTTGAGGATTCTGTTGACGGCGATAAGCACCTAACTGTCCCAATGCCAGACGAGTATCTTCTACCACCAGTTGGCAAATATCGGCATCCACCGGACGGCTGACAATGGCAATTTCACAACCTTGAGCCGCGACTTGCGCAATAAAGTCATGCGCGTCAAAACGCTCGCCTTTCAGCGCAAGAAAAGCATCACCTGCTTCTGCATCACGTGAATCAGTCAAAATCCGCTTGATCTGGTCTACAGGCTTTTTATCATTCAGCCAATAGCCTTGGGTGGCCTGCTGCAATTGTTCTATGCTCCACGGCTCCAGCGCCGCAGTACTTGTTGTTGAGGTATGCATATCTGAATCCTAATGCGCTGAATAGGCTGAATCTGTGTTGCAATGCTGGGCATCAATCGCAGCTTGCACTTCGATCACGTCATCAAACCAGTGACGTACGCCATCAATTTCCTGATAATTTTCGTGCCCCTTCCCTGCAATCACGACAATATCACCCGCCTGTGCATGTTTAACCGCAAACTTGATCGCTTCACGACGGTCATGAATTTCATGATAAATTTTGCCGGAAAAGTCGATATCATTTTTCATATCAGCAAAAATTTGTGCCGGATCTTCGGTCCGTGGATTATCAGAAGTGAGTACTGCGATATCTGAACCGTCTAAAGCAGCCTGAGTCATCAGTGGACGTTTACCACGGTCACGATCACCGCCACAGCCGAAAACAGTCCAGAGATTTTGTGAAACATGACGTTTCAAGGTCACCAGAACCTGAGTCAAGGCATCCGGGGTATGGGCATAATCCACCACAAACAGGCGCTCGCCATCACGCAGCACCTGCATCCGGCCCGGTGCACCTTTGAGCTGTGGTACAGACGCAATCAAGTTGTTCAGGTCAAATCCAGCCTGCTCCGCCATGATCAGACTGGCGATCAGATTTTCAATATTAAAATGTCCCAGCAATGGACTGTTAACACTATATTCAGCAGAAGCAGTTTTTAGTTTAAAGGTCGCACCTGAAATGCTGTACTGAATATCCTGAACCTGATAATCCGCTTTTTGCTGGGTGGAATAAGTCAAAATTTTAGGCTGTGCCGGATTGTTTTTCGCAGCATCCAGCATGATCTGTGCATGTTCATCATCAATATTGATGACAGCCACTTTTAAAGATTTAAATCGGAATAAACCAGACTTTGCTTCTGCATAAGCTTGTAGCGTTCCATGATAATCCAGATGGTCACGACTCAAATTGCTGTAGCCCGCAATCTCGATATCACAACCATTCAAGCGGCCTTGTTCCAGACCATGCGAACTGGCTTCAATCGAGGCAAACTCCGCACCGGCCTGCGCATAGCCATGCAAGGCATTTTGCAGTTGCAAGGCATCCAGGGTGGTATGCGAAGATGCTTCTAGGTTCGGTAAAATTCCATTACCTGTTGTGCCCATCACCGCACAGGCTTTACCTTGCAGCATGATGAATTCAGCCACCAAGCGAGAAATCGTGGTTTTACCATTGGTGCCGGTGACTGCAAGAATACGCGCAGCCGCAACGGGTTGGATTGCTTGCAAATACTGCTTTTGCCATTGCCCCATGAGATGACGTACATCTGCCACCATCAGATTTGGAGATACATCCAGTTCAGTTTCTGAAATCACGGCCAATGCGCCCTGCTCTAAGGCTTTCTGGGCAAATTGAACAGTTTTTTCCGGTTGTGACAGACTGGTCAAGGCAATAAAAATCTGTCCGGGTTTAACTTTACGACTATCCAGCTCGAAGCCCTGAAAGGATTGCTTCATCCAGTCAGCGACATCGTGAGGGGTGTAGAGATCTTGAAATGTAATAGACATTGATCACCTATTTACTGGACTTTGGGAGGTTCTAAAGGTTTGTCCAGAGGGACATTCAGCAGACGCAAGGATTCCTGCATCACGCGGGCAAAGACTGGTGCAGATACGGTACCGCCATAGTAGGTGCCTTGTGGATTTTCTACCACCACCACCATGGCAATCCGTGGATCACTGACTGGTGCTACGCCGGCAAATAAAGCCCGGTATTCACTGGTCGAATAACCTTTACGGTCGGCACGCAACTTATGTGCAGTACCGGTTTTACCTGCCACGCGATAACCTGGGATGGTGGCGCGAGTTGCCGTACCACCTGGCAAGGTTGCAGTTTCCATCATCAACAGGACCTGATCGGCAATATTGGCATCGATCATCTGCTCACCTTGGGGCTGCTCTTCCAGCTTGTACAGGCTCAGCGGCATTTTTACGCCTTTATTGGCCAGCATGGCATAGGCATCAGCCAGCTGAAGTACCGTCGCATTCAGACCATAGCCATAGGACATGGTTGCCACTTCTGACACATTCCATTTGCTTGGCGGCAGAATCAGACCGGCACTTTCACCCGGGAATTTCACCGCTGAACGCTGACCAAAACCGAGGCGTTTATAGAAGGTTGGTAAGGTTTCATAAGGCAATGACAAGGCCAGTTTCGCCACACCAACGTTAGAGGATTTCTGCAGAATACCCCCGAGTGTCAACTGACCATAGTTATGCGTATCACGAATGGTATGATTACCGACCCGCATACTGCCCGGTGTGGTATTCACCACTGAATTCGCCGTATATTTGCCACTTTCCAAGGCCATCGCTACAGTCAGCGGCTTCATGGTCGAACCCGGCTCGAACGAATCGACTGCACCGCGGTTACGCATGGCATCCTTGTTGAGCAGGCTGTTTTTATCATTCGGGTTATAGGATGGCCATGAGGACAGCGCCAGAATTTCACCGGTTTTGACATCTACCGCAATCGCAGTCGCTGAACGGGCATTATTGGCAACACCGGCCGCCGTCAGCTCACGGTACATAATATATTGCAGACGCGAGTCGATACTCAGGGTAATATTTTCGCCCGGCTCAACTTCTTTAATCACTTCAGGTTCTTTGACCCGGTTGCCTTTTTTATCGCGAATGATCTGCTGCTCGCCATCCTTTCCGGAAAGACGGCTATTCAGCTGCATTTCCAGACCTTCAATGCCGCTGCCTTCGCTATTGGTCAAGCCAATAATCTGAGAGTTTGGCTGCGGCTGCGGATAATAACGTTTATAGTTTTTCTCGGTATATACGCCCTGAAAATTACGTTTCATGATCAGTTCGGCCTGTTGTGGCGGAACTTCTTTTTTCAGGATCAGATAACGTGAACGCGGACGTTCTTCCATTTTTTTGCGCAGTTCTGCCCGATCCATACCGACTGCATCAGCCAGCTCATCCAGATTCAGGTTTTTATCGGGTAACTGACGTTTGAGCTTGCGGCTATTCGGTTCTTTTTCCAGCGCCAGCATGGTCTCGTCATAGAGTTTTTTATTGTCAAAATAATCACGTGGATCAATCACAATTTTCATGATCGGAGTACTGATCGCCAATGGAATGCCATTACGATCATAAATCACGCCACGCATCGCCTTGATGGTATTGGTTCTTAAAATATTGGCATTGGCTTTATTTTGCAAAAAATCTTTATTAATAATCTGTACATAGAAAGCACGGCAAATCAGTGTCACAAAACACAGCAGCACCACCGCCCACATGATGTAAAAACGATTGATATAAACATTTGAGGCATTTTTGTCGGTGACCGATTGTTTTTTACGTACCGGTTGCTTCTTTCTCTTGTCTACCATGTCGGAACGCTAGCCTTATTTTTTCTCATCTGAAGTTTGTGGTAAGGAAATCACGACACTTTGTGAAACCGGGGGTGAATACATACGCAGCTGTGTCACTGCACGCGTACCGATCTGTGCCGTCGCGCCAAAAGTTTGCTGCTCAATCAGCAAACGCCCCCACTCTGCATTCAGGTCATCCCTTTCACGCAGATAGGTACTCAGCTTTCTGTTGTCCTGACGGTATTCAAATACCTGAAATACCACAAATACTGCACTGATGAAGACCATCAATATCAGCATGAGATAGATTGTAACTTTTTTCAGCCACAATTTTTCTGTTTTTTTATCAACCACTTCCGTTTTCATGATCTGCCTATTAAGCTAAACGTTCTGCTACCCGAAGCCATGCGCTACGTGAACGAGGATTGGCTTTAACCTCCTCATCACTGGCTTTAACACGAGAAACTTTCTTTAAACGTCGCGTATCTTTCTGTTGTTGTGGCATTCCCCAGCCTGAATCCTCTTCAAGCGTTGACTCTTTTTGAATAAATTGTTTAATCAAACGGTCTTCCAGTGAATGGAAGCTAATCACCGCCAAACGTGCTTCAGGTTTCAAGATTTCAACGGCCTGAGGCAAGAAGATTTCAATATCTTCTAATTCCTTATTAATAGCAATACGAATCGCCTGGAAAGTACGGGTCGCAGCATGCTTATTTTTTTCCCATTTCGGGTGTGCTACTTTTACAATCTCAGCCAGCTTTGCCGTGGTATCAATATATCCGGCAGCCTTAATTGCCTTGGCAATACGGCGACTATAACGCTCTTCACCATATTTAAAAATGATATTCGCCAGGGCTTCTTCTTCAATCTGGGTCAGCCATTCTGCTGCGGTTGGACCTTGCGAGTTATCCATGCGCATATCCAGCGGGCCATCTTTCATAAAACTGAAACCACGTTCAGCCTGATCCAGCTGCGGTGAAGAAACACCTAAGTCCGCCATTACCCCATCGACCTGTTCAATGCCCAGTTCAGCCAATGCCTGTTTCAGATCGGCAAAGCTGGCATGAATAATTTTAAAACGTGAATCTTCTTGTTCGAGTTCAGCCGCTACTGCCAGTGCTTGTGGATCTTTATCAAAGGCATAGACACGTGCATTTTCATCTAATTTAGACAGCAATAAACGCGTATGTCCACCACGACCAAAGGTCCCATCCACATAAGTTCCCGTATTGCGACCCGCCAACAAGGCATCAATCGTTTCGTGAAGTAATACAGAAATATGTGACATAAAAACTCAATCAATAGGGGGAAAAATTTAACTGCACATTATCACCCTGTTTAGGCAAAGCTCCAAACGACTTTTTGTAGATAAATATTACTTTCCATAGAGAAAACCGTTTTAGCATTTTTCTAATACAAAAAGGCCTCCGGTTTTGGAGGCTTTTTTCAATCTAGATAACTTCGCAGATCAATTAACGTTTGCTGTTATAAATCTGGTCGAAAATTGCACCATTCACAAAATGGGTTTTCTGTGCATTGGCCCAACCACCAAAGACTTCATCAATGGTAAAGGTTTTGATTTTAGGGAACTGTGCCGAATATTTCGCTAATACTTTTTCATTACGTGGACGATAGAAATGTTTAGCTGCCATTTCCTGACCCAATGGTGAATACAGGTAATTGATATAACCTGTTGCTAACCATTTATTGCCATTTTTCTCTACCGTACGATCCACAATCGCCACTGACGGTTCAGTCAAAATCGTAATTGATGGATAAACGATATCAAACTTGTTTTTACCCAAGGTTTTTTGCGTTACTAAAGCTTCATTTTCCCAAGTCAGCAATACATCGCCAATCCCACGCTCGGCAAAGGTGGTCATTGAAGCACGTGCAGCAGAATCCATCACTTTCACGTTCTTATAAAGTTTGCCGACAAAGTCCTGTGCTTTGGCTTTATTACCGCCTGGCTGTTTCTCGGCATAACCCCATGCAGACAGATACACCCAACGCGGCAAACCACCCGTTTTCGGGTTAGGCGTAATAATTTGCACGCCTGGTTTGGTTAAGTCATTCCAGTCCTTGATGCCTTTCGGATTGCCTTTACGTACCATGAATACGATCGTCGAGGTATAAGGTGCCGAGTTGTGTGGGAATTCCTTTTGCCAGCCCGGCTGAATCTGACCAGATTTCACAATTTCTTCGATGTCATTGGCCAGCGCCAAAGTCACCACATCACCTTTCAGACCATCGACCACAGAACGTGCTTGTTTGCCCGAACCGCCATGTGACTGCTTGAAATTCACATCCAGACCGGTGCGGTTTTTCCAGTAAGCGCCAAATGATTTGTTAAATTCATCATAGAACTCACGCGTAGCATCATAGGATACATTCAGAAACTGACGGTCTGCTGCTTGTGAAGCAGTCGCGGTCATGCCTAAACCAGTCGCCAATAAGGCAGCATTAAATAACGATTTTAATTGAATTTTCATGGCAGCACAAAGTTTATCTTCATTAGATATAACTATATGAAATAAAATCATTTATCGCAATTCACCCTACAACATCACAACACAATAAAATGAAAGGTTTTTCTGTATTAATATTTTGTTTTTAAAAGAAAAATACTATTTATTATTCTACTTATATCTAATATATAGAATTTTATGCATTAGATATAAAGAAAATGGATAACACTTTAGCCATTTTCTTTATTCTATTTAGACGACCGCTCACTTATCTTTTTTCATTGTAAATCTGGTCATAAATCGCCCCATTCACAAAATGTGTTTTTTGCGCTTTGGCCCAACCACCAAAGACTTTATCAATGGTAAAGGTCTGGATTTTCGGGAACTGAGCCGAATATTTGTTAGCGACTTTGGCATCCCGCGGACGGAAGAAATATTTCGCAGCAAGCTCCTGCCCTTTCGGTGAATATAAATAGTTCAAATAGCCTTTTGCCAGATGGGTATTACCATTTTTATTCACGTTCTTATCGACAATCGCTACCGATGGCTCGGCCAGAATTGAAATGGATGGATAGACGATATCGTACTTATCTTTACCCAGACCTTGGGTCGCCAGCAAGGCTTCATTTTCCCAGGATAAAAGCACATCACCAATACCGCGCTCGGTAAACGTCGTCAGTGAACCACGCGCACCGGAGTCGAGTACTTTGACATTTTGATAAAGTTTTTTCACCAGCTCTCTGGCTTTCGCATCATTACCGCCCGGTTGTTTCAGTGCATAACCCCAAGCAGACAGGTAGATCCAACGAGGTGCACCACCGGTTTTTGGGTTTGGGGTAATAATGTCCACACCCGCTTTGGTCAGATCATTCCAGTCTTTGATTTGCTTTGGATTCCCTTTACGCACCAAGAATACAATCGTAGACGTATAAGGTGCCGAATTACTCGGAAACTCTTTTTGCCAGCCTTTCGCGATTAAACCTGCATTGACGATTTCTTCGATATCATTGGCCAATGCCAAAGTCACCACATCGGCCTGCAAACCATCGACCACTGAACGCGCCTGCTTGCCTGAGCCACCATGCGACTGTTTAAAATTAACCGTTTGTCCGGTTTTCTTCTTCCAAAATTTGCCAAATTCTTCGTTATATTCCTGATAAAATTCACGGGTCGGGTCATAAGAGACATTCAGGAAATCTTTGGCAATGGAATTCTGTACTGCTGTTCCCACTAAAATTGTCAAGATTGCGGATGCTATTATTTTTTTCATTTGATGTAACTCATTGTTTATATGACCTGCACTATACAAATCAAAAATAAACATAACAATCATATATTTATAACAATATTTACAATCTATTTCTGATTTTGAGATATCTTCTAACAATTAAATCCGGATACATATTCTGCTAGAAAAGTAATCTTCTGCTACAATATAAGACAGTTCTTCACGTTCTCTTCACAGTTGTCTGTTAAAAATAGGCCACCAAAACAGGAAATTACGATTTTTGGTAATTTTCCACAGAGTTATATTATTTCTTTTGTAAAAAATGTGACTTGGTTCTACTTCTTTATGATCAACTGTGATTAAATTGTAGACAGAGTATTAAAAAAACATTTTTAACAAAATAAAACCAACCAGAAGTAAGGAGGAAGTTTGGATATGAAATTTACATTATTCACAGCCAGCATCCTAAGCCTGATTATGTTGTTCTCGATTCAACTCGGTCATGCCGTTGTTGTGAAGACAGATTTGCCGAAGCCTACAGTAAGCACTGTTGAAAGCAAGACTTCGCCGATTGAAAAAGCGATTCAGCAACAAAAAACTGAAAAAACACTTCAAACAGAAGATAATCTAAAAGTCTTGACTGCATTTAAAGTCGCACCTTCGCAAAATTTCTTTGCAGAACAGAATTACCGCTTCACCCGCTTTGTCCAAAGTATTTTTTCGAGCGCTCATTCTTAATCAGCCTCAACAGCGCTGAATATTCCCGGATTTAAAAGCCACATCATTCAATGTTGAATAAAGCATTAAGTGATGTGGCTTTTTCGCTATAATAGCTGCAATTTTATATCTAAGATTAGATCCGGCTATGACTGTTCGTACTCGTATTGCACCTTCTCCTACTGGTTTTCCGCATGTAGGTACTGCCTATATCGCCTTGTTTAACTTATGTTTTGCTAAACAGCATGGCGGTGAATTCATTCTTCGTATTGAAGATACTGACCAACTGCGCTCAACGCCTGAATCTGAAAAAATGATCCTGGATTCATTGCGCTGGCTGGGTCTGAACTGGTCTGAAGGTCCTGATGTCGGTGGCCCGCATGCGCCGTACCGCCAGTCAGAACGTATGGATATCTATAAAAATTATGCCTTGGAACTGGTAGAGAAAGGTCATGCCTTCTACTGTTTCGCAACTGCAGAAGAACTGGATCAAATGCGTGCAGAACAGCAGGCACGTGGTGAGTCACCACGTTATGACGGTCGTGGTCTAAATCTTTCTGAAGAAGAAGTGGAGCGTCGTTTGGCTGCTGGTGAAGCGCATGTCATTCGTATGAAAGTGCCAACTGAAGGCGTATGTAAATTCAATGACATGCTACGCGGTGAGGTCGAGATTCCTTGGGCGCAAGTAGATATGCAAATTCTACTAAAAACCGATGGGCTGCCGACTTATCACCTGGCTAACGTAGTAGATGATCATTTGATGCAAATCACCCACGTAATTCGTGGTGAAGAATGGATTCCATCTGCTCCGAAACATCAGTTGCTGTATCAATATTTCGGTTGGGAAATGCCGGTACTCTGCCACATGCCACTACTACGTAATCCAGACAAATCAAAACTATCTAAACGTAAAAACCCGACTTCAATTAACTACTATAGAGACATCGGTGTACTGCCTGAAGCCTTGTTGAACTACTTGGGTCGCATGGGCTGGTCAATGCCAGATGAAAGTGAAAAATTCACTCTGGCTGAAATGATTGAACATTTTGATATCAAACGTGTATCACTCGGTGGTCCGATCTTTGATGTCGAGAAATTGAACTGGTTAAATGGTCAATGGATCAAGGCACTCAGCCCGGCTGAATTACTTGACACCTTATTGGCCTGGAAAGCAGACCGCGCAAAACTGGAAGAAATTGCAGCTGCGATTCAACCGCGTATTAACCTGCTGTCTGAAGCGGTGAACTGGTCTGCACATTATTTCAACCATTTCCCGACCCTGTCTAAAGAACAGTTTGAAAGCAAGAAACTATCAGATGAACAGGTACGTCAAAGTCTTCAATTCGCAATTTGGCGTTTAGAAAGCCTGTTCACCTGGAATAACGACACAGTGAGCCAGACCTTGATGGACCTGGCGACACAGATGGAAATCAAGCTACGTGATTTCATGCCTGCGTTCTTTATTGCGATCGCCGGTTCGACTGCATCTACACCAGTAATGCAGTCGATGGTGACCATTGGTCCTGATTTAACCTTTGCACGTTTACGTCATGCGCTGGAAATTGTCGGTGGTCCAAGCAAAAAAGAGCTGAAAGTCTGGGAAAAACTTAATGAAAGCTTAAAGTTGCCGAAAAATGAAGCAGTTGATCAAGCTTAATTAATTTTTGTGTTGACGTGTGAGCGCGATATCCCTAATATAGCGCTCACACAGACTGGGGTCATAGCTCAGTTGGTAGAGCGCTACAATGGCATTGTAGAGGTCAGGAGTTCGATCCTCCTTGACTCCACCAAGTTCCACCTTTTTTTGTGTTGCCTCAATTGTCCCTATCGTCTAGAGGCCTAGGACATCGCCCTTTCACGGCGGTAACCGGGGTTCGAATCCCCGTAGGGACGCCATATTCAAGATGACCATAATATATTGTTGTCATCTTATAAAAAAACCCAAGCATTGCGACTTGGGTTTTTTATTGCCTGTATATTTTATGTTGGGCAATATTTCGGTTTCTTCGCATCTTCCGATAAAATAATCAGTAATTTAGAATTTTGGAGTTGTAATGCAATATCGTTGCCCTAAGTGTCAAAGCCCGAAAATCATGCCAGTGGCCCAGCCAGGTCAAGCAGCTCCACGTCCAGTGGTTCCTAAAAGCTTAATGTTTCTGGTCCCTGCCCTGTTCCTGTTGTTATTGCTGGTGATTATTAGTATCGCGATGTGGATTTTTGGCGATGGTGCAGGTACCACTTTACAGACTGCGACTGTGATCGTCTTTATTCTTTCTTTGATCGCAGGCTTTATGTTCTATAAGGACTTACCTGATTTTAAAATTTCAATGCAGGCATTCATGCAAACCCAAAAGAAATGGAAATGCCGTGAATGTAATCATGAGTGGGAAATCTAATTTACCCTCCACCATATAATAAACATAAAAAAACCAGCCCTGAGGCTGGTTTTTTTATTTACAAAAGTCGGAGATGATTAAACACCGATTTTGCGATATTTTTGACGCTTAGCTACAAGATCATCACCATCACGCTTACGGCGATATTCTTCAAACTCAGCATAGTTACCGGTGAAGAATTCAGGTGTTTCACCTTCAAATGACAAGATGTGCGTTGCAATACGGTCCAGGAACCAACGGTCATGCGAGATCACCATCACAGTACCCGGGAATACCAGAATGGCATCCTCAAGTGCACGTAAAGTTTCGATATCCAAGTCGTTCGATGGTTCATCCAGCAAGATGACGTTTGCGCCCATTTGCAGGATTTTCGCAAGTTGTAAACGGTTACGTTCACCACCTGATAATTGACCTACGCGTTTTTGCTGATCCTGGCCTTTAAAGTTAAAGCGACCGATATACGCACGAGATGCGATTTCGTAATCACCAATCTTCAAGATATCTAAACCACCAGACACTTCTTCCCAAACGGTTTTGTTGTTATCTAAGGTGTCACGGATCTGACCGACATAAGCCACTTTAACCGATTCACCCAGCGTTACCGTACCGGTATCTGGTTGCTGTTCGCCAGTCATCATACGGAATAGCGTAGTTTTACCTGCACCGTTCTCACCCACAATACCCACAATGGCAGCAGGTGGTACTGTGAACGTTAAATCTTTGTACAGTAAGCGATCACCAAACGATTTGCTGATGCCTTCAACTTCTACAACCTTGTTGCCCAGACGTGGACCAGGTGGAATGTAGATTTCAGAGGTTTCGTTACGCTGCTGGAATTCGCGTGAGTTAAGCTCTTCAAAACGCTCCATACGCGCTTTGTTTTTCTTTTGCTGACCTTTGGCATTTGAACGAACCCATTCAAGTTCTTTTTTCAATGCTTTAGCAAAAGATTCTTCCTGCTTGTTCTCTTGCTCTAAACGGGCATTTTTCTGCTCAAGCCAAGAAGAATAGTTACCTTGATACGGAATACCCATACCACGGTCAAGCTCAAGAATCCATTCAGCTACGTTATCCAGGAAGTAACGGTCATGCGTAATCGCGACGATGGTACCCGGGAAGTCTTTCAAGAAACGTTCCAACCAAGATACAGATGAAGCATCTAAATGGTTCGTCGGTTCATCGAGAAGCAACATATCTGGTTTAGACAGAAGTAAACGGCAAAGTGCAACACGACGGCGTTCACCACCTGAAAGCTTAGATACATCTGCATCCCAAGCAGGCAGGTTCAATGCTGCAGCCGCTTGATCCATCTGGTTGGCAAGGTTATGCGCATCCCAAGTCTGGATAATCGCCTCAAGCTTCTCTTGCTCTTTCGCAAGTGCATCGAAATCAGCATCTTCTGCTGCATATTCCGCAAAGACTTCATCAAGACGCGCCAAGGCATCAAGAGGTTCACGTAAACCATCTTCAACGTTACCACGAACGTCTTTGGTTTCATCTAAAGGTGGTTCTTGCTCAAGATAACCGATTTTTGTACCCGGTTGCGCACGTGCCTCACCAGAGAAATCTTTATCTACGCCCGCCATAATACGAAGCAAGGTAGATTTACCTGCACCGTTTAAACCAAGCACACCAATTTTAGCGCCTGGGAAAAATGATAAGGAGATGTCTTTCAGGATTTCGCGCTTAGGCGGAACCATCTTCGACACTCGGTTCATCGTGTAAATATATTGGGCCACGTAGGACTCCTCAACTGAAAAACCAAATGGGGTTAAAACAACCACCCCAGCTCAAAAATGAGCGAAAAAATAATCGGCTATTATACGCAGAAAGCAGCGAAAACATAAGCCATTGCCATGAACTTCAATGCATTGTTACAAGTTTATTGATGATGTTTTTTTAAACAACTGTTTTCAGTAAAATAAATGACTCAAATCCAAGTCGATATATGAATATTTCATATATTTATTTCAATAAAATTGCACTTTTACTCATATGTGAAAATGCTACACTCAAGCCATAAACTTAAACAAGAAGATCAAACAGAATGAGTTATAAAGCAGAAACCCTTGCGATTCATGCAGGTTATACCCCAGAAGCAACCACCAAAGCTGTGGCAGTGCCGATTTACCAAACCACGTCTTATGCCTTTGACAATACTCAACACGGGGCCGATCTCTTTGATTTAAAGGTTCAGGGCAATATCTATACCCGAATTATGAACCCGACCACTGCGGTTCTGGAACAACGTGTCGCAGCACTGGAAGGTGGAATTGGCGCGCTGGCTTGGGCCTCTGGCATGGCTGCGATTACTTATGCGATTCAGACCATTGCGGAAGCGGGTGACAACATTGCTTCTGTGTCAACGCTTTACGGAGGTACCTATAATCTTTTTGCGCACACCCTGCCCAAACAGGGTATTGAAGTCCGTTTCTTTGATTATGAACAACCGGAAAGTCTGCATGACTTGATTGATGAAAAAACCAAACTGGTTTTTGTGGAATCGATTGGTAACCCGCTGGGTAATATTATTGATCTGGAAGAAATCTCTAAAATTGCGCACGAATATGGCGTGCCGGTCATTGTCGATAATACTGTTGCCACCCCAGTACTTCAAAAATCTTTCGATTTCGGCGCAGATATTATCGTGCATTCTCTGACCAAATATATCGGCGGTCATGGCAATTCAATTGGCGGCATTATTGTGGATAGCGGTAAATTCCCGTGGGGTAAATACCCTGAACGTTTCCCTGCCCTGAATACGCCTGATCCAAGCTACCATGGCGTGAACTATGTCGAAGTTTTGGGGGAAGCAGCATATATCGCACGTGCGCGTGTAGTGCCACTGCGTAATACCGGCGCTGCGATCAGTCCGCAGAATGTGTTTTTGATTCTGCAAGGTCTGGAAACTTTAAGCTTGCGTATGGAACGTCATACCGAAAATGCACTGAAAGTCGCTGAATATCTGCAAAAACATCCTAAAGTGAAATGGGTCAATTACGCCGGCCTGAAAGATCACCCACAGCATGCCTTGGCACAGAAATATGTGAAAGGTAAACCGTCTGCCATTCTGACCTTTGGGGTAGAACATGGTCTCGAAGGCGGCACACGTTTTATTGATGCCCTGCAATTGTTCACCCGTCTGGTCAATATCGGCGACGCTAAAAGTCTGGCCTGCCATCCGGCGACTACTACGCATCGTCAGCTCAATGCCGAAGAGTTAAAATCGGCAGGCGTCAGTGAGGATATGGTGCGTTTATCCATTGGGATTGAACATAGTGATGACCTGATTGCCGATCTGGAACAGGCGCTGGCGGCCGTTTAAAAAGGTGCCCGAGCCGCTTCGAAACCTCATCATTTTGGTGAGGTTTTTTTATTTATTTTCTAAAACAGCCACTTGCTTTACTTTTTATTTTCATGTTAAAAGTTAAATGAAAGAGTGAACACAAATAGAGCAATTACTCTAATTTTTATTTTAATTTCAATACTTTAATTTATAGATTTTCCTGAAGAATTGGTTATCATATCTGGACTCACCTTCGCTCTCATCTTCTGTTAGAGCGCCATAGACCTTTAATAAAAATAATTTGAACGCTGACTTCAAATTAGGGATAACAAACGTGAAAACTAGACTACACAAACAACTGGAAAAACGTGTTGCAGGTAAAACCGTCCTGATTACCGGTGCATCCAGCGGTATTGGTTTAACGACAGCACATCAACTGGCTGATGCAGGTGCCCATGTTTTACTGGTGGCCCGTACTCAGGAAACCCTAGAACAAGTAAAATCAGAAATTGAAGCCAAAGGCGGCAAAGCCTCAATCTTTCCATGTGATTTAAACAATATGGAAGCGATTGATGAAGTTTCCAAACAGATTATTGCCTCAGTCGATCATATTGATATTCTGATCAATAATGCAGGACGTTCGATCCGCCGTGCCGTGCATGAGTCAGTAGATCGTTTTCATGATTTTGAACGGACCATGCAGCTGAACTATTTCGGCGCCGTGCGTCTGGTGATGAATATCCTGCCGCAAATGATGATTCGTCGTGCGGGTCATATTATTAACATCAGCTCAATTGGTGTACTGGCCAATGCCACCCGCTTTTCGGCCTATGTTGCTTCAAAAGCTGCGCTGGATGCCTTTAGCCGCTGCCTGTCTGCAGAAGTACATTCACATAAAATCGCAATCACATCGATCTATATGCCTTTGGTGCGCACTCCAATGATTGCGCCAACTAAAATTTATAAATATGTCCCAACGCTTTCTCCGGAACAGGCGGCTGACCTGATTGCCTATGCGATTGTGAAACGTCCGAAGAAAGTGGCGACCGGTTTGGGCCGCCTGGCTTCCATTACCTATTCAATTGCACCGGATATCAACAATGTCTTGATGTCAATTGGCTATAACCTGTTCCCAAGTTCAACTGCATCTGTGGGCCAACCACAAAAATTAAACTTGGTGCAAAAAGCATATGCACGTCTGTTCCCGGGCGAACACTGGTAATTTTTTATACGGTTTTCATACGGATAATTTAATAGAAATGCGAGCCGCCGACCGGGCGGCTTTTCTATGTCTCAGTTTTGCAAGATCTGGAATAAAGTGAACTGATTTAAAAAACCACGACACAGTCTGTCCTGATCAATACAGATTTTTGCCGCAAATGCTGCGAGATCACGTACACTATCAGCGGATATTTCCTATCCGTATTTTTATATTTTGATTGAAATGATGGAAACCCTTATGAACAACGCGCAATGGCTCGATGAAGTAAAATTTAACGAACAAGGATTAGTCCCTGCCATTGCCCAGCATCATCAAACTGGACGTGTGTTGATGGTAGCCTGGATGAACCGTGAAGCCTTGGTTTTAACTGCCGAAAAAAATCAGGCAGTGTATTTCTCTCGTTCACGCAGCAAGTTATGGCATAAGGGCGAAGAATCAGGACATTTTCAGACCGTACATGAAATCCGTCTGGACTGTGATGCCGACGTGATTGTTCTGCAAATTGAACAACATGGTGGCATTGCCTGCCATACTGGCCGTGAATCATGCTTCTATCGCAAGCTCACGCCAAATGGCTGGGAAATTGTCGATGCACAGTTGAAAGATCCCTCTGCGATTTATGGCGAAAAATCCACGAATCCGCATACGCTGGCGATGGAAGCGTCAACCGCCCAATCTGAACAGGTCGAAGTCCTGTCTTATCTGGGTCAGATGATGGCAGAACGCAAACAGGCCGATCCGGACTCCTCTTATGTGGCCAAGCTCTACCATAAAGGTTTAAACAAGATTCTAGAAAAAGTCGGTGAAGAAAGCTTTGAAGCCGTGCTGGCAGCCAAAGACTTTGACCAGGATGCTTCGGCAGACCATAAAAATGATCTGATCTATGAAGTGGCAGATCTTTGGTTCCATACCATTGTGATGCTGGGTTACTTCGACCTGGATGTGCAATTGGTATTAAATGAACTGGCACGTCGCCAAGGCTTATCCGGCCTGGTTGAAAAAGCCAACCGTCAGCATTAAGCCTTGAATTCATCTGTGTCTGATTTAAAAAAACCGACCGCGACCTATGAGCAGGCGACTGCCATTGATAACGCACGTCTGGGTAAATCCTTTAAAGTCATTGCCTATGCAGGCACAGGTAAAACGACTACCCTGCAAATGATTAGTGATGCCATGCCGCAAAGACGTGGCATGTATCTGGCTTTTAACAAGGCCATTGCCAGTGAAGCACAGGCCAAGTTTCACCGGGGTGTCGATTGCCGGACTTTTCACTCGCTGGCGTTTCGCAGTGTTCCACGTGGAGTCACCGACAAACTGCGCTTGCCGCGCTTGAGTCCAAGTTTTATTGCAAAAGAATACCGGCTTGAACCGATGACCATGCGCCGTATGATGGGTGGGCGTTATGAAAAATATGTCTTAATGCCTTCGCGTCTGGCGAGTTTAGTCGCCAATGCTGTTGGTTATTTCTGCTCGACCAGTTCACAATACCCTGCCCCACGGCATATTCAGGCACCGAGCTGGTTGCATCCGGATGATATCGAGACTTTACAGAAGAAACTTTATCCGGCAGTCGAACGACGCTGGTTAGAGTCGATTGATCCAAATCATCAGGCCGGCATCGGTCATGACATTTACCTGAAACTCTGGGCGCTTTCCGAGCCGAACATCCCGGCCGATTATGTACTATTCGATGAAGCTCAGGATGCCGATCCCTTAATGCTGGGAATTCTACTGAAACAGCGCAGCACCCAGGTGATTTATGTCGGTGATGCCCATCAGCAGATTTATGCCTGGCGTGGTGCAGTCAATGCCATGCAGCAACTGCCTTTACCTGAATCACGTCTGACCACCTCATTTCGTTTTGGTCCTGAAATTGCCCTGAATGCCAATGCCATTTTAGGTGCCTTAAATGAGACCGTGCCTTTGCTTGGCAATCCGTTGTTAGATTCTAAAGTCGTGAATAAACCGCATACCAAAATGCGGGATGCAATTTTATGCCGGACCAATGCCCGTGCTATGGAACTGTTATTAGCAGGTTTAGTTCGTGGCGATAAAGTCAGCCTGCAAGCCGATCACGTCAAACTGAATCGTTTTGTCGATGCGGCCGCCATGCTGAAACAGGGCAAACGTGTGGTTGATGTACCGGAACTGGCCTGGTTTAACTCCTGGCATGATGTCCATGAATACTGTGAAACCAATGAAGGCAGTGACATCAAGCCACTGGTCAAACTGGTGGACGAACATGGGACTGATCCGTTGAAAAAAGCTCTGGCTAAAATCACCCCAATTGCCCAGGCCGACTATATTATTTCCACGGCGCACAAGGCCAAAGGTCTGGAATGGGATCGGGTTCATATTGAAGATGACTATCAGTTTAAGCTGAATGAAAAAGACCATAAAATTAGTGATGAAGAATTAAGATTACTTTACGTAGCCTGTACACGTGCTAAAGTGAGTTTAAATATTCATCACATTTATGACCTGATTCAGCAACTGAAGATCAAAATGCCGCAGTCGCTTCGGCAGGCAGTCGGTTAAGGTGCATGGCATGGATGTAAACATCATAGGACAGGTGATCTATGCACATCCAAGCGCTTCAACTGAAACATACCCTGCATTTTTCCGACATTCAGCTCCAGTTTAATTATCCGCAATGCCCGGTCACCTTGATTCTGGGCAATCAGGGAACTGGCAAAACTACGCTTTTACGTTTTAGCTATCAGGCACTGACCTGGTTTGCAGCGCGTTATCGCGACAGCCGTGCCGCGGGTCTGGTGATGCAAGATCAGGACATCATGCAAAACCGGCTGCAATCCAAAATTGACATCCGGATCGGTTTTCCTGAAGAGATGGGCAGCTTGCCAGAATCCAGTCAGTCTGAGCCTACCCAGCTACAAAGCTGTTCATGGCAAATCTACAAGACCCTAAACAGTCAGGGTCTAGGATTTAGCAAAGCAGAAACCTCACAGCTTGAAAGCGTGCTCAGCCTGTATCACAAAGCCCGCTTGCACGATCCCCTGCTCGGCTTACCCCTGATTGCCTATTATCCTGCTGAACGTTTTACCAATGAAGTCAATCTGCTCAGCAAAAATAACCCGGCCATTCTCCAGTCTGCACATGCTTATGAAATAGCTGCGATTCCTTTCACCACCTTTGCTCGTTTTTTTGAATGGTTTCGTGAAATCAGTGATATTGAAAATGCGCAAAGTGCCAAGATTATGGACCAGATTTTGGCGCGTGCCTTGCAGCAGCCTGAGAATATCCGAGGAGATGAACTGGCTCGGCAGATCGAGAAAGCCCAGGCACATCTGCATGCACCAAATCTCACCGCTTTAAAACAGGCCCTATCGCTGATCATGCCAGAAGTCAGCCAGATATATTTAAAATACCAGCCCAAGCTGCAACTGATGGTGACCTATCAGCAACAAACCTTCACTTTCCAGCAACTGCCTAACAGTATCCGCAACTGGATTGCGCTGGTGGGCGATATTGTGCGGCGTCTTTGTCTGTTGAATCCCAACAGTTTATTCCCTTGTCAGGAAGGTACAGGTATTTTACTGATTGATGCAATTGATCATCAACTGGATCAGGAGATGGCAGCAGTGATCCTATCACGCCTGCATCAGGCTTTTCCTAACTTGCAAATCATTGCGACCGGCAACCGGCCTGAATTACTGGAACAGGCACACGCTTTTCAATGTCTGAAACTGGAAAATAAACAGCTGCACCCCATTCACCTTGAAAGTATGAAAACCCAGTTTGATCAGATCTACGCAGAGCTGGAATTGCAGCGAAATAAAGATATCTCGCCCGAAGATACTTTACTGGAAACGGTCACCGAACCCGTCACACCGCTTGCAGTATTGCAAATGATTCAGCAACAGTTAAATCCGGAACAACAGCAGGAACTGCTAGCCCTACTGACTCAGGAGTATCATCCGACGCTACCTCAGTCGCTCTAAACAGATTCAAAAAAATAAGCGCGATTGTTTGAGTAAACAAGGAAGCCTTTTTCAGCATTCTGTTTTGCTAGGATTGAACTGTTTTGAGTCAAATTTACAATCAATGCCTGCAATTTAATCTTAATTTTCGGTCACTTCTAGATGATCTGTTTAAGCATACAGCGCCTGTTAAAACCGAGCCGGCGTATAATTTATAAGTTCTACATAAAAACGTTGATGTTGTTGTTATCCTGTAATATGATCGGTTTTATTTGCGAATTTCATTGTAAAATCGGAATTTGCTATCGTTTATAAGTTGCGCAATACAACTGTTTTATATTCTTTTTGAATATTCTTTTGGCTTTCAAGATTGAGAAGTTTGGGTCGCTCCTTGTGGTCCTGTAGTCCTTGAAAGATAAAGATTCACCTTAGGTTGGTCAAAACCTAAATCATGACAATGGATACGAGTGTGCTGCCGATTATTATATTGTTACCGTTAGTATTAGGCACAACCCTTGTCTCGTGGCTGAAACAATTTTCGCGCGGGGTAACGGCTTTAGGGGCAATTGGTGTCAGCCTCAGCAGTTTCTTATTATTATTGAGTCAGGCGCCTGCCATATTTGACGGCGCAGTGATTACCCAGACCTGGTCCTGGCTGCCCCAGCTCGGCATCGATTTCAGTTTTCGCCTGGATTCTCTGGGACTGCTGTTTGCCTTGCTGATCAGCGGAATTGGTACGCTGATTTATATTTATGCCTATTATTATCTCAATCCAAAAAATTCACTGAGCAAACTGTATCTTCTGCTGATGCTGTTTATGGCGGCGATGCTCGGAATTTCATTGTCAAATAACCTGATTATCTTATTGGTTTTCTGGGAACTGACCAGTATTTCATCTTTCCTGCTAGTGGGTTACTGGAGCAATTACGAAGCTGCACAACGTGGCTCACGTATGGCTCTGACCATTACTGGACTGGGTGGTCTAGCGATGCTGGGCGGTTTTGTCCTGCTCGGTCAAATCACTGGCACCTATCAGCTTGATCAAATCTTGATGATGACTGAACAGATTCAGTCCCATCATTTATTTGTTCCCACCTTGTTGCTGATTTTACTCGGTGCTTTTACCAAAAGTGCGCAGTTCCCGTTTCACTTCTGGTTACCGAATGCCATGGCTGCACCGACACCGGTCTCTGCCTACTTGCACTCGGCCACCATGGTTAAAGCCGGTTTATTCCTGGTCGCACGTTTGCTCCCGATTTTTGCCGGTGCTGCACTATTTCATAATATTGTGACCTTTGTCGGTCTGTTTACCCTGTGCATGGCCGCCTTCTTTGCTATTTTTAAGGAAGATCTGAAAGGCTTACTTGCCTACTCCACCATCAGCCATTTAGGTCTGATCATGTGTCTGCTCGGGATTGGTTCACCACTGGCCGTTGCAGCAGCAATTTTCCATATTATTAACCATGCCACCTTTAAAGCAGCACTATTTATGATTGCCGGAATCATCGATCATGAATCCGGTACCCGTGACTTACGTAAACTCTCTGGCCTATGGCAATTACTGCCATTTACCGCCACGCTGACCATGATCACGGCAGCATCCATGGCGGGTGTACCGTTGACCAATGGTTTCCTGTCCAAGGAAATGTTCTTTACCGAACTGGTCGCCAGTTTGAGTGGTCCACTTATGGTCGGCTCTGCTATTGTCGCGACACTGGCCGGGATTTTTGCGGTGGCTTATTCCATTCGACTGGTGCATGGGGTCTTTTTCGATGGTCCGTTAGGCAAGCAGGTCCCGAATAAAGATGCACATGAACCTGCGTTTGGTATGCGCGCACCGGCCACTTTGTTAGCAATTTTATGTATTTTAGTCGGTCTATTGCCCGCTCTTCTGGTGGAAAAAATTGTCAATAGCACCACTCAAGCGACGACCCAAAATTTTGATTTTGAAGGTACTCATCTGGCGCTTTGGCATGGTTTCAACCTGCCCCTGCTGATGAGTGTGATTGCTCTGCTCGGCGGAATAATCTTTTACTTTTCTCTCGCCAAAGGTGGCGCCTTACGTGAAATCGACCTGGATCCAAAACTGGGCCGCTTACAGGGCCGAGTGCTGTTCGACCTGTTTTTGAAAAATTTGCTGCTGAATTCACGCCGTTTCCGCCGTGCCACTGAAAATGGCAAATTGCAAAGCTATTTATTGTGGATTGTAATTTTTACCGTCGGGCTGGTGGGGTTCCCATTACTCAGCAATGCGGTGGGTACGGGTACGCGCGAGCTGACCCATGCTCCTGCCCTGGCGATTATCTTGTGGTTACTGCTGTTCTCGGCTTGCTGGATGCTGCTGTGGTTCCATCATGAACGGATTAAAGCGGTACTGATTAGCGGTGCAGTCGGTCTGGTCGTCACCATGGTCTTTATCGGCTTTTCGGCGCCCGATCTGGCACTGACCCAGATTACGGTCGATGTGGTCACCACGGTTCTGCTCCTGATGAGTTTATCTTTACTGCCGCAGTTAACCCCATATGAATCGAGCCCGACCCGTCGCTGGCGCGATGCCATTATTGCCTTGGGCGGCGGTCTCGGGATTGCGGCAATTGCCTGGCTGATCATGACCCGTGATCATAACTCTATTTCATGGTTCTTCCTGCAACAGTCGATTCCTCTGGGCGGCGGAACCAATGTGGTGAATGTGATTCTGGTCGATTTCCGTGGTTTCGATACCTTCGGCGAAATTACCGTACTTGGCATTGCCGCCATTGGTGTTCTGAGCCTGATGGATGGCATGCGTGCGCATGGCACCACCATGACCCAGGGCCTGACCTATCGTTTTAACCCATCCCCGCTGATGTTGCGTATTACCGCATCCTGGATTTTGCCGGTCGCGCTGGTGGTCAGCCTGTATATCTTCATGCGTGGCCATAACCTGCCGGGCGGTGGTTTCATTGCCGGACTGGTGACTTCACTGGCACTCATTATTCAATATATCGCAGTGGGACAGGACAAAACCGAACAGTTGCTGGGTGCTAAATCCGGTCGCCTGTATGAAATCTGGATCGGGATCGGTTTAACGATTGCCGGTTTGACTGGAGTCGCGGCCTGGTTCTGGTCACGTCCATTCCTGACCAGTGCACATATTTATGTCTCTCCGCCCATCATTGGAGAAATGCATCTGGCTTCGGCTGCACTGTTTGATGTCGGCGTCTATGTCACTGTCGTCGGTGCCACCATGCTGATGATTTCGGTCTTAGGCGATTCACGTCACTCCAGCATGTCTGGCCCAGTACCAAGAGGATAATAGAATGATCAGTTTAGAATTTTTATTAGCCTCCGCGATTGGCCTGCTGACAGCCACAGGCATCTATCTGATCCTGCGGGCGCGTACCTTCCCGGTGGTGTTGGGCTTGGCCATGATTGGTTATGCGGTCAACTTGTTTTTATTTGCCATGGGCCGGATTCAGATGAATTCGCCTGCAGTATTAACCGAAGCTTCGAATGTGACCGATCCTCTTCCTCAGGCACTGGTGCTGACGGCCATCGTGATTGGCTTTGCCACCACTGCCTTTATTGTCCAACTGGCACTGCGTAGCCGCTACGAATCAGGAACAGACCACGTTGACTCAAAAGAAGATATCCCCCAGATTGATCCACGTGAGGATGAGCCTTAATGACTGATCTTCTCAATTTCTGGACTCAACATACTCCTATTTTCAGTATTCTTTTGCCGGCCTTTACCGCTTTTGCACTGGTACTTTTAGGCAATCCGGGTGCAGGCTCTCTGATCACGGACTGGCGTCAACCTTGGCGTCGCGGTATCAGCCATCTCTCGGGTATCTTGGGCCTGATCATTGCCGTTAGCTATCTGATAAACAGCAGTCAGGGCCAAATCAGCGTATACACCCTCAGCGAATGGGCAGCACCATTCGGGATCGTGCTGGTGCTGGATCAGCTCTCGGCCATGATGCTGGTGTTGACCTATGCGCTCGCCTTGCCTGTGGTCTGGTATGCCAGCAAAGAATGGGACTTACGCGGCCGTTATTTCCATGCCATGGTGCATTTCCTGCTGATGGGTCTGACTGGTGCATTCCTAACCGGTGACTTGTTTAACCTGTTCGTATTCTTTGAAATTTTGCTGATGGCGTCTTATGTACTGCTGTTGCATGGACAAGGTAAGGCACGTTTTCAGCTGGGAATTCACTATGTCACCATTAACCTGCTGGCGTCTGCGCTGTTCCTGATTGGACTCGGGATGATTTATGGCAGTGTCGGCAGCCTGAATATGGCTGATGTGGCCCGTTTGCTGCCAACCCTTGCAGAAGATCAGCATAAACTGGCGGTTGCTGGTGGCTTGATGCTGTTTGTGGTGTTTGGAATCAAAGCAGCAATGCTGCCGGTGGGTTTCTGGTTACCCAAAACCTATGCAGTAGCCACGACTCCTGTTGCCGCGCTCTTTACTATCATGACCAAAGTCGGGGTTTATGCAATTTTGCGTATCAACGGCACGGTTTTTGATGATGAATATAGCCATCAGATTCTGATGAACTGTCTGCTAGTGATTGGCCTGGTCACATCCGTCTATGGGGTGATCTGTGCGATTGGCACCGAACGTCTGCGCCGTTTTGTCGGTTTTATGGTGCTGTCTTCAGTCGGAACGATTTTGGTGGCCATTGGCCTGAATAATACTGCGGCTTGGGCGGGTGCGCTATATTACCTGGTACACAGCACCCTGATTGCGGCCGCATTTTATATTCTGTCGGGTTGGATTACCTCACAGCGTGGCGAATTTAAAGATCATTTTAAAATCGCCCCACTGATGAAACAGAACAAGCTGGTTTCGATTGTCTACTTCATCATCGCCTTGATGATGGCAGGCCTGCCACCGTTTAGTGGATTCTTCGGTAAAATCTTTATTTTGCAGGCTTCTGCTAATTCAGATTATCAGATGATCATTATTCTGACTATTTTACTGGTAAGTTTCCTCAGTATTCTGGCCTTTACCCGGGTCGGTTTTATCCTGTTCTGGCGTTCGAGCAGACCTGAAGATGATCTTGATTCTGAAGAGTTTCATAAATATGAAGCCCTGCCGAGTAAGGCGCCGGCACGCAATGACCGGGTCATTTATATATTGCTGGCGAGCTTAACCGCCTATGTGGTGTTTGCCGGACCGATCTATCAATATAATTATCAGACTGCGGAACAGATCAAAAACAATTCGGTCTATGAAGCCGCGCTGTTAAAACCGGATGCAGAAGGTCAGTTTATTAGCGTCCAGCCATTCGATCCGAAGTATTTGCCAGAAACCAAATATGGTGGTGAGGTGATAGATCCTAATGCGCATCTGATTCCTTATGTAATTTCAGAAGCGACTTTGAAGGGTGAACATATTTCTGAATTCAAGCAACGCCAGATTGACCAGCAGCACATTGAACAGACCGAATATGATGATAATCAACTTAAACCGGCGGAGGGACCTTAATGGCTGAATCATTATTTCAACGCTGGTTCCCGCATCCGCTGGTTTCTGTGATTGTAGGACTGAGCTGGGTTTTACTGGCACACAGCCTGGACGCTGGAACCCTGCTGATGGCCTTGCTACTCGCGGTGATCATTCCACGTATGGTCGAACCCTTTATTGACTATACCCCCAATATCCAGTGGACTCCTGCCCTGCACCTGTTCTTTGTCGTAGTTTGGGATATTGTCGTAGCTAATATCAAAGTCGCAAAACTGGTGCTAGGATCGACGAAGAATCTGCATCCAAAATGGTTCCGAGTGCCTTTAGACACCGAACATGAAGAAGTCAACACCTTGCTGGCGATGATTATTACCACCACACCGGGCACGGTATCTGCAGGGATTGACCAGGATCGTGGTGATATTCTGGTGCATGCCTTAAGCACAGATGATGAAGCGGCCGAAATCGAGCTAATTAAGCAGCGCTATGAACGCCCGCTCATTGAGATTTTTAATGCACGATCAGGAGAAAAAGCATGACGATTCTACCTTATGCATTATTGATTTGTCTGGGTGCGGTAACCATCTCCATGTTACTGTGTCTGATCCGGCTGATTACCGGCCCCTCTATTGTGGACCGCCTGCTGGCACTGGACACCCTGTTTTTGAATGCCACCTGTCTGGTGGTGATTTTAGGCATTTACTGGAGCAGCACATTTCTGTTTGAAGGCGCTCTCTTGGTCGCGATGCTAGGCTTTGTCTCGACCGCAGCCTTGGCGCGTTATTTCACTACTGGCCATGTCATCGACTAGGAGTTTTTAAATGTCTTTAATTTTAGAAATACTGGTGTCGATTTTTCTATTGATTGGTGCTTTCTTTATGCTGGTCGGCGGAATTGGGATGGTGCGTTTGCCCGATCTGTTCATGCGTCTGCATGCACCGACCAAATCCAGTACTTTGGGCCTCGGCAGTTTTTTAATTGCGGCGATGATTTTCTCTGCCATGTATGGCCGTTTCGGTTTTGCTGAAGTGCTGATTACCCTGTTCGCCTTTATCACTGCGCCAGTATCTGCCAATCTGATGGCACAGGCTGCATTACATTTGCGTTTACGTTCTTTGAGTGGTGAAGTACCGGAAACGCTAGAACGCCCCCTGCCTTGGCAGCGTTCACGCCGTCGTACCTTTTATGAAAAGAAAATCAATCGCAATGATGATTTAGATTAATTGAGCAAGCGATTCCAGTTCTCCCAAATCTCAAAATAGAGAGATAAAAAAAGCCACCCGAAGGTGGCTTTTTTAGTCCTAAGACTTATTCATCATCTTTTTTTGCTTCAGCTTCAGGTAAGTCCTTCACTGCTTCAGCGATCAGACCAAACATATAGTTACCATATGCATTGGTCTTATCGTAATGGAAACGTAGACGAGGCGTAATACGGGTTTTGATACGACGACTCAGCTCGTGGCGCAGGAAACCAGATGCTTTGTTCAACACATCCAGAGTTTCTTTATTGGCCTCTTGGCTTTGCTCATCGCCAAGTTCACGTCCCATCACAGTGACATAAACTTCCGCATATCCCAGGTCTGGGCTCACCTTCACCGCAGAGATGGTCACGAGACCACCTAAGCGTGGATCTTTCAGCTCCTGACGGATCAGTTCTGACAACTCGCGTTGTACTGTATCCGCCATACGCTTCAGACGTTGACTACCCGCCATTAAAGACTCCGTTTAATCAATTGAACATCATACACTTCGATCTTGTCTTGTGCTTTGATGTCTTTATAGCCTTTCACTGCAAGACCACATTCCATACCGGCACGAACTTCTTCAACCACTTCTTTGTAGCGACGAAGAGATTCAAGCTCGCCCTGGAACACAACCACGTCATCACGTAATACGCGAATCGGTTTGTTACGATGCAATACGCCTTCAAGTACCATACAGCCCGCAGCCGCACCAAACTTACTTGAGTGGAATACTTCACGTACTTGCGCAACACCCAGAATCGTTTCACGATGTTCTGGTGCAAGCTTACCGCTCATTGCTGCTTTCACATCATCAATCAATTGATAGATGATTGAGTAGTAACGAATGTCGATACTGTCTGCATCTGCTTTTTGACGCGCAGCGTTGTCCGCACGTACGTTAAAGCCGAGTAGAACTGCTTCTGAAGATTCAGCCAGTGTCACGTCAGACTCAGTGATCGCACCTACACCAGAACCAATGATACGTACTTTAACTTCGTCAGTCGCAAGCTCAGCAAGTGCAACGTGTAATGCTTCCAAGGTACCGCGTACGTCAGTCTTAAGGACAACATTCACGATAGGCACATCTTTCTTGCCCATAGACGCCATGATGTTTTCAAGACGCATTGCAGATTGACGCTCAAGACGTTTTTGACGTTCACGATCCATACGCGCATCGGCAACTTCACGTGCTTTCTTCTCGTCGCTCACCACAAGAACTTCGTCACCCGCCATTGGTGCTTCTGGAAGACCCAGAATTTCCACTGGAATCGAAGGACCTGCAGATTTGATACGCTGACCATTTTCATCCGTCATCGCACGAACGCGACCATAAGATGAACCGGCAAGAACAAGATCACCTACTTTCAATGTACCGTTTTGAACCAGAATAGACGTTACCGCACCACGGCTGTTGTCTACACGTGCTTCAATGACAACACCTTGTGCAGCACCTTCTTCAGATGCTTTAAGCTCTAGAAGTTCAGCTTGAATCGAAATAATATCAAGAAGTTCATCAATACCTTGACCAGTATGTGCAGAAACCATTGCCACTGGAACGTCACCACCCCATTGTTCTGGTACGATTTCTTTCACAGTCAATTCATTCAGAACGCGATCTGGATCAGCAGATTCTTTATCCATCTTGTTGATTGCAACAATGATTGGCGTACCTGCAGCACGTGCATGGTCAATTGCTTCTGCAGTTTGTGGCATTACACCATCATCTGCTGCAACAACTAGAACCACGATATCTGTTGCTTTCGCACCACGTGAACGCATTGCAGTAAATGCTGCGTGTCCCGGAGTATCAAGGAATGTAATCATACCTTTATCAGTAGTTACATGATAAGCACCGATATGCTGGGTAATACCGCCCGCTTCGCCAGCAGCCACTTTGGCACGACGAATACGGTCAAGCAGCGATGTTTTACCATGGTCAACGTGACCCATAATGGTAACAACAGGTGCACGCGTAGATTGCGCACCACGTGCTTCTTCAGCTGCTTCAAGCAAGTTATCTTCAGCTTGTGTATCAGAAACCAGTACCGGATTATGGCCCATTTCTTCAACAACAAGTGCAGCAATTTCTTGATCAATTGCTTGGTTCTGAGTAACCAATTCACCCATTTTCATGAGTGATTTAATCACTTCACGAACCTTAACTGCCATTTTCGCAGCTAAGTCAGCAACGACAATCGTTTCACCGATTTCAACATCGTAAACCTGTTTTTTCACAGGTTTTTCGAAGCCGTGCTTGTTGCCTTGACTGGTTTTTAAACCGCGCTTAGGCTGTTTGCTGAAGCTTTGCTCTTCCTGACCACGACGACCACCTTTTTTAGGTGCACGCGCGCTCGGCGTATTCGTACCACGTTTGATTTCGCGGTCTTCTTTTGCAAAAGAGTCTTCATATGCCTGACCAACAAGACCGGCAGCCAGAGGAGAATCATCCACAACACGAATGGTTGCAGTGGTATCTTCCGCGGTGTACTTAGACGCCATTTGACGCATTTGTTCAAGCGTACGTTGCTGCGCTTCTTCAGCCGCTTTACGACGTGCTGCTTCTTCAACAGCTTTTAATTTTGCTGCTTCTGCTTCACGTGCCTTTTTCTGTTCAGCGGTTTCAGTTGGTTTAACAACTTGCTTCACAATCGGCTTGTTGGTTGATTTGCGTTTTACCACAACTGCAGCTTTAGAAACTTCTTGCTTGTCGCTGGTTTGCTTTGCAGCAGCACGCATCGCTTCTAGAGCTTTATTCGCGTTATTTACACCAGTTTTTGGAGCTTCAGCAGAAGCAGCTTGCGCTGTATTCTGCTCAGGCGCAGCTTTGGCCTGTTGCTCAGCCTTGGCTTTCGCCAATGCTTCTGCTTTGATCTGTTCTGGATCCGGCTTAACAAATGTATGCTTCTTGCGAACTTCTACATTAATCGTTTTCGCCTTACCTGAAGTACTGGCTACTTTAGCCGTACTAGTCGTTTTACGTTTCAACGTGATTTGCCCTGCTTGGCTTTCTGAACCCTGTGACTTTTTCACATGACTCATCAAGCTGTCTTGTTGTTCGGTGGTAATAATATCGTCAGCTTTACGCTGTGGTAAACCTGCCTCACGAACCTGCTCTAGGAGCTTCTCAACTGGACGACCCACATTGAGGGCTAACTCTTTAATCGACTTGTCCGTCATATACTACCTCCTAGTTAAAC